>ERZ773013.223-NODE-223-length-35963-cov-7.436699_pt1 | contig 35963 bp, 26 predicted proteins | sample MGYA00511670_ERZ773013 | MGnify/ENA primary metagenome ERZ773013 (study PRJEB29015, sample SAMEA2738120) | human oral metagenome | biome: human oral; feature: human-associated habitat; material: saliva | place: China | collected 2257 ... | reverse complement strand
TTCCATTTCTTTTCAATAAACTTAAATTCACACTTGGAGGAAAGAACGAGCCTGTCGAGTCAGAGCTCTATACCGTTTCGCTGATGCAACCTGCAATCTCTGCTCCTACTATCAATGAGCAGCTCAAAGCGATGGATGTTAAGTATAAGTGGGTGGGCAAAGAAACACAGACCTCTGTTAGTTGGGAGGAATATAGCGCAGCGAATGACGAGCGAAACAAGACCTTCGTCACCATTTATCCTCCTCTCCCTTCTGCCGACTACGTTGGGAAACAATATGGGAAACAGCGATCTTACACGGAGAGGATAACGAAGAAAGGCGGATGGTTTAGACATGGTCGATACGAATACACACGTACAGAGGTGTGGTTGGAGTGCGTGCCTTTGTAGAAAGCATAGCTTTCGATGATCGAAAGCTATGCTTTTGTTGCCTCCTCCTGTTGTCCTTTATCAATCCTCCTTTATATCGTAATTTTGTGGTAAATAATTTCGCACATGGATATTCTTCTTAAACCTGATTCTCTAAGTCTGACAGGCTCGATGAATCACTTTATCATATCAAGCTCGCAAGAGGTTACGTTCGTTCTTAAGTACGCAGACACGAACGAAATCATCGTGCAGCACATTTATACTCCGAATAAAGCGAAGCGCATAGAGATTGACTTAGAGAACATCATCACTCCGCTGCTATCTTTTCAGCTTCAGGAGTCGACTACAATTTATCGTCAACCGAACATTGCTCGTGAATTCCTTGTAAACCTCATTGAAGATAAGACAGCTGCGCAAGAGTCATGGCAGTTCACGGTACTCCGTGCTGGCATCGACAACTTCGCTGACACCGCTTCAAGTTGGTTGAAGCGTAACTTCTTGACGTGGCAGCCTACAGTCAAGCCTGTGACGTATTACACACCAGAGTTTCTTAGTTACTTCGCTGTCGAGGACTGTGTAGCTAAGTGTCGTGCATATATAGAAGAGAACGGTAGTTATGTTCAGTCTGACCTCGTACTGGGCAACCTCTCGCACGGTAAGGTGTGGACAATGCCTATGCAATATGGTGTCATCGCTGGTAAGTTAGGCAAGATGCCAAGCTACTATGATGTATGGGTAGAAGATGCTGCTGGTACTCGACTCACCTACATTCAGCGATACTATGCTTCAGACATCCGAAGCGAAGAAGAGCAGTGGGTACTCTTCGAGAACTCACTCGGTGGTCTCGACACCTTCCGTGCGTATGGTGATGCTGAGAACACAGCGAAACATACGCACAATGTAGCTGAGATCGAGAACGACTCAGAAGAGTATCGTGTTGACACGGTCAGAGAATACAAGAAAAATACAGGCTTCCTCTCTAAGGAGGAGCGTAAATGGTTGCTGGACTTCTTCCCTTCCTTGGGTAAGTTCCTCTACACAGGCAACTATGTGCGTCGCATTGTGGTGACAGAGAGCGACGTGAGTTGGCAGACGAAAGACCTCCCTTCATCTTATACATTTACCTATCGATATGCAGATGCACGCCCTTACCTGAATATTACCAGGTCAGAGGACGCTGCGCCTGCAATGTTGGATATCAAGATACCAGATGTTGGGTCTTTTACCATCGCCCCACGCTTAGTTGAGCTTGAGCGACTACCGCTGAGCAGTGGGGCTTTATTCCCTGTCCAGAGTCCTTACTCTGATAAGTGGAGCATCACCACAGCTGAAGCTATCCTTGAATGGTTCTCTCGTGAGGTGACTACCGCTTACAAGGGTGATGGAGCGTTTGGGCATCATCATGACAACATGTCAGTACTGCGTGCGCTCGACCGCATAGGGAGTTATCTTACCTTGGATGCGCAGAAGATACAAGCAGGGCTTGCTGATGAAGCTAAGTCTGCTCGTTCGCTCGACCCTAAGAGTGTCGACTGGGAGAAGATCGTTCGCACCGATCAAGATACCATCGTTAACTCACTGACTACATTCATGAAGGGTATCGTGTTTGGTAAGTCGGTTCGTGGCGAGTCTGGCATATCTATCTATCAGGATGAACAAGGATCCTGGCATATTGATGCTGAATACTTGAACGTTCATCGCAAACTCACAGCTGAAGAGGTGGAGATTATGAAGACATCACAAATTAAGGGCAAGGTAGTGAACTCTGCTGGTGGCTTCGTCATCTCTAAGATTGACAGAATAGTCGGAGCTTGGAGATGTTACTTCCGTCAGGAAGATGCTGACGGACGTAGAATCTATAACTCTATGAGAGTGGATGACCTTGCGCTATGCGAAACATTCAACTTGATAGATGCTGGCGGTCAGTTGTCTAATCACTACTGGCATAGGCATGTTGTCGCTGTCGGTACTGACTATGTCGACATCGCAGATAACACGAAGGCAGAGGACTATGCAAGTGGGAGCGATACTCCGCAGGTGGGTGACGAGGTTGTGCAGCTTGGCAACCTCACTGTTCCAGATAGACAGAGTGCTATCATACAATCAGCAGCAGGAGAGAATTCACCGTACTTTAAAATTATAAAGGGTATCAATTCGTTTACCCTTCCTGACCCTATCTTCCTTTTTGATAAGCAGAAATTCGAGATTAGGGTTGAGAACCCTGCTAATCGTGGTAAGTATATCCGTCTGCAAGACTTCTTGGAGACAATGCAAGGACGTATCAATGCTGTTCAGCAGCAATCTGATAAGCAGCTTGTGATTTGGTTTGGTGATGCCGTTCCTTCTATCACTACTGAACCTGCTAACGAGTGGACGGACGAGACTACTAAGGAATTGCATGAGCATGATATATATTACAATCGCTCATACGTAGAAACAGGTGGCGGTCGTGCTTATTCTTTCGAGAAGAATCAAGATGGCTCTTTCTCTTGGCACGAGATTACGGACGCTGATGTTCTTAAGTCGCTTGAAGCAGCTAAGCACGCACAGGATACAGCTGATGGAAAACGGAGAATGTTCGTGCAAGCAACACCTATTCCTCCTTACGATAAGGGCGACCAGTGGAGTAACGCTACCTTCGGAGATAAGTATAACAATGATTTGCTTGTCTGTGTTCGTCCCAAGGCAGCAGGCGAAGAGTTCAGTATCGAGGATTGGCAATCAGCACAAGAGTTTACATCCAATAAGTTCAAGGCGGAGATGAAAACGACCGCTAATAATATTACAGCAACCGTTACCAACCTTAAGAATGGACTTATCGAGGTAGGCTTTGAACTCGATGGAGAGAAGAAGAGTTTCACCGTCACAGCAGAGAATTTCAAGGTCCAAACACCAGCAGGAAAGGTGGCCTTAATGACCTCGGATGGAAAGGTTAACGCTGACTTAATCGAGGCGAAAAGTATCCGTACATCACCCAGCAGCGATGGACTACATATTAACATGTATGAGGGTACATTCGATGTGCTGACAAAGGATAACAAGAAGGGCATCAGTATGACAGTGGATAAGGACGGCTTCCCTCATCTAATTTTCTTCGACAACGAGGGCAACGCTAAGTATGACTTGGGTTATACTGGCTTGAAGGAACTTGTGTCTGCTTATCAAGCTGCCTATTGGACTAAGCGGTCTCTTGTCAATGTGACTGACAAAGGTTTATCAGCAGTTTATCCCAAGACTGTTAAAGGCAAGGTGTGGCATGACTACCACGCTGCCCGTCACTACGCTACGGGTAAGCTGGGTGACGACGCAGATAATGATGGTAAGACGTTCAACTCTGAGGATGTCGGATACCCTATTCCTGATGGATGGTATACCGAAGAAAACGAACAAGGTCAATACTTAGAAAGAGGGAATGAATCTATCGTTGATGAAGAAAACCAGAACAAACCTAAGATACGTGTGTTTGGTGTAGCTATTCTCAAGGCAGAAGATGGACGATTAAGTAATATGGGGCATGTTTGGTTCTCAGTTTCTAACAATAGAGCCTCCTTCTGTGACCCTGATGGAAAGCCTTTAGTTGTTGAAGAGTCTCTTTTACAAAATTATCCATTTGACAAATATAAGGATATAATAGTTTAACTAATATAAAACAAAATGAAGAAAGCATTAGATTGTGTTTACAGGATTTTCGAGAAGTTCGCTGCTATTGGTAGCGACAAGTACTTACACCTCATTGCAGGTCTTATCGTTGCATTCGTGCTTGGTAGGCTGTTTGCAAACGTTGAAGCGTGGGCATTCCCTGCAATTACGGGTGTCTTGCTACTGATGTGTGTTGATTATTACCTCAGAGATGAGCAGTTCGACTTAAAGGACGTAGCTGCTGGTCTGGTGGGTGCTGTTGTCGGAGTAATACTTTGTTTAGTATGAACTATTTAGAGCAATTCAAGTACGTGATGTGTTCAATCATCAGTGGGATGCTGAGCTTATTCTTTCCTATACGGGACTTTATGTATGCTATGTTGATTGTGTTCGGTGTCAACTATATCTTTGGATTAGTTGCAGGGCTTAAGCATGGTGAGAAGTGGGAGTTAAGAAAGTCTATGGTCTTCTTTTACCATTGTGCGTTATTCTTTGTCATGACGGCTTCAATCTTCGTTACAGGTTATTTTCTTCATGCTGGCGATGAGACACTCGGAGTTGTGAAAGCATTGTGCGGTGTGGCTATCTGGTTCTATTCAACGAATATCGTCCGCAATTGGCGGATGATGCTTATTGAGGATACTACAATGTGGAAGGTAGCCGGCTTTGTTTATTACGTTCTGACACTGAAAGCAATCGACAAAGTGCCGTTCCTTAGTGAGTATCTTAAGAGTTCGCACGTTGATGTAGATGACGATAAACCAAAATTTGATTAGAGTATGGCAAATTTCTCAATAGCGGAGCTGGTGCAATCCAGCACCGCTGAACAACTCAAGATAAACAATAACCCTCCTTCTATTGTGAAGGTTCATCTGACGGAAACGATTACCCTATTAGAGTGTATTCGTGCGGAGTGGGCAGAGTATTGCGAGCGTCACAACCTCGGTACTCCTGCTATCCGCATCACAAGCGGTTATCGCTCACCAGAGTTGAATAAGGCTGTCGGAGGTGTAAAGAACTCTGCTCATGTCATGGGTTATGCTGCCGACCTGCAACCTGTCAATGGTAAGCAGGATGAGTTTGAACGCTTCTTTGCAACAGAGTTCTCTCTGATGGGGTACGCTTTCGACCAAATCATCATCGAGAGGTCTAAGTCGTCTCGTTGGGTGCATGTAGGATATAAGCGTGCGGATGGAAAGCAAAGAAGGCAATGTTTCACATTAAAGGTTTAGTTATGGACGATAAAGAAATTAAATACTACGTGTATTCAATATTAATCCTCATAGGGTTACTTGCACTTACATCGCTCTGCTTCACAAGCTGCTCGCATAGAGTGTATGTACCTGTGCAGTCTATCCGCACAGACACTATCTACATGTCAAGGAAGGACAGCGTACATATCAAGGATAGTTTAGTCACTCGACAAGTGATTAACATCCGTGATAGTGTCGCTATCCATGATAGCGTGGTAATCATCAAGGACGAGCAAGGCAACATCAAAGAAAAGTTGATAATTCGCTATCGTGACCGCTGGCACGCTACGCAGGGCAACCTCACGCTTCAACGGCTGTTAGCCCACTATAAGGCAAGTAATGACATTTTGCGAGCGACAAGGAAAGAACGCATTGAAGTTCCTGTACCAGTAGAGAGGAAACTATCTCGATGGGAGAAGCTAAAGATGGATGTCGGCGGCTGGGCAATCGGCGCTATGTCAACAGTTCTGCTGGGTGTTATTGGATATATCGTTGTTTGGCTCTTGAAGAAATATAGGAAACTTTAATGTGTCAATCCTTGCAAATTCTTGAATAACTTGCAAGAAATTCTATAATGAAGTACATCAAGCTACATCTCACCGAGAGCCGTACGAAAGATAACCGTTTCGCACAGGCCTCTATCCGTGGAATTGAAGACAATACGGGTGAGAGTTTTACGAGTTCTCACCCCAAACTCCTTCAAGACATCATTTGCCACGCTCTATCTCTTGCGCACGGTGTAGAGATAGAGGGCAACAACGGATTTACATACACCTTTCCTTTTAAGCTATCATAATTATGGCGATAGAAAAACTCTACTTAGAACATAAACAGACAGGCGGACGACTGACCGCTGACGAATTTAACAAGTTGCCCGAAAAGGTCAACGAGTTAATCGACGCACAGAACTCTGAGGAGGAACGTGTGAAGAAGACGATTGCGAAGAACCGTCCTACGCTTGGACAGATTTCAAACGTAAATACTGAAGTTGACGAACTCACATCCGAGACATGCGTTCTCGTATGGAATGGCGACGAGTGGGTCCCTATGAAGCTGTCTGAACTTAATATTGGGCAAGGAGGTGGAGGACAGCAACAGACTATCCTCTATTACTTGAGAGCAGTCAATCAGTCGCCTTCTACTACGCTATCGGCATCTAAGTCAGCAGGCGAGTGTGCTATTCGATTTATGTTCGTGTCACGTACTAAGGATGTCGGACAGGCTGATTATGTAGACTCTGGCGAATGGGGAACGTATGAAATCTTCGCTAAGGCAGGTGATGGTACTTTCGTCAGTAAGGCTCGTGGTCGCTGTCAGTCTAATACCGTGACGACTGTTGATGTATTCAAGTTCCTTGAGAGCGGACAAAATAATATCATGGTAAAGATTACAGGTGAGGTGACAGGTCAAACCTCCCCTGCCTTAGTGTATTCGATTACGCTGTCTGCGCTCTTCCTTTCTATCTCCGAGTTCAATTGGTGGAAGGCGTACCAAGGCGACATTGTGCTGCCGTGTTACATCAGCGGTAATATTTCTAAGACTCTTCATGTGAAGATTACAGGTGAAGGTTACGAACAGACGTATGAGCGTCAGTTCGGTACCGCAACTTATACCTCGTCGCCAGTGGCCTATACCGTGCCATTCACGAATAAGACTGGTATCTTCCATCTCTCTGCTTGGCTGTCAAATGAAGATAATACGGTCCAGACTACTCCAGTAGGTTACGACTTTATGGCGGTGGCTAACAATGAAGCTGTGAAGATGGTTGTTGTGAATAATAAGGCAGAGAAGTTACTTAACTGGTACGAGAATAAAGTACTTGAATATGCTGTATATGATGGCAAGGCGGTAACGACACCACTGTCAATCCTGATGAAGAAGGATAACGAGGTGCTTCAAGAGAATGTTTCAGAAAATACGCTGACACAAACCAAGATGCAATACACACTTTCTCTTGAGGTTGAGACTATAGATAACTCCGACTTTACTGCGTTAATCGGTTTCAGAACTCACCCAACGGATGAGGTGCGTTTGCGTGATGCAATTCCATTCCCTGTGGATAACTCACAAGGTTACTCTGCAACAGCTGGAGCAGTATTCTATTTCAATGCAAAGAATAGAAATAACACCGACACCGACCGCAATATTCTCCGCAATCTTATCAATTCAGATCATATCGGTTCTGAGTGGCAGAACGTTGCCTTCTCTCGTGATGGTTGGGTAACAGATGATGAAGGCGCACGCACATTGCGTTTACTTGCAGGGTCACGCCTTACTATCGATTACAAGCCATTTGAGAAGGAAGCTGCTCAAAGTGGCAAAACTATCGAGATAGACTATCAGATTAACAACACCTCTGATTACGATGCAGAGTGTATATCTATCGCTATGCCTTATCAGAAGGGTTATATCGGATTGAAGGTGAAGGCTTCTTCTATCATGTTCGCAACTCGTAGCGAGCGCAATCCTGATGTGCAGGCTATGAATACAGATGATGGTGTGCGCATTCGATTGGCTCTCGTGATTAGTCCTAAGAAGTACACTTACGTACTGAATGGAAACACCTATTACTTGAACCTCGTCTATCTCTACATTGACGGTATCGAAGCTCGTAAGTTTGCTTATCTTCTTACCGACTCTATGCAGATAGGCTCAGGTGGTGGCATCGTCATAGGTTCTGATAAGGCGGATGTTGACCTCTATTCCATTCGTATATATGACAGCGCAATGGACGCTGCAAACGTACATCAAGATTATATCAATGCTCTCGCTACCGTAGGAGAGAAGAGTGCCGAGAAATTGGATAATGACATCTATGATACGCTCGGTACCACAGTCGACTTTGACAAAGTCCGTGGCAAAGTTAATGTCTTTACATTCGACAAGCCATTGCCGGCTTATGAATACGGCAAATCATACAAGCCAAAGGGAACGCTTGAGATATACCCTAAAGACGGTAACACCAACCTTAACCGCTTGACGATTACCAATCTTCAGCTGCAAGGTCAGGGTACATCTTCTATGCTCTACTACCTATGGAACTGGAAGGCGAAGGTAGCGAAAGATACGACTATCGTATATGAGGACGGACTGACGGAACAGAAAAAGTTTGAGTTATTCAAAAACCTGCCAAAAATCTCTAAACTGACAGCAAAGAAGAATATCGCTTCTTCTATGCAATTCCACAAGATGGGTTCTGTGAACTCTTTTACAGACCTATGGAAAGCGGTAGGGCTAACTAATGAGGGCGTAGAACAGAACAGCGAAGCTCGAGTGTCTATCTATCAAGAGACATTCGTTGGATTTGAAAAACAGACGGCAGAAGACGGTACTGTTACATACAAGTTCGTCGGTCTCTTTACAGTAGGGCCTGATAAGGGAGACGCAGCCACCTTCGGATATGATAAGGACTTATTCCCTGACCTCCTATCTATAGAGGGTTCTGATAACTCTCCACGCCTTACTTTGTATCAAGTGCCTTGGGACAAAAGGCGCATCCGCTACAATGCGGAGGAGGAAGCGTATCAGTACCAAGTCTCTGAACTATCTTGGGAGAATTGCTGGGACTTAGACTACGCTGACCTCCCTGCTGACGATAAGACTACAGCAGATAATGAGACCCGTCAGCGAGCAGAGCAACTCGTAGAGTCGTATATCACGGCTTACAATATTGTATATTCGTGCAATACGTTTATCGAGCCTTTTAATGGTACACTTGACGAGTTAAACGCTGACCCACATTCAACACACATTGAGTATTGGATTGCGAAGGAAGGCGACCCGAACCAATACAATCTATACTATTACGATAGCTTGTATAAGCGGTTCTGCCCTTCAACTCTCGATAGTGGTGTGTCGGTGGTTAATCTCCGTCAGCAGTTAGTCGGAGATAAGTACGGATTAACCGAGGAAACATTCACATCGATTAGTGATGTCGCTAAGCTCAATGCCTTATTCAAGTCAGCACGTATTCAGAAATTCCGTGCTGAGCAGTCACAGTACTGGGACATCACAGACTTACTTTATCATCAGTTATACGTAGAAGCGGTGGCAGCGACCGATAACTGCGCAAAAAACATTTATCCTTATAATTTCAATGCAGAATAGATATGGCAAAAAGTAAATGGAAATTTCGTCAAGATGACCTCGATACTATCTTCACAGTCATTAACCAAGGATTGATGAAGAAACCCTACTCGGTGGAATATCACGACACATACGAGGACGGTACGCCTGTGTGGAACGGAGAAAAGTCCGTACTATGGAACTTGATGGAGCAGGCATACCCAGAGGAACGTGCGCAGATGATGCGTCGTATGCTTGCGAAGATGGAAGAGTTAGGAGGCTTACAAAAGGGTTCACACCAGCAGAAGCTATTTGCGTTCTTCGCTAAGTACTATTTCTCTGTGATTGATAAATTCTCATCTATGTTATACAATGAGGATGGAAAGTTCTACGAGAAGATGAAACTTGCCATGCTGCAAGGTACTTATACGAATGATACCGACCCACTGGGTCAGTCGCTCGGTGATGGTAAGTCGCCTGAGGTTGCTTGGGTAAAGAAGCGCATTCAGTACCTTATGTCTAAGTATTCTTTCGGAGATTATGATGCCAAGACTGCTGAAGGTGCGATTACTGTTCGTACCTCCGCACAGGCAGACGCAACGACTAACTCTATTACGTTACGCTTGACACCAGCCATGAAACTGTACCCTACTATTGCATACGGTACTACGATTATGCGTGGCAACCGCACTGATGCTGGTAAGGCTTGTGAGATTGTAGTCGATATTAACGGCACGTCAGACCAGCAGCTATCTGTCAAGTCTGCCGACTACCTGCTCGATATAGGCGATTGGAGTTCGTATGTAATTAATGGTGCGCTCTCTATTATTGGTAAGCGACTCAAGCGATTGAAGCTCGGTGATGAGAACGAGCAGAAAGTGAAGATACTTATCTCTTCGCTTACGCTCGGTAATACCACCTCCTTAGAGGAGATTGATGTTCAGAACATATCAACGCTCGGAGGTTCACTCGATATGCGTAGTAACTTCCGTCTTCGTAAGTTCCTCGCTGGTGGCTCATCACTCACCGAAGCACACTTTGCTGATGGTGGTGCACTCGAGGAGGTTGACTACCCGGCTACTACCTCATATGTCGAATTAAAGAACCTCGACAAACTCACCAATGAGAAATGTAACACAGAAGGTTGCGCTCCAAATGTGATGAGCTACTTTGTCAGCGGTTGTGACAATCTTCAACCCGTGAAGAAACTCATCGACATCATGGATACGCAGGTAGGACAAGTTCCTCACTCCCTGCGTTACGTGCGCTGTGTGGGCTTCAACGAGACCTTCACGGATGGACGCACCTTTGATAAACTTTCCCAGCTGGTAGATGGTACCTACCAAGGTATCGATGCGGAAGGTCAGTACGGCAACGATCCATACCCAGTCTTGGACGGTACTATCAACCTCACCACTGGTGCGTATCGTGACACCTACGATGCTTTGATGACGCACTATCCAAAACTCAAGCTGAACATCGCTAAGTGGTGGATTCGCTTCGAGGACCCTGAGGTGAAGCGCATTTGCGTGGAAAACTGGGATAAAGACGGTGACGGTGAGCTCTCTATGGAGGAAGCCGCTGCCGTTAGTTCCATCGGGACTATCTTTGCAAATCGTACTATAAAAGGGTTTACTGAGCTTCAATATTTCACGTCACTAAGAAACGAAATAGAAACATTTAAAAGCACTACATTTGGGACTATTATACTCCCAGAAGGATTAACTATGGTTCCTCATTCAATGTTTCGCTACTGTCAAGGAGAGTGCGTTGTGCTGCCACCTTCAGTAATAGCTATAGATGAACTTTCATTTAGCAGTGCAAGAATAAAGAACTTAGTTCTCAAGGGCAGTAACTATATCGGCACAATAAATTATTGGGGTATTCTTTACGCAAGAATAGACACTCTTTATGTAGCTCCTCATTTAGTCGAAACATACAAGCAAAGTACCAAATGGAATAGTCGAGCTATGCAAGGTTACTTAGGTGAAATTCTACCCCTTAGTGAGTATCAAGGATGATACTCGCTCAAAGGAAGAACAGAATCTTTATAATCCTTCCAAACAGCAGCATTCCTATATTTTTCAACGCTGTCGTTTGGTACATAAATTTTCGCAAAATTAGTAACGTGATTGCCCTGGAAGAAACCACTTATATTGGTAATTTTTGGTGGCATCTTACTTTCTATTATAATTGCTTTCAGATTTCTTTTCTCCGAGTACCAAAAGAAATAATCTGGTATACGCTTCCACTCACCACATAATCGAACACGCTCATAGGAGCTTACGTTGTCATTGAATATTCCAAAAGGTATCGGTGGAACTGAAATATATTTCAAATTCTTGCATCCTTGGAACATACCTGGCTGTAATTGAGAAGCCTTAAACCGAACCAGTTCATCAAAAGATTCTATTTTGGGATTGTCATAGAATACAGTCCCGATGGAACCTTTACCTAAACGCTCTTCGTATCTCCTTGTTAATAGTTGTGTCTTTCACCGCTGAATACACCTGCGTTGTCTTAATACTCTGATGCCCTAATATATGTTGTATAATCGGAAGACTAACACCCTTACTCAGTAGCACAGTAGCGCACGTATGCCTGGCACAATGAAAAGTAATGTGCCTATGTATATTGAATCGCTTAAGCACACGTTTCAGTACCAGGTTGCAGCGTGCGTTACAAGGTAGTTGAAAGAGTTTACCAGTAGTGGTTTTGTTCTCTTGTACCATTGCAGCAGCCTTTCCTCCAAACATCTTAGAGATAGGTATTCTCACCTCGTGATCTGTCTTCTGCATTCGCATTACCACCCACTTATTTCGATATATATTCTTGACGTGCTGCTTGGTTACCTGTATAATATCCGAGAATCGAAGACCAGAATAGACGCTGAATAGAAAACCTTTAATCACCTTTCTCTCCTCTTCTGTCAAGTCTTCTTTTACCTCCTTCTCTTCAATCCGCCTCAGTTCTCTCTCTGTCAGCGATTGCTTCTGTACATTCTCCGTCTTGATGTGATACTTGCGAAAGGGATAGACTGTCATCAGTTCCTCGTCGATAGCAAGATTGACGAATCGACGAAATATCTTCATAAACTTAGCTATGGTATTAATCGCATATCCAGCATTCTTTAGGAAGTTCTCGAAATCGCATATACATTTGTAATCAACCTGCGTAAAGGTCATATCTTCCTTAAATCGTCTTAGAACCGCTAATGCTGCCTTATGATTCGCAATCGTCCCAGCTGTATATGTTTCCTTGTCAATCTCACTTTCCATCCAGTCAAGAAAAGAACTATCCTCCTTGTATGCAATCAGAGTAGGGTTGTCGACCAATTTGTTGACGTCACCAATATGCTTGATAACGTATTGCCCATCTACTTGTATCTGTATTAGTGCATTATGCCCTTTTAGTTCATTACTAAGCTCACGGAGGATGTTCTGTATATTCATAATTGTAGGAAAGATGGACTGTAGGACGAGGAATATTCCTCCTACAGCCCTGCTTTTAAAAGTATTAAAGCACTCCCTTGTAATTTAATAGCAGCTGATTAGCCTGCTGAATATCCTTGGGAGTGTATATATCTGTAATCAATATTGATGAATGTCGTGCCTGGTCTCTCACGGTAAGTATATCGGTGTTCGCACGCAGCATATTCGTAATGCCCGTATCCTTGAGACTGTAGAATTTGTATCGGTCTGTAAGGTTTAAGTTCGTACGAATATAACGACTCCAATAATCTCTGAAAGCCTTTTCTGTTCTTCGTTCCTTTCCTGGTCTGAAATCATTACTAAAGAGAAAATACTGTCCTGGATTATCGAAGATGCGCAGGTCTATCATTAATTTTATAACATGATCAGGAAGCGTTAAGAGAGCATCGTTATGATTCTTTGCGATTGAACCATGAAGATATAATGTTTTCTTTGCTATGTTAAAGTCTCCTACCTTAATATAACTCATCTCTTTTGGGCGCACGAATAAATAATGTAGAATATAGCAAGCAAGCAAGTAATGCTTGTTATGTTCCATCAGCCACCCCTTTATTCGCTCCAGGACATCATCAGGAATAACATCGCGGTTCTTAAGCTGACCTCGACGCTGCACTATAGAAAAGTGTCCTGTCGGATCTGAAGATGTATATCCACGCTCCAATAGATACTTGCTGAAAGTCTTGAGCCAAGAGAGGTAATTATTTCTGGTTCTTAACGTGTTGTTTCTTTCGACAAATACATACTCCAAGAATTGACCTACCATCTTACTATCGAATTGATAAGTGTAATATAGGTTGACGTTCTGTTTTTTCTTCCACTCTTTCAGTATCTTAATCCTACTGCAATACGATACTACAGACTCCTCACGCATGTTGTGTTCCTTCAGGAGCTTGAATAGATAAGCCTCGTACTTGGTGCATGCATCATCGAATGATGTGTACTCAAGCGGTTGTACGAGCTCCACCCATGGGTTCCAACCTTGCATAAGTTTTTCCGTCAACCTCTTTATAAGGGCTTCTCCGTATTCTCTTTGACAACGCTTGCCCTTGACATGGTCAAGCATAAACTTTTTTATTCGGAACTTTCCCCTTTCTGGGTCAAATGCAGAAAGAGATACATAACATTCTGAAGCTTGGTGAAACTTAGGTGTTTTCCAGCCTACAATTTCATTTATAGCCGTTTGTCTGTTTTTTGAAGAAAAATTTTTATTTGACATTTCTCAACTTTTTGCGTGAAATGCCCTATTGAATACTGTATTATCTGAGTTGCGTAAAGTTCACCGACTTTTCACCGACCACTTTACCACCGACCAAAGATATTAATCTGAAAATCAGTGTCTTTGTTTTAATCTTGTCGGGATGACCAGACTCGAACTGGCGACCACTGGTCCCCCAGACCAGCATTCTAAACCTACTGAACTACATCCCGCACTTTATTCGGAACGCAAAATTACTCACTTTTACTGAGATTAGCAAACTTTTGGACTTCTTTTTCTCCTATGCCAAGTTTATTTTGTAATTTTGTCATGTTAGAATTTTGTAACGGAACACACATGCAATACGTCATAATTCCCCCTAAAAATATCAATGCCCACATAATGCTTCCTGCCTCTAAAAGCATCAGCAACCGTGCACTGATAATTCAGGCACTATCGGGCAGTAGCATAAAGCCCGACAATCTGTCTGATTGTGATGACACACAAGTGATAGTAAAAGCTTTTAAAGAGAAGCCAGAAGTCATAGATGTAAAGGCTGCAGGTACAGCAATGCGCTTCATGACAGCCTACCTTAGCGCAACAGAGGGAGAACATACGATTACAGGAACAGAACGAATGAAGCACCGTCCGATAGGTGTTCTTGTTGACGCCCTACGCTATCTGGGTGCAGATATAGAGTATAGAGGTGAAGAAGGGTACCCTCCACTCCATATAAATGGACATAAATTAGAAGGTGGTTCAATAGAGATTCCAGGCAACGTGAGTTCACAATACATCTCAGCCTTGCTTATGATAGCTCCCACTTTCACGGCAGGATTAGAGCTAAAGCTCACCGGAGAGATTGTGTCACGCCCATATATCGACCTCACATTACACCTGATGCACCAGTTTGGCATCGTTGCTGAATGGAGTGACTTCGATACAATCAGTGTAAAACCACAAACATACAAGTCACGACACTATACGATTGAGAACGACTGGAGTGCTTCCAGCTATTGGTATGAGATATTAGCTTTACAGGAAGAGATAGGCGCTAGCGTTACATTACCGGGTTTAATGAACGGCTCAAGACAAGGTGATTCTTCCGTCAAGTACATCTTTTCACTCTTAGGTGTCAAGACAAACTTTGCTAATAAGGAGGAAGGGGCATTGACAGATATTACGTTGACACGGCACAACTGTATGCTCAACCGATTGGATTATGACTTTATCAACCAGCCAGACTTGGCACAAGCACTGATTGCAGCATGTCCCGTACTCGGCATTCCCTTCCATTTCACAGGTTTAGGTAGCCTGAAAATAAAAGAGACTGACCGTATAGTGGCAATGAAAACAGAGATGGCAAAGCTTGGTTTCGTGCTGCATGAGACGAATGATTCAGAACTTTCGTGGGATGGAGAGCGTTGTGAACCAGCTGAACAACCAACTATTGACACCTATGAGGACCACCGTATGGCAATGTCTTTTGCTCCTTTGGCAATAAAATTGGGTAAAATACGTATTAATAATCCAGAGGTTGTATCCAAATCATACCCACATTACTGGGAAGATCTACGCAAAGCAGGGTTCCAAATCGAAGAGATTAGGTAAACAATCCTCATCCTCACATAAAAAACAAAGATAGAAAAAGAATGAATATATTCATCATAGGTATCGCATCACTCGTTGTTTTGGCTGTTATAGCAGCTATAACGACCCTTCTTTCCAAGCACAAAGAGGGCGAACCAGATGTTGTCATGCCTACATCAGGTGACTGTTCATCATGCGACGGCATGGATGACAAGTGCGAACAGGTCTGTATGATGGAAGCTGCAACAAAAGAGATTGAATACTATGATGACGAAGAACTCGACCGCTTTTGTGGTCGTCCTTCTGAAAACTATACGGATGAGGAAGCCGAAGAGTTTGCTAATGTACTCTACACCATGCAACCTCAAGAAGCAAAAGGCTGGAATCGAAGCCTTATTCTCCGTGGTATTAATGTCCCAAACCAGGTCAAAGACGAACTGATAGCCGTGATTGAGGGTAAATAAAAGAGAGATTAAATCAGGCAACTGAACATAAATAAAGACAATAAAAGAGTGAAGAAGACATCCACCAGACATATCATATCCGCACTACTTGCAATCATTTTTCTGACGATTGTGAGTTGTTCTACGAATAAGAACACATCACAATCAAGATGGTGGCATGCTTTTAATGCTCGTTACAACACTTATTTCAATGGTGCACAAGCCTATATAGATGGCTCTTTGGAGAAAGAAAACGGTAACAAAGACAACTTCACAGAGATGATTCCACTCTATACTGTAGGTAACAAGAGCAGTAGAGAACTGGGAAAGACCAACTTTGACCGTGCAATAGAGAAGGCTGAGAAGGCTATTGCCAAGCATAGTATCAAGAAAAGACCCGAATGGAACAAGAGTAGACGTAAGACTGCAAGTGACATAGAATGGCTTTCACGCAAAGAATACAACCCTTTTTTGTGGAAAGCATGGATGCTTATGGGACGTTCACAGTTCCATCAAGGGGCTTTCGAGGAGGCTGCTGCAACCTTCGCATACATGAGTCGTATCTATAAAGGACAACCTGCTATCTATGGAAAAGCACGTGCCTGGCTGGCGAAATGCTATGTAGAACAGGATTGGTTATACGATGCTGAGGACGTAATCCGTAACATGCAACGTGACTCTATGGACTGGCGTGCTGTAAAAGAATGGGATTATACCTATGCAGACTACTACCTTCACACTGGCGAATTGGCCAAAGCCGTACCTTATCTACAAAAGGTTATCAAGCATGAGATGCGCCGTAAACAGAAAGCACGTGAACTTTATCTTCTCGGACAAGTACTTGCTGCACTCGGAAAAAACCAAGAAGCTTACAAAGCTTTCCAACGTGTGATTCGTACAAACCCACCTTATGAACTGGAATTCAATGCACGTATCGCACAAACGGAGGTTACTGCAAAAGGACAATCAAAGAAAATGATTGGTAAACTGAAGCATATGGCAGCTTCAGACAATAACAAAGAATACTTAGACCAGGTATATTACGCCATGGGTAATATATATTTGGCAGACCGAGATACCCTTGCAGCAATCAATGCTTACGAACAAGGAAACAAGAAAGCTACACGTAACGGAATTGAGAAAGGCGTGTTGCTGCTACATTTGGGCGACCTCTATTGGGCAAAAGAGCGTTTTGGAGATGCTAAACGTTGCTATGGAGAAGCTATTGGACTACTTGATCAGGATCGAAAAGACTACGAACAATTATCAGAACGCTCAAAAGTGCTGGACGAATTGGTCCCCTTTACAGATGCGGTACAGCTACAAGACTCGTTACAACATTTGGCTAAATGCTCTGAAACAGAACGTAATGCAGCCATAGACCGTGTCATTACTGCACTGAAAAAGAAAGAAAAGGAAGAGAGAATACAACAACAAGGACTGAATAACGGTCAGGAACAAGGGATTGAAAACAGTTTTGGGAACAACAATCCTGGTAATACAATAAAGCCAAACGGTGATAATCGGCAGCAAGGTAACACCTGGTACTTCTATAATCCAATGGCTGTACAACAGGGAAAAGTAACCTTCCAACAGCTATGGGGCAAGAGAGAGAACATTGATAACTGGCAACGAATAAACCAAACGGTTGTTGGGACACCAGGGAAAAACGGTAAAAACCTCTCAGAACTGACTGATGCGCAACGCGATTCTATCACGAAAGTTGAAGCGAAACAAGACTCTATCAGTCATACAAGAGACTCTCTTAAGAACGATCCACATAAACGTGAGTACTATCTTGCGCAGATTCCGCTCACTCCAGAACAAATGACTGCAAGCAATAAGATACTGGAGAACGGTTTACATCACTCTGGAGTAATCTTTAAGGATAGGCTTGATAACCTTCGATTAGCTGAAAAAGCACTTCGTAGGGTAAGTGATAACTACCCTGATTATGAGCAGATGGATGATGTTTATTACCATCTTTACCTCCTTTATATGCGAAAAAATCAACCTGACATAGCTGAAACCTATGTCAGCAAGCTAAAGAAAGATTACCCTAAGAGCCAATGGACAACACTTCTTACAGACCCATATTACAAGGAGAATCTAAAGTTTGGAACACAGATAGAGGACTCTCTCTATGCTGCAACATACGATGCATTTAAGCAAGAGAGATACAATGAGGTACAAGGGAATACCAAAGTATCCGAGAAACGGTTCCCATTAGGTGCGAACAGGGATAAGTTTTTGTTCATTGGAGGCCTGAGTAAACTGAACAATGGAGATGTAAATGGCTGCATCAATGATATGAAAACGGTCGTAGAAAAGTATCCACAGAGTAGAATCAGTGAGATGGCGGGCATGATTGTCAATGGTGTTCAGGCAGGAAAGAAGCTACATGGAGGTAAGTTTGACCTTGGAGACGTATGGAGTTATCGCTCAAATGTATTGAATGATAGCGACAGTATCCATCAAGCAAAGCTCTCTCCAGAACGCGATATAGACTTTAAGTTCTTGCTCATATACAACCCTGACTCTGTTAATGAGCATAAGCTGCTATTCGAAATGGCACGTTTCAACTTCACAAACTTCCTTGTTAGAAACTTTGAGATTGAGATACAAGATCTCGGAAGCTTACATCAGATGCAGATATCCGGCTTCCGCAGTTACGATGAGGCTTATCAATATGCACGTCAATTGCTTTCTTCTGAGGCTATCATAACGCAGATGGACAAGACGGCAAAGGGTATTATCATCAGTGACAAGAACTTAAAACTGATAGGAACAGCCTTCAGTTATAAAGATTATGAGGCCTTCTATGCCAAGAACTTTGCTCCTCTGGCCGTCACTAAACGCTATCTATTAAGCGAACCGACTAATGTTACGAAGCCAAAAGAACGTGATCTGCAGAAGGAAATAGAAGAGAAACATGCGAATGATACGGATCTTTATCCTGACACACAGGATGCTCCAACTGATAATTCCATGACTATTCCGTTGGAAGAACCGAACCAGAAGCAGTCCAAAACAAAGGATACGTCAAAGGATAAGAATGTCATTGAACTACCAAAAGAGGAAGAGAAACCAACATTGGAGGGCACGAATACCTTTGAAATCCCAATGGAGGAACCAAAGAAAGAGTCTGCACCAGCAACGACAACAAAGCCAGAGGCACAGCCAAAGACCAAGCTGCCCACCCCATCTGGAGCCCAAAAGCCTGCGAAACCGCAGCCTGCAACAACAGGGCAAGCAACAACGTCGCCTGTTCAGACACCACAGACACCGCTTCAGAAACCACAAATGAATGGACAGAAGCCGCAGACACCACCTGTCAAAAAGCCGAAACCGACAGATGATGGACCAATCATCTACTTCGGAAATGACGAACCACAACAAGGAAAAGGAAATAACAAGAATAATAAAAAGAATCAACCCATCCAGAATAATATCGAAGATGAGTATTACGATCTGGATGGATTCTAAGAAAGGAGTACGAAAATATGAGCAATGGATTATTACTTTGGGTGGATGATGAGATAGAGTTATTGAAGGCTCACATCATCTTCCTCGAAAAGAAAGGATATGAAGTCATAACGGTAAGCAATGGAAGTGATGCCATTGACCAATGCCGCACGCAGACATTCGACCTCGTTCTGCTGGACGAACAGATGCCAGGACTATCCGGATTGGAGACGTTACAGCGTATCAAGGATATACAACCTGCTACGCCTATTGTCATGGTTACAAAGAGCGAAGAGGAGAATATCATGAATCAAGCCATTGGTGCAAAGATTGCAGACTACCTTATTAAGCCTGTCAATCCAAATCAGATCCTTCTTACTTTAAAGAAGAATATTCACCAAAAGGAGATTGTTACAGAAGTCACACAGAGTGGTTATCAACAGGACTACCAACAGATTGCAATGCAGATTGCTGACTGCCGAACCTTTAATGATTGGGCTGAAGTATACCGGAAGCTTGTTTATTGGGAACTTGAACTAAGCAGTGCCGACAGTAATATGACTGAAATGCTCAAGATGCAGAAGGAAGAAGCCAACAATGGTTTCGCAAAATACATCATAAAGAATTACCTTCATTGGGTTGCACCACAGGACAATAAGTTGAGCAATGGTTTCTCTAAGCTGACTGGGAATAATAAAAAACCAACTAACAACAGTGATGACACACGTCCATTGCTCAGTCCTGATATCTTCAAACGCAAGATATTCCCACTCATTGATAAAGGAGAAAAAGTGTTCCTCATCGTTATTGACAACTTCCGACTTGATCAATGGCGTGTCCTGTCAAAAGAGATCGGTGACATGTTTGACATAGAAGAGGACCTTTACATGAGCATTCTGCCGACTGCAACACAATATGCACGCAATGCTATCTTCAGTGGATTGATGCCACAACAGATTGCTACAATGTTCCCAGACCTATGGGTGGACGAGGACGAAGAGGAAGGAAAGAACCTCAATGAAGAACCACTCATACAAACACAGATTGACCGTTACCGCCGACATGATAAGTTCTCTTATCACAAAATAAACGATTCCACAGGTGCAGACAAGTTCATGCAACAGTATAAAAACCTTGCACAGAACAACCTCAACGTACTTGTAGTGAACTTCATTGATATGCTCTCACATGCCCGAACAGAGATGAAGATGATACGCGAGTTGGCAAGTAGCGAGAGTGCATACCGCTCAATCACACTCAGTTGGTTCCAGCATAGTGTGCTGGCGGATGTAATCAAGGAGTTGGCACAGTCTGACTACAAAGTGGTTATCACCACTGATCACGGCTCAATAAGGACAACAAAGCCTATAAAGATCATTGGTGACAGGAATACAAATACGAATCTTAGATATAAGTTGGGGAAGAATCTGAACTATGACTCACGTGAAGTCTTCACTATCAAGAAGCCACAAGAGGCACAGTTGCCTGCTCCTAATCTCAGCACAAGCTATGTCTTTGCAACTGGGGATTCTTTCTTTGCTTATCCAAACAACTACAATTACTACGTGTCATACTATAAAGACACCTTCCAACACGGAGGTATCTCAATGGAAGAAATGATTGTTCCGTTGGTAACACTCAGCCCAAGGAAGAGATAATATACACTTATAATGCAAAACAAAAAGCTTAATTATAATGGAAATAACTATTAAAAGCCTTGACACCATCCAAGAGGCTGCAAAGGAATTTATCAATGGGATGGGTGAAGGAAAAGTGTTTGCTTTCTATGGAAAGATGGGAGCTGGGAAAACAACTTTCATCAAAGCATTGTGTGAAACCTTAGGAGTTAAGGATGTCATTACCTCTCCGACGTTCTCTCTCATCAATGAATATACGGATGGAAAGGGGAACTCTATCTATCATTTCGACTTCTATCGCATCAAGAAACTTGAGGAAGTATATGACATGGGGTACGAAGACTACTTCTACAGTGGTAACCTTTGTCTTCTTGAATGGCCGGAACTGATCGAGGAAATCCTCCCAGAGAATGTCATAAAAGTGACGATTGAAGAACAAGCTGACGGTACTCGCAAGCTAAAATGCTAAAGAGGAGGACTGTATAACACTTCTCTTTAACAGTATCCTTACCAGACAATGTTACACTCCATAGTACTTTCCCCGATTCAATAAGTCATCATCATGCCTGCTTAACAGCTCATAAGGTAAGATAGCTCAGTGACAATTACATCAAGATTCCTATGTATGAAACAAGTAAGAGGGAACAAAGGGAACGGTTGAAGAAGAGAGTTGATAAACGAGGAAATAATATTACATCTCGCAGAATGCCAAGATGAATGATTCTGAGAAAATCCTTCTTTTTCACCAACTGTAACTATAAGGATGTTAGACACTTACAAACAGGCTTGTAAAAGGGCGTCTTTTGCACTTCAAAAGGGCATCTTTTACACAGCAAAAGGGCACCTTTTACAATGCGAAAGGTGCCCTTTTACGATGCAATAGATGCCCTTTTAAAAAGTGGTAGGGAATTTGTTTTACAAAGAAACCTATCTAAACACAAGAAAGATAGAAGCAAAAGAGCAAAAAGAAAGCCATATCAGACTCCTCAAGAGAGGCTCTGATATGGCTTTACTTATACTCAATAATTCTTTTATTGTTCCCGAATCTACTTACAACAGAGCCTTGAACTTCTCATCAAGAACATTCTTTGGGGCTGCACCAACAAACTTATCAACCAACTCACCACCCTTAAAGAAGAGGATAGTTGGGATATTGCGCACACCATACTCTATTGCTACATCATCATTCTCCTCAACATCGCACTTACCAACAACGATCTTACCGTCATAATCTTCCGCAAGTTCAGAGATGATAGGACCAACCATCTTACATGGACCACACCAAGTTGCCCACAAATCTACTACTAATGGTAAGTCACCATTCTTATAAGTCTCAAAGTTTTCTGCTGTAATCTTAACTTCCATGATTCTTTTCTTTTTTATAATTGATTATATAATGTATTCTTTATCTTCAAAGACCGTGCCACTTTATATTGCCATTCTAATTGATCTTAAACTCCATTTTGTCACTGGCAGTAATGAAATCAATCAGCTTACGGTCTACATTCACACCTTTATTGTGGCTCTGCAACGTAATCATAGTGTTCTCTGGTGTGCGCAATTGGATATAAAGTCGGGTATTCCCAACATGCTCATCCACGATGGTTGACAGTTCTGACACCAATTCTTCATCCAATGCTACGGAATCAACCGTTATTGTAAATCGTTCCAAACGATGTGCCTTCACATCATAAAGCTGCTCTACATTCTGGACTTTCAACTCCAACATAGAAGGATTATTACGATAACGAGGCTGACATTTTGCTGTAACAAAGATGGTATAGTTCTCCTTTAACAGGTTATTCCATCGTGCCCAATCATCGCCAAAGAGCGCTAATTCGCCCGTACCATCAAAGTCTTCTATGGTTACAAAGCCAAAAGGCTTACCAGTTTTCTGTGAGAATCGCTCCGTAACAGTTGTTACTATACCGCCAAATGTCACTTCGTCAGTCTTCGACAACTGTGTCATATCGGCATTACGACCAATCTGTGAGCAATGCGTATTACACATATTCCTCAACACAACGCTATATTCATCTAATGGATGTGCAGACAAATACACACCAACTAGCTCACGTTCCTTGTTCAACTTCTCTATAGTAGGCCACTTTTCTGACTTTGGTGCCACTGGATGTATCACTGCCACAGCATCCATTCCACCAAACAAAGAATTCTGTTGTTCAGCCTTTTCCATCTGGAAGAGCTGCCCATAACGGACTATAGTATCAAGGAATAAGTCTCCTTTACCTGTAACACCGAAGTATTGTTCACGCTGTAAACCAAAGCTATCAAAGCCTCCACTGTATGCAAGACTCTCAAAAGCTTTACGGTTAACATTACTAAGATCAATACGTTCTGCAAAGTCATAGATGTCCTTATAGGGACCATTCGCCTCTCGTTCACGTACAATACTCTCTGCAGCACTGGCACCCATTCCCTTTATTGCAGACAGACCGAAACGTATCTCACCATGCTTGTTAACACCAAACCCTATCTGACTTTCATTTACATCGGGACCAAGTGTAGCTATCTTCATAGATTTACACTCTTCCATCAGCTTGGTAATCTCAGTTATCTGACTGAACCTTCGAGTCATCAAAGCAGCCATATACTCTGCTGGATAATGGGCCTTTAAGTAAGCAGTTTGATAAGCAACCCATGAATAACAAGTAGCATGTGACTTATTAAAAGCATAACTAGCAAACTTCTCCCAGTCACTCCATATCTTCTCTAACACCTGTGGATCATGCCCATTCTCCTGCCCTTGCTTGATGAACTTCGGCTTCATTTGGTCTACAATAGCCTTCTTTTTCTTACCCATAGCTTTACGAAGTGCATCACTTTCACCACGAGTAAAGTTGGCTAATTGCCTACTTAAAAGCATAACTTGCTCTTGATAGACCGTTATACCATAAGTATCCTTAAGGTACTTCTCCATACATGGGATATCATACTTCACCAAAGAAGGATCATTCTTACGCTTGATAAAGTCTGGAATATAATCCATTGGACCTGGACGATAGAGAGCATTCATGGCTATAAGGTCCTCAAATACAGTTGGATGTAGTTCTCGAAGATACTTCTGCATACCAGCAGACTCAAACTGGAAAGTACCAATTGTCTGTCCACGCTGATAGAGTTGATATGTAAGTTCATCATCAATCGGGATATTATCAAGGTCGATAACATCACCTGTTGTCTGCTTAATAACCTTGCAAGCCTCTTTCAATTCAGACAAAGTCTTTAGCCCTAAGAAGTCCATTTTGATAAGACCTGTAGACTCAATAACATGTCCGTCATACTGAGTTACAGGCACTTTCTTCTCGGGAAAGTCAGGATCTGTTGCCGTTGATACTGGTACCCAATCATCAATAGGGTTACGACAGATAATAAAACCACAAGCATGAATACCTGTACCACGCACAGTTCCTTCCAGCATCTTTGCATACTTAATGGTGTTACGTTCACGTATATCTTCACTAACTTCGGCATCTTGCAGCTGTGGAGTACACTTAATGGCATTCGTTAGATTCATCTTCATACCATCTGGTAACCGTTCTGGGATAGCCTTACAGAGAGCATTTGACACATCCAAAGGTAGCTTCTCAACACGTGCAACATCCTTAATGGAGTTCTTCGTTGCCATAGTTGAATAGGTAATGATATGTGCACAATTCTCATGACCATACTTATCCATTACCCATTGCAGCACTCGTCCGCGCCCATCATCATCAAAATCCGTATCAATATCAGGGAGATTGACACGATCAGGGTTTAAGAAACGCTCAAACAGCAAGTCATATTTAAGAGGATCTATCTTGGTAATGCCTAAACAATAAGCTACAACTGAGCCTGCAGCAGAGCCACGCCCTGGTCCAACCATTACCCCTAAGTCCTCACGAGCAGCGTTAATGAAGTCCTGTACTATCAAGAAGTACCCTGGGAAACCCATCGTTTTCATTACATGAAGCTCAAAGCGAATATGCTCTTTCACCTCTTCTGACAATGGATCACCATACAATTTCTTTGCCCCATCATAAGCTAACTTGGCCAAATAGTCTGCTTCAAACTTGATCCGATAGATCTTTTCATAACCTCCCAAGCGGGCAATGACCTTCTTTCCTTCCTCCTCTGACAATGGATTCAGCCCATTTTCATCCGTCGTAAACTCCTTATATAGGTCCGCTTCAGTAAATTTCTTTTCCCATTCTTCCTCAGTTCCAAAGCTTTCTGGTATGGGGAAGAAAGGCATTATAGGTCCATGATCGATACTATAGGTTTCTATTTTATCAAGAATCTCCAACGTATTAGCCATGGCTTCAGGCACATCAGAGAACACTTCATTCATTTCTTGGCGTGTTTTAAACCACTCCTGCTTTGAATAACGCATTCGTTTAGGGTCATCAAGATCCTCATTCGTTGACAAACAGAGTAAGTGATCATGTGCTTCTGCAGTCTCTTTATCCTCAAAATGGCAGTCATTTGTACAAACAAGTTTGATCCCATACTCCTTTGCGAACTGCATCAATACCTTGTTTGCCTTCTGTTGTAGAGGGTAAGCTTCACGGTTAGCTACCAATGTTGGGTCCTTTACTTCATGCCTTTGTAACTCCAAATAATAATCATCACCAAACACTCGATGGTACCATTCACAAGCTTCTCGTGCTCCTTCTATATCTCCACGTATTATTTTATTTGGCACTTCACCTGCAATACAAGCAGAACAGACTATCAGATCTTCGTGATATTTCTCTAATTCCTCACGATCTGTACGTGGTTTATAGTAGTAACCATCAACCCACGCATGTGAAACAAGCTTGATAAGATTCTTATAGCCATTGTAATTCTTAGCTAATACAATAAGGTGATAGCCTGAATTATCATGCTTATCTTTCTCTTTATCATGCATTGAACGACGTGCAACATACATCTCACAGCCAAAGATTGGCTTAAAAGGCTCCTCCCCTTTAGCTTTCCTTTCCTTATTTATCTTGGCACAATAATCAGAGAATTCCTTGATTCCGAACATTACACCATGGTCAGTAATAGCCATACCCTTCATCCCATCAGCAATAGCCTTATCCACTAAGCGAGTCACTTTAGACTGACCATCAAGAATAGAGTAATTGGTATGAACGTGTAAATGTACAAAATCTTCCATTAGTTAATACTTTTTTGAGGTGTAAAGTTACTATGAAAAGCCGACATATCCAAAAGAATGAGAGTGAAAATTTGTGCAAATAACAAAAAAGGAGTACCTTTGCAACAAACAAATTCGTCGTTTATCGACCATGGGGAAAATAAAAAAGAAACTCAAAAAGATAAGAATTCATCGTGAAGGGACCAACACTTTGCTCTATGGAGCCATCTGTTTAGCTCTCATTGCACTGATTCTTTGGTTTGCAGTTCCATCAAAGATACCATTTTGGATATTTGCAGTTGTCTTCGGTACCATCTACGGTATAGTTCTTAATTTCTACCGTTGTCCTATCCGTTATTTCGGAAGTGAGGACACAGAAGGTATTGTTGTAGCACCTGCAGATGGGCATATTGTTGTTATAGAGGAAGTTGATGAGCATGAATACTTTCACGATCGTCGTTTAATGATATCCATTTTCATGAGTCTATGGAATGTCCATGCAAACTGGTTTCCTGTTGATGGTGTTGTAAAGTCAGTCAAACACTTCGACGGAAACTTCCATAAAGCATGGCTACCTAAGGCAAGTGAAGAGAACGAACATGCTGATACGATCATCACAACACCTGATGGCACAGACGTTTTATGCCGACAGATTGCAGGAGCCATGGCCCGTCGCATTGTTACTTACGCCAAAGAAGGTGAAGATTGCTACATTGATGAACACTTAGGGTTCATTAAATTAGGCAGTCGTGTGGACATTTTCCTCCCTGTTGGCTCTGAAGTATGTGTCAAAATGGGGCAAGCCACGACAGGTGACCAGACAGTTATTGCCAAGCTTAAGCCTCAAAAATAAGCAAAAGTAATGAAGAAACATATCCCAAACAGCATTACTTGTTGCAACCTCATCTCTGGTTGTATTGCCACTGCATTTGCTTTTGGTGGAAACATAGAGATGGCTTTGCTATGGATTATCATCGGTGCGGTATTCGATTTCTTTGATGGTATGACGGCAAGGTTGCTCCATGTCAGTTCACCAATAGGCAAAGAGCTTGATTCATTGGCTGATGATGTCACCTTCGGTGTGGCTCCTTCAACAATAATCTTCAGTCAATTGCAGGTCATGGCATACCCAACAATGCTTGAACCACTACGTGATTACTTGCCTTTTGTGGCTTATATCATGGCAGCTTTCTCTGCTTTACGCCTTGCAAAGTTCAATCTTGACGAGCGACAAGCACTGGGTTTCATCGGACTACCGACTCCTGCCAACGCACTTTTCTGGGGTTCACTCCTCGTTGGGGTTGGTAATAAGATGGAAAACCATGACTGGATGCTTTATATAGTACTCATTGGGATTGCTATCAGTTCATGGTTACTGGTGTCAGAGATCCCGATGTTTGCCTTGAAGTTCAAACAATGGGGTTGGAAAGGCAACGAGATTAAGTATATTTTCCTAATCACTTGCATTCCTCTTCTCCTTGTCTTTGGCATCACTTCCTTTGCTATTATCATTGCATGGTATGTGATTCTTTCTATCATTGTCAAGCCTTCAACAGCTAAGGGCTAAAGAATAAGAAACTAAAACACTTAAAGTCATGGTAGCATTTATAACTTTTCTTCTGAAGTTTGCGCTCTTTTTCTTTATCTTTTTCCTTGCTTTGATCTTGTGGATTGCCTATACTTTTTACAAGCAGATAAAGCGTACACGCCGACAATTCAACCCTTATGACCAACAAGAGGGCACTGAAACGAAAGGAAATACGGTCACAGACTATCGTCCGATAGAGAAAAGAAACAAACAAGTCATCCCTGATAGCGAAGGAGAATATGTTGATTTCACAGAAGTAGATGACCCTGAACCGAAACAACAATAACGAAACATCATTTTAAAGAATAAGTATAGCGCCTTCCACTATCGTGAAAGGCGCTATTTTGTTGCATTAAAACGTGTTTCTTACTTATACTTTCACAGCTCGAAAATAATATTTTTGCACTTACAATCGCTGCTTTTCAGCATTACCAGCACCCTTTCCCTTGTATTTACTGCGTGCTGAATTAAACCTATATGTAACGGTAAAGACAAGCTGACGACTGTCATATGTGCTCAATTGACTTGTCTCCATGACTCCTGTATATGCTGTTCCACCTTCTTTAACAGTATGGAACAAGTCTGTTCCACCCAACCGAAGCGTGAGACAATCCTTTAGGAACGACTTAGAAAGAGACACATCAACTGCCCCAGTATTGCTCACCATTGCCCCAACCTCATCATCTCCTTTCCTCACAAAATATGACTCCATATCAAAGATCCAGCCTTTTCCAAAGTCAAACGTATTATTGAAGACAAACTTAAGGATTGGTTTATTCAGCTTATATGTTTGGATATCTGTCTGAAGATTAAGCCATTGCTTCTTCATAAGGAAACTAACTTCAGGATTCCAAATACCTATCTTTGGGGTAAAAGCAAGTTTTGCCATCACATTTTTTATACTAGGAAGGTTCCTGAAGGTCAACCGTGAGATGGAAGAACTGTTCCTATCCTGATTGCTCCAGAACACTATTGCATTACGACGATCGTTGTAAGCAACACCAAACTGTATGAATTTCCATGCGCCACCCAGAGAGAGGGTATGGATATACTCATGCTTCAAAAGTGGATTACCCGACTGAAGAAGAAAGCGATTACCATAGCTGACATTATTACTCAGCTGACTGTACGACGGGCGACGTGTCTTTGCAGCATATGCAAGTTGGAGTTGCACATTACCTATTTGCGTTGCTGCAGAGATACTCGGGAACAGATTACTGAACGAACGGCTCTGAGAAGGAACGTGTTGCCCGTCTTCATAGTAGTTAAAACGGGTGTTTTCCCACCGTAATCCTACGGTCAGTTGGCAGACAGAAAGCATATGAGTATATTCCACGAAAGGCGCGATGTTCGACTCTTTCAGCTGTGCATACGATGTGGGGACATAATGTTCAGGATTAATGTAATCGTCATTACGGTTCGTATAGGTGTACTCTGCACCTGCCGACAGATTACCCCCGAGAAGCGGATAACCAAGCGTTAGCTTAGAAGCAAAGAGCCTGTTGCGTTCCAAATGGTTAGAAGTGACGGTACGACTGGTTCTACTCTGACTTTGTTCATGTGTCGATGTGTTGTCACGTGAGTTATTATAGAGGTAGTCAACATTCATGTCAACATCCATCTTCCCCACCTTTCCTACGTAATAAAGATTCAGGAAGTGGGCAGGTTTATAAGTTTCCTTGCGCACTGACAACGTGTTAAGATGGTCATAAAACACACCGTCAGCAGTCACGTCACTACTGATATTATTCGGTTTAGGCGACTCATGACGAAAATTGACAGTATATTTAAAACCAATGGAGTTACTATCATTCAACTGATAGTCGGCTCCGAGCGTATTCTTAAAGTATATTGCCTTCTCTCGTGTATCTTGTTCAAGCTTCTGATTCCATAGTGTATCAGTGCGAACAACTGTTGTTATCGTACTGGGATAATAACCATTATCAAGCGTATAACCATGACTACCAAACACATCTAAGCGCTTATGGCGGTAATTCCAGTTCAGTCTGTCTGAAAGATCAACGTTTTCCGACTGGTAGTAGGACGATCTAACATCAAATCCGAAACCGTCTCCCTGCACCTTCTTGGTGCGTATTTTCACAACAGCCTTTACTGCTGCATTATACTTAGCACCTGGGTTTGTTATTACCTCAACACTCTTGATGTCGCTCGACTTCAGTCTTTCCAACTCTGCACCATCACGCATCAACCTTCCGTTTATATATATAATAGGTGCGCCCCTGCCAAAGACTTCATAACCATTTCGCTGCTTTGTCAACCCAGGGATATGTGTCAGGACATCCTCACAAGTACCTAACTTGCTCAAGAGCGTGTTTTCTACATTCGTCTGTACACCCTCTATGGTAAGTTTATGTTGAGGAACATTCCCTTTAACAACCACTTCTGACATTAGATGAGCATCTTCTTTCAGTACTATTGTTAGCGCATCAAGGGTGTTAAGGGTTGTGACATAAGGTTCATAACCAATGAAAGAGACCTTCAGAATATCCCCCACGGCGGCTTTATCCACACGGAATTTTCCTTTTTCATCGGTTATCGTACCAACGACAAAGGCTGAATCCTTTGCTGATAGGACAACAACATTGGCATAAGGCAATGGCTTTTCCTGGCTGTCAAGAACAACACCAGAGATTGATTGGGCACAAAGTGTTAACCCAATGCATAACAGACCGAAGACAAGTATTAGTTTTCTCATAAGTAATAATTAGTATTCAAGGGCATGCAGGCATAGCTCTCAGATTAATGATTATGATAACAATATCACTTCGCAAAGATAGAAAAAAAAACAATAAGTCAATAAATTATAATAAAAAACTTCATTTTTCTACATTTTTATCAATCACAAAGCATTTCAAACCCATGTTTCCCCATTCTTAACATGCACTCTTTGGAATCTTCAACCTTACACTTTCATAAGTTGATAAGTTCATGTAGGAACAATCGCAGAAGGCTAAAAGACAATTAAGAAATAATATTACAGAAATAGAACTACGAATATTGAGAGAATAGACAAAAACCTATCTAAAACGGATTTGTAACAAACAGATAATCAAACTGTTACAAACAAGCTTTTGAAAGATGCCCTTTTGCGTTTCAAAAGGGCATCTTTTGCACATCAAAAGGGCACCTTTTGCATGGTAAAAGGGCATCTTTTACAACGCAAAAGGGCGTCTTTCGAAAATCAATAATGAAGTTATTTTACATCAATAGCATTATCATTCGCCCAACGAAATAGTATCAGTGGGATTTAAATCGCAAACAACACTAAAGTGTTAGACATAAAAAAAATGGCACAGAGGGCGATTGCCTTTGTCCCATTTTACTTTCAATGAGACCTCTCGTTATCTGCCTTCAACCATCATTATGCCGAACACAGTGCAGTAGAAGTCCAACGAATATTATCGTTTTGCCTGATAATTCTCGAGTCCTTTGTTGAGGAAATCAAGATAACCGGGTATATCCTCTTTGTAACTGAAGCTCCCGTTCAACGGTTTTCCTTGATTATCAAGTGGTACATAGAATGGTTGTGCAAGGTAACCGAACTTCGTTTCCTCTAAATAACTCCACTTATCACCCACCGTACGGAGCGTACGCATGGTGCCATCAGGACGCTTCACCTCAACAGGTTGCTTCAATGGAGTCTTGTCATCCACATAAAGTGAAATGAGAACATAGTCCTTCATTAGCTTCTCAGCTACACGTGAATCAGTCCAAACGGCTGCCTCCATCTTACGACAGTTGACACATCCGAAACCAGTAAAGTCCAAAAGCACAGGCTTACCAGCTGCTGCAGCAGCACGCATACCCTCTTCATAGTCAGTATACTGTGCATGAACAGTCTGTGGAGCAAGGTTAAAATCCTGCGTATTGATAGGAGGAGCAAACGCACTGACAGCCTTACAAGGTGCACCCCACAGCCCAGGAAGCATATAAACGGAGAAAGCCAACGAACAAAGTCCTAACATAATTGCAGGAACTGGCATTGCTTTTTGATCGGGATCGTCATGTGGGAACTTGAGTTTACCAATGAGATACAAACCGAGAAGTGCAAAGAGTGCTATCCAAATAGAAAGGAATGTCTCACGATCAAGTATATGCCAGCCATATGCAAGGTCAGCAACTGAAAGGAACTTCAGCGAGAATGCTAGTTCAACAAAGCCAAGAACAACCTTGACCATATTCATCCATGAACCAGACTTTGGTGCCTGCTTCAACCAAGATGGGAAGAGAGCAAAGAGTGTGAAAGGCAAGGCAAGAGCCAAAGCAAAGCCAAACATCCCCACAGCAGGTGCTACCCAATCACCACTTGTGGCTGCCTGTACGAGAAGAAGTCCTACTACTGGTGCTGTACAAGAGAAGCTTACGAGTGACAATGTGAATGCCATCAGGAAGATTGAGAACAGTCCTGTCGTTGCAGCAGCCTTGTTATCAACAGCATTTCCCCATGAAGAAGGTAGTCGAAGTTCGAACCATCCGAAGAAACTGAAGGCAAATACAGCCAACAAAAGGAAGAAGAAGATATTGAAAGGTGCATTTGTTGCAAGCTCATTCAGCTTCTGTGGACCGAAAGCAGCTGTCACAATCGTTGCCAAACCCATGTAAATGACAATGATAGAGAGTCCGTATGTCACTGCATCACGGATACCTTTCTTACGGTCATCCTTGGCTCTTTTGAGGAAAAAGCTTACAGTCATCGGGATAATAGGCCATACACATGGTGTCAAAAGAGCAACCAAACCACCGACAATACCCATAAAGAAGATATACCATAGTGAGGCATTGTCAGTGTTTTGAGCGGTATTAAAGGCCTTCAACTCCTTGATTACAGGTTGCCAAAGGTCTGAATCATTTGTCCCAGAGGTAGCAGCTGGTGCTACACTCGCTGCAGAATCAGCTGTTGAAGCAGTCACATTTTTAGTAGTATCTGCCGGCATTGCTGACAAAGCAGCTGTTCCTTCAGCTTCTGCTGGGGCAGCTACAGCTGCGTCAGTCGTTTTTTTTTCTACGTCTGAAGGCGCTGCTGCAGGAGCAGAAGCAGGGCCATTCCCTTTGAAGTTGAACTCCACCTGCATTGGAGGCATACACATTTCTTCATTACAGGTACTGTATTCCAAATAACCTTTTATGCTGTATGTCTTAGCAGTTATCTTATAACGTTGAACGAAGCTGACGCTATTTTCAAAATAACGGAGCTTCATATCAAATGCTTTATCAAATACATTCAGCTCTTTTCCATGGGCAGTGAGCTTGCCAACTGGGCTTACACCTTCCGCATTATCCAAACGCAGAACAGTGGAATTAGGGCCTCCAGCTGGCAGACCAGTGGAATATACGTGCCACCCTGATGCGATTTTAGCTGCAAAAATGATATCAACCTCTGTTGGAGACACGCGCTTTTGCTGTACAGAAACGTGTACAGGGTTCTGTTGTCCCATAGCGACTATACTCACCAACAGGGAAAAAATGAGAGTTAAGAATTGTCTTTTTTTCATCTGACTTGTATTATTTTATTAATTATGTACTAAGGTTCCAATGTTTTCACCATCCATTACTTTCTTCAAATTGCCAACAACATCCATATTAAAGACGTAGATAGGCAGGTTATTTTCCTTACACATGGTTGTTGCAGTGAGGTCCATCACCTTCAAACCCTTGTTATATATTTCGTCATAAGTAATGTCTGAGAACTTCGTTGCAGTAGGATCTTTCTCTGGATCGGCGGTATAAATACCATCAACACGTGTCCCTTTCAGCATTACGTCAGCCTCTATTTCAATACCACGAAGGCTTGAACCCGTGTCAGTTGTGAAGTAAGGACAACCTGTTCCAGCAGAGAAGATACAGATACTTCCGGCTTCCATAGCCTCAATAGCTTTCCATTTGCTATAGTATTCACCAATAGGTTCCATACGAATAGCGGTCAACACCTTGGCTTTTGCACCTATAGCTTCCAACGCAGAACTAAGTGCAAGGGAGTTTATGACGGTTGCGCACATCCCCATCTGGTCTCCTTTCACACGGTCAAAGCCTTTCTGACTACCGCTAAGACCACGGAATATATTGCCACCACCTATGACAATACCGATCTGTACACCCATATCATGTACTTCTTTTATCTGTTTGGCATAGTCATCAAGACGTTCTGGATCAATACCAAAGCCTTGTTTGCCCATTAGACTCTCACCAGAGAGCTTTAATAAGATTCTTTTAAATCTTGCCATAACTTACTGTTTTTTATCTAGGGAGTTAAGATGTTTAAGGTATTAGAGGAGTTTATACCATATACGATACACACTTTGACTAAATAATAATTTTCGTTTCATGCGCTCATCAGCCAATCCAAATAGCTTTCATGGCATTCTCTTTCAATCCTCACTCAATCTCCTACTCGCTCAATTAATAATAAATTCTACTTCTTTAAACTGATATTCACGAATCATACCATCGCGGTCACGAAGGATAAGATGCCCATCATCTTCTACTTCAACGATTGCTCCTTCAAACTCGCCATCGACATCCCGGAACTTATGAAAGCCTCCTCGGCGATACAAGACATCGTGATACATCGCACTGATATCATTGTATCCACCCATCTCTAACAAATGATAGAACTCCGAAAACTTCTTTATTATTTTATTCAAGAGCTCTTCTTTTTCCACGTCATGCCCTAAAATCTGGCAAAGAGAGACTGGATTAGGTGCATCACTATGGAACTTTGACTGATTAACATTCAGTCCAACGCCAAAGATACAATCCTTTATATGGCCGCCACCCAGCTTTGTTTCTATCAGAGTTCCACTGAGTTTCTTGTCTTTCCAATAGATATCATTTGGCCATTTCAGCCGAATTTCATCCTTTATCTCATCTGGTAAAGCGTCTCTTAAAGCCAAAGCACCAGCTTCAGAGAGTAAGAACTGACTCCGAACGGGTATCATCACAGGATGAACAAGGACTGAAAAGAGGAGATTCTGACCCTCTTCACTCTCCCAAGTGTTAGTACCTTGACCGCGTCCTGCCGACTGATAATCAGCCACAACAACCGTCATTGGTTCATTCTCTGTAGGTACGTAAGTCCGCAGATAGCTATTTGTACTATCTACAGAGTCAAGACGAATAACCTTCACATCAGGCTTTTTCTCAGCAGATGGCTTCAGAAAGCCTAACATTGCGTCTATTATCTTCATTTATCCTCGTACTTTTATATGAAAGGAAGAAAGGCATCTTTAACCTGTCTTACCTCATGAATGTCCGTGGGTTGACCTACTATTGTGATGATATCAAAGCGAATATCAAGGCTGATACCATACTGTTTGACATACGCATTGGCAGCGATGGACAACGAACGGACCTTCTGTGGGGTCACAGCCTCATCGGCATTGGCATAACGTTCATCACGACGTGTCTTCACTTCGATGATAACAAGTGTGCCTTTATCTATGGCTACAATATCTAAATCACGATGCCTATAGCTCCAATCTCGATGCAAAATGACATAGCCTTGCTGCTGAAGATAACTTACAGCAACGTCTTCTCCCCACCGCCCTATATCATTATGCAAAGCCATGCACCTTTCTTACATTTTTATTACAGCGCAAAGTTAGGATAATCTTTCGTAAAATCAAAATAAAACTCGTATTTTTGCAGTATGAGTATGCAAGAGCAAGAAAAGAAAGACATATACTATATGCAGCGGGCATTAGCCGAAGCAGAAGCTGCATATAAAGAAGGTGAAATCCCAGTGGGCGCAGTCGTTGTGTGCAAAGACCGCATCATCGCTCGTGCCCATAATCTTACCGAGACGCTCAACGACGTTACGGCGCATGCTGAAATGCAGGTTATAACTATGGCTGCCAATGAGTTGGGAGGGAAATATCTGCAAGATTGCACGCTATACGTGACAGTAGAACCTTGCATTATGTGCGCTGGTGCCATCGGATGGGCACAACTTCGGCGCATTGTCTACGGTTGTCCCGATGAAAAACGGGGCTACCACGAGTATGCACCCAAGGCTTTCCACCCAAAAGCTAATGTTACTTACGGTGTGATGGAAGAGGAATGTCGAGCCTTG
>ERZ773013.222-NODE-222-length-36079-cov-6.700422_pt1 | contig 36079 bp, 36 predicted proteins | sample MGYA00511670_ERZ773013 | MGnify/ENA primary metagenome ERZ773013 (study PRJEB29015, sample SAMEA2738120) | human oral metagenome | biome: human oral; feature: human-associated habitat; material: saliva | place: China | collected 2257 ... | reverse complement strand
CTACAGGAAAAGAGCGCGGCCACTGCGCGAGAAGTGGCAGAAAGAATATATGAGGGAGAGCCTTACAGAGTACCAGCTTGCAAAGAGAGGAGCTCGATTCCGCGAAGACACATCTCAGGGAGGCGCGTGCCTGCCAGATGGCAGAGGCGATGTGCGGCGTGTACTCGTGCACCGACAGGGAATCGGCTGCTGCAGCCCCAGACCGCCTCTGCTTGTAGATGATGCACTTGCCATGGCTAAGATGAAGAGGGTGGCAGGTATCCTTAGGAAGGAGCGTGAGGGGATCTTGAACTGGTGGGAGAGGAGTTTAACCAATTCATTTCTCGAAGGGCTTAACTCCCCCGCTCAGTCTGTCCGGAACACTGCCAGGGGCTTCAGGAACATATCCTACTTCGAGGCGATGGTCTCCCTCAGACTGGGGAAGATGGACTTCTCGGCCCAGAGGCAGCTGGCCTGTGCTACCCACTAGAAACAGCGAAGAGCCTAAAAACAAGAGTCGGACCCATCGGTTCGGCTCTTCAGATTAATGCTCAGCTGTTATTGTGACGTACTAGTCGCGCTTCTCGCCTGCGCTCGGATCGAGCTTGCGACCACCCATAATATGGATGTGGAAGTGGTGGACTGTCTGCCCCGCATCGTCACCGGTATTGGTGATGAGCCTGAATCCGGTCTTGTCAATGCCGGTCTGCTTTACGATGACGCTCACAGCGTGGACCATGGCCTCAAGTACCTCAGACGGGATATCGTCGAGAATGTTCTCGTAGTGCTTCTTCGGTACCACCAAAATATGGACCGGCGTCAGTGGATTGGCATCTTGAAAGGCGGCAACCAGGTCGTCCTGGTAGACCATCTTGCTCGGAACCTTGCCGGCAGCGATCTTGCAGAAAATACAATTCTCACTCATGTGTGACCTCCTTGAGCGCAACGATGTGTGGATACCCCTAATTTTACTCGTCCAGATAGGCGGTAGAGGGTGCCGAGGTGGTATCCGGCGCCTGCTCATCCTTCGTATCGTCGAGGAGCACCTGTACCTTCTGCTCTGCGTGCGCCAGGCGCTCGCGAAGGCTCTTAATCAGCGCGACTCCGCGCTCATAGCACTTGAGGGAATCCTCGAGCTCCAGATCTCCACTCTCCAGGGAACGGACAATCTTCTCCAGCTCGATAGAAGCCTCTTTGAAGCTCATGTCTTCAATCTTTTTCTGCTCTGATTCTTCTGCCATGATCTTTTACTCCTCATTCTCTTCCGTCTGGACGCTCTCAACCTGAGCCGTCAGGCCACCGTGGCCTAATCGTATCTTGATCTGGTCGTTGACACTGACATCGCTTGCCTGGCTCACCACATGACCCTTGCTGTCCTGCACAATCGCATAGCCGCGCTTGACAACATTAAGCGGAGACAGCGCAGTGAGCGCCTGCCCAAGCCTGTCAGTCAACTGTGTGTAGGGATTCAATAGCCTGCCCCCGATACTGACCAACCGCTCGGAATCGTTTTCCAAATTCCGCTTGCGCGTATCGATCGAGCGCGGAATCGCATCCTGCAGTCGCTGTTCCGTCATTGCCAACTGACTCATGCGGTCCTCAATCATCGAGCGTGGCTCCTGCATGCAGCGATGGTTCGCTAAGCTCTCCACAAGCACTGACTCACGCTGGATCTGATTTTCCAGCGAGCGTGTTATGATCTTCCCCGCATCCTCAACCTGCTGCGCGTTGCGCTTAAGGATTGCGGAGAAGGCTTGTCCCAAGCGCACCTGCCGGCTGTTGATCGTCTGCACGATCTCATCAAGCGCCGGGGCGACTGACTCTGCCGCGGCGGTCGGGGTTGAGCAGCGGCGGTCCGCCACCATATCGCAGATTGAGGTATCGGGCTCATGGCCAATTCCGGTGATCACCGGAACCGAGCAGGCGGCTACAGCACGGGCGAGTGCCTCATTGTTGAATGCCATCAGATCCTCAAAGGATCCGCCGCCACGCACCAGCAGGATCGCGTCCGGCTTTGCTGCTGCGGCGACTTTGAGGGCCCTGATCATCAAAGTGGGTGCCTCAGTGCCCTGCACCGAGGCACCCACTTCCTGGATCGCAACCAAGGGATTGCGGCGTCTCAAGGTCCGCTTCACGTCCTCGATGACCGAACCGGAAAGTGAAGTCACCACGGCCACACGAGTGCAGAACCGCGGGATCTCCCGCTTACGCTCCGGGGCCATGAGGCCTTCCCGCTCCAGCTTTTTGGCTAACTGAGCCACCTGTTGGCGCAGCAAACCCTCGCCTGAGACATAGATCTTACAGGCGATAAAAGAGAGCCGTCCCGAGCCCGGATAGACGTCGAACTTGCCCTGCATAATGAGCTTCAGGCCGTCTTTGAGCTGGATGCCGGAGGAAGCATAGATCGATCTCCACACGATCACGGACATCGAGGATTGCTCGTCCTTCACCTGAAAATAGCAGTGACCAGACCTAGCATTGGGGCCACGGAAGCCTGAGACCTCCCCTGTCACCACCAGGTTGCCGATGCCGGCTGCGGCATTCTTCGCCAGCAGCACTGCATCGGATACGCTTATAGGGGTTACTTCCATTGGCATGACTTACCTCTCATCATTCGTCGTTCCGGTAAGGTAGAGCAACTGCAAGATCGAGACGAGCGCCGCTGCCACGTAGGTGAGCGCCGCTGCAGTCAAGACCTGACGAGCTCCCCGCTCGTCGATGGCCCCGCCATTCTGGGAAAGATAGGTTACCGCACGTTGAGAAGCGTTGATCTCAACGGGCAAGGTTACCAACTCAAAGATAACCGAAATCGCGAACAAAAGGATAGCAAATTGGACTAGGCCGGTGACGTCCATGAAGACGCCGAGGAAGAAAAGCACCATCCAGGCGTTGGACGCGAAGTTCACCACCGGCGTGAGTGCGCTTCTCACCTTCATCGGCGCATAACCCTGGGCGCGCTGGACCGCGTGGCCTGCCTCGTGGCAGGCGACCGCTACTGACGCCACGGAGCCTTGCGTAAAATTCTCGTTGGAGAGGTGCAACATATTGTCACGGGGATCATAGTAGTCGGTAAGCGTACCGTCAACGCGGGTGATCCCTACATCGCCGGCACCACCGGCTCGCAGCATCTCTTCCGCAACGTCTGCCCCGGTCTTGCCAGTACGGGAATTAACTTTCGACCATTTTCTGTAAGTGTGTCTGATATAGCCCTGTGTGGCCAAACCCAACACAAGGGAGATCAAAACCAAGAGCCAATAGTTCATATCGGCCCCATAGCCGTAGTAAAACCAAAAGGACATAGAATCCTCCTTTGTACGGTTTCAATAGTGATTATTTCTACCCTAAGTCTGACAGTTTAAAAGACCTTTAGAGAATCTCAATATGCCCATCTTTGACCGTGAGACCGATCTCTCCGACCAGCAAACGGTGCAGGTAGGAACCGATCACATCCTCCCGCCAGGTGGCGTGCAGGGGTGACCCCTTCTCATGGTTCAAAAACTGCGACAGGTCATTATGCGTCGCAATCATCTGTGGGGCAACGTTAACTTTCTCCGCCTGTACACGCAGCAGCGCATTCATCAGGTCCACAACGCTTTCCGCCTCAGGCGAAGGGCGGGAGTGGCGGTGGATCTCCGGATACTGCGCAGGTGGACAATCCTTACCCTCTTTGATTGCGGTAAGGAGCCCTTCGAGCATCGGCTGCTTTAAGTGCTCGGTCCCCCGGATCTGCAGCAGCTTCTCCACAGTCGTGGGAGCGCGCTTGCAGCACTCAACAATCACCTCGTCGGCAAGGACCCAGCGCTTTGGGATATCTCGCTTTGAGGCGATTGTCTCCCTCCAGGCACAGACGTTGCGCGCTACCGCCAACTGCCGTCGGCTCAGGGAGTTAGAGCGTCTAAGGTGCAGGTAGGCTGACTCCGGGGAATCCTTGAAGCGTGAAGGATCGCTCAGCTTGTCCATCTCCGGTTTCACCCACATGAGCCTGTTTTGCTCTGTGAACTTTTTCATCATCGTTCTATAAATTCCGGGCAGATACGCCACGTCCTCCTCGGCGTAGCGCAGCTGCTCTTCGCGCAGCGGGCGCTTTGACCAGTCAGTGAGTGACTCCACCTTCGCCAGATGCACACCGGTGTAGGCTTCCACGAGATTCCCGTAGCCAATCTGCATCTTTTGTCCCAAAAAGGCGGCACCGATCTGCGTGTCGAAGATTGGGGTCACGACGACCCCACCCAAAGCATGGTAGAGCACTTCCAGATCCTGCCCGCAGGCGTGGAGGATCTTCGTGACATCGGGGTCGCCGAGTATGCCCGCTAAAGGTGAGAGGTCCTCAATCAAGATCGGGTCCACCACCGCAGAGGTGCTATCGGTGGCTAATTGGATCAGACAGAGCTTGGGATAGTAGCTGCGTTCCCGTAAAAATTCGGTGTCGACCGCCAAAAGCGAGGTATCGGCAATCGAGCCAAGAAATGTTTTGAGTTGGTCGGTATCTGTTATGTACACGGAATCCCTTCAGCGCTCAGATATAGTGTTTAATAATATATGAAAGAGCGATTGTATAGACGACCTGATTCCCATCTATCATAGCTGCAATCCGAAAATGTCAGCCGGTCTGGAGGCAAAATGCGGAGTCTTATCATCCATAACCTGAAATCGGGATTCGGCTCGGACTCTATTTTTGAATTCGAGCGGAACCTCGTCCGTGAAGGGGATGAGTGCACGATGCACGTAATGTCCGAGGATGATACGGCAGAATCGCTGGTCAAGAATGCCGACCACTACGATGTGGTGGTGATCTCAGGCGGCGACGGCACCGCGACAAGCCTGCTCTATGCGCTGCGCTACCGCAATATCCCGACCTGCATCTTCCCGTCCGGCACTGCCAACCTCCTCTTTGCCAATATCGGCAATGCGAATGAGCCTGCAGGGCTTGCGCGTGCCTGCAGAGTCGGCCATACCGCCGCCACCGATATCGGAAACGTCACCTGGACCAACGAGCGGGGAGAAAAACATGTCCGCGGCTTCGGCCTCATGTGCGGCATGGGCTTCGATGCGCAGCTCATGATCACGGCGCTGCCCAACAAGCGGTCAATGGGAGAGATGGCGTACTTCACCGCGGTGCTGCAGAACCCCAACCCCATCGTCTCCCACTTCACAATCGATGTGGACGGTGAGATTCACGAGTGTGATGGAATCACCTGTATGGTTGCGAATAACGCAATGATGCAGGGGGACATTGAGGTTGTCCCGGACTGCCGGATGGATGACGGGTTGCTCAACGTGATTGTGCTTGCAGTGAATCAGCCGATTGAGGCGTTACGGCCGCTCTTTGCGGGCATATTCGATAAGACAGGCAAAAATATCGGCCGCCCCCAGATTGAGACTTTCAAGGGCAAGCACATCCACATCACCTCCTCAGAGGCGATCCCGCTCGAGATCGACGGGGAGACAACGGAGGGGACGATTATGTCCTATGCGGCGCAAGTCTTCCCCAAGGCAAACCTGATGATCGTCGACGAGATGTCGCGCTACCACAAGGACGGCGATAAAACCCCACGCTTCTCCGGTACCGATGAGATCGCCTATCCGGAATAGCAACCAAGAAAGCACTGGAATGTATTCATTTACAAGCCGTATCCGATACAGTGAGATCGATAAGGACGCCCATCTCTCTTTGTTGGGCTGCATGAACTATCTGCAGGACTGTGGGACCTTTCAGGCGGAACACCTAGGCATCGGCCTCGACCATATGCACAAGTTCCACTACGGTTGGATCGTCGGGACCTGGCACATCGAGATTGACCAGACCCCACTCTTCGGGGAACCGATCACGATCTCCACGTGGGCCTATGGGGTCAAAGGCTTCTCCGGTAAGCGTAACTTCACGATTGAAGACAAGGACGGGCACGCCTTCCTCAAAGCGGATTCCCTATGGTTCCCCTTCGATCTGAAGGCTCAGAAGGTCATCCGTGTCCCCAAGTCGGATCTCGCCTACCTGGATCCTGAGACGCCCCGCCTCGATCTGCCGCCCCTGCCCCGCACCATCAAGCCAAAGGGCATCCCAACCCAGGGCAGACCGATCGTCGTGAGCGAGGCGCTGCTCGACACGAATGACCATATGAACAATGCCTACTACATCAGCTTGGCACAGGCTGCGCTGCCGAACCGCCTCCCCCATGTGATTGAGGTGCAGTATCGACGGGCCGCCACGCTCGACGATACGATGGTGCCGGATATCTATAACACCCCGCAGGGAGGCCACATCGTCGATCTCAGAGATCCGTATGGGACTACCTACGCCGTTATCCATTTCGAACGAGAGGAAGCGCTCTAACTATGGCAAATACCGTGCACGTTGCAGCAGCGATCATCTACAACAACGATAAAATATTTGTGGTACAGCGCGCCGAAGGCTCCATGACAGGCAGGTGGGAGTTCCCCGGCGGCAAAGTCGAAGAGGGCGAAACCGCTGAGCAGGCCTGCCGTAGGGAGATCAAGGAAGAGCTCGGCATCGATCTGCAGACCATGTGGTTTATGGACACTGTGACCTACGACTACGAAGACTTCACGCTCTCGATGGACTGCTTTGTGGCGCCCCTGCCCAAAGGACAGACGCCGACGCTCAATGTTCACATCTGCTCTGACAGCAAATGGCTGGGCAGAGCAGACCTGATGTCCGTCGATTGGCTGCCTGCCGATATCACGCTTGCCCAAAACCTCGGGCAATATTGGAGCGACTTATTTATGATTCAGGATGAATTTTAGGAGTTCAGATGGAAGAGACCACAAAGCAGGAACTGGCACCGACCCCTCACTATATAGAGGGGTTTGCCTCGACCAACGATCCCCACAATGAAAAATCAGGGCCGGCTGCAATCGTAATCACGGTCGTCTCACTGGCGGCACTCATGGCGCTGGCGGGGGCGATTATAACAGGAGTACTCGCACTGGCGACAGCGATGAGCTATTCCTCACCTTACTCCTCGGTGATGCCGCCATCGACCAATAGCCCCTACGATGACTATTACGGCCAGCAGAACCCCTTTGATCAACATAACCAGGGACTGCCAGGCAGTAATTCAGGACAGGACTATGAGTACTGGACGCCGATCCACTAAATCAGATTCTATGAGAGGAATTTCATGAGCAAAGCTGATGAGCTGTTTATCGCGCTCTGCAAGCGCATCCTAGAGCATGGCACCACGACCGAAGGGCAGAAGGTCCGTCCCCATTGGGAGGACGGTACCCCCGCTTATACGATCAAGACCTTCGGTGTCTGTGACCGCTACGATCTCTCCAAAGAGTTTCCGGCGATCACCCTGCGACGCACTGCACTGAAGTCCTGCATGGACGAGGCCCTGTGGATCTACCAGAGAAAGTCGAACAACGTCCACGATCTGCACTCTCACATCTGGGATTCCTGGGCGGGTGCAACCGGCTCCATCGGCAAAGCCTACGGCTACCAGGTCGCACAGGTCTCCCACTACCCCGAGGGTGACTTCGACCAGATGGATAAGGTGCTCTACGACTTAAAGCACAACCCCTATTCCAGAAGGATCATGACACAACTGTACAACGTACACGATCTCAATGAGATGCACCTCTACCCCTGCGCCTACAATGCGATCTACAACGTGACGCAGGATCCTAACAGAGATAAGCCAACTCTCAACATAATGCTTGTACAGCGCAGCCAGGATATGCTTGCTGCTAACAATTGGAATGTGTGCCAGTACGCGATACTACTCATGATGGTGGCACAGGTCAGCGACATGTATATAGGCGAGTTAGTCCATGTGATCGCGGATGCTCACATCTACGATCGCCATGTCCCCATCATCAAAGAGCTCATCTCTCGCCCGACCTATCCGGCGCCGAAGGTCCATCTCAACCCGGATATCCACAATTTCTATGACTTCACGACCGATGACCTGATCGTCGAAGACTATCAGTACGGCCCGAAAGTCACACACATCCCGATCGCGATTTAGGATCACCCATGAAAGCAATCGTTGCAGTATGTCAGGACTGGGGTATCGGCTATCAGGGAAAACTCCTCGTCAAAAACCGTGAGGACATGCACCACTTTGTGCAGTGCACCAAACCGGGTACCGTCATTATGGGAAGAAAGACGCTCCTCACCTTCCCAGGTGGACGTCCTCTAAAGGGCCGCCGCAACATTGTGCTGGCCCATGGAGACGGAGCAGATCTGCAAAGCGGCATTGAGATCGTCCACTCCGTGAAAGAAGCGCTTCAAGCTGTACAGGGGGACGATCCGGAGCATGTCTGGGTCATTGGTGGAGCCTCAGTCTATCAGGAGCTGCTCCCCTACTGCAGCGAAGCCGTAGTTACCAAGGACGAATGTGTCTGTCCAGCAGATACGTACTTTCTGAATCTCGATGAGGATCCAGCTTGGAACCTCATACAGTGTGAGCCGGGCGGCATGACTCCCGAAGATATCGCATTCTCATTCGCTACGTACAGAAACCTGCAGTTCAAAACCCTCTAGGGAAACGATGATTAATTCCCAATGATGTGCCAGAAAGGGCCAGCCACGTGGCCTTTCGCGGCTGGCATAGGCATTAATCATCATTTCCCTAGCATATTTTCCCGTCGAGACAATTTGAGGGGCGCAGTTCATAGTGAACCACGCCCCTCTCTCTATCAATGTAGCATTAGTACTTCGTGATTACTCGAAGTCAGTCGTCGTATTGATCGTGTTGCGCAGGAAGTCCTGGTTCTCCTTACGGTTACGGGAGAGCTCAGCAGCTGCGACAACCGGCACCCAGTACATGATGACCTGCTTGGCGATATCTGCCTTCTTGGAGAAAACATCCAGATACTGCTTTGCCATGTCCCGATTGTCGATTGACATCAACAGATAGGTCGTTGCAGCATCAACCTCTGGCAGACCTGCGGTGACATGTGCCCAGTCGCAGATAGCCGGATCAGAGCCGTCATCCGGAAGAATAACGTTAGACGGGTTGAAGTCGCCGTGGCAGATCATGAAGCCCGGTCTCATACCATGAATACGCATCTCGAGGTCATAACGGGCAGACGGATCGATGTCCTTCGCGGCTCTGACCATGCGCTGCAGTTTATCCTTCTGGCGGTTAAGTGCCGGAGCCTTAACGTGTTGAACCTTGATCTGCAGGTCTACGAACTCAGAGAGATACTCCTTGTTGTTACCAGGATCATTCTTCATGATCGTTGCAAGATCGGTGCCCGGAATGAACGCAGTGGCGAGCGCCCAACTGCCCTTCCACTCTCCGTCCTCAACCTGTGAGACTTCCTTGATGCCGGGGACGCGAACGCCAGTTTCCTCGACACGAGCTACGTTGAGTGCCTCATTGAAGACGTCAGAGCCCGGCTTCTCAGAGTTGAAGACCTTGACGAGACTATTTCCATCTTGATAGACAACCTTATTGTGCCGGCGAACGATCTCAACCTTACTATCGGATAGCTTCATACAACCACTCCTTAATATAGGTTATGTACGAACGTCCTTACTTGTGAAGGAAGGAGGATGTTGCTCCCCCATTCCCTATTGTTTCAAGCGATACACGCTACTCAGCCTCATAGGCACTAGCTGGACGGCCATAGTAGGCATCCAGGTACAGGTTCTTGATCTCGCTCATGAGCGGATAACGCGGATTGGTACCGGTGCACTGGTCGTCGAATGCCTGCTCAGTCATATCATCCAGCGTATCGAGGAAGTACTTCTCGTCGACTCCGTACTCAGCGATCGTGTGCTTGACGCCCACGTAATCAAAGAGCTTGGTGATCTTCGCCAGGAAGTTCTCGAATACCTCATCGTCGTCCTTGCCAGTGACGCCGCAGAAGCGGGCTGCCTGAGCATAGCGGGCCTTGGTGTGAGGATACGCGTACTGCGGGAAGGTACCCATACGGGTCGGCTTCTCAGCAGCGTTGTAACGCATGACACGCGTCAGGATGACTGCGTTTGCAAGGCCGTGCGGGATGTGGTGGAACGCGCCGAGCTTGTGCGCCATTGAGTGGTTGAGGCCCAGGAATGCATTTGCGAAGGCGAGACCGCCCAGAGTGGAAGCATTGGCCATGTGGTCACGTGCTTCAACATCAGTTCCGTCATCGTATGCACGCGGCAGATACTTGAAGACGAGCTTCATACCCTCGAGTGCGAAGGAATCGGTGAAGTCGGACTGGTACATGGAGACATAGGCTTCCAGGCAGTGGGTCAGCACATCGACGCCGGATGCGGAGGTCAGGCCCTTCGGCTGCGTCATCATGTTGTCGGTATCCACGATTGCCATGTTTGGCATCAGCTGATAGTCAGTGACAGGCCACTTGATGCCGGTCTCCATATCGGTGATGATTGCGAACGGGGTAACCTCAGAGCCGGTGCCAGAAGAGGTCGGGATTGCGACGAAGTAGGCCTTCTTGCCCATCTTCGGGAAGCGATAAATACGCTTTCTGATATCCATGAAGTCCATGGACATATCGGAGAAGTCCTCGTCCGGGTTCTCATACATGAACCACATGATCTTGCCGGCGTCCATTGCGGAGCCGCCGCCGATTGCGATGACCACGTCAGGCTTGAAGGCATTGAGCTGCTCAAGGCCCTTCTCAGCATCCTGCAGCTTCGGGTCAGGTGAGATATTCCAGAAGCTGGAGTGGACGATACCCATTTGATCGAGCTTATCCTCAATCCTTCTGGTGAAGCCGGACTCATACAGGAACTTATCGGTGACGATGAAAGCGCGCTTCTTGTGCATGACCGTGCCAAGCTCGTCGAGGGCTGTCGGCATGCAGCCCTTCTTGAAGTAGATCTTCTCAGGAGTACGAAGCCACAGCATATTTTCACGCCTTTCAGCAACCAACTTGATGTTCAGCAGTTTGTCAATGGTTAAGTTGCCACTGAAGGAGTTTCCGCCCCAGGAGCCGCAACCCAACGTCAGTGACGGCGTGAGCCTGAAGTTATAGAGGTCGCCGATGCCACCTTGTGAAGAAGGAGTGTTGATCAGGATACGGCAGGTCTTCATACGGTTCTCGTACTCGTCGAGCTTCTTGGTCTCACGGGTGTCGATGAAGATCGAGCTCGTGTGGCCATAGCCGCCGTCGTGGATCAGGCGCTCAGCCTTTGCAAGGGCATCCTCAAAGTCCCTGGCGCGATACATACCGAGGATCGGGCACAGTTTCTCGTGAGCCCACGGCTCGGAAGGATCAACAGACTCAACCTCAGCCAAGAGAACCTTGGTGTTAGCGGGAACCGTGACGCCAGCCATCTTTGCGATGGTGGCAGCCGGCTTACCGACGACCTTTGCGTTGACGGAGCCACTGACGATGACAGTGTGGCCGACCTTCTCCTTATCGTCGCCCTCGAGGAAGTAGCATCCACGGCGGATGAACTCCTCTTTGACCCTGTCATAGACCTTATCGAGGACGATTACGTTGTTCTCAGTGGCACAGATCATACCGTAGTCAAAGATCTTTGAGTGGATGATCGAGTTGACAGCCACATTGATATCTGCGGTGTCGTCGATGATAGCGGGGTTGTTGCCCGGGCCGACGCCCAGAGCCGGTTTGCCGGAGCTGTAGGCTGCGGTAACCATACCAGGACCGCCGGTTGCGAGGATGCAGTCTGCGGAGTGCATCAGCTCGTTAGTGAGGTCGATGGTCGGGCTCGGGACCCAGTCGATAATGTGCTTAGGGAGTCCTGCCTTCTCCGCAGCATCACGAACAATGCGTGCCGCCTCGATCGTGCACTTACGCGCACGCGGATGCGGGGAGATAATGATTGCGTTTCTGGTCTTCAGGCAGATCAGGGACTTGAAGATTGCAGTCGAGGTCGGGTTCGTGGTCGGAATGACCGCCGTGATGATGCCCAACGGCTCGGCGATCTTCTTCATACCGCCGGCCTTGTCCTCCTCTATGACGCCACAGGTCTTGGTGTGACGATAGGCGTTATAGATGTACTCTGAGGCAAAGTGGTTCTTGATCACCTTGTCCTCAACAAGACCCATTCCCGTCTCTTCGACTGCGAGTTTCGCCAGTGGAATACGGGCTTTATTCGCAGCCAACGCAGCCTGATAAAAGATCTTGTCCACTTGCTCCTGAGAGAAGGTTGCAAACTCTGCTTGTGCCTTCCGCATCACAGCAATGTGTTCCTTTAGGCTATCGACACTGTCGATAGGCTCAAGTTTATCGGCCATGTATTACCTCCTGCTTCCGCTAGAACTTACGTACACATGACGTGTTTATCATACCTGATACATGTCTAAAAACCTATATGAAACAGGAGATAATTTTGCGAAAGTAGGCCGATGACCTGCGATTGTATAGAAAACTATGGTCAATTCAACAGCTCGAGCGCCTCGATTAACGCATCGATTTCTCCGTGTCCACCGGTGAGTCGGAACCAGGTTTTATCCCCATGAACAGTGTCGATTCTGAAACCGATTCCTAAAGGAGACCAACTATTTGATGGGCTGGCCAGAATGCGGTGGATGCTATGCACCGCAGGTGGTTCCATCACAAAGTCTACACATGGACCGAATCCATGCTGCAAGGTTGTTGCGGCCACCTGGAAACTGGGGTCCGTCTTTATCCCCGGATACCTGACTTCGCGGACTTTGGGATGGCAGACCAGATAGGCGGCGAGCGCTTGGGTGTTGTCCCAACACGCCTGTCTCCGATCATCAAAACGATCTATCCCTGTGCTCAGATCTGTCACAACCCGCTTGGGTAGCGCCGCCTCACGATCGAGAAACGTAAGATACGGCTTTACAATCTCAGGGAGCTCACGCCCCACGCTGACAGCAAAGAAGCCACATCCCGGCCAACTCACAACCGCATCGAGCGGCTCGATGGTGAGGGTGGCACCCAGCTGTGCAGCAGGGCACCCAAATGAGGTCGCGAGCGTGTTGTCGCATACGAGACAGGCGTCAGAATCCTTCTTCTGGGCCGCGGCCTTGATGTCTGTCACCGTGATCGGCACGCCGCCGAGGCTTTCGATATAGATCCCCTTATCGCCTAACATCTCATGGAGCTGCTGAATTGCGCCGGCGCCCACAAACCAGGTAGCCCGTGCCCCGATGCGTTTTGACCATGCCTGCGCTATGTCATTCAGCTCACTGTTCTGCTCATCCATATGCTGTGCCGAACGGTCCTATCTTCTCTTCAAGTAACGTTTAGCTCCTGTTTCCTCATGACACTCATCATTGCCACATGTTTGATGCCAGTATCACAACTATTTTGACGTACTGTCGAGCACCTTGCGTGCCTGCCGTTGTCCCTCGATTGCCTCTTGCAGACGTTCCTTATAGTACAGGTGCCCAAGAGCGACACTGATGCGCAGGCCGGTCTCAGCTTCCTGGAAGAGCTGCAACGCGTGGAGTGGATCGAATTCTGGATCAAAGTACTTGCCCGGTTTCAAATACTGCTGCGCTATACGGAACGCAGGCTGTGCGGTCTGGGGTGGCCTCTGTGCAATGTCATAGCTCTTCTCCCAGAGCTCCATGGCCGTATCCATATCCGGTTTGCCGAGATAGCCTCGGGCATAGACGTCACCGAGCTTATAGATGGCCTCATAGTTTTCGGTCAGCGCCGCAGCAACCGAGTAACACTGATAGGCTTTTGCATAGTCTTTCTCGCCGGTTCGACCGTATTCATAGACGTAGCCCAGATTGATGAGCCCCTGATAGTGTCCCCACCTGTAGGCTTTCTTGTAGAGCCTGGTCGCCTGTCTGTAATCCTGCTTAAAGATTTGACCCATGTAAAACAGAACGCCTAGATCGTTGGCAGAGCGTCCGTTTTCCTGGGTTAACCCAATTTTGTACCCGATGAGGAGGATGTCGCCGACACGCTCATCCATCTTATTGCCTTCGACAATTTCATCGAAGTTTGCGGATACGAACTCACAGAAATCATCCGGGTCTTCCCTCAGGGCTGTCGTGCTGATCGCCCGGATCATTTTATCGGTATCGATCTCATCCAGATAATCCTCATCCTCTTCTTCCTCGTCCCAATCCCCAATCCCTTCTTCTCCGAAGGCATCGGCAATTTCATCAGGGTCAATCCCCGCCGCGACGAGGAGGTCGACTATGTCTTCGCCAGTCGGTTTATCGATGTCCTGTTTCTTGCTCATATGGGTGTCCTCTCATGTGGAACTGATAGGAGAGCTTCGGTACATATACTCATTAGCCATTGTTACATGATTGAACCTTTTCTGCTTCACATAGTAACCGACAAAGAGCGGAAGCCTGTTAGACGAGAAGATCGAAACGATAAACGGTCTATCGAACACGATTTCTCAAGATGAATTCATAGACCGTGAGGGAATCCCGCAACCTCCATCATCGCCATATACGAAGCACCCTCAATCCCCTTCTTTCCTACATCGAGCCGAGTACTCTGAATCGCCTGTGAGATACCAACTGCATCCTTTATTAACGGATCAAAGTCCTGTGAGCTCTCAAAGACGTTCTCGATTCCCAGATGCTGCAGGAGTTCGTTGAGATCAACACCTTCCGTAGTGATGCTCATAGGCGGCATATAGACTTTGCATCTGCCCCGTTGAACAGAGAAGGTGCCCGATACATACGCTGTAAGATCAGCCCAGGCTTGTCCACTTGTGATGTAGTCTTCAAGCGACAGTGTTCCTTTGGCATTGCAGTCGCCATCTGTGCCCTTGAGGTCAGTCGCTTCCCCAGCGTGATGGCTCCATCCTATTCGAGCAGATCGTATTGTCCTGATCCAACCATAAAGGGCATCATCACAGTGATTCCGTCACCACACTCAAATAATCGTTCCTTTTCAGAACCGAAGACATCAATTCAAGCGTCCCTCAAGTGCATGGAACCGAAGATGGCAATGCATGTATCCGCATCAAACGGGGAACTTGTGCGAAGAAGCCACCGGTTGCCTTTGCAATGAACTGGTTGAGTTTGTTCGATATGGATTGGCTCTTGCTACCGAAAGCCCACGTCCGATGGTGCCCCCATCCTAGCCCTCCTGCATCCTCCTGCGCCACCCTCTAGTTGATTCCCGTGTAGTACCAGCTTTACGGCGTGTCGCAGCTCAGCGACTGGTGAGGTGCGACCGTCCATGCTCTGTGTCACGTGGTTGGAGACGAGAAGCGAGACGTAGGCGTTGGAGCCAAAGGCCGACCCCTGATCGGAGTTCATTATGGGGGGCGCGGTGTGCTCGCAAAAGGCGCCCTGCGCGCAGGCGACGACGATATTGCCTTCGCCCTAGGTGTTGCCCATAAGAGCATCACGCGCGAAGACGAGGTTCGGACGATTGATACCCAAGACGCTCTTCAGACAGTTCAGCATCGACCCGGTCGCGATAATGACTTTGTCGGCGCCGAAGTTGCGGATTTCCTCCGCCGTTGCCTCATGGCTGAGCTCAACGTGGACCCCTAAGAGATCCATCTGGTCGTAAGGCAGGCGGCAAAAGTCGCGAACTCACCCTTGCCCGGGAGGGAGATAGCAGCCAAGAGTTCACCGCCGAGTTTTTGGTTCTTGTCCCACAGCGTCACATCGTGGCCGCGGCGCACAGCTACCATCGCAGCCTCCATGCCGTCCGAGCCACCGCCGATAATGAGGACACCTTATCTGCGAAGGTATACTCATGCTCGTGACCGAGTTCCGGGTTGACGGCGCAGTACATCGGGATCTGCTTGATGATGGGGCCGGTGCAGCCCTGCACGCAGCGCACGGACGGATCTCATCGAAGCGGCCCTCCATACCCTTACGTGGCATATTCAGGACAGCCAAAGAACAGCGACTCATACCGGCAGAGTCGCACATACCGCACTCGACCAGAGACTCTGCCGTCAGCAGGTCATCGATACTATTGGAAGATATGGCCGGGATGTGGACGACCTCCTTGAGCTCTGCGTCAAACTTGGAGATCCAGGCATGTGGCATAAAGGGTGGACACCTGCGCTCGGTTGTAGGAGCCATACACGCCGTTGGAGCAGTTGATTGCGTCGATGATCCACTCCTCTAAGGTTTTAGCAAGCATACAAGACTCTGCAATGCCTCCGCCGTCCACGCTGTCCACAACCGCGGAGAAGCGGACTATGATTGGGAAATCAGGACCGACGTTCTTGCAGACCTTGTCGTAGACTTCCTTCAAAAAGCGGCAGCGGTTCTGGAAGCAGCCACTGTACTCTTCGGTGCGCTTGTTCTGGAAGAAGGAGAGAAAGCCTGCGATCAGGTAGCGTTGCTGGCGTGGATCTCCATGCCTTCGAAGCTGTCGGTCTTCACGTTCTTCGCAGTGATGTCGACATCGTGCACGATGCCCTTGATCGCCTCTTTGGTGGGCTCCCCAAGCATCTGGCGGTTCCAGGTGCAAGCAAAATGGGAGACGCTCTTGACCGGCACCCCACCGTTGACCTAGCTGTTGGTCTGATGACCAGCATGGTAAATCTGTGCAAAGATCCTGGCGCCGTACTTGTGTACCGCATCGGTCAGACGATGGTGGCCGGGGATCATGGACTCATCGTAGATGCGCGCCACGTTCTGGTAGCCGCCTGCATGGGCATTGACCGCATAGTCCTCAGCGATACTGGGACCATAGCTGCCCTTGGCCTTTGCCTCACGGTAGGCGATGTAGCGATCTGTCGCATACCCTTGCTCATCGCACATACTGGTGACCATTGCAGCGACGACAAAGCGATTCTTCAATGTGTAGGAGCCGATGGACAGCAGCTCTAGCATCTTCTCAAGGTTCATGGATACCCCTCCAGACATGCGGTTTTCTTTTCCCTTCAGGTGAAGACGGTAAAGCCTTCAGTAACTGTGGGGTCAAGCGATCAACGCAGCAATTGTGGAGAAACAGCGGTGTAGTGAAGGTGCTCTGAGATACGGATCAGGTGCCATGAAACAATAGGGAGGGCACCTACGGCGAGACGCAAATACGTGCCAGGCACCGTACGCGCCATAGCTCTAGATCTTTAAATAACTATCCGAAGTACTCCGAGCTGCTGACCTGTGCCCTATAACACAATGTGCAGGCATTACAGCTTGTTTTCTTTTCACAAAGTCTTTTATGGATCCCACCACATTTAGGGGTGTGATTGGGTAGTTTGTTTATTGATAGGTATACAAGAAATGCATATAGCAGCTAGATACGTATCTTGAAGGATGAGATCTATGGCACGTAAACTCAGCGAGGAAAATAAGCTGTACTTCTACCAGCTTATTGCCACCCACTACGGGATAGGGAAACAGGTATTCCTACCCAAGATAGAAGAGCTCTTCAAAGAGGACAATATCTTTCCGGAAGACTTAGGCTTCGATGATTTCAGAGCGCTCCTCGAAGCCTGTTCCGACATTATCAACCTCACCGATTTCAAGGGGAACCGCTCCTATGCGACGTTGGTGCAAGACCAACGCTTCGACGACGCCTTGGCACAGGCTCAGTCTGACTCCACCCCAGCTAAGGGCGGGGGCAAGCCCTGGAAACACCGGAAGGCCGCCATCCTCAAACCGCAGAAGCCGAAGCAAGCCCATCAGAAGAAGACGGCTGAGAAGAAATTCGAAGCAAAACTTGAGGAGCAGCCAAAACCAGCTAAGGCTGAAGCGTCAAAGCAGCCAGAGACAAAAGCCGAAATCCCCCAGCAGTCAGAAGAATCCCAGCCGACCGAACCAGAACCCCAAGAAACTGAGCCGAAGTCAGGAGCCCCGGAGGCTCCTGCTGCAGAGACTGCTGAGGTTGAGGGTGTACAGGTAACCGCTGAGATAACGAAACCTCAGTCAGAGCCTGCCACTGAAGCAAGCGAGCAATCGGAGCAAGAACCTGAACCCAAACCGGAACCAGAGGCTAAATCTGAGCCGGTTAAGGCTGAGGCCGCCGACAAGGAAAAAGAGGAGGAGACTTCCCAGACGCAGAAGCTCGGCAAGGATCGTGTCTTTACCCTCGACGAGATCCTCGCTATGCCTTCGGAATCTCAGAAGAAACCGGAGGAAGGACCTGCTGAGAGCCAGGAGGAAGCATCAGAGGAAGGCAAGGACGCGCTGCCCGCTGAGGTGCCTGACTATATAGTGCACAAAGCGCCGACTTCTCATCCCCTCAAAGAGCAGGATCTGAAGGAACAGAAACGTATTGAGAAAGCCCCCACCACGGCTGAGCCTCGGGTATCTTCCAGTCTCCCCACGTCATTTCTGCAGGGCGTCCACTGCAAGGACGAATTACTGAACATGGTGAGCCAGCTGATGCCAATCGACTGCAATCTGTTGCAGGTCCTCGAGGAGGACTGGCAGGCGGCACGCGCCGCAGGGACAATAGAGGGAACCCGGAGCCGCGTTAGCTTCCCGCTCCGCTTCCTCCACGAGGACGGGACAACCCAGATCCGCCTCACGATCCAGAGGAGCGTGCAGCCAATCTCCGGAAAGCATTGGTACCTGGCTTTGGTGGATGGAAACGACGGAACTCATCCGCTCAAGCAGGACTTCGGCCTTGAAGGGATGCCTGAGTCCAACCAGGGAGCCTGGACAGCCTTGCAGACCACCCCCAATCCCCACGCGAAGAGCCCACAACAGCGATTCACTGAGTTTGCCTCCTTTGAGGGCTGGGACACGATGCTCAGCAACCTCTCAGATATGGCAGAAGATGAGAGCTGGTATGCCACTGCGCTCAAAACGCCTGACACGGTTTATCCGATGCTTCGGGAATACCTCACCACAACCTTTGTCCGCCTGATGGCAGAGCACAAGGTCTTGGAGAACCCTGACCACGACTTTGCCGCCTTCAATACCGGCTTGGTGACTAATCAGGAAGAGCCGATCTATGCCTGCTTCACGGCAGGCGGCGCAGGGTCCGACCCCTACCAGCTGAGCGGCTTCTGCACGGCAGATGAAGGCGAGCTCGGCAAAAAGTTCGTACGTACCCTCAATCCCCTCCCCGAACAGGCTTCCTACCTCAGTGCCATTGAGGAGGTCCAGCCTCGTTCGGATGTACATCTCACGGTCAACTACCGCACGTTGCTGTTAGCAGAGCTTGACAGACTCCCTCAGGACTTTGTCGCACCCTTCCTCAGGGATGAAAAAGTAAGTCTGGCGCTTGAGGAATCCTGCGCCGCAGGTATCTCAGGACAACAGCGTGCCCAGGATGTTCAGACAGTCAGAGAGTATATCTGTGACACGCCAGATGTCTTCAACCAGCTCTGTGGTGCACTGGCAGACCCGATAAAGAAGAGCTGGCACCGTGCAAAGCGGAACTACCGTCTCGTACTTCCGGTCTACGACCCGATCGCCAACACGGTTGTGATACTTCTGCCGGTATCTTTGAAAGACAACACGAAAGTTGCCACCTGTGTCCACATCGAGAAGAAGGGCAGCACCACCTATCAGGCAACGGGTATCGTCAGCCTTCCTGAAGCAGCCTGTCTGGGCCGCATCGTCAACCCAGAGCTTCCCGCCTGGCTCAAGTGACTGGGAACAGTCAATCAAATCCTAAAAGTAGGGGAAATGGCGCTCATGCACCATTCCCCATTTTGTTAGTCGCTTTGGGCTTTAGAGCTATCCGCGGCGCTCTTTGATCTCCTCAGTGATGTCAGCGATAAAGTCATCGAGCTCACGAGCGACGGTCTTGTTAGAGCGGTCACGCACGGAGATGTTGTGCGCCTGCTCCTCCTTCTCGCCTAGGATCAGCATATACGGGACACGGTCGATGGAGCGGGCCTCACGGATCTTGTAGCCGATCTTCTCATCACGGTCGTCGACCTTGACGCGGATCTTGTACTCACGCAGCTTCTCCTCCACCTCGTGTGCGTAATCACGGGACTTCTCGGAAACTGGGAGGATCTTGACCTGCAGCGGTGAGAGCCAGGTCGGGAACTTGCCGGCGTACTGCTCGATCAGCATACCGATGAAGCGCTCAAAGGAGCCGAAGCCAGCGCGGTGGATCATGATCGGCTGCTTCTTGGAGCCATCCTTGTCAGTGTACTCAAGATGGAAGTTATGCGGAAGCTGGAAGTCAAGCTGAATGGTGCCGCACTGCCACTCACGGCCAAGGCAATCCTGCAGGTGGAAATCGATCTTGGGACCATAGAAGGCGCCGTCGCCCGGGTTGACCTTGTAGTCGAGGTGCATGGCCTCAAGAGCGTCGCGCAGGCCTTTCTCTGCACCCTCCCAATCCTCATCAGAACCCATAGAGTTCTCCGGACGGGTGGAGAGCTCAACACGGTACGGGAAGCCAAACTGCGCGTAGTACGCAGTGATCAGGTGTGTGACGTCGATCACCTGCTCAGTGATCTGGTCAGGACGGATAAAGAGGTGTGCGTCATCCTGCGTGAACTCACGGACACGGAAGAGGCCGTGCAGGGTGCCTTTGAGCTCATGGCGGTGATCGAGGCCGGCCTCAGCGAGCTTCAGCGGTAGATCGCGGTAAGAGCGCGGACGGCTCTTATAGATGAGGCAGGCACCCGGACAGTTCATCGGCTTGATTGCAAAGTCCTCACCATCGATCTTGATCGTATACATATTCTCTTTATAGTGCTCCCAGTGACCGGAGGTCTCCCAGAGCTTACGGGAGAGGATCAGCGGGGTCTGTACCTGCTCATAGCCGTACTTGTCCTGCATGTCCTGCCAATACTGCGTCAGGGCATTCTTGATCCTCATGCCGTTGGGCAGCCAGAACGGAAAGCCAGGTCCCGCCTCTGACATCATGAAGATCCCCATCTCCTGACCGATCTTGCGGTGGTCGCGAAGCGCTGCCTGGCGGCGCAGCTCCAGGTAGTCCTCAAGCTCCTCCTTGGTCGGGAAGGCGATCCCGTTGATACGGGTGAGCATCTTGTTGTTCTTGTCGCCCCCCCAGTAGGCACCGGAGACGCCGGTGAGCTTAAAGGCCTTGAGTGCCTTGGTGTAGGTGATGTGAGGACCAACGCACATATCGACGTAGTCGCCCTGCTTGTAGAAGGTGATACGGGCATCCTCGGGCAGATCGTGGATGTGCTCGACCTTGTACTTCTCGTGACGGTCCTGCATATACTTGATGGCTTCTTCACGCGGGAGCTCAAAGACCTCAAATTTGAGATTCTCCTTCGTGATCTTCTTCATCTCGTCTTCGATCTTGGGGAAGTCCTCCTCGGTGATCTTCTCCCCCTCAGGAAGCTCGATATCGTAGTAGAAACCGTTGTCGGTCGCGGGACCGAAGGCGAAGTCAGCCCCCGGATAGAGGTGGCTGATAGCCTGAGCCATAATGTGTGCCGCCGAGTGACGGATTACCTGCAGCTCTTGGTCTTTGGGGCAGTCTGCTACATGGCCGTCGTTGTACAGAATCTTCATCTATTCTCTCCTGTAGGTATACAAAATAACAACATCGAACCATAAAAATTGCTCCTAGCTAGCTTGTTTGCTAGGAGCGAGCATCTACATGGCGCCTGTCAACTTGACATAGTCTCTCGCCTGGTACGGGACAGACGCCTATCTAGTTTGCGTCGAAACACTTGAAACACTCACGCGGCAACCTTCTGCTTGCTTTGTCTTGTCGTGAGTTAGTTCTACCACAAACACCGCTCTTTGGTAAATTCGGGGCAGCTGAGAACCCCAATATCCCGATAATTTCTAAAAGTCCACGCACGAGTTGCTACTGATAGGGCTGCTTTGCCTCCCTCCTGCAGGTTATACGTCTGATCAGAGTAGCTACGGAGCATTCAGGGACCCACTCATTCAGAACAAACCCCCAGCATCTGTTTGAGACGCTGGGGGGGACGATGAGAGGAGTACAATACCTTCGCTAAGAGGGAGAAGGAGTCACTTCTTCTGGACGTACTTCAGGCAGTCAAGCGTGACCGCGATCAGGATGATGATGCCAGAGAAGACGAACTGCAGATTGGTATCGATGCCCAGGATCGTCAGGGAATAGGTCAGGGCGGTGAAGATCAGGACGCCGACAACCACGCCGGAGATCTTACCGATGCCGCCGGTGAAGGAGATGCCACCGACCACGCAGGCTGCGATTGCGTCCATTTCCCAACCTTGACCGTAAGCTGCGGAGCCGGAGCCGAACATACGGATGCATTCGAGCCAGGAGCCGAAGCCGTAGAGGATGCCTGCGAGGATGAAGGCACCGATGGAGACAGCGAAGACGTTGATGCCGGAGACTGCTGCGGCGTCAGGGTTGCCACCGACTGCGTACATATCCTTACCGAAGGTGGTCTTGTTCCAGATGAACCACACGACTGCAATTGCGCCGACAGCCCAGAGGATGATCGTCGGGAAAGGTCCCCATTTCGGGGTGACAATTTCAGGAATGATCGGATCGATAGCGCCGAAGGAAACACCCTTAGTTGCATAGGTCGTGAGGCCGAAGATGATCAGCATGTTGGCCATTGTGGACACGAACCAGTGCATCTTGAAGCGCGCGGTAAAGAAGCCGGCGATTGCGGAGAAGAGGGTGCAGAGTGCTACACAGACAACCAGCGCGAGGAAGATGCGTGCAGCGATCGGCATACCGGAGAAGTCAAAGACATAGCCGAAAACGGTGCCGGTGTTGGGACCTTGGTGCATAATGATGGTCGCGGCAACCATGGACATGCCGACCATACGTCCGATTGAAAGGTCAGTGCCGGTCTGCAGGATCAGGCCTGCGACGCCGAGAGCCAGAAACATTCGCGGTGCCGCCTGCTGCAGAATATTGAGGACGTTCTGCCAGGTGAGCAGGTAGGTACCCTTGATTGCCGGGGTGATCGCACAGAGGATCGCGAAGACGATGATGATTGCGATATAGAGGCCGTTGTTGAGCAGGAAGGTGCGCAGGTTGAAGTTGTACTTGTAGTTTTCCCAGCGCTGGGAGAATCTCTCAGAGGCGGTGAAACGGCCCATGCGTAGCATATCGATCAGGTGGTAGCAATAGGTGAACGCCTCGTGCTCACAGTCTTTGATCTGCTGCAGGCGCTGCTGGTAGGTTGCCTTTGCGTCAAACTGTTTGTTCTTGTAGACGTAGTTCTCTTCCTTAATCTCCTGCTTGTCGGAGAGCCCGGAGAGGTTGTTCTCGTGCTCCTGCGCGAGCTTTTCCAACTGCTGCTTATATGTGGAGTCCTCGATCTCACGCTGTTGGGCGCAGCTTGCTTTGACCGGATTTAAGTACTCGGTGTCGTAGTGCTCTTTCAGGTAGTCCTCGGCGTCGCCGATCAGGCTTGCAACCTTATCTCTGTTGGCTGCCTCGACTTGCTTGGCCTTGTCCATCTCGCTCTGGAGACCGGAAAGGACACGCTCACGCTCTTCGCCGGTGAGCACGTTGTCCCGCTTCGTCGCGTCGATATCTGACTGCAAGGACACGATTTTGGTGGTGCCGTCGGCGCGCAGCGCATCGACTTGTTTCTGGATGCCGCCGACGTAGTCTTGTATGGGCTGAAGCAGCTGTTTTTGCTGTTTCGCCGTAAGGATACTATTTGATGCCATGGTCCTCCTCCTCATCTACAGGTATTTGGTGCTCAAACGTAGAAGTTCTTCTTGGCTGGTATCTTTCGTATTGACAATGCTGGACAGGCGCCCGTTTGACATAACCCCGATGCGGTTCGTGATGCCCAAGATCTCCGGCATCTCCGAGGAGACGACGACGATCGTGGTGCCGTGTTTGGCCATCTCAATAATGAGTTGATAGATCTCGTACTTGGCACCGACGTCGATGCCGCGGGTCGGCTCATCCATCATGAAGACCTGGGGGTGACGCTCGAGCCACTTGCCGAAGATGACCTTCTGCTGGTTGCCACCGGAAAGGCTTGGGATCAGATCGTTTGGCCCCATGCACTTGATGCGCATCGTCTTGATCTCCTTGTTGGTGGCGTCGAGCATCTTCTGGTTGGAGAGGGCAGGCCCGTTCTTGTAGTGGTCGAGGTTGGCGATCGTGGTGTTGAAGGTGAGGTCCCCTTTAAGGAAGAGGCCGTTGGCCTTGCGCTCCTCGGTGATCATCGCGAAACCGCTGTTCATTGCGTCGCGGGCGCTGTGGAAGTTCATCAGCTTGTCTCTGAAGTACACACGTCCTGCCGCACGGGTACGGATCCCGAAGACCGTCTCCAAAAGCTCGGTTCTGCCCGCACCGACCAGGCCGTAGAGCCCGAAGATCTCGCCTTTGCGCACCTCGAAGGAGATGTCACGCAGATGCGGCGCGTACTTGGTGGAGAGGTGCTGGATCTTGAGGATCGGCTCGCCCGGATGGTTGTCTACCGGTGGGAAGCGCTGGGAGAGCGAACGGCCGACCATTGCGGAAATAAGCTCGTTCATGTTGGTCTCGTTGGTCGGCTTGGTCATAACGAGCTTGCCGTCACGAAGGACTGACACGTCGTCGCAGATCTCAAAGATCTCATCCATCCTGTGGGAGATGTAGATGAGCGAGATCCCGGAGTCGCGCAGCTTGCGCATCATATCGAAGAGCTTGTCCACTTCGTTGTCCATAAGCGACGAGGTAGGCTCGTCGAGCACGATGACCTTCGCATTGTAGGAGATGGCTTTGGCGATCTCGCACATCTGGCGCTGTGAGACGGACATGTTCCGCATCGGTTGCGTCAGGTTCACCATCATGTCCAGCCTGCGGAAGAGGTCGCTTGCCCCACGTTTCATGCGGCCCTCATCCACAACACCCGCGCCGTTAGTCGGATAGCGCCCCAGGTAGAGGTTATCCACCACGCTTCTGTCCAAGCACTGGTTGAGCTCCTGGTGCACCATAGAGACGCCGTTTTCCAGGGCATCTTTCGGCCCTGAAAAGTTGACCTCTTTGCCGTCGAGGATGATCGTGCCCTCATCCTTCTGATAGGTGCCGAACAGGCAGTTCATCATCGTTGACTTACCGGCGCCGTTCTCACCCATCAACCCCATCACGGTACCGCGACGTACGTCGAGATCGATGTGGTCAAGCACGCGGTTGCGGCCGAACGTCTTGCTCATCCCTCTGATCGAAAGGACGATGCCGTCTGGTGTCGATTCCGTCATATGTCCACCCCTCTATTCCCATCCTGTAAAAACTCGATCGGTATGCGCTGAGAGCGCGGAGAACACTCACTCCTCCCCCGCTCGAAAAACAGAGGACTACGTTCAGAAGAAACGCTGATGTATAGTGGTTACTGCCTTAAGATTCCAGTGTAGGAAGCCCCGTTGTCGGTCTTGACCATGTTGATTGCAAAGGCGTCGTAGTCGCTCGGGTTCGCCAGTCTATTGGAGACCGAAGACTCACTCTGTCCGTCACCGGCGACGAAGTCGATCTTGAAGTTCATGAGTTCCTGATACTTCTGGAGCAGCGGCCGATAGGTGGAGGACAGGAAGTTATCCGCCGCGTTGTAGATGGAAGCCCAAACTTTCTTTGTGGGGCTGGTAGACTCATCGAGCGCGGTCTGTGCGGTCTCATAGAGCTTGGTCGAATCCAGGAAGTTCTCGTAGGTATCGGCGTTGACCATCAGGTTCATCGCATAGAAGGAACGCTCGTCCTCGCTGTAGCGGTAGTCATCCGGGGAGATGATGTTGCCCTTGTCATCCGGCGTAGAGATGCCGGTCTGGAAGTCCACCCCGTCAAGGGAATTTCGGGACAGGCGGAGATTGATGTAGGCCTGCACGGCCGGGTTCTGGGAGATCGTCCCGCCGTAGCCATTCGGGATTGCGGCGACCGCGTCGGCATTTGCGTCGTAGCCGAAAGTCGGAACGTGGTTTGAGTAGGACCAGGAATTGAACATCGCCATTCCCATACCGTCATTGTTGGAGACAACCAGGTCGATCTGATCGCCGAAGGAGGCTGCCCAGGTGCCGATTGCGTTACCTGCGGTCGGGGCATCCCAGGTGGCGCCTGCAGTGGTCTTCATCTCCTGGCTTGCCAGTTCACGGATCTTGAAGGTCTTGCCGGCGACCTCGATCTCGCCGTCCTGCACGATGTCTGAAGAACCGTCAGCGTTGGTGCCGGTAGCACCGGTGTTGATTACACCATTCTCCTCAACGGCAGTGCCGAGTGCTTTACGGACGCCGCGAGTACGGGCGATGGAGTCGTTGTGGCCCACGTCGCCGATTGCCAGAATGTAACCGATGGTTCCGTCTCCGTTGCGGTCGACCGTGTCGATATGGTTCTTGATGTAGTCGACGACCATCTGGCCCTCAAGCTCGCCACCTTGCTGCGCATCGAAGCCGACGTAATAGGTGTCCTTGTTGAATGTGAGCGTTGTCATATCGATCTCGCCGGTAGAACCATTGGACGGTTGGCGATTAAAGAAGACGACCGGCTTTTCGGTATTCGGGACCACGCTCGAGGCGGATTCCCCGCCGCAGCCCGCAAGATTTGTTCCTACGACTCCTGCAGCACACAGCCCGCAAAGCTGCAGAAACTGACGACGTGACACTGCCATAAGATCGGCCCCTTTCCTCCCATTGTGCATAGTCTGAAATCCTTCGTCGTATGCGATCGCAAAGCCTTACCTCATGCCAAGTGAGCCATCAGAGGATACGGTGGATCTCAACTTTGGTTCTTGATGGTTACGTTAACATATAGACCGCAGAGTGAAATCTACTGTTATTCTCTTTCTAGCAAATGGTTATATTTTGACGCTGAACGGTAGATAACAGCGGGAAAGGACACGTCCCTTAGGTGAGGAAATGCCTCAATGAACGATGCAACGTACTCATTTAAATGTCAACGCTAGCAGCTATGAACAGTCTTACGTTCGCAGATGTGCCGGAGCTACTGAACGTCGCTTGATCAGCTTGCCAGGAATGCGGATCGCAAGCGGATGCCCAGTGGGGCCGTTCACCACATTCTCAAACACAACCCGGCCGCGCTCCACTAGGTCAAAGCGGACCGTGGTGAGCCCGACATTGGGAACCGTCTTCTCCAGTGCGTCATCGACTCCGACCACACTGATGTCTTCGGGGACCCTCAGACCTGCATCGCGCAGCGCCGCTATGACGCCCATAGCCATCTGGTCATTCGCCACATAGATAGCGGTCATCTGCTTATCCTGCGCTAACTTAGCTCCGATCTCATAGCCCCCATTTGCGGTCCAATCTCCGTGGATAGGCTCATGCAGCTCCAGGTTGTGGTCACGCATAAAGTCCCTCCACCCCCGCTCTCTGAACTGGCTGTCGATGGAGTGCACAGGTCCCGCTACAAAGCGAATTTGGCGATGTCCATACCCATAGAGGTGATTCATAACCAGGTAAGAGCAGCCGTATTGATCTGAATCCACGGTGGTGCAGCGTGGGTGGGAATACATCGTGACGATCACGGTATTCATCCCAGGCTGCGGCACAAACTCATTGAAGTCCGTTGCCATCCGGCTCATACCGATGACCATACCGTCTACCGGCAGCGCCGCCATCCGCTGTGAAACCTCAGAGAGCGAAAAAGCGGAACCCTCCGGCCGCTCGAGCATCGTGACCGCGTACCCCGGTTCCCGGGTAGCCTCCAGGATGCCTTTCAGCATATTGAAATTGCCGATCTCGGTGATGTCATACACGTAGAGGCCGACTGCATGGTAGCTTCCCTGACGCAGCGATCTGCCCGCATAGTTGGGGCGAAACCCCAGTGTATGCATCGCTTTCAGGACCCGCTTACGGGTATCAGGGCTCACATTGGTCTTTCCATTGGCTACCCTGGAGACCGTCTGCTGTGAGACGCCGGCGGCTTGCGCCACATCAGACATCGAGACAGTCCGTTTGGGATTTTGTACAACGTTCATATGTCTCGCTGTCTGAGAATCGGACTCGTCCGCCATAGCTCTCCTCTTTAAGCAATTACCGTTAGCGGAATAAATCATACCAGTTGTACCGTATAGGACAGGTTGATATACTCTATGAGTACGTTAACATATACTATATATGTAACGAATCACCACGCTTTCGTGTACCTTATCGCGCTCACTCACGACAGAAAGGGTGCCTATGGTTACCCAGTTCCCGATCGGAACCTCCCCCACCCACGAACAGATCGATGCCTACGAGCTCAAATGCGACGACTACGCCGTCCGCGTAATGAACTTCGGTGCCACTATTTTAAAGATCATTGCCCCCGATGCCCACGGCATCCCTGCTGACATCGTCTTAGGTTTCGACCGTACCGAAGATTACTTCGACAACCCGGCCTGCTTCGGCGCAACGATCGGCCCAAGTGCCAACAGATCCAATAAAGCTGAGGTCGTGGTGGATGGGAAGACCTACCAGCTTCCTAAAAACGAGGGACCCAACAACCGGAACAACTTGCACACCGACCTCAATTCAGGGCTGCACAAGCGGGTCTGGGACACCGAGCTCGACGAGGAGAACAACTCCGTTATCTTCTCGCTCGACCTTGCTGACGGCGTCTTCGGGCTGCCGGGAAACCGACACTTCACCGTGCGCTATACCCTCACAGAGATCGAGGATGGTGCAGAGCTGAAGTGCACCCACACGGTCACCACCGATACCCCCACTTTCGTCAATATGTCCAACCACGCCTACTTTAACCTGCGCGGCGCAACGCAGCCTGGAGGTGGCGAGGCTACCGTACAGCTCAAGGCACACTTGTATATCCCTCTGCGGGAAGACTCAGTCTCCCGCGGCGATATTGCCCCGGTTGCCGGCACTCCCTTCGACTTCACGCAGCCCAAATCATTGCTGAAAGATATCAATGCTGATGACCCGCAGCTCAAGATCGCCCACGGCTATGACCACTGCTTTGTAATCGACGGTTGGAAGGCAGGAGCCGCACCGCGCCCGGCGCTGCACGCAAAGGACACCCGAAGCGGGCGCACCCTCGATATGCTCCTTACCGCACCCGGTGCCCACCTCTACACAGGCAACTGGTTGGGAGATAAGGATGCAAAGGGCGGCGTCGACTACCATCCACAGTCCGGCTTTGCCTTTGAAGCGGAATACTACCCGGACTGCTCACACCACCCTGACTGGCCACAACCTATCTGTAAGCCAGGCTGCCCCTACTCAGAGCAGATCATCTGGCGACTTGGCCATACAACGCAAGCCTAACTAGTGTCCAAGAAAGGATCCCAACCATGGCACACACGCTCCCTCCGGAAGGCGCTAAAGCGCTCGACCTCTTTAAACAGACATTCGGCGAGGTCTCTGATAAAGATTCCTTAGTCTATGTGTACGCTCCCGGACGCAGTGAGATCGCAGGCAACCACACCGATCACGAGGGCGGCCACATTATCGCCGGCTCCCTCGATGTGTCGATCGACGCAATCGCGCACCTCAACAACACCAACACGGTCCGCATCAAGGATGCCGCCTTCCCCCTCTTCGAAGTGAGTCTCAATGACCTCTCAGTTCAGGAAGACGAGAAGGAAACCTCACAGGCGCTTGTGCGTGGCACGGCACACGAGATGGTTAAGACCGGACGCGAAGCCAAGGGCTTTGACCTCGCGAGTGTCTGCAGCATCCCCTCCGGCGGCGGACTCTCCAGCTCTGCGGCAGTGGAAGCCGCCTACGGCCGCGCGATGGAGACCCTGTGGCCCGGCGAGGCGATCGAACCGATCGCACTCGCGCAGATGAGCCAGCGCACCGAGAACAATTACTTCGGCAAGCCCTGCGGACTGATGGATCAGGCTGCCGTGTGCTTGGGAAGCCTCTCTTTTATGGACTTCCATGACAAAGGGCACGTGTACTTCCAGAAACTCAACTATGACTTTGAAGCCAACGGCTACAGCCTCTGCCTCGTTAAGGTCGGCAGCAGCCACGCGGACCTCACCGCTGACTATGCGGCACTGCCCGCAGAGATACAAGCAGTGGCCCATGAGTTCGGCAAGACCCGCCTCTGTGAGGTCCCACAGGCTGACTTCGAAGCGCAGGTGTCAGCCTTGAGAAAAAAACTCGGCGACCGCGCCGTGCTGAGAGCAATCCACTACTACATGGAGAACGCCTCGGTCGACAAGCGTTGGGAAGCCTTGCAAGCTAACGATATCGATCGCTTCCTCGAACTCACCCGCGCCTCCGGCGCCTCCTCCGCCATGTTCCTGCAGAATGTCTCTCCGTCAAATACCGATGTAAAGAACCAGCCTGCAATGGTGGCCTTAGGCCTGGCAGAGCTCACTCTCAACGGTAAGGGCGCCGCACGCATCCACGGCGGCGGTTTCGGCGGCACGATCCAGTGCTTCGTCCCGACCGAGGAGACTGACCGGTTCTGCGCACAGATGGACGCCTGGCTCGGAGCTGGCTCCAGCAAACGCTACACAATCACCCAGAGAGGGGCATACGCACAATGGCTGTAAGCGACGAGAAGACAGCAGATACCGACCTGATCCAGCGCTCCCTGCAGCGCCTGGTGGACTATGGGGTAAAGCATCGGCTGATCGAGGTCACCGACCGGCGCTGGGCTTACAACCAGCTCCTATCCTACCTACACCTGACCGAACCCGGCTGCAGCGCCGTCTGGGAAAACGCGGACCCGAAGCCCGAAGAGGACCTGCAGGACAGCCTCACACCCCTGATCGACACCGCAGTCGCAAACAACTGCGTCGAGGACAGCACCGCAGGACGCGCCCGCGCACAGGCAGGGTTGATGGGAATCCTGACCCCTCGCCCCTCTGAGATGAACCGCCACTTCAACGAGTTCGTCACAGAAGGTGGCCCCAAGGCCGCAACCGACTGGTTCTACAAGCTCTCCTGTGACAACGCCTATGTGCAGCGCACCGCAATCGCCAAAAACATCGCCTGGTCGACTGACACTGACTGGGGCACGATCGAGATAACGATCAACCTCTCCAAGCCTGAGAAAGATCCCCGTGACATCACCGCGGCTGTAAAGCCCCACACACAGGAGAGCTATCCTGCCTGCCAGTTGTGCATGACGAACGAGGGGTATGCCGGCAGAAGCGCTCAGGACCCCGCAGGGCCCCATCCGGAGCGTCAGAACCTCCGTATCATCCGCATCCCACTCGGTGGCGAGTCCTGGGGTCTGCAGTACAGCCCCTATGCCTACTTCAACGAGCACTGCATCGCGATGAGCCCAATCCACAGGGTGATGCATGTCGACAGGGAGAACATGGGAAGGCTGCTCGACTTCGTCGACCTCTTCCCCCACTACTTTATCGGCTCTAATGCCGACCTGCCAATCGTCGGTGGCTCCATCCTCTCTCACGACCACTTCCAGGGCGGTGCCCATGTGTTCGCAATGATGAAAGCTGAGGTCAGTAAGAGCTTCTCACTCGACCAATACAAGGATGTTCAGTTCGATATCCTGAAGTGGCCGATGACAGTCATTCGGCTCACCTCAACGAACCGCGCACACCTCCTGGATGCGGCAACCCACATCCACGAGGTGTGGAAAACCTACAGCGATCCGAGTGTCTCAATTGTGGCGCAGGATCTCGACGGCACCCGCCACAATACAGTGACGCCGGTCGCACGGAAACAAGGCGACACCTACACCCTCTATCTGGCGCTGCGATGCAACATCACGACGCTTGACTATCCGCTCGGGGTCTTCCATCCTCACCAGAAGCTGCACCACATTAAGAAAGAGAACATCGGGCTCATTGAGGTCATGGGTCTCGCAATCCTGCCGCCCCGTCTCAAGAACGAGCTTGCTGCAGTCCAGCAGACGATCAATGCCTATCACAACGATGCAGATGAGCTGAAGCATCAGCTGCATGACAACCCCCTGACGGTCTCCCATGCAGAGTGGGCCGAAAAGATCGCCCAGAAGTACGACCACGTTACGACCGATATTATCCACAAGGAAGTAAGTGAAGTCTTCGTACAGGTCCTGTTGGATGCCGGCGTCTTCAAGTGGGACGAGCAAGGACGCTCTGCGCTCGGCCGCTTTGTCGGCAAGCTGTAATACACATATATAGACCTCGTGCCTTGGGGGATGAGCCACGCTGTGGTTCATCCCTCTTTTTGTGTACGGGTTCACCATATCGCAACAAAACTGGTGCCAAATGCCCTCTTCAGGCGTTCAGAGCGGACTTATTTGTGCTCATAATGCTCAATTTTCGTTAAAGATTAAAGATGAGATACCGCAGGTCAGAACAGACCGTGCACTATAGTACACTGCTGGTATCACTAATTCTGATATCCAACTGACAACAATTGAGAGGATCCAGTATCTTGCGCCATCGGTTTTCAGCTTATAGGGTTAATTGTATGAATACTTACGGTTTGACACAGATGGCGAGGATGATGGAGATGCCCAAGCCCGGTCACCTGAGTGTTGCATGTCTTGAAACATGCGCTTAGAACCGGGCGCCACCGCACGATGATTTCTGGCAGGAAATCATCAACCAACGTTTTTTGATTCGGAGTTTTTGTGATTGTATTAAGCCATCTTACGAAAGACTATACCGACGATGAGCACGCACTGAACGGCGTGTCGCTCACGATCCCCGATGGAGATATCTTTGGCATCATCGGCATGTCCGGTGCCGGCAAGTCCACGCTCGTCCGCTGTGTGAACCTCCTTGAGCATCCCACCTCAGGCACCATTGAGGTCGACGGTCAGAACATCGAAGAACTGAGTGGACAAGCTCTGCGCGACTACCGCCACCATATGGCCATGATCTTTCAGAACTTCGGCCTGCTGTCCCAACGCACCACGCTGCAGAATGTCTGCTTCCCCTACCTTGCGGCCAACAACAAGATCACTGACGCTGATCGGGAAGAGGCAAAGGGGTTCCTCGAGCGGGTCGGACTTGCCGACAAGGTCGACTCCTATCCTGCACAGCTCTCCGGCGGCCAGAAGCAGCGTGTTGCAATCGCACGTGCCTTAGCCTGCCACCCCAAATACATCCTCTGCGATGAGGCGACGTCAGCGCTCGACCCGGCAAGCACCGCTTCGGTTCTGAAGCTCTTAAATGAGATCAACCAGGAAAATGGAATCACAATCCTCGTAATCACCCACTCGATGGAGGTCGTCGAGAAAATCTGTAAGCACGTCGCCGTCCTCGTTAAGGGCAAAGTCGTGGAAGAGGGAAGCGTGAAGGACGTCTTCGCCAATCCTCAGCATCACGAAACACGCCGCCTGCTTGGAAAGGAGCAATGGGTTGACTAATATTTCTGAGTTCTTCGCCTCGTTTGGCGGTCTGATTGGTCAGGGCATCATCGACACGCTCCTGATGCTCTTCATCTCTACGGCACTCGCCTACGTGATCGGCCTCTTCCTCGGCGTCGTCCTCTACGTCACCGCTTCGGGAAGCCTGCGCCCCCACCGCATCCTCAACGCAGTCCTGGGTTGGGTCATCAATATGGGACGTTCCATCCCATTCATCATTCTGCTAGTTGCCGTGATGCCGACAACGCGTGCACTTGTGGGAACCACTACGGGTGTCAGGGGCGTCATCCCACCGTTGGTCCTCTCAACAGCTCCCTTCGTTGCCCGCATGGTGCAGCAATCCTTGGCAGAGGTTCCGCATGAGTCAATCGAAGCCGCTATCTCTTGTGGCGCTACGGTCCCCCGTATCGTGAAATCTGCGTTGCTCCCAGAGGCGCTGCCTTCCATCGTCCGCGGTATCTCAATCACCTTGATCACTGCCCTGGGCTACACTGCAATCGCAGGTGCGGTCGGCGCCGGTGGCTTGGGAGATATCGCAATCCGCTACGGCTACTACCGTTACGAAGACTCCGTGATGATCGTCACTGTAATCCTCATGATCATCCTGGTGCAGGTTATCCAGAGCGTCGACGACGCACTCGCCAAGCGGATTGACCACCGCGCGTAATCGCTCATCTTTTTTGCACAGCTTCAATACAGCATTACAAATAATTGCGGGCATCTTCGATACCCGTATAGAGAAAGGACTATCCCTATGTTGACCAGAAAAGCATTTCTCTCAGGTTCTGCCGCTCTCTTCACCTCACTCGCCCTTGGTGCCTGCAGCTCCAATAATGGCGGCCAGGCACAGGCTCAGACCTTAACGGTCGCAGCCTCCCCTTCCCCACATGCAAAGATTCTGAATGATTTTGCCGCACCGAGGTTGAAGGACCAAAACATTGACCTGCAGGTTAAGGAATATACCGACTACATCATTCCGAACCAAGTAACTTCCTCCGGTGAAGTCGATGCCAACTACTTCCAGCACATCAACTACCTCAACAACTACAACCAGGAGAACGGCACAGACCTCGTCGGCGTCGCCGCGATCCACTACGAGCCCTTCGGCATTTATGCCGGCCAGTCCTCTGACCTCAATAACATCCAAGATGGCGCCCAGATCGCAGTTCCGAATGACCCGACCAACGAGGGCCGCGCTCTCCTTTTGCTCCAACAGGAGAACCTAATTCAGCTGCAGGATTCGAACAATCTGAATGCCACCCCGAACGATATCGCTTCCAATCCGCACAATATTCGGTTCTCAGAGGTCGAGGCTGCAGCCGTTCCCCGTCAACTTCAGGACGTTGACTTCGCGGTTATTAACGGCAACTACGCAATCGAAGCCGGTATGCACGTTTCCGACGCCCTCGCCGTTGAGGCTGCAGACGGCACCGCCGTCCAGCAGTACGCTAACTACATCGTCACGACGCCGGACAAGCAGGATGACGACCGCATCAAGGCCCTTGTGAGTGTCCTCACCTCCGATGACTTCCGACAGTACCTGAAGGACACCTACGACCAGGACGTACTCCCCGCATTCTAATCCTGCGCTTCCCCAGTACTTCAACGCATGGCTAACCCGGACAGGCAGCGGTCACTTCACGTGGCTGCTGCCTATTCTATAGCTGCTGATTATGTTCAGATATGAGAGTAAGCCTTAAGCCTCACCGGTAACCTTTTCCCAGTCCCGCGCGAACTTCTCGAGGCCCTTGGTCGGTAAGCGGATGACGGACACACTTCTTGAGGGCTTCGAAGGGCACTGTCGCGATGTCTGCGCCTATCTTTTAGGTCGCAGACATAATCCGAATAGAACGCGGCATAGTTGGGTTACGTCCGTAAAGTGGTGTAAAAACGGGAGCGAGCCAGAGGCCCATCTTCCAAGTAAACTTGCAATCACCAAAAGGCACAGAGAATCGGAGGCTTAGCATGGCTCGAATCAATATTACCCTCGAAAGCGACAAGATAGCGCAGGTCCTCGCGGATTCCAGAGGGGACGCGTTTCGGCTCCTCTTGCAGCAGTCCCCCAACGCGATCCTGTCAGCAAACTCCGCCGAGCAGCTGCGCGCCGAGCCCTACGAGCAAACACAGGAGCGGACCGACTTCCGCAACGGCACCCGCAAGAGCTCCCTCGTCACCAGGGTCGGCACGGTCGAGCTTGCCGTCCCGCGCCACCGCAACGTCTCGTTTAAGACGCTCGTGTTCGACAACTACAGGCGCGCCGAGGCTGCCTTGGTCCTCGCGATGGCCGAGATGGTCGTCGGCGGCGCTCGATAGCCAAGGTCGGCCGTATGATGGAGGAGATCTGCGGCAGGGGCTTCTCCAAGCAGGCCGTCTCGCAGGCCTGCCCCGAGCTCGACGAGGCGCTCGAGAGGTTTCGCAACCGCCCCATAGAGGGCGCCCACCCCTTCGTCATGGTCGACGCGACCTACCCTAAGGCGCGCGAGGGCGGCCGCGTCAGGCCGAAGGCGCTGCTCGTGGACGCCGGGCTGACGCCGACGGGTGGCAAGGAGGTGCTCGGCGTCGAGCTCGCCGACGGCGAGACTTAAGGGGCCTGGTCGAGCTTCCTGTCCTCGCTCGTCGCGCGCGGCCTGGCGGGTATGCGCGTGGTCACTTCCGACGCCTGCGAGGGGCTGGTGGCGGCCCGTCCACTCGGCGCTGCCAGGCCCACTTCTCGCGCAACGTGGCCGAGGCCGCCCCGAAGGGGCTCAGGGCCGGGCTGCGCAGTAAGCTCGCCGAGATGTTCAACTACCCTGACAGGGCGCCGGTCGAGCGCAGGCGCGACGAGATCGCCGCCGACTATCGCGAGAGGGCCCCGAGGGCAGTCGAGCGGCTGCTCGAGGGCTTCGACGACGCGATGACTGTGATGGCGCTGCCCACCGGCGACATGCGCCGCTGCACCCGCACGTCGAACTACCTCGAGCGCCTCAACCGCGAGATCAAGTGCCGCTCGTGGGCGGTCGGGGTCTTCCCGAGCCCGGAGTCTGCGCTCAGGCTCGCGACGGCGGTGCTCATGCGGGAGGCGCGTGAGCTGTAATCTTTTAGTGGACAGTGGGATTCAGGGACTGGCAACAGATATGCTCTGTCCAGATACCCACCTACCAACACCAGCAGATTGAAGAGA
>ERZ773013.219-NODE-219-length-36257-cov-4.098613_pt1 | contig 36257 bp, 29 predicted proteins | sample MGYA00511670_ERZ773013 | MGnify/ENA primary metagenome ERZ773013 (study PRJEB29015, sample SAMEA2738120) | human oral metagenome | biome: human oral; feature: human-associated habitat; material: saliva | place: China | collected 2257 ... | reverse complement strand
GGTCAAAACCTTTGCAGGAAGACAACAAAGAAACAAGAAACACTATCCAAAAAACTATAAAACTAATGATTTTATTCATATTGTATTGAGTATAAATAGGTTAATAACTTAAGATGCTGCTATTGCTGTTGCTGACAATCCAACTAAGCTAATCATGATAATGATAGTAATACATATATGATTATTCAAATTATTAGCCACATCTACAGTATTTATTCATAAGCATACGATTCAAAGAAAACAGATCTATATGCCTAACAACAATCCCGCCCCCTTGAATAAGGCTTTTAACAAGAGACCTTCCTCTCTTTTTTTATTCTTTTGTGTGGATTGCATTTCCTGATTAGCCTGTGGAGCAGTAGGAGCGATGTTATCTACTTTCATTTTCTCTTCCGCTATTTCCTCTACTTTCTCTTCTTCCTTTATTAGTTCCCCCAGCCTGCTATATTCTGTTTGAGGAATCAACGTTATTTTGTAAACAACCTGATAATTAGGCTCGCTATAAAATGTGAGTTTGAAAGCGACTTTAGGAGTATTCTTCTCGAAAGAATCATAAATGATACGAGCAAAAGACAAGCTATCAAGACGTAACAGCTTCTCCTCCCCTCCCAATGGGTAATCATTTTGTAACTGTTCAATAAACCCTCTTACCCTTTCTTCTTCCGCAGAAGTGAGGCGAGGACTTTGAGCTTCAGCCAACGTTTCTTTCAAACTTTTCTTCTTTTCCAAATAGTCTTTCTTACTAATCCTTTTAGAAACATACATTCGTTCTAATTCTACAAGACTATTTTTACATTGAGATATGAGAAACTGCATCAATTCGGGAGAATAACCACCAGACATTGCGATTTTGCTTTCTGGACGAGGAATGATTCCTAATTGTATTTTCACTTCGTCAATGAAAAGTTTCTTCTCCGCCTTAATATTCAAAATATTATTCTCGATCAAAGAGGCATAATAAACCGCAGAATAGTCCTGCCCACGCTTATATAATTGCGTGTATTCTCTATCCCAAAAAGATTTTCCATGAACAACCTTTATCAATCTTTCATTATCCCATACACCATATATATTATCGATAGTGGAGTAATTATTCCCGTAGAATTCTCTCAATTGATAATTCTTAAATGCGGGATGTTTATAATACAAGATCTTTTCAGGATAAGATTTTTCGACCCTCTCTAAAGACGCATTAAAATCATTATCAAAAATATCGGGCAAACTTTGTCCCTTACTAGTTGGCACAATAGCAAGCAATAAGAAGAATAATAAAAGAAATCGTTTAATGATCATTTTCTCTCTGATCATCTCAACATTCCACTCAACTCTTCGAAAAGATACATGCCGAAACATTCCTAAAGCAACTTTCATAATTGTATTTTTATTGTCGTACAGTCCCTATTGACCTTATCTTTTAACATGAGAAGCGTGGAACTGTATATCCACGTCTTGATGCTCAGGCCCTAGGAAAACCTTTTGTGACAGATGTGGGATAACAGCCCCACGCTATATGCGTGGAGACCATTACACCTTCTCTTGTCACATGATTGGAAGTTTCCTAGGCTTCGAGCATGCAAGAAGAAGACATAACGCCTCTTTTAGCAAAACGAGTACACAATGCACTCAGTGCAAATGTACTATATTTTGTTGAATGCGAAAATAGGCTAATGAAATATTTGAAATTCGAACCTATAGTAAGATATAGACCTAGTTTAGTGGGTCTGAGATCGTTGTCAAGTATTCCTCTTGACATAGTTCTTTTGCAGTAATCTGTTGATGTCGGAGAGACGGTAGAGTATTTTCCCTGCGATTTGGGTATAGGGAATAATGTCCTTGTCCCGATAGTGCTGGAGCGTCCGTTGGCTGATGTTCAGTATTCGGCACATGTCCCCTGTCATAAGTCGAAGACTTTGGGCTTCGCACCGAATATCTCGCCCTTAAAAGGGCAAGCTCTCTAGCGAAAGAGAAAGGGGTTCGGTGAGAATCTCCTACCTTTGCCGGAGATTAAACGTTATGGATAAGACAGCCTACACTCCACGTCGCATTGCTGCCATTACAATGGCAAGAAATGATGACTTTTTTCTCAATCGCTGGGTACGCTACTACGGAGAAGCACTCGGTTACGAACACCTATATATATACCTAGACGGACTGGAGCAGGCAATCCCTTCACGAGCAATTCCCGAGCAAGTGAAACGTTGGGAGCATCGTACGTTATCCCGAGCTCAAGGAGATAAATATCGTATCGGCTTGCTCAGCTCTCTTGCGCAGCAGTTGTTCGCCAAGGGATACGATCTTGTAATAGGCTGCGACGCTGATGAGTTCCTTATCGTAGATCCCCAAAGAGAAATGGGACTTGCCGAGTACCTTTCTCGGCAAAATTTGCCCTCGTGTGCTAGTGCATTAGGACTGGATTTGGGGCAGTGCATCGGGGAAGAAGAGACGTTGGATAGCACTCGTTCTATCCTTGCTCAAAGGCACTACGCCGTATTGAGTTCGCGCTATACCAAGGCTGTCATTTTGGCTCGTCCCTTGCAATGGGGGTCGGGGTTTCATCGAGTTAAGGGGCATAATTATCATATTCTGCCCGATTTGTACCTCGTTCACACGGGATACTGCGACTTAAAACGTCTCCAACTCCGTACGCAAGATACTCAGAGGACAGATGCCTCTTGGGAAGCCCACCTCAAGCGCAGAGCCAAAACGATCTATTATACTACGCACCGCAAGGCAATCTCTGCAGACAAAATACTCTCCCGTGCTCGGTGTTGGCAAACGCTCTACCGCCCCCTATACGCCCTAAACAAACCCAAAATGCCTTGCCCTCCTCGGGTTGTACGTCTCCCCTCTCGCTTTTCGCAGATTGAGATCTAGGCTTTTGGCTGTAACTCCGTCTTTAGCTCTCTCGAGAGACCAGAGTAACTAGTCCAAATTTCCCTACCTTTGTATCCAAACAATTAGGTGATATAAACGAAGAAACCCTATTCATCCGGATGAAAATGAGAAGGAATCCATTCATCTCCAATCCAACAATCACGGGGAAGCAAGTTGCCAACGATTTATTTTTGGTGCTTATCGGTGCTATCCTTCAGGCCGCCGCCTATTCCATTTTTATTGCACCGGCAGGGATTGTGCCCGGGGGTGTATATGGTATCAGCATTGGTATTAATCATCTAACAGAGGGGCTTTGGTCGCTCTTCCCCGAGGGGCTACCCATTGGTAAAGTCTCCCTGTGCTTCAATATCCCTCTATTCTTGCTGGCTGCTCGTAAGCTCGGCATTTATTCCGGAGGGAAAACCATCGCTACATTCCTACTCATTGCCCTGCTGACCGACCTTATCACGACGCATATAACCAAAGGACTCCCCATCATAGAAGACGACCCCTTCCTTGCTGCTGTTTACGGAGGGGCGATTTTGGGACTAGGCGTATTCTTCACCTTTAGAGCAGGGAGCACGAGTGCCGGTACCGATGTACTTGCTCGGGTTTTGGGCAAGGGGCGCAATATCAAAACCAGCAACCTCATTATTCTCATCGATTCCCTTGTGGTTCTATTCGGACTTATCGTCTTCCGCGATTTGAGAGTACCTCTATACTCCCTCGTTACCATCTTTGTGTATGGTAAGGTACTAGACCTGATGAACCCCGAGAATCCCAACAAAGCCATCTTTATCATCTGCGAAAATCCACAGGAACTGCGTGCTCTTATTATAGACGAACTTCAGCTCCGTGCCACCTATCTACACGGTAGAGGGATGTATGCAGGCGTGGAGCGCGATATTATCTTTATGATTGCAGAGCGCAAAGATGTACCTCGGCTCAAACAATATGTGCTAGAGAAAGATCCGAAGGCTTTCATCGCTACCGCTAATGCAACCAACGATACATTACCCCCATTAATATGAAAAGACTTGTACTCTCTTTCCTCTGTCTCATCTCCCTCGCTACCCTACTCAAAGCTCAAGATACGGCTCCCCTTACCAACGAAGCAACCTTCTTTGTAAAGGTAGAGACCAACAAGGGAAATTTCGTGGTTGCTCTCTATGATGGCACCCCACGCCATCGAGACAACTTCTTGCAGCTAGTTCGCGCTCATAGTTACGAGGGTACGCTCTTCCATCGTGTCATTGACCGCTTTATGATACAAGGGGGCAACCTAATGACCCGAGGGGCTACTGCGTCTACAGACGTAAGCCAAGACACCATAAGTACACGCATTCCGCACGAAATTGATCTTATACGCTTCTTTCATAAACATGGGGCGTTGTGTGCGGCTCGCGAAGGGGATGAGGTAAATCCGGAAAAAGCCTCTTCATCCACTCAATTCTACATTGTAACGGGGAATTACTTTACCGATCTTGATCTTGATGAGTTGGAGGCTCGCACCGGACGCAAGTACACACCTGAGCAACGAGAGGTTTACAAGCTCTATGGAGGAACACCCCACCTCGACAATGGCTACACCGTCTTTGGCGAAGTGGTAAGTGGTATGAACGTGGTAGAGGAGATACAACGTGTAGCTACCGACGACCAAAACAGACCTCGTAAAGATGTTATCATCAAGAAAGTAAGCATCGTTGCCAAACCTAAGAAATAGGAGCATTCTAACGTCTTATGACAAACTCTTCCGGCATCCTCTATATGCTACCTGTACCCATTGCAGAGGGTAGTATAACGGACTTTTTTCCTCAAGCGAATGCTCCCATAATAGAGCAACTAGATCTATTCTTTGTCGAAAATATCCGCTCGGCACGTAGGGCAATTAGGCTCTTTTGTCCCCATAAACCGATAGATCCCATCACCTTTATAGAGATCGGGAAACATGCCGATGAGGCGACCCTTAGTGAGGCTTTTCTTATGATGGAGAAGGGTGAGTCTGCGGGAGTACTCTCCGAAGCCGGATGCCCCGGAGTGGCAGACCCCGGAGCCAGAGTAGCTCGTCTAGCCCACGAGCACAAGATACGAGTGGTACCCCTTATAGGCCCCTCTTCTCTCCTACTAGCTTTGATGGCATCCGGTCTTAATGGCCAATGTTTTGCCTTCTCCGGTTATTTACCCAAAGAACCTACAGAGCTAAAGAAAAGCATTGCGAAGCTAGAGAGGCGCATTACGGAAGAAGGGCAATCTCAACTATTCATCGAAACTCCCTATCGCAACGAAAAGATAATGGAGAGTTTGCTTGCCCATTGCCGCCCTACTACTCGCCTCTGCGTTGCTCAAGATATTACGGGGCAAGAGGAGCATATAGAGACTCGCTCCATCGCTCAGTGGCGCAAGAAACCCATCTCGCTAGCGAAGGTCCCTACCCTTTTCATCCTAGGAGCGTAGAGGAATAGCACTATGGAAGACCTTATTCCCCCCTTGCCTTGTGACTTTGTTCATCAGATTGAGCAGGATTTCCCTCAAGAGGTAGCGACTCTTTTATCCGCATTAGATCACACTGAGCCTGTTGTAAGTCTTCGTCTCAATATCCGCAAATGTGCGCGTTACAAAGCGTCTCCCTCTCTAGCTTACCCTTCTACGCCGATCCCTTGGTGCCAAGAGGGATATAGACTTGAGGGACGCCCATTTTTCGCTCACGATCCCCTCTGGCACGCCGGCATGTACTATGTACAAGAGGCTGCCTCTATGGCTCTTGCCCAGCTTGCGCCTCTACTCCCTAAGCGTCCCATAGAGGTGTTAGATCTGTGTGCTGCTCCAGGGGGAAAGTCAACTCTTTTGCTCAATATTCTACCCGAGAATAGTACCCTCGTAGCCAACGAACCAATTCCCAAACGTGCTCAGATCCTCCGAGAGAATCTTCTGAAATGGGGGTATTCCAATACGATAGTTACCAATAATTATCCGGATCAGTTGGCAGCAACGGCGGCTAAGTTCGATATGATTGTAGTAGATGCCCCTTGCTCGGGTGAAGGGCTCTTCCGCAAAACACCGGAGGCTCGTCTGGAATGGTCGCTCCAATCGGTAAACGAATGCGCCTTGCGTCAGCGAGAGATCCTCGATGCTACTTGGACTATGTTACGCCCCGGTGGCATGCTCGTATATTGTACCTGCACTTTCAATAGATACGAAGACGAGGAGCAGGCGGAATACCTCTTGCGAGAACATAATGCCAGCCCCATCACCACGATCACCCCTCCCGAAGAATGGTATTGGGTTGAGGGGAAAGGAGGAGTGGGATGGCACTTCCTCCCTGGCATGACAATGGGAGAAGGATTTTATTTTTCCGCTTTCTACAAGCCTCAAGAGGGGGATAATAGTTCCTCTCCTCCTCCCTCCAAAGCAGCAAAAAAGAAAGCAGAACGTAGAGAAACATCCGGGGTCTCATTTTCTGATATAGATAGACGCTGGTTCCTTTGCGAAGAGGGGGACGAAAGGGAAGCGGGAAAGTTCGTGACCTCGCCCATCGCTCCTGAGTTGATACAATGGATCCCCCCACAGCTTCTTCCTAAGTACCAGGAATTGGCATCCTCACAGGCCATCCGCATTCTATCTGCAGGGGTTTCTGTGGGAGAATCTAAGGGAAAAGAAATAGTTCCCTCTCCTCTACTCCCTTACAGCCAGCTTTGCAACATCTCAGCCTTCCCTACCATAGCTCTTGAGAGGGAGCAAGCATTGGCGTATTTGGCTGGAGAAACTCTTGCATCTCATCCTTCGACTCCCAAGGGGTTCTGCCTCGTTTGCTACGAAGGGATTCCCCTTGGTTTTGTCAAAAACATTGGGTCAAGGTACAACAATCTCTATCCCAAACCTTATCGTCTAAGGAACCTACCTCAGTAGTTTTCCCCCGTTCTACTCTTACTCTGCCTAGCGGGAAAATCCATCCTATTAGCTTAATCCCTAGGAGAAAGCAACTAAGAATAATGGTATAAGCGTATGTTTGACTACTTTTGTAGAGACAAACGGAATATACTATAAGTTCTATGGATAGATCAGAAGAGGGGCTTGAGCTCCTTGGTAAGAAAACTGAGTATAAAGAAGATTATGCTCCGGAGGTCCTGGAGGCGTTCAGCAATAAGCATCCCCAACGTGACTACTGGGTTCGCTTTGTCTGCCCGGAGTTTACGGCTCTCTGCCCCATTACGGGGCAACCCGACTTCGCTACAATCTACATCGATTACATCCCAGACGAACGCATGGTAGAGAGCAAAAGTCTCAAACTCTATCTCTTCAGTTTTCGTTCGCATGGTGCTTTTCACGAAGATTGTGTCAATATCATCATGGATGATCTCATCAAGCTGATGAATCCCAAATACATAGAGGTAACCGGAGACTTTAGCCCTCGTGGAGGGATTAGTATTGTGCCCTTCTGTAACTATGGACGCCCCGGGACGCAATATGAGGCTATAGCTCGTGAGCGACTGCTCCGCCATGATCGCCATTAATCATCATTCTCTAGAAGACTTTCATGCTCAAGCCTAGTCGCATACTTGCCATCATTAATCCCATCTCCGGAGTTGGCTCCAAGACCCGTATTCCGGGGCTTCTTGCAGATGCCTACAACTCAAGAGAAGAAGAACTACTAATCACCTATACAAAAGGAGAGGGTCATGCCACTCGCCTAGTAAAGGAGGCAATAGAAAATGATATAGACAGCATCATTGCTGTGGGTGGAGATGGTACCATCAACGAGATTGCGAGTGCATTGCATGGCTCTCACGTCAAAATGGGAATAATCCCCAAGGGGAGTGGTAATGGTTTAGCACGAGCTTTGGGACTCCCTCTCTCCAGCGATGCCGAGGCTGTTCGAGTAATCACAGAAGGGCATACCACAGCCATAGATACAGGTTTGGTTGATGGTAAACCCTTCTTCTGTACTTGCGGCGTGGGATTTGATGCGGAGATGACCAAGCGGTATGCCGAGACTTCGCGCCGAGGGCTGATTACTTACATCAAAGCGGCCATTGATGAGTACATCGCTTTCCGTCCTCAACAGTACCGTATTACCATTGATGGCGAAATCGTTGAGACGAAAGCCTTTCTTGTTACGGCAGCCAACATAGATCAATACGGCAATAACTTCTATATAGCTCCGGATGCAAGTCCCTCCGATGGACTACTTGATCTTGTCATTCTACGTCCCTTCGATCCCCTACTCGCTGGGCATGTTGCCTTGCAACTCGTAACTAAAAATATCGATAAAAATAGTTGTGTCGATAGCTATAGAGGGGCTAATATTGTGATAGAGCGAGAGTGCGATGATAAAGCCCCTGCTCAGATTGATGGAGAGTCTGTACTAGCCGGCAATCGTATAGAGATTGGCGTACGCAAACAGAGTCTTCTCGTTTATACTCCCCAGTCTGCTGAAAAATGAGTACACTTCTTAGCATTGGCATGTTGCTCGGGGGGCTGGCTCTGGTTTTTTATGGGGCCAACTTTTTGACAGATGGGGCTAGCTCTATTGCCCGACGGATGCAGGTATCGGCTCTTGTTATTGGGCTTACAGTTGTCGCTATTGGCACTTCTACCCCCGAACTTGCCGTCAGTCTCTCTAGTGCCATACAGGGGAAAGAGGGCATTGCATTAGGGAACGTCTTAGGAAGTAATATCTTCAATATTTTGAACATCTTAGGCATTACGGCTATTATTACCCCTCTTCGAGTAGGTAAGAGCACATTGTATGCCGAGATCCCTATAGTGTTTGTTATCTCCACCACTCTCATTCTACTTGCTAATGACACACTCCTACATAATAGCACCATAAATAGCCTTGATCATGGTGATGGTCTTGTGTTGCTTCTTTTCTTTTTCCTCTTTATGTGTTACACCTTCTACATAGCCCGTAAAAAGGGCACAAAGGGAAAAGATGCGACACAGCAACCCGACAGTAATGCTCCTCAAATCAAAATTTATGGTTGGTGGCTATCTATCGGGATGGTAATAGGGGGCCTTGTAATGCTCATCGTTGGAGGAAATTTATTCACGGAAGGAGCCTCTGCCATTGCTCGCGCTCTAGGAGTTAGCGAATCCGTAATAGGGCTTACTCTCGTTGCGGTGGGTACCTCTGTACCCGAACTTGCCACCTCCATTGTAGCAGCAAAGAAAGGAGAAGTTGATATGGCAATAGGCAATATCGTTGGTAGCAATATCTTTAATATTGCACTAATCCTCGGGACAACTGCCACTATTCGCCCCATTGAAACCGGAGGTATTACCCTTCTAGATTATGGAGTAATGCTGCTCGCTGTTGTACTACTCTTTCTTTTTACTCTATTTTACGGTAAACGCGAGATTAAACGATTGGAGGGGGTAGCTCTTCTTTCGGTCTACATCATCTATACTGTTTGGCTAATCCTCCAAGAAACCTCTTACTTAGCATAAAACAACATGAAGTACATACTGTGTCCCTATTGTAAGAAGCGCCTTGAGGCTACTTGGATTCGGAGTGTTTTGGATAAGAATGGACATGTAGATACTCCTTGTCCCGGATGCCATAGACAACTCGCCTTTACCCTACGCCCGCCCAAAGCTTCTAAGCAAACGGAAGGCGAGAATACAGGTCGTTTGTGCAAGCGAGAAGAGGGGCAACCTCTTGCTTATTTACAGGTTGTAGAAAATGTATTTGGCTATTCGGCACAATTTCCCCTCTACGAGGGGCTCAATAGGATAGGTCGTTACAACGATAGACATACGGAAATTGAGGTCGCCATTCGCACGGCAGACCCAAGCCTTGATCGCAATCAATCGCTACTAACCATAGAGAAAGATAAACAGGGGAATGTAGTTGCTATCCTTATGGATGATGATAGCATGACAGGGACCTTTGTGAATGCACGCGAACTTGACCCAGGCGAGAAACGCCAACTCTCTGATGGAGATGTAATAACCCTAGGGGCTACATCTCTTATTTTTTCCATAAAGTAAACTTTGCCATAAGAGTGAGATATGAGTACACCTACCTCTAGAAAAAAGGCCCTTATCACCGGAGTCACAGGGCAGGATGGAGCCTATTTGAGCGAATACCTACTCAAGCGAGGATACGAAGTTCACGGGCTGAAGCGCCGCTCTTCTCTATTCAATACAGAGCGGGTAGATCATCTGTACCAAGATCCTCATCTAGAAGGGCGAAACTTTTACCTTCACTATGCCGATATGACAGATGGGCAGGGGCTAACTCGTCTCATTGGAGAGATTGCCCCGGATGAGGTATATAACCTTGCAGCACAAAGCCATGTAAAGGTTAGCTTTGAGCTACCGGAATATACTGCCGATGTTGTCGCTTTGGGTACTCTTCGCCTGCTAGAGGCAATACACCTCCTCCGTATGGAGGATAAAGTGCGTTTCTACCAAGCCTCTACCAGCGAACTATTTGGGCTTGTACAAGAGATGCCTCAGAGAGAGACAACCCCATTCTACCCCCGAAGCCCCTATGCCGTTGCCAAACTCTATGCCTATTGGATTACGGTGAACTACCGAGAGGCATATGGAATACATGCCAGCAATGGTATTCTCTTTAACCACGAATCACCTCTCCGTGGAGAGACCTTTGTAACTCGTAAGATAACCAGAAGTGCCAGCCGCATTGCCATGGGATTGCAAGATCGGCTCTACCTAGGGAATCTTTCGGCACGACGGGATTGGGGGCATGCCAAAGATTATGTGCGCTCTATGCATCTCATCTTGCAACGCGATACTCCTGACGATTATGTGGTAGCTACGGGAGTTACCACAGAGGTACGTACCTTCGTTCAACTCGCTTTTTCTGAGATCGGGTTTACTATTGAATTCCGCGGAGAAGGATTGAATGAAGAGGGGGTGGTTACCGCTATAGATGCCGATCGCGTAGCTCAATCCGTGGGAGAAGAATTTCTCTCTCACGCACGCAGCTTAGTTGGGAAAGCCATCGTTGCCGTAGACCCTGCCTATTTCCGTCCTACTGAGGTAGAGGTTCTTTTGGGAGATGCAACTAAGGCTCGCAATCTTCTGCATTGGCAACCGGAGTATACTCTTGCTGATATTGTACGCGATATGATGGAAAGTGACGTGCAACTCATGAAGCGAGAAGCCTACCTAAAGCAGGGAGGATTTTCCATCTACAACTACTTTGAATGAAAACTTTCCGCCGTTATACTTATGGATAAGAGTGCTCGTATCTACATTGCAGGTCATCGCGGACTGGTAGGTAGTGCCATCTATAGAGAGCTCAAGCGACAGGGATACAAAAATCTCATCACTCGTACCCATTCGGAGCTTGACCTCCTTGATGCTGTAGCTGTTCGCAAGTTTTTCGACGAAGAGCAGCCTCAGTACGTATTCCTTGCAGCAGCTTTTGTTGGAGGGATACTTGCCAATAGTCGCTATCGGGCAGATTTTATCTATAAGAACCTAGGGATACAACAAAATGTGATTGGCGAGAGCTATCGCCATCATGTGGAGAAACTCCTCTTTCTAGGAAGTACCTGTATCTACCCTGCCAATGCCCCTCAGCCCATGAAAGAGGACTGCCTCCTGACCTCTTCTCTAGAGTATACCAACGAGCCTTATGCTATTGCCAAAATCGCAGGGCTTAAGATGTGTGAGAGCTTCAACCTACAATATGGTTGCAACTATCTCGCTGTAATGCCTACCAATCTCTATGGTCCCGGGGACAATTTTCATCTCGAAAATAGTCATGTACTACCGGCTATAATGCGCAAAATGCATTTAGCGAAACTTCTTCGCCATGCAGATTTGGAAGCCTTACGACACGATATTTCCTTGCGTCCAATCTCAGGATTGGACAAAAACTCCTCCTTGAATCAAATTACCGGGCGTCTTGCCTCCTTTGGTATCACTTCGGATCAACTTGTACTTTGGGGATCGGGTACCGTTTTGCGGGAATTTATGTGGAGTGAAGATATGGCAGCAGCATGTATCTACGTAATGAATCACGTTGATTTTCCTCATCTATCGGCAGATGCTCCTAGAGGAGAAATCCGCAATTGTCATCTCAATGTGGGCACAGGCGTAGAGCATTCTATCTCTCAAATTGCCGAAGAGGTACGAAAGGCTGTCAACTTTGAAGGCACTATTGCCTTCGATCATATTCACCCCGATGGTACCCGACGAAAACTTACAGACCCCTCTCGCCTCAAAACCCTTGGATGGGAATACACCACCTCTATAGAAGAGGGGCTTCCCAAATTGTACCAATGGTATTGTCAAACGAATACTCTATAAAACTACTCCCACAACAATACGAACTTATTTTCTTCCGTTGATAGATTGTATGCTTACTCCAGAAATAGAAGCTCAGTGTATTGAGCTTATCAAAAACGAAGTTGTACCCGCTACAGGATGTACAGAGCCTGTAGCCGTAGCTCTAGCTGCAGCACAAGCTGCCAAAACTCTTGGGGAATCTCCTACGTCCATAGAAGTTCTCTTGAGTGCCAATATGCTCAAAAATGCCATGGGAGTAGGCATCCCCGGTACGGGAATGATTGGGCTTCCCATCGCTGTTGCTCTAGGAATTATTTTGGCAGACCCCTCGAAGGATCTTACCATACTAGAAAACTTTAGCCAAGAGCAACTGGCTAAAGCAAAAGCCTTAGTGGAGAAAAAGATCATGTCTATACGTCTCAAAGAAGGCGATATAGATAAGCTCTATATAGAAATTAACCTCCAAGGGGCTAACCATACAGCAAGCACAATTATCCAAAGTAACCACCGTAATATTGCTTACATACGTCGGGATGATGAGGTTCTCCTAGATCAGCTCTCCGGAGATAATTGTTCTGCACAAGGGGCTAGTGACGAAGCAGAAGCCCTACAGCTTACTTTTGACCTAGTCTATGAGTTTGCCACCACAACTCCCTTAGAGAAACTTACTTTTATACAAGAGGCTGCTCGACTCAATAAAGCAGCAAGTGAATTTGGTCTCAAAGGCTCTTACGGTCACTCTGTTGGACAGATGATACAGGGGGATTGGGGAAAGAAATATCTCGGGAACTCGGCTCTCACGGAGATGCTTACCTACACAAGTGCCGCTTGTGATGCCCGTATGGATGGTGCTCCCGTTACCGTTATGAGTAACTCAGGTAGTGGCAATCAGGGAATCACAGCGACCCTACCCGTACTAACCTTTGCACAGCATGAGGGTGCAAGCGAGGAGCAAACTATACGAGCATTAGTCCTTAGCAACCTTATGGTGATCTATGTAAAGCAGAAATTAGGTCGCCTATCTGCTCTCTGTGGATGTGTTGTGGCTGCAACAGGATCAAGCTGTGGATTGACCTATCTGATGGGTGGCAGTCGAGAGCAAATCGAGTTTTCTATAAAAAACATGGTGGGCAACATTACAGGGATGCTGTGCGATGGAGCTAAACCGAGCTGCAGTATGAAGGTCTCAAGTGGAGTGTCTACGGCCATGTTCTCAGCCCTACTTGCTATGGAACACAAAGTTGTAACCAGTAGTGAAGGCATTGTAGACGAGAGTGTAGACTCTACCATAAGTAATCTTGCAAGCATTGGCCGTGTAGGGATGAATGAGACGGATCGACTTGTACTCGATATCATGACTCAGAAATAACATTAAGCTTCCCTGTAAAGTATTCAACCCTTCTAATCATATATGGATTCTACTTTCTCTCCTTCAAAGACTGTTCTTCCACAGCGCATGTCTTTCTCTGCATTTGTTCGCCTTGTAGTGCTCAATTGGTATTGGTTTGCCCTATCATTGGTAGTAGCTTTTGGCTTTATCAAGATGTTAGGGAATAGTTCTGCTATTGGGAACAATAAGTACCGCATGGCTGTAATGACACGCTTCCCTATACAGACTTCTAAATCTGATAAGGTTTTCGTGGATGCGAACTCAGGAAAAGAAGCTCCTCTTTGGAAGCATACTCCCGCATTTGATGCTGCTCAAATCTATGGATGGATTGTCTCGGCCGACATTATCTATCGAACAGGAAAGAGGGAGGGTTTCGAAGTAGAATACGCTCAACGAAGCGGTTTTTCTTCTCGCGATATATACAATCACATCCCTTTCAGACTCATTTTCCCCGATGCTGCCGATGCCGACTACTTTACCTTGGTAGTACGACAAGAGGCTGGCGGATTACAACTCTCCCAAATAAAGGGGGTATATCAAGGGAAGGAGCTAAAAGGGACGGGTTCATACACCATACTATTGCCTTGGAATAGTACCGTTGAGACCCCTGTAGGAAAAGTAATACTACAAGACAACCCAGGATGGGAAGAATACGGAGTAAGATCCTATGCCTTAGACAAACCCATCTATATCACACGACGGAGTGTAATAGAAACTCGTGCCCAGTACGACTGGGATATGGTGATTGATAATACACTACCCAATTTCCTCAATGTGGAAGTCTCTACCACAGGCTCCGCTCGACGTGCAAAACAGATTCTTGCTGGAATGCTGGTCGATTTAGACTCTCTAGTGCGCTACAATGTAACGCTCGACTTAGACAAAGAGCAAGAAATGATAGAAGCCGCTCTTCGTAGGTTAATGCACTCCGACTCTCTTTCTCCCAGCCTTACAGCAGAAAGCCGTACACAAGAGATAAAAGAACTGCAACAGAGGCTTGCTCGTACTATAAGTAATCGGGAGGTGCTACGCTATGATCATTTGATTGAAGTTACCGCGTCCCCAGCGATTCAGCCATCTCCCGTAGGAGCATTCTCGGTCAAGATCATCTTTTTGCTTCTAGGGCTGATTATTCCTACTGTATTAATCTATTATGCTTGGCTTTTACGAGGGAGTGTTTTGGAGCCTCGACAACTATCCCCCTTCTGGCAGAAAGCCCTTATCTCAACGCTTCGTCTGCATCGCAAGAGAGGGAACTACTCAGATACTCCCGAAACGATTGATGCTCTACGTTTTACGCTTCAATCTAACCTGGAAGAGGATGCCGATGCCCGTCCTATACTGTTTACCACTCCATCTAAAAGCTCAAAAGCTCAGAAACGATTGAATAAATTGGTGGCTGACCTTGCTGCAAGTTACTCGTTGGGAGGAGGAAATACAGGAAAAATAGTACATCTTCTCCACGCTTCCAATGATTCTGTGGGCACTCTATCTCACGCTCGCATTATAGAGCAGGGGTACTGGGGTGGTAAACAATTTTCTCAAGACCTAGCTCCTGCAGAAGCGGAGAGAAAGACCCCTACCCTCTTGATAGCACCCTTCGATTCAGTTCACCTATTGGCTTCTCAAGTTGCCCAAATAGTTGTAGTGGTTGAGCAAGATCAGAGTAGGACCACTCTACTCTCGGATCTCGAGCATTCTCTATCTCAAGGCACTCCGACTATCCATGCTCTGTGGGTATGCAATATTTTTCCATTTTTCCGCTAATCCACTCAAAGACTACCCTCTTCCCTTATGATCATCAATAGTCTTCTCGATACAGACCTGTACAAGTTTACCACAGGCTATGCTTATGCCAAACTATTCCCCTATGCCTATGGACACTTCAAGTTCATAGATCGGGATCATCGCATCTATCCCAAGGTGTTTGCCCAATTGCTGAGAGAAGAAATTGACCATATGTCTCGAATTGCCCTAAGTGATAGCGAAGCGCAGTTCATAGCCCATCGAATGCCCTATATCCCTCCCACTCACATTGATATGCTAAGAGGGTTTCGTTTCAATCCCGATGAGCTTACCATCACGCAAGACAGCGAGGGGCATCTGTATATAGATGCGGAGGGGCCTCTCTATCGGGTAACTCTCTGGGAGACGCCCATCCTAGCACTAGTAAGTGAATTGTACTATCGGGTGATGAATATCACTCCGGATGAAGAGTATATGCAGCGAGTGGCTATAGACAAAGCTACCCGACTAGAAAGGGAGCAACTAAACTTCTCGCTATTCGGGATGCGCCGACGCTTTAGTTACGAGGTAGAAGACCAAATCACGCGTATCATGCGAGAGTATGCCCCGCAACACTTCTTTGGTACAAGCAATGTGCACTTTGCGCACAAATACAACCTCAATGTATCGGGGACTCATCCTCACGAGTGGATCCAATTCCATGGAGCCATATACGGCTACAAAATGGCAAACTATATGGCAATGGAAGACTGGATCAATGTCTATGATGGAGACTTAGGGACTGTGCTAACAGATACCTATACGACGGATGTTTTCTTGAGGAATTTCAGCAAAAAACATGCCCAGCTATATACGAGTTTGCGCCATGATAGTGGAGATCCTTTCCAATTTGTGGACAAAGCAATTGCCCGCTATCGAGAGCTAAAAGTAGATCCGAAAATCAAATACATCATCTTCTCCGATAGTCTCAATGTGGACAAAGCAATAAGGATACGGAACTATTGTGCAGATCATATCCGTTGCTCTTTTGGTATTGGCACTAACCTTACCAACGATACCGGTTGTGGTGTAGCCCCATCAAACATTGTAATGAAACTATGGCGCTGCAAGATGACCGAGCGAGAGGAGTGGAGCTACTGTGTAAAACTTAGTGACGCTCACGGGAAATATACAGGCGTGCCCGAAGAAATTAATTTGGCTCGTCTCACATTAGGGATTAACGACTAATCATCCCCCGAAAGCCCCATTGACATGGAGAGTATGAAGCCCCAAATTGCCCTCTTTGCAGGTTCTTTTGATCCCATACACATTGGGCACATGGCGCTAGCCAATTATATCCTCTGCCATAACAAAGGGATAGAGCAACTTTGGTTTGTACCCACCGCTCAAAACCCGCTTAAGCCTAGAGCTACAGAACTCTCCTTTACGCAGCGATGCCATCTTATCGAAGAAGTGATAGCCAATGACTCTCGCTTTTCTTGCTGTCGTATAGAAGAGACTTTGCCCGCTCCTCATTACACGATATACACTCTAGACAAATTGAGGGATCATTACCCTCAATACCAATTTATCCTCATAATGGGAGCCGATAATTGGCTTAGTATAGAGCACTGGTATCATTGGAGAGAATTGATTGAGCAATACCCTATCTTAGTTTATCCACGCCCTGGATACACTCTCCCCAGAGAGGCGGAAAATAGCAATGTCACTCTACTACACGATGCTCCACTAATGGAGATCTCTTCTTCTGAAATCAGATCTGCTCGGCATAAGGGGGAAGACCTCCGCTACTGGATGCCCCGCCCCGAACTTTTTGAACTTCTCTAATCCTTTATCAATCAATGCCCAGACCTCGACGCAAACTTTCTGCCCTGCAAGTGACCTGCATTTCGGCTATTTGGTTTGTAATTGCAGGCTGGCTTTTTTCGTCCGTTAGGCTGGATATTTTTTCAATATTAGCCATCATTCTTTCGGGAATCATCGTATTTATTGCCTTGTATAAGAGTCGCCGATAATTCCTTCCCAATCTCTTAGGATACACACATCACGGGGCTATTGCTTCGACCATAATGCCACTATTCTACTAGTTATTCGTACTTTTGAGGGTAGATTAAGAATGAAACTGTACTCGTCTCAGATATATTAAGACTCATGGATATACTATTAGTAGGCTATGGACGAATGGGAAAAGCCATCGAAAAAGAGGCTATACGAAGAGGACATCGTATTACAGGGATTTTCGATGCTGATGGTGAATGCTTTACGGAGCAACAGCAATTGCCACCTGCCGATGTCTGCATCGAGTTTACAACTCCTCAGACTGCCTATAAAAACTGCCTACATGCAATCAATAAAGGATTACCGGTAGTATCGGGCACAACGGGTTGGCGCGATGATGTACAGAAGCTACAAGAGGCCATTTTGACCTCTAAGAGCGGCACTTTCTTCTATGCCAGTAATTTTAGTTTAGGGGTAAATATCCTCTTTGAACTCAATAGGCAACTTGCCCGAATCATGCAGAAGGCTCCTGAGTACAGCGTTTCTCTCGAGGAAACGCACCATGTGCACAAACTTGATGCCCCTAGTGGTACTGCTATCACTTTGGCAGAAGATATAATAAAGGAGTCTCCTAATTTGGATGGATGGGTACTTGCCCCCAATTTAGATCCTCATACACTCCCGATAGAAGCTAAGCGAATAGGAGAGATTCCCGGCATTCATAGCATCAAGTGGCATTCTCCAGTTGACGAACTAACTCTTTCCCACGAAGCATTCGGAAGAGAGGGTTTTGCCCTTGGAGCTGTACTCGCTGCCGAATATGCCGTGACACATCATGGTGTACTCTCCATGAGAATGATGCTCGGATTTTGTGACTAGATCCTCCTAATCAAAGAACTAAGAACCTAATATTAAGCATATATGCAACACAATAGCACACAGAAGAAAAACCTATTAACCCGACGCAACATTGTAGGGGTTATTGTGTCTCTCCTCTTTATCGCGTTTGCCATTTGGGCAGGTTGGCTATGGTTGATTTTCCTTCCCCTTATCATAGACTATTACTTCTTTCATAAGATCAAATGGAATTGGTACAACTCCATCCAAAACAACCTGTTGCGTAATATCTGTGCCTGGCTCTGCGATATTGTTTGCTGTGTTATTGGGGTGGCTTTACTCAATATCTACTTCTTCCAAAACTTTGCCATCCCCTCCTCTTCTCTTGAAAAGACCTTGCTCGTAGGAGATTATCTCTATGTTGATAAACTAAGCTATGGGCCTAGGCTTCCTAATACGCCTCTGGCCATCCCTCTTGTCCACAATACATTTTTGGGAGGGAAGAGCTATAGCGAAACACCTACTCTCAAATATCGCCGCCTCCCTGGGCGAGGTCATGTAGAGCGTGAAGACCTGGTCGTTTTTAATTTCCCCGCCGGAGATACTGTGGCTGTAAAGGTTCCCAACCCCGACTACTATACCCTTATTGCGCTTTATGGGCGAGACGTGGTGTGGAAAAATACATCTGAATTTGGAGAAATAGTGTATCGTCCCGTCGATCGTCGAGACCACTATGTAAAACGTTGCGTGGGAATGCCCGGAGAGACTCTACAAATCCGTAACAACGATCTCTATATCAATGGGGAAAAACAGGCTCGCCCCAAGTACATGCAGCTTAATTATTATGTACAAGCAAAGCCTGAAGGTTTGTCGGTACGAGACTTTGAAACTTTAGGAATTAGCGAAAGTGATCGCGGATACATACAGCTATCTCCCGAAACCTCGAGTTCCCTATTGAGCATGGGTTTTGACCTAGCCTTAGAAGGGGGTAAGAGCACTTTCTACCACTTCCCTCTCACCGAAGAGATGCTACAAAAGCTACAAAGCGACACTAGAGTGCTCAAAATCGTTGTGGAACCTGACAGCGAAGGATTTACCTATCCCGTAGAAGCGCACCTAGGATGGAGCCGAGACAACTATGGTCCTATACTAATCCCCAAAAAGGGACTAACTATCAAGTTGTCTCCTAATAACCTTCTTCTCTACAAGCGTTGCATAGAAGCCTATGAAAGACACTCTGTAGCTATAGATAGCAACGGAGCTATTATGATTGATGGAGAGGCTAAGGATACATACACTTTTGCTATGGACTACTATTTCATGATGGGGGATAATCGCCATAATTCTGCCGATAGCCGCTATTGGGGCTTCGTTCCCGAAGATCATGTCGTAGGTAAACCTGTCCTTCTTTGGCTCTCCTTGGATAAAGACAAAGGCCTATTCTCTGGCAAAATTCGCTGGCATCGTATGTTTCGTAAGGTGACCAAATGGTAATAACCACCTTCCCAACTTGGCGAGATGGCACCCAAAGAGAGAATCAAGAAGAAATGTCCGGCATGGAAATACTATGCCCTACCGCTCTTTTTTATCATCTTGGTAGTGCTACTGCGCCTTTGGGTGGGCTTCGTATACCATGTCCCCAAAGAAAACGAGGCTTTAGGAAAATATGCAGGACGTTACCACTTGATGGTGCGAATAGGGGCTCCCAAACGGGGAGAACTTGTTCTTGCAATCCTAGAAAATAAAGGGAAGAAAAGCGATACACATAAGCAGCCCTTGTTGGTTGCGGGGCTACCCGGCGATACCATCGAATCGTATGCAGGAGCTGTCTATGTCAATGGCAAATCTTGGTACCCTTCACACGATCAGCAGCAACGCTCTTCTGCATCTAAAAGTATTGCTTCTTCGCACCCATTGTCTTCCCCTTCGCTGGCTTCTGATTCTACAGATAGTACTTACTATCGTTTAGTACTTCGGCCTAATGAGTTCTGGTTACTAACCTACTCTATCCGTAACACCATGGACTCTCGCCACTATGGCCCGATACATCGCAACCGGTTGTACGGCATACAAGCCCTATGATATTATCTACAGCCTACGCTCCTCCGATACAATACTTCGCAAAATTAGCCTCTGGTAGAGTACTACTTGAGGCCTGTGAGCATTACATCAAGCAGACCTATCGCAATAGGTGTCGTATACTAGCGGCTGATGGCATGCAAGAGCTAAGCATTCCGGTAGAGCAAGGAGCCTCTGAGCAATGCCCCATCCGTGAGGTACGCATATCAGAGCACAATAATTGGCGTGCAAGACACTGGCAGACCCTAAAAAGCTGCTATGGTATGGCTCCTTTTTACGAGTATTATGCCCCCGATATTGAGCCATTCTATCGAAAGCGATATACGTTCTTGTACGACTTTAATCTGGAGTTAATCGAGCTTATTGCGGGGCTAATGCATCTAGATATTTCAATCGCAGAAACAGAGACTTATCAAGCTACCTCTCCCGAGGATTTTCGTCTCTCTATACGTCCCAAGAAGCCTCCTTTCGACCCCTATTTTAATGCTCAAGTACCCTACTATCAGGTATTCAAAGGGGGAAGTGGTGCAGACTTTACCCCCAATCTGAGCATTTATGATCTACTTTTCGATGAGGGGCCTCTAGCCCCAATTCTACTCAAAAAGTCAATTATCTCTCACCCCTCTATCCTGTGAACTAACACTGCAATTGCTGCTCTAGTTTGGAGATCGTTGTAGCAAATTCGTGGTCTATGGATATAGCATCGCGAGTAGAATTACAGCCATGGATAACGGTAGCATGACTTCTCCCTCCTAGATAATGCCCGATACTGGAAAGGGATTCTTTGGTATGCTTATTAGCCAAGAACATGATAATATGGCGAGCCATAACAATATCTTGACGACGGCTTTTCCCCTTTACTTGATGTGCTGGGATGTGGAAGTTCTCACACACAAGCTTTTGTATATTCTCCAACGTTACCTCTCTCTCCTCCATCCGTATGGTACGAGACAAAATCTCCCGACTAAATGAAAGGTCTATGGGACTACCTGTAACGGAGGCACTCAAAAAGATACTAGAGAGCACTCCATCTATCTCTCGCACACTATGGGAAGCATTCTTGACAATAAAGTCACTCACCTCTTCTGTAAGGACAACTCCTCCCTGACTTGCCAGCTTATTAAGGATCTCCCGACGAAGACAAAGATCCGGGCGTTTGATCTGCGCTGTAAGAGAGCCTGCCATACGGGAGACAATACGCTCACTCAACGCATTAAAGTCACTCACGGAGCGATCTGACGTGAGAACAATCTGCTTGCCAAGGGAATACAAGTGATTGAATATCTCAAAGAAAGCCTGCTGCGAACGTTCTTTCCCCTCCAATTCTTGTATATCATCAAGCAATAATACATCTATCTGCTGATAGTACTTGATGAAGTCGGGTACCTTCTTATTCTTACTTGCCGCTGTAAATTGCTGTACAAACTGCAACGTAGTGACGTAGAGCACACGCAAGTCCGAATGTTGACGAAGGATTTCCCACCCCATGGCATTCATCATATGCGTCTTCCCGACTCCTGGAGGGCCATAAATAAAGAAAGGGTTCATCATAGCATCTCCCGGCTCTACACAAATGCGACGAGCAAGAGAAAGAGCTACATCATTAGACTCTCCACGGATAAACGAATCGAATGTAAAAGGAGGGAGTAACTTCGTGTCCCATTGAGTGGGATTTGTTGCCCCGACATCGTTGTGAGGGACTGAAATACCTTGAGGGATACTTGCAGGGGATGTAGATAAGGAAGCTTCGGACATAGAGGTCAGTAGACAACCCTCTGCCGTATTATTGGAAGTGCTATCCACCATTGCGAGGTACCTCAGTCGAGCATGTTCACCAAGTACAGACCGCAAGGCCTGCTGCATTTGGATTGCAAAATTCTGCTCAATGTATTCGCAGAAAAAGGCACTAGGCACCTTCACTACGATGGTATTATTCCCCTCTAAGCGCACGGGCTCTATGGGATGAAACCAAATATTAAACTGCTTGGAAGGAATATGAGAACTCAAGTGTACGAGACACTCTTGCCATATGCTATTTACGTTCTGTTCCATATTCTCTCTTTAGACGTTCTATATTCTCGTTTCAATCCTTATCATACCTTCCTCAGAGAGAGAGGGGAAACTCCCCCTAGGGAGAGAAAATCTACCCGCCTTAAGCTTCCCAATAACAAGGGTAACAACGTGGCGTGATCAACCTCTCCTTCCTATCTATCCGAAGGTGTAATTTGGTCTTTCAAGATAGTATTACCTATCTCTCCACTTCACTCTGAATGAACAAGGAGAATCAGTATTTCCCTTCGTTCAATCACATCGCAAAACTAGTGCTTATTTTTGGGCTAAACAAACCGAGAAAATCCACAATGAGGCTAATGATATAGCTAACTACCTATAGAATCAGCACCTTGTATAACCACTTATAGACTATGAAGAGAATTGTGCTCAAATTCCTATATATCAATTATATAGAAAGAAGTTATTTTATGAAACGACAAGTTATCAACAATCAAGAAAAAGCGTAAGTACCTTACTATATTGCACTTTAGGTGTGTAACAACATGGGTAGAAGAGTCCCCTTTGATAATCAGACAAAGTACAACTTTCTAGGCTAGATTATAAAGAGAAAATAGCCATACGGCTTATTTGTTCCTAGGCATAAATCCATTAGTTTTTGAGGCTTCAATCAAAGGTCTGGATACTCTGGGAGAATATCAAGAAGGAGTTGAGCATTATAGAGATCATCATAACGTGGCGATAAAAGTTTTACCCTTCGTTCTTCTTCTTCCAATGTAAACTCTCGAGATACAATGGCAGAGGCCTGATGTACAATATCCTCATCGCTCTTTACCCTATAGACGCACTCCTCTAGTCCCGTTCCGTAGACCATCTCTTCGTTTGCTATAACATAACGACCGGAATAAAGGGCATTAAGGAGTTTCAATTTAAGCCCCGTTGGCTGACTTGTAACTAAGATATGCGCAGAAGCCTGCTCAATAAGACGCTCCATTCGTTCTCTCGACACGTTGGCTTCCAAACGAACATTTTCGCTTCTCTGCACACATTTTCGGAGGCTAAGCGATGGATCTCGTCCTGCTACTACGAGGGGAAGGGGAAGTTGAGGGGCTAGGCGAATCAATCTCTTCGCCGTAAGTTCATTCTCTAATACAGAGAGTTTGCCATGAAATAAAAAGTAATCCCCCTTCCCCGGCTGGTTCTTCACCTTCTGATCTCCATGAAAACCCGAAATCCATTGCACCTCTACTCCCGGGTAGTGGTGAGCAAAATAATCTCGCTCTCGGGGGGTAATTGCTAGAATATAGTGTGCATAACGAAGGTTCTTCTCAAAGAGACGCAGTCGATAACTCTCAAGGGCAAAATAGAGCTTCTTAAATAGACTTCGAGTACCCTTTGCCAGATAGTGATAATACTCGTGCTCTATGTTGCAGGCTCGAACAATACGAAGCCGATTGCTAAGAGCAGGGTGTGACAAAAAATGACACGTATGCAATCCCTCAAAGAGAATAGGTGCATCATCCTCCAAAAGGTGGGAGAGAAGGCTTTGAGAACGACGGCCGTAAATGATATAGGGCTCACGTGATAATGCGGAAAATATCCCCCTAAGACGCGGATAGTAATAGACCTTTTCACACAAATCCTCCAGTTCCTGTTGCTCGGGTCTACCATACTGATAGCAATGAAGTATTATGCTGACTCCTCGGTCCGCAAGGGCCTTTATCTTATAGTAAACATCTATTACTCCTCCATAATCAGCAGGATAGGGAACATCAAAAGATACTATATGTAATCGTCTTTCCATGGTATTGACCATTATGATTTAGCATAGAGGCCTCCGGGCAGAGGCTTAATGAAGCCGTCAAACTCAAGCGTGAATAATCTATTAGATAGCTCAGCTGCAGACATTCCCAAGCGCACGAGAAGATCGTTAAAGTGTATTGTTTCTTCCTCTACAATGAGGCGTAATACAGGGTCGTCCGGAAGATCTTGAGGGACAAAAAGGGAAGAATTGCTTTCCTCTTTCTCTCCATTAGTTTTTCCCCACCCTAATACGGATATGATGCTATCAGCATTAACGGCAGGGATAGCCTGCATAGAAGCTATAATACGATTGCACCCCACAGAGGTAGAATCTGTAATACGCCCCGGAACGGCGAATACTTCCCGACCGTACCCCGAAGCCATTGCAGCAGTAAGAAGCGAACCTCCACGGTCAGCACTCTCTACTACAAGGGTGGCGTGAGAAAGGCCTGCTACAATACGATTACGCCCCACAAAATGGTGACGCTCTACTTTACTTCCCCAAGAATACTCGCTAAGCAATCCCCCTTTTTTGAGCATCTCGATAGCGATATTGCGGTGAGCCGCTGGATAAATCCGATCTAAACCATGAGCTAATACTCCGATGGTAGGGATCCCTAAGTCAAGAGCTACTTTGTGAGCCTTTACGTCGATACCAAATGCCAACCCACTAATCACCACAAGATCGGGCAGTTTATTTGCCAAATCTTCAAGCAGTACTTCTACTGCTTTTAAGCCATAACGAGAAGCGCGCCTTGTGCCCACTACACTGATGCAATGAGGAGAGTGCAAAGCTTCTCTATTACCAAAATAAAAGAAGGCAGGAGGTGGGTCTGCACACTCTGCAAGTAACTGAGGATAGTCCACATCCCCTAATCCAAAAGCATCAATATGCTTTCTTTTGGCCTCCTCTACCTCCCGCTCGGCACTCTCAAGGAGCTCAGAAAGAGAAAGGTGTGACACCACACGCCTATAAAGCGCAGGTGCCACACCTTCTAAAATAGCGGGATTGGAAAATATGTCACAGACATCATCTACAGCATCTAAGATACGACGGAGAGTAATAGCACCTACTCCCTCTATCCGACTTAGGGCTAAAAGATAAGCTGCCTTACCCATCAGCTTCCCAAAAACTAGTTATTAATGCTTCTTCAACCAGCTCAAAGCATTAGCAAAAGCCTCCATCCAAGGGGTTACTTCATGCGAACCATCAGGATAGAAACCGCACTGCCAGGGGAATACAGATCGCTCTGGGTGTGGCATAATGGCTAGGTGGCGACCATCATCACTGCAAATGGCAGCAACTCCTTCCGGAGAGCCATTAGGATTACCGGGATAGGTCTTATAGTCGTATTGAGCAACAACATTGTACTTATCAACAGGAGCGTCAAAGACAAAACGTCCTTCGCCATGAGCACACCAGACTCCGAGGGTAGCACCGGCAAGTGAACCCATCATTATCGAATTGTTTTTGGGAATTGTTAGCCCAACAAAGCAGCTCTCAAACTTCTGCGACTCATTGTGCAACATTTTGTGTCGAGGTCTCTTGTCTGCATAGAGTAGCCCAAGCTCAGCCATCAGTTGACAGCCATTACAAACTCCCAAACTTAGGGTATCGGGGCGAGCATAAAAAGCATCAATAGCCGCCTTTGCGCGTTCATTGTACAAGATGCCTGCAGCCCATCCCTTGGCAGAGCCTAGTACGTCACTATTAGAGAATCCACCACAGAAAACAAGCATCCGTACATCCTCTAAGGTCTCACGTCCTGAGGTAAGGTCCGTAAGGTGTACGTCCTTTACATCAAAACCTGCAAGGTGAAGGGCGTAGGCCATCTCACGCTCCCCATTCGTACCCTTATCTCGTAAAATGGCAACGACAATACCCGAGTGGTTGCTCCGGTCTGCATCAAGCCCTAAAGAAGTTTTCTTCCCCGAGAATTTCTGAGGTAGACGATAACGGATAGGTTGGATAGGATAATTATTAAAACGCTCCTGAGCAAGTTTCTCTGTCGATTGATAACAATCTAACAAGAATGATGGGCGATACCAATCCGTACGAGCCTTATCTATGTCGATAGTAATTGATTTATCTCCCTTCTTAATCAAGAGAGTACGCTCTTCGGAGGGAGTCGCGATTACAGAGAAAGCAACGCCCATTTCATCTAGCACCTTCTGAGCCTTATCAAGATTATTTACTTGGAGCAGTACCCCGGGATTCTCTGCATAAAGGAGCTTGGTAAGGTCTTCTTCTAGCTCTGAGAGGTCAATAGAGAGCCCTCCCTTGGTATTGGCAAAACACATTTCGAGCAATGCCGTCAGCATCCCCCCTGCCGATATATCATGCCCGGCAAGTACAAGGTCTTTTTTTATTAGGGACTGTACCGCAGCAAAAGCATCTGCAAAATACTCCGCATTAGCTACCGTTGGAGCACTCTCTCCGACCTTACCCAAACTTTGGAAGAAGGCAGACCCGCCCAATGCAAGGGGCGCAAAACTAAAGTCTATGTACAAAAGAGATGAACCGGCAACAGGTTGAATAACCGGCGTTACAATCTTACGGACATCGCTTACCGAAGCTGCTGCCGATATAATAACGGTACCTGGACTTACAACGGATGGCTCTGTCGGATACTTTTGTGTCATAGAGAGAGAATCTTTCCCCGTGGGGATGTTGATACCCAATTCTATGGCAAAATCTGAACAAGCCTCTACAGCACGATACAAACGCGCATCTTCTCCCTCATTGCGGCAGGGCCACATCCAATTGGCACTTAGCGAAACACTCTGTAATCCCTCGCTAAGAGGAGCAAAAACGATATTGGTCAAAGCCTCTGCAATAGAGAGTATTGAACCCGTAGCAGAGTCTATAAGTCCTGCTTGAGGCGCATGTCCAATAGTTGTAGCATACCCCTTCTCTCCACGATAATCGAGAGCAATAGCTCCAAGATCTGCAAGAGGGAGCTGTAGCTCTCCACAACATTGCTGGCGTGCAACGCGCCCTGTCACAGATCGGTCTACCTTATTGGTAAGCCAATCTTTACAGGCGACGGATTCCAAACTGAGTACTCCTTGGAGATATTTCTCGGGTGCTTGAGCGTCGTATGTAGCGTCTTGATAAGAATGCTCCAGTGTAGAGTCTCTCATGATAGTACGCGGAGGCTTTGCAAGCATATCCTCTACAGCAAGATGGATTGCTTCTTCTTTGGTAGATTTTCTTCCAAAGCAAAGCTCGTGACTATCGGTCGTTTTACCCACCTTATATATAGGAGCTTTCTCTCGTGCAGCAATAGCAGCAATTCGCTCGTAGTCTTTTTCTTCGATGAGCAAGCCCATGCGCTCTTGACTCTCGTTGCCAATAATTTCCCTATCAGATAGGGTGGCATCCCCTACGGGAAGCGCGTCAATATCAATCTCCCCACCGGTGGCTTCGATAAGTTCTGTGAGGCAGTTAAGGTGCCCACCAGCTCCATGATCGTGAATACTAATGATGGGATTATCGTCACTCTCAGCAAGAGCTCGCACCACATTTTCTACACGTTTTTGCATCTCTGGGTTGGCTCTCTGTACGGCATTAAGCTCAATACTGGCACTGTACTGCCCTGTATTTACAGAACTTACAGCGCCACCACCCATACCAATACGGTAGTTGTCACCACCCAGTACCACAACCGTCTCTCCTGCCTTGGGCTCCTCTTTTATAGCATCACGTTGTCGAGCATAACCAATCCCCCCGGCAAGCATAATTACCTTGTCGTAGCCATAACGTGTAGCCTTGTCATCTTCTTGATGTTCGAAGGTAAGTAGTGACCCCGTAATAATGGGCTGACCAAACTTATTCCCAAAGTCACTGGCTCCATTAGAGGCCTTTGTAAGAATTCCTTGAGGATGCTGATAAAGCCAAGGGCGAGCCTCCATAGACATAGGAATGGCAGACTGGAGACGAGGATAACTTGTCATATATACAGCCGTACCAGCCACAGGGATTGAAGCTTTCCCCCCTGCCATACGATCTCGTATCTCCCCACCGGTACCCGTAGCTGCGCCATTGAAGGGCTCTACCGTTGTGGGGAAATTGTGTGTCTCTGCCTTGAGAGAGAGTACAGTATCTATCGGTTTGGTGGAGAACAATGAAGGGCGATCTCCACAAGATGGGGCAAATTGCTCCACCCTTGGCCCCTTGATAAAAGCGACATTGTCTTTGTAAGCGGATACCAAACCATTGGGATTAGCTTCCGAAGTAGCCTTGATCATGGAGAAAAGAGATTGCTCCTGCTCCTCTCCATCAATAACAAAGGTGCCATTAAATATCTTATGTCGGCAATGCTCCGAGTTTACCTGAGAGAAGCCAAACAACTCACTATCCGTAAGCTTACGTCCCAAACGCTTTGAAAGATTTTGAAGGAAATCAATCTCTTTTTCGCTCAGAGCCAACCCCTCAGATTGGTTGTAGGCTGCAATATCATCTATGTATGCAATGGGAGCCGGAGTTGCATCTGTATGGAATATAGATGCCCCAGGAGCATGGTACACACATTCGGTCATAGGATCGAATATGGGTTGCTCTTCCTTAACACGTCTAAGCAACTCAATACGCGTAATCCCCTCAATACCCATGTTTTGAGTAATCTCTACAGCATTGGTACTCCAAGGAGAAACGATCTCACTACGAGGGCCGATATAATCTCCTTCGGCCTGCACTGTGGGGATAACTTTGTCCTCTAAAGCAAAAAGCCACTGGAGCCTCTCAAGGTCTTGATCAGAAAAAACACCACTATGCTCCACGGCATAGAGGATATCGCACTGCGAGGGGAAATAACTAATCATCGCTATTCGGTAATAAAAAATAAATCTGGTATCCTAAATTCTCTCCCTTGAGAAAGTGCAGGAACTCCACAAAAGTAGGAAAAATCTCGCATCTAGCGAACATTCTTGCGTGAGAGCACAAAAAAAAGGGAGACTTATTTTGAGTAAAGTCTCCCCCGTAATATCCATAGAGATTTTCTTTCTGTTCTTAATAAAGAGGAATCTTTGCCACACGAGCTTCATGCCGTCCCCCTTCAAAATCTGTAGAGAGGAATGCCATTATAATCTTCTTAGCCTCATCCAACGAAACAAATCGAGCAGGGAGCGAAAGCACATTGGCATTATTGTGTGCTCTACCCAGTGCCGCAATCTCTTCGTTCCAAGAAAGTGCAGCACGCACATGGGGATGCTTATTGAGAGCCATAGATATGCCATTACCCGAGCCACATATGGCAATCCCCCACTCTAGCTCGCCACTATCAATAGCCTCTCCCAATTTGTGTGCAAAATCGGGATAATCGGCACGCTCTTCGCTATAAGTGCCAAAATCTTGATACTCAATACCCTGGTCTGTGAGAATCTTCTTCACCTCTTCTTTGAGAGCAAAACCGGCATGATCCGAACACAATCCAAATCTCTTCATAGCAAATAAAAAACTTCTTTATTTTATCTCTTTCGTAAAATCCTTAGCCCTTTTTCCACGATGCCCCGGATAAAAAATTATCTCCTTTTTGCGCACGACAAACATGGGGGAATGAGCCACTTCATACACCCACTAGAGGGTAGCAGCACTCATTCCCCAAGCCATTGATGGATAGGCTTAGACCTATCTATTTGCTTAAATCTTGGTTACAAGATCTTCGGGTACACCATCTCCCAATGTTGTATTGAGGCGGTATCCCTTCCCATGTACGTTCTTAATTTCGAGAGAGGGGTCTTCCTTCAAGATTTTGCGTAGCTTGGTAATGTATACATCCATACTACGTGCATTGAAGTAATTGTCGTTCTCCCAAATTGTTTTAAGGGCATAGTTGCGCTCCAAAGTTTCGTTTGCAAAAGAGCAAAGGAGACTGAGAAGCTGACTCTCCTTGGTGGTGAGTTTAATCACCTTTTCACCAATTGTGAGCGTTTGCTTCTGTATGTCAAAAAAGAACTTACCCAACTGATAGTAGGGCATTATCTTAGACTCAACTCCCTTTACACGTCGCAATATAGCTTCGATACGAGCTAATAATTCATCGAGACTGAATGGCTTTGTTACATAGTCATCAGCCCCTACTTCAAAGCCATGAAGCACATCACCTTTCTCTGTCTTTGCTGTGAGGAAAATAATGGGCACCATAGTATTGATTGCACGAATGTCCCTAGCAAGAGTAAAACCATCCTTACGAGGCATCATTACATCGAGGATACAGAGGTCGTACTCTGTCTTCTCAAAGTTATGAAGCCCCTCTTCACCATCGCGAAAGAGATGCGTTTCAAATCCCTTGGTATCAAGATATTCCTTGAGTAAGAGACCTAGATTGTCATCGTCTTCGCAGAAAAAGATTTTCGTTTTTTCATTCATAGCTACTTATTATTGATTGTTTCTTTTTATTCTTAACCTCTCTGTAATAGAAAACCTAAAGGAGAACTATTGTTCATCCAAAGGAGATTCTTCGGCGGGCAACTCGAAGATCATCGTCGTACCTACCCCTATTTCACTCTCAACCTTCACACGTCCTTTCATCGATTCTAGCGTGGCTTTTACATAAGAAAGCCCCAATCCAAACCCCTTTACATCGTGTATATTCCCCGTATCTACACGATAATACTGACGAAATATATTACGCTGGTCTTGACGCGATATACCTATACCATTGTCTTTTATCTCAATGCGAAGCACTTTGGGCTTAGGATTCGATGTGGACAAATAAAGCCTAGGAGGCACACTGAGCTTGGAGTACTTAATGGCATTGTCTAGCACATTAAATATAATGTTTTGAAAGTGCATCTTATCCACATTAAGATAGCAATTCTTCGCACGTAAGTCCGAAGTCATTACCCCCATCTTCTCTTCACACTTAAAGGAATAGACCGTAATGGCGTCTTCTAGTAGGCTATGAGCATCAAATAACGAGGGATTAAATCGTATCCGACTCTCACTCACGAGTGTAAACTGTAGGATCTTCTCTATCAAGAAAAAGAGCCGCTTAGTCTCGCTTTGCATTGCCCCAAGTAAACGATGACGGCGTACAGGATCTTTTACAAGTACGTCATCATCAAGCATCTCAGACGCAAGTTTAATTGAGGTTACGGGGGTCTTTAGCTCGTGTGTCATATTGTGTACAAAGTCTTTTCGCCCTCGCTCAAAACGCTGCTGGCGGAAAAAGAAAATTAGAGCTACGGCAAACAGAAGCAATAAGACCAACGTAGTAAATATGGTAGCAACTGTGTAGGTATGTGTTGTGATGTATCTATCATGCTCGTAAAAGACAACATCTACGAACCCCTGTCCAGAATTGCTCATTGCAATCTTATCGAAAAGGGTATGCCGTACACTATTCTCCGGAGTAGCAAGAGCGTTGTGAGAAGGACCCTTTTCATACACCAAATGGTTCTCTTTATCGTAAATACGAACTATGAAGTCTTCGTATACGCCCACTCTCTCTAGCGAATATTTGAGACAAGCATCAAGATAAGAGTAAGAAATCTTGTCGAAAGAGGGATGAATATCACTCTCCAAATCTATAATAGAACTCAGTATTACTTCGTTAAGTGCGTCTTGATGAAATAAGTAAGCATCGAGCAATCGTTTCTGAATTCCCATTGTAAACAGTGAACGAGAGTCCGTTATAACGGGAGGGGGCGATGGAAGGGTATCTTCTAAATATGCCATTGAGCGATCAGAAAAACGAGAGCGATTGGCCGAAGAATTCCATGAAATAAGATCTTTGATACGCTCATCAAGCACAGAAGGTAATGCCCTACGCTCCTCTCCTCGACAATCCTCTTGCACCTTACAAACCATATTACGAAGGTCGAGCTGACTAGCAACGAACTGCGCCACGGCCTCTCGCTCCACCTCCTCTACAGCTTGATCTACAGCATTCTTTATATTAGAAAGAAAATACTCCTGACGCATCTCATGCATATCTCGTAGGAAACGGAACTGCATATAGAGTGATACAGCCAAAGCCAAAACAGGTAGAACGAAAAGAATTATGACCCAACGCTTCTTAAACATACAACCTCCTTACCTCTTTGCTCTCTCTTATGCAATAAATACATCAGGGGATAATTTCTTTTGTTATGGAACAACACAAACCCTCCTTGCCCTCGGAAAATCTGCGAATTCGGGTACTTGAGGATACTCCCAAACGCGATAATTAGCTTTCTATTTACACCCCCTCGCATCATCTTACAAGTACAAAAATAACAATAATCCCCTAATAGGCAAGAGGTTTAATAATATCTCTTTTAAAAACCTTTCTGTCAGACTCCAAAGAAGTCTTGAAAATAAGTAATAAAGGACATACTAGACAGAAAGGGGATTCCTCTCCGTAAAGAAAAACAGAAAGGCAATCAAGCCCCCCTTTATGATACCCTCAACAATTCTAATAGGCAGATAAAACTCACTTTTCCTCGCCCTGATCGTCCATACCAAGAGAGTGGGTTTCTCTCTCTCCTCTTAAAAAAAAGAAGCACTCTGCAATTCTATGCAAAGTGCTTCTTCCAACTTTTGTCGGGATGACTAGATTCGAACTAGCGACCCCACGCCCCCCAGACGCGTACTCTAACCGGACTGAGCTACATCCCGAACAACGGCTGCAAAGGTAGATACTTTTTTTCTACTGACCAAACATTTCCCGATAAAAATCGAGAGATTCTTTGAGTAAGTCGTCCGTACAAGAGAGTTTCTCCATCTGACCCAGAGACTTAAAGGCAATAATAGAAACAGTATCATCCTCATTTTTTTTATCCTGATGAAGGAGAGACAGGATAGTAGGATAATGTTTACAAGAGAAAGTATACGGAGAAAAATATTCCCTCATAAGGGCGATAAGATCTGAGAGATAACTTTTATCAGCACCAAGCAAAACATGTGAGAGATAAAGCTCACATACAAGCCCGATAGCCACGGCCTCACCATGCCGCAGTACCCTACTTGAACTTTCTTGAGCCCGGATATGCGATAGCCCCTCCACTCCGTGTCCGAGGGTATGTCCGAGGTTTAGCCATTGGCGAAGCCCCTTATCGGTAAAATCGGCCTCCACAAATTGCTCTTTGAGAGCCACACTCCTATTTATGAAGGGGAGCCAAGAGTCTATACTACCAAGAGGATCGAATCCTTTGATTTCTTTCCATAGATCTCCCGAGGAGAGAAGTCCATATTTCACCAATTCCCAATACCCCGAGAGTATCTCCTCTTGCAGCAGGGTAGATAGGAATTGAGGATCTATCATCACAGCTTTGGGGAGAGAAAAGGCTCCTAACAGATTCTTTACTCCGGCATAATCAACCGCCGTTTTTCCTCCGATAGAAGCATCAATCATGGCCATGAGAGTGGTAGGCACATAGACACAAGGTATACCTCTCTTATATATAGAGGCAACGAATCCCAGAAAGTCGAGCAAGGCTCCTCCTCCCACAGCTACCAATAGGGTTGAACGAGTGGCTGATCGTGCAAGTAGCCAGTCAATCGTTTCTCCCACATGAGTGAGGGATTTCACCTCTTCCCCTCCGGGAATAACAAGACGATCACAAGGCTCTATACAAGCCCATAGAGGAGCAAGACTCGGAGCAGCCTTTGCTGCAACCTCTTCGTCCACAATCGCTAGACACCGATCGAAGCCACCTTTCGCATAGAAAGGTAGCCACCTTTCGTTGAGTACATCTAGAGCGATGTAAGAGGGAGAGGTCGCTAATGACATAGCTTATCTAGCGTGGGCATCCACCCGAGATAGGATTAGCTCTAGAGCCTCGGGAAGCCCATTAGCGTCTTTCCCCCCTGCTGTAGCAAAGTGGGGTTGTCCACCACCACCACCTTGGATCAGGCGGGCAGCCTCTTTTACGAGATTGCTGGCATGGAGCCCCGAGGTAACCGCCTCCTCACTCAACATTACGGAGAGAAGCCCTCTTGCGCCCTCTGTGGTTGCTGCCACAAAAACGAAAGGCTCTTGCAACTCGCCTCGCAATTGAAAGGCTATATCCTTGATTATATCGGCCTTTTCTTCTCCTTGCAGTACAAATAAGCGATAGCCGGAACGCTCGATGCTCGATGCCAAAAGTTCTTTTTTGAGCCTTATTGCATGGGCTCGTTGCAGAGTATCAAATTCGGATTTGAGGGCGCTCTCTTCGCTGAGGAGCTTCTGCAAGGCCTTTACCACATCTGGAGTATTGTTGAGAAGAGCTTTTATCTCCTTGAGCGTGTCCTCTTGTTTGTAGAGGAAAGCCTCTGCATTAGTTGCGGTAACGGCTTCGATACGACGTACTCCGGCAGCAATCGAACTCTCAGATACAATACGGAAAGCCCCAATCATACCCGTAGAGGGGACGTGAGTACCGCCGCACAATTCGATAGAAGTGCCATACTTCATAACGCGTACTTCTTCGCCATATTTCTCTCCAAAGAGAGCCATAGCCCCCATAGCACGAGCCTCGGCAATAGTTATATTACGATGCTCTTCTCTCGGATAATCGGCACGTACTGCCTGGGTTACTAGCTCCTCTACTTGGCGAATCTCCTCGGGGGTGAGTTTATTGTAATGAGAGAAGTCGAAGCGCAACACCTCAGGACTCACAAAAGAGCCCTTCTGCTCTACATGCTCCCCAAGTACCGTGCGAAGGGCTTGATGCAAGAGATGCGTTGCCGTGTGGTTGGCCTCTGCCATGCGACGACGCTCCTGATCGATCTCAGCACGGAAGGTTTGTGCGGGATCATTAGGGAGTTTAGGCATGAGATGTACGGGGAGGTTATTTTCACGTTTTGTATCTACGATGGCATAACGCATGCCCTCTTCGTCTACAAGAATACCGGAGTCGCCTACCTGTCCCCCCATCTCGGCATAGAAGGGAGTAGCAGAGAGTACAACTTGATAGAAGTCTTTATTCTTTTGCTTTACGTGGCGATAGCGAAGTATAGAGCAGTCTGCCTCCATCTGATCGTACCCAACAAAGAGAGTTTCCCCCTCTGCGAGAGTTACCCAATCGTCCGTCTCAAGTTGAGCGGCACTCCGTGCTCGAGCTTTCTGCTCTGCCATCTCACGATCAAACCCCTCTTGGTCAAGAGTCATACCATGCTCACGCAAGATCAATTCCGTCAAGTCTAGAGGGAAGCCGAATGTATCGTATAGCACAAACGCATCGTGCCCCGAGAGTTGTCCCTTATTTCCCAACTCTTCTATTTTCTTATCAAGGAGTTTGATGCCAGCCTCCAGTGTACGCAAGAAGCTCTCTTCCTCCTCTCGCATCACTTTTTGAATCAGGTCTCTCTGTGCTATTAGTTCGGGGTAAGCCCCTCCCATAGACTCAATAAGAGTGGGCAAGAGAGCATACATAAAGGCTTCTCTACGCCCTAAGAAAGTGTATCCATAGCGTACAGCACGACGCAAAATACGACGAATAACATAACCGGCCTTGGCGTTGGAGGGGAGCTGACCATCTGTAATTGCAAATGCAATAGTGCGCACATGGTCTGCAACTACGCGCATCGCCACATCACTACTCTCCTCTTTCCCATAGGGAATACCCGAGAGCTGGGCAACGGCTCCAATCAAGGGTTGAAAGACGTCGGTATCGTAGTTAGAGCGTTTCCCCTGCATGGCCATACAAAGACGCTCAAAGCCCATACCGGTATCAATTACTTTGTGCGGAAGAAGAGATAGAGAGCCATCTGCCATACGATTATATTGCATGAATACAAGGTTCCAAATCTCTACTACTTGGGGGTGATCTCGATTTACGAGCTCCCTACCGGATTGCTGCATACGCTCCTCGTCGCTTCGCAAATCAATATGAATTTCGCTACAAGGCCCACACGGACCTGTCTCTCCCATCTCCCAGAAGTTATCCTTTTTATTACCATCGAGAATCCGTTCTTGGGGGAGGAAGCGTCCCCAATAGGAGGCTGCTTCGTTATCTCTCTCTAAACCATCGCTCTCAGCTCCCTCAAATATGGTAGCATATAAGCGGTCGGCAGGAATCCCCAAACGCTCGTGCAAGAACTCCCATGCCCACGAGATAGCCTCTTCTTTGAAGTAATCACCAAAAGACCAGTTACCGAGCATCTCAAACATAGTATGGTGACTGAGAGCAGCATCACGCCCCACTTCTTCCAAGTCGTTATGCTTACCACTAACACGCAAACACTTCTGTGAGTCAGTACGTCGGCGTGGCTCTGGTTCCTTTGTTCCAAGGATAATATCTTTCCACTGGTTCATACCAGCATTAGTAAACATCAGCGTAGGGTCGT
>ERZ773013.218-NODE-218-length-36313-cov-3.202907_pt1 | contig 36313 bp, 35 predicted proteins | sample MGYA00511670_ERZ773013 | MGnify/ENA primary metagenome ERZ773013 (study PRJEB29015, sample SAMEA2738120) | human oral metagenome | biome: human oral; feature: human-associated habitat; material: saliva | place: China | collected 2257 ... | reverse complement strand
TAATCGCCCTCGCTTACGAAGACCTCGGAGATGATGCCGTCAACCTCGGGCGTCACCACGACGGAGCTCACAGGCTGGACGTTTCCGGACGCCTTGACCTGGTCCGTGAACTCTCCGCGCATGACGGGGGTGGTCTGGAGCGTTGGCCCCTCGGGAGCGTTTGCGCTTTGCTGAGAGGTCACGGTCCATACGAGAATGGCAATAACCGCGCAGGCAGCGACAACGCCAATGATGATGTTCCTGCGGCGACGCTTCTTGCGGTGGGCGAGGAGGCTCGCCATTGCGTTGCGCGTGTCCTCATCCTCCTCGCCGTCATCGCCAGACAGGGGAGGAAGAGCGTTGGGGGAGTCCCCCGAGACAACGGGGAGGTTTTCGAGCGGATGGGCCTTCGACGTTGTCTTGTCGGGTTCGCCGAGGTCGTTGGTATGGTCGGTCTCCTGGGACATGCGTCCTCCTCGCCCTTGGGTGCCAAAATGGTTGTGCGGGGTGCCGCCGAGTTCGTGACGGTGTCATGCCTGTTCAATGCTCTTGTGGAAATGATACCGGGGCATTGCCATCAGAAACCTATCGGCAAGCTTACAAATCCGTAAGCGGCGCTGGCGCCCATGGGTGGTGGAGATAGCGGGCCCGGGGCTTGTGGCCCATTGGCTAGACCTCTAGACCTCTGATTTATTGAGCGTAATTTCTCGCAATTGTCGCGTTTGACCAGTTATTGTTGAGACGACCACGAAATATCGCGCAATAATTCTGCTGGGGCTTAGCCAAATCGAGTCACGCGTGGCCCCTGTCCCGCAACGAACGCTTGCCGAGAGAACCGCGGATTCCTTGCGGCCGGGCAAAGCCGTTGCAGCTGAAAAAACTCCCCGGTGCCCAGACGGCACCGGGGAGCCTGGAGAGGCTGTTGCGAAACCACTACGCCGCGCTTGCCTGGCCCTCGCGCTTGAGCTCAAACGAGTCGTCGCCGTCGTAGACGCTGCGGTCTACCAGGCCCTCGCCGGAAGCCACGAGAAGCGAGGCCTCTGCCGCACCAAGCACGTTGGTTGCCGTGCGGCCCATGTCGACGATGGAGGAGATGGGCGCCACAAGGGCGATGGTCTCCACGGGAAGTCCCAGCGCGGCCAGAAGCGCCGTGGCGGTGATGGTCGCCGTGCCGGGCACGCCCACGGTGCCAATGGAGACAACAAGCGTGAGCAGGACAAGGAAGCCGTACTGGACCGGCGTGAAGGGGATGCCCAGCGCGTTGATCGCAAAGACTGCCACGAGCGTAGGCCACATGCCGGCACAACCGGGCATACCAAGGTTCGCGCCAAGGCCTGCGGTGAAGCTTGCCACGTCCTCATCCACGCCCAGGTTTTGCGTGAGCGAGTGGATGGTAACGGGCAGCGTGCCAATGCTGCTCTGCGTGGTGAAGGCGGTCACGGCAGCGGGAGCCATGCCCTTGAGGAAGCGTACCGGGCTGAGGCGACCCACCCAGGCCACAAATGCGGACTCGATGCCAAAGAACTGGATGGCAAGGATCACGTAGGCAACGGCCAGCACGCCAAGCAGCGGCACCAGCTGCGAGACGTCGGCACGGCCAACGGCTCGGCCAATGAGCGCCACCACGGCGTACGGTGTGAACCCAACGGCCCAGCTCACGGTCTCGCCGAGGACCTTGTTGCCGGCATCGATGAACGCCTTGAACGGACGCACGTCGACCTTCTCGCCATCCTGGCGCTCTGAGGCAAGCCGGTTGTACGCCAGCGCGACGATGATCGCAAAGACGATGATGGGGACAACCGCGTTGCTGGTCCACGCCGCGGCGAGGTTCTGCGGGAAGAGGCCCACGATGGTGTCGGTGACGGTGGGGACCTCCTTGGCCTCGTACGTGACGCCTTCAAGCGAGAAGCCCGTTCCCACGCCCAGGGGCAGCGCGATGGCAAGCGTGAGGAGGGTCGCCGTGAGCGTGTTGAGCACGAGGAAGACTACCGACTTCACGCCGATGCCCTTGAGGTGCACGAGGTCCGCCAGGTTGGTGATGCTCGAGATGATGCTAAAGAGGAGGAGCGGCACCACAAGCGCGGAGATCACGTTTGCGTAGATGGTGCCAAAGATCGCGTAGTACGAGAAGCCCTGGCCAAACGCGATGCCGATGACTATGCCGAGTCCGGTCGCGATGAGGGTGCGCACGCCAAAGCCAACCTTGAACTTTCGCTTGAGCGTGGCGAGAAGGGCGAACGCCACAATGGTTGCGACGAGTGCCCAGAGTGCCGTGATGTCGATCTGCATGGGGTGTTACCTTCCGACGTGTCGTATGCGTTCCAAGTGGGGGATGCGGGCGAGCTGCCTCGCCGTGCTGGTTTCGCTACACATTCGGTGACAGATGATGGCCATGATGCGCTCCTCAATCTCTAGTGCGTTGGTGGGATATTGGTATGGTCGTGCATGAGGGCGCTCGGCGCAAGGGCGCGCGTTGCAGCGTTTTCCGACAACTGGCGTTCGGAAATTAGGGGGGCGAGGGGGAGCCACGAAAAACGGGGCTCAATGGGCTCCGTGGAATGACTGACTATTGCTGTGACAATCTATCGGGTGCTTGACCCCCAATGCATATCACAGGGGAGGACTTGGTGCGGGTCTACCTTCCCGCTTCCATTGATTAGATCGATGAGAATACGCGCTGCCTGCTGGCCTTCGCGGTAGGCTGGCTGGACAACGGTTGATACGCTTGGAGAAGCGACGCTTACCCAGTCTGTGTTGTCAAACCCGAGAAGGCCAACTCGGTCTGGCATGTTGGAATAGAAGTCACGCATGGCAACGTATACATCGGGCAAGGCCCAGCAATTTGGTGCAAACACAAGCGTAGGCGTGGCGTTTCCATCCAGCCGATCGTGCAGCCACGATGTCAGGTCTTCTACGACAACGCCGCTGTCGGGAATGACGTACTCCTCGTGGGGCACCTCATGCGCCTCAAGGGCATCGACGCATCCGCTAAAGCGCTCCACGCGTGAGCTCAGAAGCTGCGGTTGCGCAGCAACAACCAGCACCCGCTCGTATCCCCTTGCCAAGCATGCTTCAATTGCTTCATAGGTTGCCTCATAGTTGTCTGTCTTCACCCAGCTGGAGGTGTAGTCGTAGTACTTGCTGTCAAAGAACACCAGGCGCTTGCCTGCCTCAGAGATTGCCTTTGCTACCTCGCGAAAGCGCGCAGTTGGTTGAACAATGAAACCATCCACGCCAACGGCGAGAAGGCGCTCGATGTAGGCCCGCTCATCATCGCGGTCAAAGTTGGAGCTGCTGATGAGGAGCCTGTACCCTTCTTCGCTGGCAATAGAGTCGATGCCCTTAACTATCTGGTTAGAAAATGCGTTGGTGATGTCTCCCACGACGATCCCCAGAAGATAGGTCTGCTTTGCATTCATGCCGCGAGCTAGGGGACTTGGCTCATAGCCAGTGTCTTCAATCGCTTGACGAATGCGATTGCGGGTCTCTACAGACATGCGATCTGTATGGCCGTTAAGGTAGAAGGAGACTGTCGTTTTTGAAGTTCCTGCAAGTTGGGCTATCTCGTTGATGGTGACTCGCTTCTTTGTCTTTGCTGTGCTGCCATACACGCTTGAACCTCTCTGAACACTCCGACGGTCAATGAGAAAACGGTTTAGTAATAGTTTACCAAGCAAATGAGACTCGGTGTCTGTTGACGCAGCGAAAAACCAATTTGTTCTGACTGTCTTTGCTTGGTGGAGTGGCATGCGAGAAGCAAACGGCACCTCCGGAATTCGCGGCACAGAATAACCCGCCGAGAAGCACCTGTGCTTCTCGGCGGGGAGGGAAAGGAGGGCAAGAATCGTGTCTGAGGCTAGGCGAGAACCTCGCGAACCACCTTGGTGACAGCCTCGTTCGTCGCGTTTGCAAAGAAGTACTCCTGGAAGTGCTCGCCTGCGAAGGCGCCGCGCACGAGGTCACGGTCGAGCTTGGAGAGAAGCTCGGTGAACGGACGGAAGCTCGCCTCTCGCACGCTGTCGAGGATCTTCTTGTTGCGCTGCTCGGGAACCACGCGCTCGGCAGGGTAGCCGTTGCCAGAGCCAAAGCCAAAGAGCTTCTCGAAGGTGTACTCGAGGTTGAGTTCCTGGCCCCACCCGTTCTTGAGGGCGAAGGGCATGGCAACCGCGTTACCATCATTGATCTGCGCAAAGGTGTAGGCGTCGAGGGGGTCCTCCACGTGGCCGCAGATGACTCCGGGGAAGGAGTTGAGTGCGAGCATGGCTCCCTCGCCGGTGCCGCAGCCGGTCACAACGTAGTCCGCCGCGCCGCCGTTGAGAAGGGTGGCCGCGAGGATGCCGTTCTGCACGTAGGTGAGCTGGGCCTCGTCATCCGCCGTGTACATGCCGTAGTTGAATACCTCGTGGCCCATGGGCTCTACGACCTTGCGCAGGGCCTTCTCAATCATGGCATTCTTGGCTGCCTGGCTGTTTTCGTTGATGAGCGCGATCTTCATTGTGCTTCCTTTCTTGCGAGGACATGAGTTAATGGATGAGGTGTAGTGCGCAGAGATAAGCTCAACGTGTGTCAAAGTAAACTAGTTTGATAACAACTTCAACTAAGCAACCGTTCACCCTTTCAATTTGGACCGTTCACCGGCTATTCTTTGTAATGCGAGGGAAATGACCCCATGATTTCGCATCGAGGAAAGATAAACCGGTTTGCAGTTATTCACTTCGACTGAGAGGAGGGGGCATGGGTGTCCCATTCATTGAGCCACTTGCAGACACCAAGCGCTGGAACTCTGCAAAGCCCCTTAGTGAGGATGAGCTCAAGCTTGGCCTCAATCGATCCCTGGCGCAGATCGATGCGAACATGTCGATTTATGGTGATGGACAGTTCCCAACCCCAGCAACCACAAACGGCCTGTATGGGGTGATGGGAAACGACGAGTGGACAAACGGCTTTTGGACCGGCCAGCTCTGGCTCGCCTATGAGCTTACCGGAGAGCCCCGATACAGAGCACTTGCGGAGAAAAATGTAGAGAGCTTCCTCGAGAGGGTCGAGCGTAGGCACGAGCTTGACCATCACGACCTTGGCTTTCTTTACATCCCCTCGTGCGTTGCTGCATTCAAGGTGTGTGGTAGCGAGAAGGGACGCAGGGCAGCTATTCTCGCTGCCGATCAACTGATGACGCGTTGGCAGGGACGTGGAAGGTTCTTCCAGGCGTGGGGTCCCATGGACAGCCCCGACCACTATCGCTTTATCATTGACTGCCTTCTCAATGTACCTCTGCTTCATTGGGCAAGCGACACTACGGGTGACCCGACGTATGCGGCGTGCGCACGCGACCACTTCATGACAACCTGCGCACACATCATCAGAGCCGATGGCAGCGCCTTCCATACCTTCTATATGGACCCGACGACTGGAGGCCCGGATCACGGAGCCACCCGGCAGGGGTACTCGGATGATTCAGCGTGGGCTCGAGGACAGGCTTGGGGCATCGATGGCATTCCCATCAACATCCGCTATACCGGCATGAGTGGCTACCAAGACTATGCGCGCTCCATGAGGAACTACTATCTCAACAGGCTGCCTGAGGATTCGGTTTGCTATTGGGATTTTGTTTTTGGTGACGGATCTGGTCAGCCTCGCGACAGTAGTGCCGCTGCTATCGCAGCATGCGGACTCTCCGAGATGGCATCCCAGGAAACAAGCGATGAGGAACGTGCGATTGACGAGGGAGCCCTGGCCATCTCTCTCCGTTCGCTCATCAACGACTATACGAGTGATACGGCTGTACCTGGTGCGCCCATCTTGCAGCACGGCGTCTATAGCTGGCATTCCGGAAAGGGCGTTGATGAGGGCAACCTTTGGGGTGATTACTTCTTCCTCGAGGCTATTGCAAGGAAGCTCATCACGTGGAACCCATACTGGTAGGAGGACCAAGAAATGGCAGTTCCCAATATTGTAATGACCCGTATCGACGAGAGGCTCATTCACGGACAGGGTCAGCTTTGGATTAGGTCTCTTGGAGCAAACACGGTCATTGTCGTGAATGACGAGGTTGCAGGCGACCACATGCAGCAAACCATCATGAAGACCGTTGTTCCCAAGTCGGTGGCGCTGAGGTTCTTCACCGTTCGGAAGACTATCGACATCATCGGGAAAGCTGCTCCGGCGCAGGTCATCTTCCTTATTGTCAAGACTCCGCAGGATGCGCTGCGCCTGGTTGAGGGCGGTGTTCCAATTCACGAGATCAACGTGGGCAACGTCCATAACGCGCCCGGGAAGGAGAAGGTCACGCGCTCGATATTCCTTGACGAAAAGGACAAGGAGGCATTCCGCGAGATGGCCCGCCGCAGCGTTGTGTTCAACACAAGGACAACTCCAAGCGGGACTGATGGTGCAGCGGAAGTAGACATTACCAAGTACCTGTAATCAACTGGTGCAGAGAAGGGAAGCTCATCAATGGAAATCTCACTCGTTCAGGCGCTCCTGATTGGCCTATGGACTGCCTTCTGTTACAGCGGCATGCTCTTTGGCATCTACACCAACCGTGCTCTGGTCCTCTCCTTTGGTGTTGGTCTCATTCTTGGCGATGTCCCAACCGCCCTGTCTTGCGGCGCCATCGCGGAGCTTGCGTTCATGGGCTTTGGCGTGGGCGCAGGTGGCACGGTGCCTCCAAACCCCATTGGCCCCGGTGTTATCGGTACGCTCATGGCAATTACCATGGCTGACGTGACGCCAGAGACGGCGCTCTCGCTCTCCATCCCCTTTGCCGTTGCCATCCAGTTCCTGCAGACCTTCGTCTACACGCTCACTTCGGGCAACCAGGAGATTGCAACCAACGCTCTTAAGGAGCACAAGTTTGGAAAGTGGCGTCTCTTCTCCAACTTTACCGTCATCCTTTTCGCAATCGTTGGTTTCATTCTCGGTTTCCTTGGGGCAAGCAGCATGTCGCTTCTGAGCCAGCTCGTTGCCCTTGTTCCTCAGTGGCTCCTCAAGGGCTTGAGCATTGCCGGCGGCATGCTTCCCGGAATTGGCTTTGCAATGATCATGAGCGTCATGCTCGAGAAGAAGTTCGTTCCCTTTGCCCTTCTCGGCTACATTGCTGCGGCCTATCTCAAGATGCCGGTTATCGGTGTAGCACTTGTCGGCTGCGTCTTTGCACTCAAGCACTACAACGACGTGAAGGAGAATGCCGCTTCCCAGGGTGCCCGTGAGCTTGCTACGAATGACTACGAGCCGGCTGGCCGCGAGGACTGGATTTAGGCACAAGGGAACCAACTGACAAGGAGAACTACGATGACCGAAGACATCACAACGGCCTCTTCAGAGAAGGATAAGGGTGCCTCCGAGCACAAGCTCACTACTCACGACTACAACGTTGCCACCCTGCGCTCCTACTTCCTTCAGAATGGCTTTAACTACAGCAACTACCAGGGTCTTGGCTACGGCTTGGTGCTTTACCCTGCCTTTAAGAAGATCTATGGGGAGAACACCGACGGGCTCGCGAAGGAGCTTGAGCAGAACTCCGAGTTCTACAACACCAACCCCAACTTCCTTCCTTTTATCACTTCGCTGCACCTCGCGATGGCAGACGAGGGGGCAGATTACGAGGACATCCGCGGCATTAAGATGGCACTCATGGGGCCCCTTGCCGGCATTGGCGACTCGCTCTCTCAGTTCTGCATCGCGCCGCTCTTCTCGACTATCTTTGCGTCGCTTGCCATGAGTGGCGTCGCTGCTGCTCCTCTCCTCTTCCTCGTGGCAATGAACGGCGTTCTCATCTCAATCAAGTTTGCTGTAGCGGCGCAGGGCAGGAAGCTTGGTACCACGATCATCGATAAGCTCAGCTCCGAACTAAGCACCATCTCCGAGACCGCAAGCATGATTGGCGTAACGGTCATCTCGGGCCTCGTTGCGACCTACGTGAAGTTGAATGTGGGAATCACCTTTGCGGCTGGTGCTGCGCAAGAGGGCGTCAAGCAGTCTACCGTCAACATTCAGTCGATGCTCGATGGCATCGCGCCCGCACTCTTGCCGGTTCTGTATACCGCACTCATGTATTGGCTCATCAAGAAGAAGGGTTGGGACACATACAAGCTCGTTATCCTCACGGTCGTGCTGGGGATTGTCCTCTCCGTGTGCGGCATCCTGGTCTAGGGTTTGCATGACAGCAGTTGGGAGGGTCCGCCTGGGCCCTCCCGTTTTCTATATGGAGGCATGTATGTGGATACGCTTTGACACGGATGCTCCCGGTATGGACGAGGTTATTAGACGTGCCAATCATGTGCTGGAAAGTCGCTTCTACTTCACCAAGATTTGGGACATGGAGCGTTGTGAGACTCCCTACAAGGTGGATCTCTCAAAGTGCACGCTTGAGGAGTGGGAGGCGGCTCCAAACGGAGACCCGGAGTGGTGCTTCATGCTCAATCGCATGGATTACCTTGACGACCTTTGCCTGGCTTGGCTCGCAACACGTAAGGAGTGCTACGCCGAGAGAGCGGTATCCCTCATGTTGTCGTGGGTTTCTGCCCACTCTGAGCTCTGCCCAGGTTTGAGTACGCGTACGCTCGATACTGGCGTGCGCCTTTCGGTGATGGCCCGCGCCTTGTCCGTTCTCGAGAACACAGGCTTTATAAGTCCTCAACAAGCGCAAGTCATCCGTGAAAGCATTTCAGAGCAAATCGGCTTCATACACGACCATTATCTTCCCAAGTATGAGACGAGCAATTGGGGCAGCATCCAGACGCTTTCGATTCTTGCGGTGTATGGGCGTCTCTCGGTGGATCCCGAGAATGAGCGCTGGTGGCAGTGGGCTTTTGATCGAGCGGAAGCTCAGCTTGCAGCACAGGTGTATCCAGATGGCACTGATTGGGAGCTTTCGACCATGTATCAGGTGGAGGTTCTCCTTTATGCGCTTCAGGCGCAATGGGTGCTGAGCAAGAAGGATCTACCGATTCCGAAGGGGCTCAGCAATGCTTGTCGAGGGCTTGCACAAACGCTTGCGATGCAGGCTATGCCAGACGGGACAACTGAAGCGCTAGGGGATAGTGACAGGTCAAATGTGCGACCGCTCCTTGCTCTGGCTTCTGCCTCTCTCGGGGACCCAGAACTTAAGTGGGTGGCGAAAGGTTCCTCGCTCGAGCCCCTTGATGTGTACTCCTATGGAATCGAAATCGAGGATTCCTACAACGCGCTCGTTCCCCAGCGACCGCGTTCTCTCACGCTTGATGCCTATGACTCGGGGTTGTTCGTAACAAGATCCTCGTGGAACAGTGATGCTAACGTTACCGTATTTCTCGATGGACCTTTGGGAAGCGGCCATGGTCACTGCGACGAGCTGCATCTTTCCGTATGGTCAAACGGCAGACCGATTCTAGTCGACTCGGGTAGATATACCTACCGGGAGGACTCTCCGGATAGGCCAAGACTCAAGGGAGTCTCCGCTCACAACGTCCCGACCATTGAGGGCCATTCGACCAGCGAACCGCTAGGCAGCTGGGAATACAAGGACTTCTCGTATCCACTCAAGCCCTACGTGCGTCATACTGCTGGGCTTGACTATTGGGAAGGCGCTGTTGTAGGGCATGACCCCACATCGGTTCTGCTTCGCCGTGTCATATGCGTAAGGGGATGCGCTTGGATTATTGTCGATCAAGCTTGGTGCGATGGTTCGCATGACCTGCAGGCGCGTTTCCATCTGGACCCTTCTCTTCACGTTCAGGCAACAGAAGGGGGATGGCTCCTCGGTGATACCTCGCTCGTGCTTTATACGGGTGAAGGTTCCGAGGTTGTACAAGAGGGTTGCTCGATGTTATATAACCAGATGTCCGACCAAGACGTTATTGTGACACATACTGCCTTTGAGGGTCGTGGGGTACAGACTACAACCCTTGCTCCGCAAGATGTAACGGTGGACGAGGGGCCACTCATGAGGGCTGATGATGCAGAACTTGATGCCTCACTTGCGCGCTGCGTTCGACTAGGCTTTCCCAATGGAACTACCCGGACAATTGCAGTGACCTTTGGTGAGGTCTTCCGTGGTGTCAAAGCCTTCCTCTGCGATGGCGTTTCATTTCATGCCGGGGTCGCTGTGGTCACTCGTGACGCGGAGGGCTTGAGACTGGACGTGCTAAGGGGATAAAAGCAACTGCGCCGGCATTATTAGATGTCGGCGCAGTTAAACTGAAATGTCCTAAGAGAGCGTTCCCATAACCATGATTTGAGAGAGCGCTGGCCACTCAGCAGGATCGTCTGCCTTCTCCAAATTCGAGAGGCATACCCACTCCACAAGACGTGGCCCAATCCTGAATTCCTGGGGCATGCCAGTTTTGTGGAGCGCAACGGTTTGCTCAAAACCGTCTGAGCAGGTAATGCGCGCGCTTTTCCACCACGTATCATGTGGAAAGTCGGCACGAAGAAAGAGGACTACCGTATCAGCGCGAACTGGCCGACCAAACTCCACGCGAAGCCATGCGTTATCTCTTCCGTTGATTCCCCACGATTCATAGGGGAAACGACCGTGATGGCAGGTCTGGAAGATTCCATCGATGGCATTTCTCGCAAGGAAACGAGGATTTGTGGCTCCGCTGTTGGTCAATGCATGCGGATAGCTCTGGTCCGTACCCTCGAGATCGTGGGAGTTCAGCGCAAGGTTTCTCCAGTTCTCGTCTTCCCTCGGGTCAATTGTGCGTGCATACGACCAGTGGCAATCACCAGCGAATGCCTCCTGACCATATGGCTCACGCGCAGTCTCAAAAGGAATCGGGAACTCCATGTGGCCTGTTGGGACGCGAACGACGCTTGGAGCAAGCGCCTTATCGAGCGTCAACTCTATGTCGCGGTCTGGTGAGCACTCGACAACGAGCATGTCACCGGGCTGATAGGCCCTATAGCGAACATCAAGCATCGCCAGCATAGGGGAGGACGCCTCGGAGACGGTGTTTCCCAAGGTGTCCTGAAGCTTGACAGTGATGATATTTGATGCGCTGTCCATTGGCTACTCCGGCTGCTTGCCGATATAGGCGAGAATGCCACCGTCAACGTAGAGGATGTGGCCGTTCACAAAGTTCGAGGCGTCAGAGGCGAGAAACACCGCCGGCCCCATGAGGTCCTCGGGCGTGCCCCAGCGGCCAGCGGGCGTCTTTGCACAGATGAACTGGTCAAAGGGGTGGCGGGAGCCGTCCGCCTGGCGCTCGCGCAGGGGAGCGGTCTGCGGGGTGGCAATGTAGCCCGGCCCAATGCCGTTGCACTGGATGTTGGCCTCGCCAAACTCTGAGCAGATGTTCTTGGTGAGCATCTTGAGGCCACCCTTTGCGGCGGCGTAGCCCGCGATGGTCTCGCGGCCAAGCTCGCTCATCATCGAGCAGATGTTGATGATCTTGCCGTGGCCCTTCTCGATCATGCCGGGAATCACGGCCTTTGCGCAGATGAAGGGGCCAACGAGGTCTATGTCAACAACCTGGCGGTAGTCTGCGGCGCTCATCTCCAGCATGGGGATGCGCTTGATGATGCCTGCGTTGTTCACCAGGATGTCCGGCGTGGTCCCATAGACCTCGCGGATGTTCTCAATAAGGCCTGCGACCTGCTCTTCGCTGGTCACGTCCGCCACAAAGCCATGGGCCTCGATGCCACGCTTTGCGTACTCTGCGGTGGCGCTCTTGATGCGCTCCTGGCGACGGTCGTTGAATGCGATCTTGGCGCCTGCCTCGGCGAGGGCGGTGGCAATCGCAAAGCCAATGCCATAGGTGGCGCCCGTTACCAGGGCCACCTTGCCCTCGAGCGAGAAGCTAGAGAGAATGCCTGCGGTCTTCTCATCCATATGTGCTCCTATCGTTTGAAAGGGGTTGTTCTCGGTACTATTGAATAATAGTAAACCGGTTTTGTCAACATGGCATCGAGAAGAAAATATCTGCAGATAAGCTTTGAGTTTTAGCAGGAATGGAGAGAGAAAATTAGTTTATCAATGGTCGCCTTGCACAAAGTATCCCGGGAAGGCGGCAATGACCTCGTCCCTCTCGTCGAGCATCACGTGAAGGTGGTGAACCGTGACGTAGGATGCCTCCTCAGGATCCTTCCTGGCGATGGCATCAACCAGCTCTTGGTGCTCAGCGAGAATTGAGCCCCATCCCATGCCGCGTGCCTGTACGTGCAGCCAGCGGTAGCGCTCGAGGTCGAGGTTGGTCTCCTCGAGCCACGTCCAGGCGCGACTCCTGCCTGCGATGTTGTAGAGCTCCTCGTGCATGCGGTTGTCTGCATTGAAGAACGAACGCTGGTCGTGAGCCTCCATGGCGCGTGCCTGGTTGTCGAGGAGAGTCTGCAGAGAGGCGATGTCCTTCTCGCCTGCGCGCGAGCAGCACTCCACAACAACCGCGCGCTCGGTGTTCGACCGCAGGAAGCGCGCGCACTCGGCTGCCTCGAGGTCGACCAGCGCCACGTACGAGCCGCTCTTTGGACGGGTGACGACAAGCCCCTCCTGGCGCAGGCGCACGATTGCCTCGCGGACCGGGGTGCGCCCAACGCCCAGGCGCTCGCGAAGTGCCGTGGGGGAGAGGCGCTCCCCGGGGGCAAAGCGGAACTCCATGATGCCGCGTCGCAGCGCGCTATAGGCAAGCTCGGCCTGCTGGTCTTGGTCGTCGCTGTCTGGCATCTGCCCCTCCCCGGTCAAACTTATGCTGACTGGCATATTACTCGTAAACTGAAATGTAAGTTATGTCTAATTGAAGCTTGGCGCTCAAGGTGTGCGTTTGCCGATTTTTAGCATCCACTTGCTAAAACGCTACGTAATTCCTTGACTTCCTTCACGCATGGCGAGAATATCTCAGTCATAACTAGCATGTTAGATTACTCCAAGGAGGAGCACATATGGACGCTTCAACCAAGGTCCTCACGTTTGGCGAGATCATGATGCGTCTCTCGCCGCCCGACCACCTGCGCCTTGAGCAGGCCACGAGCATGGACGTTCGCTACGGTGGCGCCGAGGCAAACGTTGCGCTCTCTCTGGCATACCAGGGTGACAATGCGGCGTACGTCTCGGTTGTGCCCAAGAACCGCATTGGCGACTGCGCGCTGCGCAGCCTTGCGGCCTATGGGGTGGACGTGAGCCGCGTGGTTCGCACGGGCGACCGTCTTGGCACCTACTACTTTGAGCTGGGCGCATCCGTGCGGCCTAACGGCTGCGTGTATGACCGCAAGTACTCGGCAATGAACCTTGCTCCGCGAACCGTCTTTGACTGGGACGCAATTCTCGACGGCATCGAGGTGTTCTACGTCTCCGGCGTGACGCCGGCAGTCTCTCCCGAGATGGCCGCTGCCTGCGAGGATGCGCTTGCTGCCTGCCGCCGGCACGGCATCACAACGGTCTGCGACCTCAACTACCGTGGCCGCCTGTGGTCGCCCGAGCGCGCCCGCGAGGTCATGAAGCGCCTGCTGCCCTTTGTTGACATCTGCATCTCCAACGACGAGGACGCCGAGGCCTGCCTGGGCATATCCCATGGCTCCGGCTCACTTGCCACGGGAATCGAGGAGCGCGACGCCCACGTGCAGATTGCCGCCAACGTCTGCGAGCGCTACGGCTGCAAGATGGTGGCCTCGATCGTTCGAGACATCCGCTCCGTCGAAGACTCGGACTGGATGTCGCTCATCTATGCCGACGACAAGGCGAACTTCTCGTCCATCCACCACGTTCACGTGCTCGAGGGCGTTGCGGCAGGCGACGCGTATGGCGCAGGTCTCATCCACGCGCTGCTCCACGGCTTTGACCTCGACCGGACGGGAGAGTACGCGATTGCCGCGAGCGTCCTCAAGCTTACGGTTCGCGGTGACTCCAACCTGGTGAGCGTTGGAGAGATCGAGTCTGTTGCAAAGAGCGGCTCGGCGCTGCGCGTGAGCCGCTAGCAGTTGCTTCAAGGGGAGATTCTTATGGGTTACATGGATGACTTTTACAAGAACGTCGAGCATGTTGGCGTGGTGCCCGTGGTCGTGCTCGACCGCGTGGAGGATGCGGTGCCACTTGGAAAGGCCCTTGCCGAGGGCGGTCTTCCTGCGGCCGAGGTGACCTTCCGCACGGCTGCCGCGGCAGACTCGATTCACGCAATCGCCCAGGAGTGCCCGGACGTCCTGGTTGGCGCAGGCACGGTCCTCAACGAGGCCCAGGCAAAGCGTGCCGTTGACGCAGGTGCGCGCTATATTGTCTCGCCTGGCTACGACATGGGCGTTGTTCGCTGGTGCCTGGCGCACGAGGTTCCGGTGATTCCTGCGGGCGTGACGCCCACGGAGGTCACGGCGCTCGTGAACGAGGGTATCGAAGTCACCAAGTTCTTCCCGGCGGCGCAGTATGGCGGCCTTGCCACCATCCGTGCGTTGGCCTCGGTCTTTGTGGGGCATCGCTTCATGCCCACGGGCGGCGTGAATGCTGAGAATCTCAAGGACTACCTTGCCGACCCGGCCATCATTGCCTGCGGAGGAACCTGGATGTGCAAGCCGGCGATGATTCGCGCGGGCGAGTTCGACCGCATCTGCGAGCTCTCGCGCGAGGCGGCCACAATAGTCTGCGGTTAGAATCACGCTAGGTGATGTCGACCTAAGCCTCCTCTGCTTGCCGTTTCGCATGATATTTGCAGTAAAATACCTGTGAAAGCATCGAGAGGAGGCTCAGCATGCCGGCAAGAAGCCACAGGCGGAAGTCCTCCGGTCACTTGGCTTCTACCAAAGAAGAGCTCCGCGCTCGCGAAATGGCAGTGTACGACGGCCTTATGCAGGGATACCAGGACGTTCTCGATGGCAAGACGGTTCGTGCGCAGGATATTTTTGTGCGCATCAGCTCCGAACGCGGCTGGTATCGTCATACCGGATGAGGTGCCGCTCACCCAGCGTGCTTTGGCGCGGTGAGGTTGGAGGGAGTTCGTGCGTTACGAGTTTCTCGGCGAGAAGGACGGTGCGTCGTGCCTTGAGTTTCGCGTGCAGGAGGACTGCTCGGCGCTCGACCTCGCCCTTGCGACGGGCATGTCGCGCCGCTCTGCCTCGGGCGCGTTCCAGCGAGGCGAGCTTTCGCGGGGCGGGGAGGCGCTCGCGCAGTCCTCACGGCTTTCTTCTGGCGACGTGGTGACCGTTGCCCTCGCACACCCGGTAGCCGTGCACATGCCACCAAGCGTGCCGGCTGTCACCATCGTCTACCAGGACTCCGTTTGCCTTGCCGCCGACAAGCCCGCAGGCATCCTCGTTCATGGGGACGGCACGGGTGCCGCCACGCTCACGGATCGCGTGCGCGGTGCGCTTGCGCGACAGGGCACGCTGGCTTGCCCCCAGGCGGTGCAGCGCTTGGACGTGGACACTACCGGGCTCGTGCTCTTCTCGCTCTCCGAAGAGTTCCAGCCGGCGTTTGACGCGCTTGTCGCCGGACATGCCATGCACAAGCGCTACCTCGCAGAGGTCGCCGGAAACTTCCCACAAGACGTGACCACCATAAAGACGCCCATTGGCCGGGACCGCCACGACGCACGCCGCATGCGTGCCTGTCGCCCTGGCCAGGGACAGCCCGCGCTCACACGCGTCCGCGTTCTCGGGCGGCGAGCGGGTCGCTCCCTCCTGCTCGTTGAGCTGGGAACCGGCCGGAGGCACCAGATTCGCGTGCACCTCTCGTCCATGGGCTTTCCAATTGCGGGGGACGAGCTCTATGGCGGTAGACGTGACAGCCGCGGCCTCATGCTGCATGCGCTCGAGGAGGAGTTCGACCACCCCGTTACCGGCGCCCACGTTCTTCTCCGCACGGAGATTCCCGAGAGGCTCAACTCATGGAACTGCACCGTTTTGGGGACGTGAGGGCAACGTTTGTAAGGTCGACTCGTGCAGCGTGGATATGGTTGCGCGATACTGTCTAGGAAGGGGACGCCGCCATCGTGGCGACGTGACGCCGTTTGCAATGCGGCGCAAAAAAGGGACGAGAAGCGAGAGGATCCACCTATGGCTGACACCATGCGTGGCGTGTACACCAACCTGACGGAAATCAGGCGCAACGTCTTTTGCGAGGTCGCGAAGATCGCCTATGAGGGCGGCGACGACCAGGCGAAGAAGCTCGACGAGCTGCCCTACAAGATCATCCCTGGTGACGTTGCCACGTACCGAGAGAGCGTGTTTCTCGAGCGTGCCATCGTGGGCGAGCGCATCCGTCTTACGCTGGGCCTGCCACTGCAGGGCGTCGACCGCCCCGAGCAGCTTTCCGACGGCCTTGCCGAGGCGGCAAAGCCCGAGACCTACTACCAGCCGCCCCTCATCAACATCATCAAGTTTGCCTGCAACGCCTGCGAGGACAACGTCTATCGCGTTACCAACATGTGCCAGGGCTGCCTAGCGCACCCCTGCCGCGAGATCTGCCCCAAGGGCGCCATCACCTTTGTGGACAAGAAAGCCCATATCGACCAGGAGAAGTGCATCCACTGCGGGCAGTGCGCCAAGGTCTGCCCGTACCACGCCATTCTCCACAAGGAGCGCCCCTGCGCCTCCGCCTGCGGCATGCATGCCATTGGCTCCGACGAGCACGGCCGCGCGCAGATCGACTACGAGAAGTGCGTCTCGTGCGGACAGTGCCTCATCAACTGCCCGTTTGGCGCCATTGCCGACAAGAGCCAGATCTTCCAGGTGATCCAGGCCATCAACGCGGGCGACGAGGTCATTGCCGCCGTGGCACCGGCGTTTGTCGGCCAGTTTGGCGGCAAGGGCAACGTGGGCAAGCTGCGCGAGGCCTTCCACCAGCTGGGATTCTCCGGCGTCGAGGAGGTGGCGCTTGGAGCCGACCTCTGCACCATCCAGGAGGCGGACGACTTCCTCGACGAGGTCCCCGACAAGCTTCCCTTCATGGGCACCTCGTGCTGCCCCGCGTGGTCGGTCATGGCAAAGAAGGAGTTCCCCAAGTACGCCAACTGCATCTCGATGGCGCTCACGCCCATGACGCTCACCGCGCGCATGATCCGCACCCAGCACCCCAACGCCAAGATCGTCTTCGTGGGGCCCTGCGCCGCCAAGAAGCTCGAGGCCATGCGCAAGTCCATCAAGAGCGAGGTGGACTTCGTGCTCACCTTCGAGGAGATGGCGGGCATGATGGAGGCCAAGCAGATTGACTACCTCTCGCTGGCAGACGACAACAAGAGCGACTTCGACGTTGCCTCCGCCGACGGCCGCGGCTTTGCCGTTGCGGGAGGCGTGGCCACGGCCGTCGTCAACGCCATCCACCGTCGCTACCCCGATCGCGAGGTCAACGTGGCAAATGCCGAGGGTCTCGAGGACTGCCGCAAGATGATGAAGGACGCCGTTCGTGGCAAGTACCCTGGCTACCTGCTCGAGGGCATGGCCTGCCCCGGTGGTTGCGTGGCCGGAGCCGGAACGCTGCAGGCCATCAACAAGTCGGCTGCGGCGGTCAAGCGATATGCCAAGCGCTCGCCGCACGAGAACGCCACCGAGAACGCGTATCGTGTGCTCATTCCCGCCCTTGCCGATGAGGGCGGCGTGGACACCGAGGTAGAGGAGACCTTCGAGGCCCAGCGGCCGGTGGAGTAGCGGAGGTCGCGGGCGGCTGTGCCCATCGTCCTTCTCGCCACCATCCTGGTGAGTAGCGCTACACATTCGTACCCGAATTTGTGACCCGCGCAGGTCGATACAGATTCGTACAACGAATGTGTAGCACCTTGCGATGGTTGCACCCCGCCCGCAACAAAAGACCCCGCTGGAGCGAATGACTCCAGCGGGGTCGTATCAGACTTGGTGGGAAACCCAAGGCCCGGGACCGCGGGCATCCGGAAGCCCCGGGCGAAAAGAATAGAGAAGGCCTTTCTACGCGGTCTTCTCGCCCTTTACCGAGGCGTAGAAGGTGGCCTGATCAAACACGTCCTTGATGGTCTTGCCATGGACAAAGGGGAGCATGAGGAACTCGTCGACCGTGTCGACAAGCTCGCTGCAGTCTACGAAGTGGTTCTTGGAGTTGCGCCTCGATGTATCCTGTGCGCGCCACGCCTCAAAGTTGACATCTGTGAGGTAGTAAATGGCCGACCCGACCTTCATGTAAACCGAATGGTTCCTATGAAGGTAGTCGGCCAGATCGTTGTAGCTGATGTCGAGCGCCTCTGCCGCTTTCTTTCCCATGGCATGTCCTTTCGCCGAACGACCATGAAGTGCATGACTTGACTATATCCCCGTTGGGGAAGAGTTAGTCCCGCGTTTGGCTAATGTTCCCTTCTCGTCGGCAAGCGATTGATTCTCCAAATAAGTGCCAGCTCGATAAGGGTGCCATAACACCGCCCGCCCGATTTGCCCGCATTGTCGGCGTTCTTTTCACAATGCATGCGATAGCATGATAGGGACTGCGCGACGAATGCGGTGCCCTCTGGAGCCGTTCGACTCTTTATGAGGGGGTTCCCATGGAAGCAAAGGAGGCCGCAATTCTCGCGTCTGCCTGCACACGACGCCGTACCGTTCGCATGTTTGACGGTGCCGGGCTCTCCCAGGTCGAGCGCGACTTGCTGGAGATGCTCGCATCCAATGGCGAAAATTCCTTTGGCATCCCTGTTGACCTGCGCCTTGTTGATGCCGAGAAGTACGGTGCAAGCAGCCGTGTGATCCATGGCACCAGTTGGTATGCCGTTGGATTTCTCCCACGCCGACGAGCGTGCGGCGTGGGATGCACTCTTCTTTAGCGGAGAACTTGCGCACCCCATGGTGTCGCAGGGCGAGTGCGGCCCCAAGCTTGCCTCGGCGCTTGCTTGCGTTCGTTTGGCACCCTCGGCGAAGAACCTGCAGCCATGGCGGCTCGTCTGCTCGGGCAGCGCCATCGACCTCTTTGAGTGCCGCACCCTTCCGCTTCGCCCCATCGGTGACGTCCAGCTTGTTGACATGGGAAACGCGGTGCTTCACCTCGAGGTGGGTCTCGCCAACCAGGGGCTGTGTGGGGCCTGGTCGTTTGACGACCCGCACGCAGATCGCTCGGACGTCACTCCGGTCGCTTCAGAGGGCTGCGTATCGTACGTCTCGATCATTAGTTTTTGAACATAAACCGTATCAAGTGTCGTTTACTTGTTGTGTGGCAGGGTACATAATCCCATGTAATCGAAGGAAGGCTTCGAGGCACGGCTTGAGGCTCAATTGGGGGAGGCGATACCGATGGGCAGTGGAGACGGAATGAATTCGAACCTGTCTGCGGCCGCCGACCCAAGGCACGCCCACCTGTAAGCCCCGGGAGGGTCAGCAACGCGAAGCTTAAGTCGCATCAAGGGCGCTAGCAACCTGGCAGTTCGCAGACAGCAGCTCTAAAGGTTGCGATAGCAAAGGAGAGTACCACCCTAATACCTGAGTTCTAGGTTCTCACTCGAAACGAGGAGGGTCGGCAGTCGAAGGAGACGCCGGCCCTCTTTTTTATCTGCGTGGCCTCCGTTTGTTCTAGTGGCGCACCTCAAAGGGCGTGTCCTCGCCGCGCTCGAAGGCGAGAAGCGCGCTCACCGCGTTGCGCATCATTGCCTCGACGTCCTCGGCGGTGTAGAAGGCCATGTGCGGAGAAACAATCACGTTGGGGAACGCCATGAGAACCGAGCGATCCCGGTTGGGGAGCACGTCCCTGCTGCGGTCAAGGTAGTAGAGGTCCTCCTCGTGCTCGATGGTGTCGAGCGCGGCCGCTCCAACCTGACCGGACTCCACGGCCTCGACCAGGGCCTGAGTGTCGATGAGCATGCCGCGGGCGGCGTTCACGATGGTGACGCCGCGCTTCATCTTGGAGAAGGCAGCAGCGTCGATCATGTGGCGGTTCTCGGGCAGACCAGGCGCATGGAGCGTGATTGCGTCGGACTCGGCGTAGAGCGCGTCAAGGTCGACGTACGTCGCAAGCTTGGTGACCTCGGGGTTGGGGTAGGGGTCGTAGGCAAGGAGCCTGCAGCCAAAGCCCGCGAGGTGCTTCACGACCGTGGTGCCAATGCGTCCTGTGCCAATGACGCCCACCGTGGAGGTGGAGATATCCTTTCCCAGCTTGCCGTGAAGCCCAAAGTCCTGCGCGAGGGTCTGTCGCGCGAGGAGCTTGACCTTTCGCTGGGCCATGAGCAGCAGCATGATGGCGTAGTTGGCCACCCCCTCGGGCGGGTAGGGGGCGTTTGCCACGCGCATGCCCAGCTCGTACGCGTGCCTGATGTCGATGTGCTCGTATCCGATGGTCCTTGTCGCCAGGTTCTTCACGCCCTCCGCGTGGAACGCGTCGAGCAGCTCTGCCGGCATGGGGTTGGTGATGATGCAGAGCTCATCGTATCCACGGGCAAGGTCGACGTTCTCGAGGCTGGGGTACTCGGACGTCCAGCCGTACTCGAATCCCATCTCACGCGCGCATGTGTCGAGGTAGCCCAGCTCGTCGTACTCGCGCAGGGCGTAGGCAAAGAGCTTCATGTTGCTTCTCTCCTTAGTTCTCGTGCCAAGTGCGGCTCCATGGTAGTCTCCGCGGCGTTGCGGGCCCCGCTCGCCGTGGCAAGCGAAACATGCCGGTCAAACGGGCGTGCGGCCTCTCCGACAGGCGCCCGTTTTACGCACGGCTGAAGGCGAGACGGACAAAAGCCCAGCACTCCACAAAGCTTAAACGCGACCGTGCGTAATTCTCAGCGCCCGAAGGCATTCCAGATGCGATTTGACCGGGGCCGGGAAGGCGGTTGGGACCGAGAAGACCGCTGAGCCGAGAAGACCGCCGAGGCCGAGAAGCCCCCGCCCCTCTCACCTATCAACCCGCACACAGAGAAAATCTCAGCGCGTATATAGTAGATTCTTGCTGCTTCAAGGTTTACCGCCCTCAGCCCTGGGTAACTAGATAGACGTTGGCTTGCCTCAAGGGAAAGAAGCGCACATGAAGCAATTCAAGACAGAATCCAAGAAGCTCTTGGACCTCATGATCAACTCTATCTACACCAACAAGGAGATCTTCCTCCGCGAGCTCATCTCCAACGCGTCGGACGCCATCGACAAGCTGAGCTTTGAGAGCCTCACCAACCCGGATGTCCACGTTGACCAGGGCTCGCTTGCCATCCGCCTCTCCTTTGACAAGGACGCGCGCACCATCACGGTGAGCGACAACGGCATCGGCATGACAAAGGAGGAGCTCGACAAGAACCTGGGCACCATTGCCCACTCGGGCTCCGAGGCCTTCAAGGAGGCAAACGCCGAGCACCAGGGCCAGGACATGGACATCATCGGCCAGTTTGGCGTGGGCTTCTACTCCGCCTTCATGGTTGCCGACAAGGTCCGCGTGGTGAGCCGCGCGTACGGTTCGGACGAAGCCTTTGCGTGGGAGTCCGACGGCCGTAGCGGCTACACCATCGAGCCCGCCGCCGAGGGCGAGCGCTCTGGCGAGAACGACCACGGCACCGACGTGACGCTCTTCCTGCGCCCCTCGACCGAGGAGGACAACACCGACCGCTTCCTCTCCGAGTGGGGCCTGCGCGACCTCGTGACGCGCTACTCCAACTACGTGCGCCATCCCATCCAGATGATGGTCACGAAGAGCCGCGAGAAGCCAAAGCCCGAGGATGCCGGTGACGACTACAAGCCCGAGTACGAGGACTACCAGGAGCTGGAGACCCTCAACTCCATGACGCCCATCTGGAAGAAGCGCTCGAGCGAGGTCAAGCAAGAGGACTACGACGAGTTCTACAAGTCGACCTTCCATGACTGGGAGAAGCCACAGCGCACGATCAGCTTCCACGCCGAGGGCGCGCTCTCGTACGACGCGCTGCTCTTCATCCCGTCCGAGCAGCCCTTCGACCTCTACAGCAAGGACTACGAGAAGGGCCTCGCGCTCTACTCGTCAAACGTCCTCATCCAGGAGAAGTGCGCCGACCTTCTGCCCGACTACTACAACTTCGTGCGCGGCATCGTCGACTCGCCCGACGTGTCGCTCAACATCTCCCGCGAGACGCTGCAGCAGAACTCCCAGCTCAGGGCCATTGCCCGCCGCATCGAGAAGAAGATCCACTCCGAGCTCGAGGACATGCGCGACAACGACCGCGAGGGCTACGAGAAGTTCTTTGGCAACTTTGGCCGTGGCCTCAAGTTTGGCATCTACAACTCCTATGGCTCGAAGGCCGCAGACCTCGCCGACCTTCTGCTGTTCTGGTCTGCGAAGGAGGGCAAGCAGGTCACGCTCAAGGAGTACGTGGCTGCCATGCCCGCCGAGCAGGACAAGATCTACTACGCCGCCGGCGACTCCCGCGACCGCCTGGAGAAGATGCCCGTGGTGACCTCGGCCGTGAACCACGGATTCGACGTGCTTCTCTGCACGCAGGACGTCGACGAGTTCATGTTCCAGTTCATGCGCACCTACCACGTGGACGCCGTGGCGGGCGACTCCGAGCACAAGGGCACTGACGCTCGCGACCTCGAGTTTGCCAACGTCTCCTCTGCGGACCTCAACCTCGCGACCGAGGACGAGAAGAAGGCGGCCGACGAGGCAACCACCGAGCACAAGGACCTCATCGACGAGCTCAAGGGCGACCTGGGCGACAAGGTCACCGACGTGCGCGTGGCGGCCGGCCTGGGCGACGCCCCTGCGACGATTGCCTCGGAGGGCCCGGTCTCGCTTGAGATGGAGCGCGTGATTTCCCAGGGTTCCGAGGCGGCCTCTGCCCCCAAGGCCCAGCGCGTGCTGCAGCTCAACGCCGCGCACCCCGTGTTTGGCAAGCTCGTAGCCGCTAAGGAGGCAGGCGAGAAGGACCGCCTCAAACTCATGGGATCCATCCTCTACGACCAGGCGCTTCTGGTTGAGGGCCTTCCCATCGACGACCCGGTGGAGTTCGCGAAGAACGTGACCGAACTCATGTAGTCGCCTGCGGAGGGTGCCATGTGCCGCTATTTGGCGGCCGTGGCGCCCTCAGCCTGGTCAGCGGCGCCATCGTCGCTGCTGGCGGCATTCGCCCTCGTGACCTCCTTGGAGGGAACGAGGGCGTTCTTGTCTGCGCAGCCCATGATGAGCTGGTTGAGCTCGGCGATGTACTCCTGTGCCAGGCTGGAGAGCTTCCTCTCGCGGTGCACCACGTAGCCCACGTTCATGACCTCGTCGACGTCGAGCGGAATTGCCACGATGCCGTCGAGCATCTCGTCCGAGCGCACGCCCGTGGAGACGAGAAACCCATCGTAGCAGCGCAGAAGACTCGTCATGGTCGCTCGGTCGCTCACGGTGATGCGCTGGCGGTGGGGGAGCGACGAGAGGGGCTCCTCCGAGTAGTAGAGAGACCCCTCGGGTCCCTGCTCGAAGGTGTAGCGCGGATACTCCTCGAGGTCCTGCACGCGCAGGCTCTTGTGGCACGCGAGGGGGTGCCCCTCGCGCAGGAAGACGTGGGGGTGCGCCCGGAACAGCGATACAAAGCGTAGGTTAGCCTCGTCCATTCGACGCCTTAGCACGCGCTCGTTGTAGGTCGAGATGTAGAGCACGCCGATGTCGCTCCTAAAGGTGCGTACGTCGTCTATCACGTCGGCCGTGCGGGTCTCGCGTAGCGTGAAGTCGCAGGACTCGTCGTGGCGCTTGGCCACGAACTCCGTGAAGGCGTTCACTACAAAGGCGTAGTGCTGAGAGGAGACCGAGAACTTGTGGTAGGTGTCCTCTTGGTTGTTCGAGTAGTGTCTAATCATGAGGTCGGCCTGCTCGACCACCTGGCGCGCATAGGCGAGAAGCTCAACGCCCTCCGACGTGAGCGTGATTCCCTTGTTGGTGCGGTTGAAGATCTTGACGCCCATCTCCTCCTCGAGCTCGCGGATCGAGGTCGAGAGGGCCGACTGCGAGATGTAGTGGCTGTGGGCAACGGAGTTGATCGACCCGCTCTCCGCGACGGCAATGAGGTAGCGCAGCTGCTGCAGGCGCATGCTAGTCCTCCTCGCGCTGGCCGGGGAACATCTTTCGCTCGGAGAACTCCGCCTGGACGGTCGCGAGCATGAGGTCGACGTCCTCGAGGCCGAGGTGGCGTTCCTTCTCGTTCTTGCTCAGGGTGCCACGGCGACGTGCCCAGTTCTCAAGCGTGGCGGGGTGCGTCTCCCTGGGAAGCAACCTCACCTCGGGGTCGACGCGACGGCAGATGTCGCGAGTGTCGATGGGCACGACCTTTCCGGCCTTGCGGGCCTCTGCGTAGCCGTCTACGTTGAGCATGAACCAGGAGTCCTCGAATGCGGCGTTGTGGGCCATGTAGGGGAATGCCGTGAGGGCGGCGAGAATGGCCTTCTGCATCTTGGCGTTCTGGCGCAGGGGAGTCACGCCGTCAAGGTCCTTCCAGGTGATGTGGTGAATCTCCGAGAGGGGCACGCCCTTCTCGGCGTACATCTCTGGCATGCCACAGTAGGCCGAGTAGGGGTTGGTGGGCTTGGCCGTGGGTGTGAGGTTCATGAACTCGAGGCCAACGTTGATCACGTAGCCGCGATCCGGCTCGCGGTCTGAGGTTTCGAGGTCGATGCCTACCACGGCTCCCCAAACAGGTGCGTCGACATAGGCAATGCCGAGGTCGGCTGCCGTGGGCCCAGAGATGCGCGCGACCTCCTCGTCGGAGCGATGCTGGAGCGTGGCCACACCATGGATGAGGTCCGCGTCCGAGAGACGGCGCGCGAGGTTCATGCCCGGCGTGTTTCTCAGCCGCTCGATGCCGTAGCGGTCGCAGATGTCGCGGTTTCTGTCGGCAAGGCCGCGTACCAGGTCAAACGAGAAGGGTTCGCGGCCAAGGGGCGCTGCCTTCCAGGCATCGGTCAAGACCTTGATGGCCTCCTCGTTCTTCGAGCGCTCCTGGGTGAGAGAGTCGTCATCCGTGAGAAAGCCCGGAAAGACGAAGGAGTTTGCCTGTTCGATTGCCTGGGAGAGGTCCATGCTTGCCGCTTTCGCTTGTGGCGGGGGTCTTCCCGCGCGCTGCCTGCCTTGTGCTCAGAGCAGTCTAGCCTAGCAGAGGCACGTGTCACGAATGTGGCACAGGGACTCGCCTTGCCCTAGGCTTTGCCGCTTGGGTGCCCGAAGGCACCGTTTCCGACGCCTGACCTGCAGCTTACACTTCCAAAACACAAAATGGGCACGCTTCCAGCAAGAGCGGGTTTTGAGGTTGGATGGCTGGCTCCGGTATCGAGGGGTGGTCGCCATGATGTGCACGCAGAGAAGGGCAGAGGACGAGTACGAGCGCGGAATCTCTGCCGACAGGGCCCAGAGGCTGGGCCTTGTCGCAGGGCTTGGAGGCGCCGTCTGTGCGGTAGCAACCCTTCTGCTTGAGGTTCTCGGTAACGGGAAGCCCCTTGGTGAGGAGTGGGCGCATGGCCGCAATGGCGACGAGGAGCTTGCCCGTTGCCTCGGTAAGCGCAATGCGGGTTCCGCACGCCCTAGGCCTACGACGCGATGACCTCTGGCCAGGCGTCCCCAAACTTCTTTCGAAGGTCGAGAATTGCCTCGCAGAACGTGTACCCGTGCGGTGCGGAGGCGCGCACCAGGCGTCCGTCACGGTAGGCGATGAGGCGGTTTCGGGGAACCGGTTTCCAGAGGTCCTTCTCGGCGTATCCGCCGAGCGGCTTTGTCGAGAAGACGATGGCGTCATCAGAGAGCTGGCGGAAGTTGAGCGTGTCCTCCGACGTGTTGGTGTGCACGTAGGTGTAGGTGCCGTCGTCCATGATGAGGTTCAGGCGGTTGAGGTTGGAGATCTGCGACAGCGCGCCGGCCAGCGCGTCGAAGGTGCCGTTGAAGTCGAGTGCCCCGTCGGTGCGCATGGTCGCCTCGTCCAGGACGTCGAGGAGGAAGAGCATCGCGCGCTCGCTGTCCGTCTCGCCGCACTCGATGCGTTCGTAGCCTGCGAGCAGCTCCTCGTTGAAGAGGATGCCGTTGTGGATGAGGGTCCACTCGCGCCCGGAGATGTCAGAGCCCAGGAAGGGATGGCAGTTCTCGACGCTCTGTGCGCCGCAGGTGGAGAAGCGGATGTGCGCCTCCAGGCGGCAGGCCTCGACGGGCTGGTCCAGTATCTTGGGTAGAAGGGCGGACTCGTAGGCCGGGATGGGCTCACGCCAGAGCACGACGTCTGCCTCGGGGTCGCCGGGCTTTCCATGGTCGTCTCGCCATGAGAGGCCCCAGCCATGCGGGTTGTCATGGCTGTGCGTGTAGAACTCTCTCAGGTAGGCGTTGGCCAAGACCGGCCTTCCCGAGTTGATCGCGAAGAGCTCGCACATGCGGGACGTCCGATCTCGAGTGGGTGCAGGCACAAGACGATGATAGCGCGTCTCGTGTGATGGCGATGTTTCCGGGCAATGCCGAGCGAGGTTTTGGCATAGTGAACGCTCTGCATACGTAGAAGTGCAGCAATCCACCACGACGAACTGGTGGGAAACTGACGCCTCCTCTCTGCTCATGAGTCACCGTATAAGATTGACCCGTTTAAGATTGACCCGTTGCGATAGAGAGCTGCGTGTGTAAGGGAGCAGGTGGTTTCGTGGGCAAATTCAACTGGTTCGTAGTAACGGCTTCTCCCCATGAGGATTACACCATCGATGTAAAGTTCTATAACAGGACAGAAGGTTCCTTTGATGCTCTGCCCCTCCTGAATTTGCGGCCTTATGCTCCGCTCAAGAATCCAGTTCTCTTCATGACGGCACATGCAGAGCGCGGGACGGTCGTGTGGAACGATGATTTGGACGTTGCACCTGAGCGCGAGTACGAGGAGTGTAAAAAACCGTTCCTGGTAGTCCCGATATTTAGTACCCCACGATGCAGGGCAAGCCAAGGTCGCGGACGCGCTGGGCGATGGCATCGAGGGCTTCTCTCGGCGCCTTCATAAGTCCCGGTGCTGGGGTGTCGCGGTCTACGGTGTAGATGGTCACGCCCTCTGGCTTAATGCGCTCAAGCGCCGAGAGCCACGCGCCTACGTGGGCCTCGTCCATGTTGCCGAGCGAGCGGCCAGTGTAGCTGCCGCACAGGAAGATGGTCTGCACGATAACGTGGCCGTTGAAGGACGCGAACGTTTCCACCTGGTGTTCCACGTCGTAGGGGACGCGAGGACGGTCCAGCGCGGCTATGTAGGCAGCGTCAACGGTGTCCAGCTTGAGGACGTTTCTGTCCACGCGGAGAAGCGCGTCGTGTACCGCTGGACGCGCGGCCTGCGTGCCGTTCGAGAGCACGGTCACACGCGCCTCGGGGGTGTAGCGGTCGCGAAGGGAGAGCGCCGCGTCCACGGCAGCCGGGAAGACGGGGCTTGCGGTGGGCTCGCCATTGCCGGCAAAGCAGATGTCATCGAGGCGCTCGCGCTTTTCGGCCATCGCCGCCAGGGCCTTCTCGAGGGCAGATGTCACCTGCTCAAGCGTTACGTAGCCGTCGTGCGTTTTGCGCTGGTCATTGAAGCCGTTCTCGCAGTACAGGCAGTCGAAGGTGCAGATTTTGCCCGTTTCGGGCATGAGGTTTACGCCGAGAGAGACGCCAAAGCGCCTGCTGATAACTGGCCCAAAGACGGGGCTCTGGTTGAGGGACGTAGGCATGCCTGTAGCCTCCAACACTATCGGCCAAGTCACCTAGATTTCGTCGGCGAAGGTGACGAAGTCGAGATTGCCAATGGACTCTATGAAGAGGCTCTTGCGGCCCATTGACGAGAGCTCCACGGAGAAGGTCGCCGCAGTGCCCTTCCTGCCGTCCTGGCCGCGAATGACCTCGAAGTTCTCGTACGTGCAGTCCCACGAGTGGAGCTTGCGGAGAAGCTCTCGCACGCCCGAGGGCTCGTCGAACTCCACGTAGACGTCGAAGGTCTTGGATACCCGCCGAATCACGCGGTCGAGGCGGTTCAGGCCCTCAAAGGTGAGGATGACAAAGAAGAGGCCGATGATCGCGCCCTCCGCAAAGCCGATGCCGGCTGCCAGGCCTATGCATGCACACGCCCAGAGGCCGGCTGCCGTGGTGAGTCCGCGGACCTCGTTCTTGCCGGTCACGAGGATGGTGCCAACGCCGAGAAAGCCCACGCCCGAGATGACCTGCGCGCCAATGCGGTTGATGTCGCCTCGGGCGTCGGGGAACTGGTGGAGCACGTATTCGCTCACGATCATGGCCATGGCGGCGCCAATGCACACGAGCACGTGGGTCTTGATGCCCGCGCCCTTGTTGTGGAACTCGCGGTCTATGCCAATGGCCATGCCAACGAGGGTCGCGATGAGCAGCCGCAGAAAGACGGCATGGGCACCCCATGCCGCCGTTTCTGCTACGAAGCTCTGCCAAGCCTCACCGATCATCTTGCCGTGCGCCCCGTACTACTCGTCGCCAAAGCTGATGCCCAGAAGCTTGGCCTCGCGCACGAGGTCGCAGTTGGGGTCGACGTACTTGAGCTTGCCGGCTACGTCCTCGAGGGGCACGCGGCACATCTTGCCGCCGACCTTTGCAATCATGTAGCCGTATTTGCCCTCGAGGCAACCGCGCGCCGCTTCCACGCCGCACTGGGTTGCAAAGATGCGGTCCTGGGAGTCGGGCTGGCCACCGCGCTGGGTGTGGCCGGGCACTGCCACACGGACCTCGCGGTCGGTCCTGCGGGCGATCTCCTCTGCGATGTCATAGGCAACCGAGGGCTTTACGCGCTGCGCGACGAGCTTCTTGTAGTCCTTCTTCTTCATTGCTGCCTGCTCCTTGGAGATGGCACCCTCCGCGCAGACGATGATCGCAAAGCGTCCGCCGTTCTCCTCGCGCCTGTCGATGGCCTTGACCACGTTGTCCATGTCGTAGGGAATCTCGGGGATGAGAATGACGTCGGCACCGCCGGCAACGCCAGCGTAGAGGGGAATCCAGCCAACCTTGTGGCCCATGATCTCGATGACGAAGACGCGCCCGTGAGAGCTTGCGGTGGTGTGGATGTCATCGATGCAGCGGGTGGCGACGTCGGTGGCCGAGGTGAAGCCAAAGGTGATGTCGGTTCCCCAGGTGTCGTTGTCGATGGTCTTGGGAAGCGCGATCACGTGCAGGCCCTCCTGCGAGAGACGGTTGGCCGTCTTGGTGGACCCGTTGCCGCCTAGGACGAAGAGACAGTCGAGCTTGAGGTTCTTGTAGGTGCGCTTCATGGCGGGCACCTTGACGGTGCCGTCGGCCTCGGGGACATCGAGCAGCTTGAAGGGGGTGCGGCTGGTGCCCAGGACGGTGCCGCCCTGGGAGAGCAGGCCAGAGAAGTCGCCCGGGGTCATCTGGATGTAGCGGTTGTGGATGAGGCCCTGGTAGCCGTCGAGGAAGCCATAGATCTCCACATCCTGCTTGGAGTTGTGCATGATGGTCTTTACGATTGCGCGCATGGTGGCGTTGAGCGCCTGGCAGTCGCCGCCGCTGGTGAGAAGGCCAATCCTTAGCATGTTTCATCCTCTCCTGTGGTCCGTCGCCCCTGACGGACGTCTGAGGAGAGTGTGGCACAAGTTGCGCCTGCGGGCGCGGCCACCCGTCAAAGGGATGCCAGCCCGGTGTGACCGTAGGGCGGCGGGTGCGGCCGGGCTGGCATGCGCTACAGCGAGAGGAACAGCTGGTGAAGCCTGAGGTCCTGATCTAGCTCGGGATGGAACGCGAGCCCCAGCTGGACACCCTGCCGCACCGCCACCGCGTCTCCGTTCATGCGTGCAAGCACTTGCGCTTTTGGTCCCGCATCCACCACGCGCGGGGCGCGGATGAAGGTCATGGGCACGTCTCGGCCAACGCCGGCGACCTCGGCAACCGCATGGAAGCTCCCCAGCTGGCGCCCATAGGCATTTCGCTCGACGGTCACGTCCATCGTGGCCAGACGGGGCGTGCCCTTGTCGTCATGGGCGGCGAGCCTCTGCGCAAGGAGGATAAGCCCGGCGCAGGTTGCGAGCACCGGCATACCGTCCACAATACGCTCGCGTAGCGGCCCCAGCATGCCAAGCTCCTCGAGGAGCCTGCCTTGGACCGTGGACTCTCCGCCGGGGAGTACCAGGCGGTCAAACGAGCGAGCGAGGTCCTCCGGGCTGCGCAGCTCGAAGGTCTTCTCGCCAAGTTCCGCAAGGCGGGCCTCATGCTCTGCAAAGGCCCCCTGCAGGGCGAGAACCGCGGTGGCCATCACTTACCCCTCTCCGCCATGAGCAGGTCCATCTCGTCTTTGTTGATGCCCACCATGGCCTCGCCGAGGTCTTCGGAGAGCGAGGCGATCTTCTCGGGGTCGTTGAAGTTGGTGACGGCGCCCACGATGGCGCGCGCTCGCTTGGCGGGGTCGCCGCTCTTGAAGATGCCCGAGCCAACGAATACGCCCTCTGCCCCCAGTTGCATCATGAGCGCGGCGTCTGCTGGGGTGGCAACGCCTCCTGCGGCAAAGTTGACAACCGGCAGGCGGCCGCTCTCGTGGACAGAGCGCACAAGCTCGATGGGGACCTGCAGCCGCTTGGCCTCCTCGAAGAGCTCGTCCGCGCGCAGGCTTACCACGTGACGGATCTGCGCGTCGATGAGGCGCATGTGGCTTACGGCCTGAACCACGTCTCCCGTGCCCGGCTCGCCCTTGGTGCGGATCATCGAGGCACCCTCGGCGATGCGGCGAAGTGCCTCTCCCAGGTCGCGCGCGCCGCATACGAAGGGCACCGCGAACTGGGTCTTGTCGATGTGGTAGACGTCGTCGGCAGGGGAGAGGACCTCGGACTCGTCTATGTAGTCGATGTCGATGGCCTGGAGCACCTGCGCCTCGACGAAGTGCCCGATCCTGCACTTGGCCATGACGGGAATCGAGACTGCTGCCTGGATTCCCTTGATCATGTGGGGGTCGCTCATGCGACTCACGCCGCCTGCTGCGCGGATGTCTGCAGGGATGCGCTCTAGTGCCATGACGGCGCACGCTCCCGCCTCCTCGGCGATGCGCGCCTGCTCGGGGGTGGTGACGTCCATGATGACGCCGCCCTTGAGCATCTGTGCCAGCTCGCGGTTGAGCTTTGCTCGCTCTGGTCCGGGTGCAGGAATCGTGGCCTTTGAGGTTCTCTCGTCCTTTGCCATTGCGTTCCTCCTTGCGCGTTGCGGTTGCGTGGCTACGTAGACTAGGAGGAGTTTGGCAATATTGAAATGCCCAGAACGTGATAGATTGATATGATCAAAATAAGGCCAGTTCTTTAGTTTGGATAAGACCAGATTCTGGGAGGACCATCGAATGCAGGGCATCGATCTTGATAAACGCGGAGAGCTGCCCCTCTACGAGTACCTCTATCGCAGCATTCGAGACCAGGTGGTTGACGGCCGGATTGCCTCGGAGGAGCGGCTGCCCTCGCGACGAGCGCTTGCGGAGCGTCTTGGCGTGAGCGTGGTTACCGTGGAGGGTGCATACGCGCAGCTTGTCGCCGAAGGGTACGTTGTCGCTCGGCCTCGTCGCGGCTACTACGCGGCAAGTCTGCCCTCGCCTCCAGATATGGCCTGCGCGGCTCCCGTTGCTTCTGACAAGTGCCCAGGTGAGGGGCTGTTGGCAGAGGACAGGCCTGCCACGGGTGCCGTAAAGTACGACCTTGCGCATGGCGCAAGCGTCGCCTCGCCCGGAGCGGCTAGGCTCTGGGAGCGCTCCCTCCGTGACGTGATAGCTCACGAGCCCGATGACGTCCTGTATCGCATGCCCACGGCGCGTGGTGTTCCGCGTCTTCGCGAGGCAATTGCTGCTCACCTGGCGCGCTCGCGTGGGATGTCCGTAAATCCAGAGCGAATAGTCATTGGCGCGGGGGCGCAGGTGCTTTACGGCCTTGTTGCGCAGCTCCTTCGCGAGGCGGGTAGCGTGGGCGTGGAAGACCCGGGCTACGCTCGGGCGAGCGAGACCTATCGAGCCCATGGGCTTGACGTGCGGTATCTTCCGCTTGACCTTGAGGGGGTCTCGTCTCACGCGCTGCGAACGTCGGGGGTTGCCGTGGCGCACGTCATGCCGTCCCACCAGTTTCCAACGGGTCGAGTCATGAGCGTCGCACGACGCTACGAGCTCCTTGGGTGGGCCGCCGAGAAGCCAGGGCGATTCATTGTCGAGGATGACTACGACTGCGAGCTGAGGCTCGCCGGCCGGCCAATCCCGGCGCTTGCGAGCATAGATGCCGCGGGTAGCGTGGTCTATCTCAATACGTTCTCAAAGAGTCTCTCGTCAGCGCTTCGCATTGCCTACCTTGTGCTGCCTGCATCTCTCGATGCTGCCTTCGACGAGCGTCTGGGGTTCCTCTCGACTACCGTTCCAGCGATTGACCAGGTGGCGCTGGCGAGGGCACTCGAGTCTGGCGCGTACGAGAGGCACGTGGCCCGCTATCGGCGTGACATGAGGGAGGTTCGCGACGCGTTAGTAGAGGGGATTCTCGATGGTCCTGCGGGGAGTCGCGTGCGCATCGAGGAGGCGGATTCCGGGATTCACTTTGTGCTTGCGGTCGATGACGACGGCCGAGGAGAGCGCGGGATAGCCTCTGCGGCACGCGGGGCGGGAGTGGGGCTTGCCCCGCTCTCCTCGTTCGCGCACGTTCCAGAGCATGCGGCGGGAAGCGATGGCCGCGCCAGGTTTGTTGTGCAGTACGACGGACTGTCTGAAGAAAGCGCCCGTGCGGCGGCGCGGGCGCTTGAATCGGTGCTATAGACCAAGTGTTGCCTTTACCTGGGAAAACGTCCTTACAGGGGGCTGATTTGCCCTGTGCTCTCCAAGATCGCGTTCCATCCATACCGTGTCGTACCAGCGTCCAAACTTGTAGCCGCAGTTTGGGAAGCGGCCGATCTCGTGATACCCGCGACGCGTATGGAAGTCGACGCTGGCGTTGTCGAGGTGGGAGTCTGGCGTGCGTGTTGTGGCAATGCACGCATAGAGGTTGAGCACGCCCTGTGCGGAGAGCGTGCGCTCGAGCTCTTTGTAGAGCGTCAAGCCAATGCTGTGGCCACGTTCCCTGCTGGCAACGTAGATTGAGGTCTCAGCGCACCAGGCGTACGCAGCGCGTCCATAGTACGGACTTGCGTAGGCGTAGCCCAGGGCAACGCCCTTGGAGTTGCGCGCAATTAGCCAGGGATGCGTGGCAGTGACTCGCTTGATGCGCGAGGACATCTCCTGGGCACTGGGCGCTTCGTATTCGAAGGTGATTGCGGTGTCTCGGACGTATGATGCGTAAATAGCAGCTATATCAGCTGCGTCTGCGCTGGTGGCCGCGGCAACATGAAGCTCGTCCATGAGTTCCTCCCCGTGTTCTCGGAATCCACTATAGCGGTGACGCGCGGCGGTAGGGGCCGCTGAGGTTCAAAGCCGACATTGCGTCGAAAGACCTCGCTCGGCGTCTCACGACTGGCTGCCAATGCACAAAACGCTCTATCTAACAGGATTTGGGACTCGGGTGCACAAGAACGCCCTATCTAACAAGGGTTATCGCAGAACAATATCAATGATTCAATCAAACTTGCAGAAGATTGCGTATTATGTAGCGAATATGCATCTCGGCGCAACTATGGTTAAATAATTGATTTCGATTGCCCGAAGGTCATGCTAGATATCGCGCTTTTATGCGTCGACTCCGCTTTTTCTGTTAGATAAAGGCATTTTGTGCAAACAGAGGCATGCGGAGGCGGCGACGAACTTTGCCCCAGCGCGTTCCCCCAGCTCTCGCGGTAATGCTCTCCTGTGATAAAGTGCGCTCACGGACGCCCTCTCTACAGAGGGCGGGACCTGAGTGACAATAGATGCAAACGCTGGGTGTCTTGACCAGCGTAGGCTGGCCAGAAAGGCGGTTTGGCATGGCGGGCGAGCACGACGGCGCAGCGGCTACCGATAACTCGGGGGTGGATGTTACGCACCTCCCGCACAAGAAGCTTGAAGAGATGCAGCTCGAAGGCGTGCGGCGCACACTAGCCAACTGCTATGAGCGCATCCCTTTTTACAAGCGCTCCTTTGACGAGGCGGGCTTCGACCCATATCACCTTGCGTCCCTTGATGACCTTGCTTCTGCGCCCTTCGTAACCAAGCAGGATCTTCGCGACGCCGCTCCCTACGGCATGCTTGCCGTACCCCTCTCTGACGTGCGCGAGATCCACATGTCCTCCGGCACCACGGGCGTGGCTACACTTGGCGCCTACACCCAGCACGACCTTGACTTCTGGTCCGACTGCTTTGCGCGCGGCATCCGCTTCGCGGGTGGCGGCGCAGAAGACGTGGTGCAGGTTGCCTATGGCTACGGCCTCTTTACGGGCGGCCTGGGCGCCCACTATGGCGCGCTCTCCTCTGGCGCCACGGTCATCCCCGCCTCTGCCGGTAACACCGAGCGCCAGATTCGCATCCTGCGCGAGATGGGCACTACCATCCTCTGCTGCACGCCCAGCTATGCCATGCACATCGCCGACACGGCGCTCGAGATGGGGCTTGACCCCTCCCGTGACTTCCACCTCAAAGCCGGAATCCATGGCGCCGAGCCCTTCTCCGACAACTTCCATGCAGAGCTCGAGCGCAAGCTCAACTACAAGGTACTCGACATCTACGGCCTTACCGAGACCATGGGACCCGGTGTCGCGTGCGAATGCCTCGAGCAGGATGGCCTTCACCTTGCCGAGGACCACTTCTTCGCCGAGATCATCGACCCTGCCACCGGCGAGCGCCTGCCCGACGGCGAGTGGGGAGAGCTTGTCCTCACCACGCTCGACCGCGAGGCGTCGCCCGTCGTGCGCTACCGCACGCGCGACATCACGCGCATCCTGCCCGGCGAGTGCCCCTGCGGCTGCACCCACAAGCGGATTGACCGCCTGCACGGTCGTACCGACGACATGCTCATCATCCGCGGCGTGAACGTCTTCCCGTCGCAGATAGAGGACGTCATGAAGACCTTCGGCCAGGTCTCGAGCTGGTACCAGATCGAGGTCGGGACCGACGAGCGCTCGCTCGACGTGGTCACCCTCAAGGCCGAGGCCAACCCCGACTTCGACTTCGACCAGACGGGCGCAATCGAGTCTCTGCAACGCAGGATCTCCGCACGTCTCAAGACCGACCTCTCTGTAGGCATCAAGGTTCGCATCGTCGAACCCAAGTCCATCTCGCGCAGCACCGGCAAGGCCAAGCGCGTCATCGACACGAGGAAGGGGATTAAGTGATGATCAAGCAGATCTCGGTCTTTCTCGAGAACGACAAGGGACGTCTGGCGGCGCTCTGCCGCTGTCTCGCGGACGCGGGCGTCAGCATGAGCGCCCTCTCGATTGCCGACACACCGGAGTATGGCCTGGTACGCATCGTGTGCAACGAGGCCGACAAGGCCAAGGCCGCACTCGATGCGGCTGGCTACCGGGCTCGCGTGACCAAGGTCACCGCCGTCGCAGTGCCAAACCGCCCCGGCGGCTTGGCAGAGCTCCTCGAGACGCTCGACGAGGCGGACATCTCGGTGGAGTACGGGTACTGCTTCTCGCACCAGGACAGCAACGCCATCTTTGCCCTCAAGGTTACAGATCCAGCGCAGGCCGCCGAGGCGGTCTTCGCCATCGAGCGGGCGGGCTTCCAGATTCTCGAAGAGGGCGAGCTGGACTAGCCTCGCGCTCCGCATTTGGTGGCACCGCTCGTCGAAGATCTGCTCGCCGAAGAGCGGGATTGTGTTGTAATTTCGTTCAAAACAAGCCCTCCGGCATTTGGTCGCCGGAGGGCCATTTTTGTTGCAATCTGCATCATTTGGGGCTTTCCGGCGACATGCGGCGCACAGCACGTTGCCGGGCAGGTCTCTACAGGCGCTCGAAGAGTGCCGCGCTTCCCGTGCAGTCGTCGTCGATGGTCGCGGGCAGCGCCGGGACCATGGCCTCGATGAGCTTGCGCAGCAGGTGGAGGTTCTCGTTGAAGACGCGCAGCACGTCATCGTTGGTGACTGCGGCGTACTTGCCCAGGCCGGAGTCGTAGTCGGTGACAAGGCTCACGTTAACGTAGTGCATGCCAAGCTCGCGCGCGAGCCACGCCTCGGGGTACTGCGTCATGTTTACAACCGACCAGCCCATCTTCTGGAACCACTCGCTCTCTGCGGTGGTCGAGAAGCGCGGCCCCTGGACGGTGACCACGGTGCCGCCGTCGTGGACGGGGATGCCCAGCTCGCGGCACTTCTCGACAGCGACCTTGCGCATGGTCTCGCAGTAGGGGTGGGCTGCGGAGAGGTGCTGCACTCCCAGGCCCAGGTCGTGCGTGAAGAACGTGTCAGCGCGGCCCTTTGTCCTGTCGACGAACTGGTCGCAGATCACGAAGTCGCCGGGATGGATGTCGAGTGAGAGCGAGCCCACCGAGCAGGGCCCGATGACCTGCTTCACGCCCAGCTCATGCATGCCCCAGAGGTTGGCGCGGTAGTTGACCTCGCCGGGCGCGAAGGTATGCTTGTGGCCGTGGCGGGGGAGAAACGCGACCCTGCGGCCGCCAATGGTGCCCACGGTGTAGACATCGGAGGG
>ERZ773013.216-NODE-216-length-36647-cov-5.229640_pt1 | contig 36647 bp, 54 predicted proteins | sample MGYA00511670_ERZ773013 | MGnify/ENA primary metagenome ERZ773013 (study PRJEB29015, sample SAMEA2738120) | human oral metagenome | biome: human oral; feature: human-associated habitat; material: saliva | place: China | collected 2257 ... | reverse complement strand
TTGCGCTTTTTTGAGCCCTAAAAAATGGTATAAAAAGTGACTGATTTTTGGACCCTAAAAAATGATCTGATTTGACCCCTAAATTCCGACCCATCCAAACCGCGCGCAAACGCACTTTTTGGTCTCCAAGGTCAACCGCGCATAAATGAACTTTTTTGGTAGCAGATTTTAGACCTATTTTCGGGTTGTAAAATCGACCTCAAAATTTCCCATCTATAAGCACAGTAAGACTCAACATAAGATGGAAAAGTTTGAACGAATGCTCAAGGAGTTTCAGAAGCTCGCTGATTATAAGGAACAAAGAAAAAATATTTTAGATTGGACCTACCGCACTCCAAGGATTGATGAGAATGGTAATATCACCGGACTGAGATGGTATCACTCCGTATATCAGTGGGTGGAGAAGACCGACCGGTGGGTAACCAAATATACTATCCTCGAGATTAATTGGGATGGGAAGCAATCCTCCGTCACCTTCAAGGATGCTTCGCTAATAGATGAAACCTTTGTATTTGACCATCCCATTCATATGGATAGTGAAGAGTTTGATCACCTCAAGGATCTTCATGCTGCGCATGCCTGGGCCTTTGGAGATGTTTATGATGGAGCACAACCCATCTACTACGGGATTATGGTGAAGGCTGCTTTTAAGGGTTTTGAAAAATTGTTCCATAAAGAGGATAAGTCCCCAGGGGCACAGCCATAAATAATAGCACCAAAACATGATGGCTCACATAATCGCGCCCTACTGCGCGATCTCAGTGCGACCTATACATTTGTATTAAAAAGATATTTGAAGCGCATAGACGCGCCTTAAAATGCGAAATAAGCTATGTCTACGATCTATCCTACCTCCCAACTTTTATAAAACCCTCTCAAAATTCCCATTTTCACATAAAATCTCCAGAAAATTCTCCTATTTATATTCATAAACGAAGATAGGTATGCAAATTTTTAAGGATATTTACGACAATTACCGGAAAGGAGGTGACTACGATCAGTTCCATTCTGATTTCTGTGTACTCGCTTTTGAGTATCCTCCCAAGATATCGATTTTCGGGACGATAGAAAAATTGGAATGGGGTCATATGATGGTGACGAGTCCGGTCAACGAAAGCGTCGAATGGGCCTCCAACCTATGTCGTATTCAACAAGAAGAGGGCATTACCAAGGTCAAATTCTGGAGCTCCAAGGGGATCTGTGAGGAATACACCATCCCCAGGGTCCTATCCATAAATGATCCCGACCTTACCCGCATCCTGCAATGTTTTGAAGGTATGTGTTACCACGTAAGTAAGTAAAATGGCAAAGAACAAGAAGGAGACTCCGATAACACCTGGGGTAGACTTAATTGAGATTAACCCGGGTGGCTTTTCCTCGGAAGAGACGCAATCGCGTTGCGGATGGGTGGACCAGCCACTTCGTGGATTCTCCCATATCCGGTATATTATGATCCAGGAGATCGTAAAAAACAAAACAAAAACCTTTACCTACCCCATCAAGGAGGCAGCAGCCCCCCTACGACATGCTAATAAGTACCTGTTGGGAAACCAAAGGGTAATCGTTCCGGGTATGGACACCGATGATAACTTACAATACAAGTACTCCTATGTCGGGGAGGACATCCAAATTCATGTGTTCTGGAGTACTAAAAAATCAAAATTATGCGACAAGAACTAACTATTTTCATCGTCCTCGTGGCTCTGATAGTGACCGTCAGTACGGCCGTGAGTTCTATGATAGCCATATTCAACGGCTTCCCTCGACTCTCCAACCCCATCTGGATTGGTGGTATGGTCGTGTTCCTAATCTTTGCTCTGGTGGGTGCATTCTGTTTTAAGGTGCGGAAGTAATGACAAAATATATATTAGAAACCAAGACTCCATTTGCCATCAAGCATATCGGAACAGTCTCCATTATCCTGGCCACGCTGGTGGGGGTAGTGGTAGGCGTATGTTTTTGGAGTAGCATAGAAGAGGAGAAGAAAGTAGTCTTTATTATGGCGCTAATCGTTATGGCGGCAGGTTTGATAAATGGATTTATCCCCATCATCGAGTACTGGTATAAAAAGTAACAAAATGACCCGTAAAATTGACGGAACTAACATTCCTCGCAAAAAAATTGAATATATATTAGAGACCAAGCCGAGAAGTCGCCGCAGGTGGTATCATAATCTGGAAGCCGCTCTGCTTGTGGTATATATGGCATTCCTATTATATGCCCTGTTTGGTCTTATAAGAAACTGTTTTCAAGATGCCGTACCAGTCCTTCTGGGAATGGTCGGTGGGTCAGCAATAATCATGCTCCTCATCTGGATTTTTAAACTCATAGCCTATGGCAACACTACCAAAGATAAAAAAAGAAATTAGAACGGTAAAGCTCTCCGAGCTCACTCCGTATCCGGGTAACCCCCGACACAATAACAAATCGGCCAAGATGGTCGCCAAATCCATCCAAGAGTACGGGTACATCAACCCCATCGTCGTGGATGAGAATTTGGTCGTTCTTGCCGGTAATACCCGTCTCAAAGCCCTCAAGCTACTCCAGATCGAGGAAGCTGATGTGCTCGTCGTCTCCGGTCTCTCCGAGGCTCAGGCCGCGGGCTTCGTCATTGCTGACAACCGCATCGGTGAGTACTCTAAATGGAATATGGCCGGTCTTACCCGAATGGTCGATGGCAAGGGGGTCAACAGCGAACTACTGGAGGAGATTGGCATCCGTTCAGTAGATAAGATGAAAGAGGAGTTGGAGGACCTCATTAACTCATGATACGTTTTGTTCAACCCTGGGTCAAGGAAATCCCCCAACCCACTACTCTGGAAGAGGCTTTTCGTCTCGGGGAGCTGGCCGGTCGCATCTCCCATCGCTCGGAGGAAAAGATTACCCCAGATAGCTGGGTTAACTTCATCAAGAAGATGGAGAAACTCAACCACCTATCGGTGTTGGAGTTTGTTCCTATGTACCTCTCCGTGCCATTTAACGTCCCTACCAAGGAACTGGAGGAGAATGAGTACACGATGACCTTATACATGAACGATGGTAAGCTCATCACTACCAACTACCGAGTGCTTGTGGAGAATGACTGGACCGATATGGTGAAGTATTGGAAGGTTACCCCTCACCATTACCTAAGACATATGTTCCACGTTCAGACGAGTATTGAGATCACCCGCGAGTGGAACCGTCATCGCAAGCTCTCCATCGTGGAGCAGAGTACCCGATATGTACTCGCCACTCCCGACGGCTGTCTTCCTATCTGCTACGGGGTCACTCCCTTTGATAATGCCGAGGTAGACTATTTCAAGGAGGCCTCGAAGGTATATAGTTACCTGATCCACAAGGGTCGTAGAAAAGACGCAGTCCGTCGAGTCCTTCCCCTGATGACGGCCACCCAGGCCTTCTACTCCGGGTTCGAGGAGGATTGGAAGAAGTTTATTAAGGACCGCACCAGCACGTCGGCTCATGAGAATATCCGACCTCTGGCGGAAGAAATTGAAAGAATAATCTATGGAAAATAAACCGCGATTGGTTTTCGGACTCGGATCCGGATTTGTTTACGCCTGTGGTGGAGAGGGGAAATGGAAGGAGGTCCTCCCCAAGGTCCTCTCCTCCGTCCCTAATGACATCCTCATCAGTACGGTCGATATGCCCAAGGTAGCTGCCAAGGTCATCTACGACTGCGTAGGAACAGATCGCCTCTACCTCGACTCCGGCGGTTTCACCCTCTTCAAGTACGAGATGAAGTATGGTAAGGATAACCCCGAGTTTCATGATAAGTGTGAGAAGATGAAGAAAAAATTCCTCTCTATGCTCCGTACCATCAAGCCCAAGGAGGTTTTTGAGCTCGATAATGAGTATTTCCGTCACGACCCCGACCTGCTAAGCCCCAAGAACTACTGTCGTGAGGAGATCAAAGAGATTCTGGGTTACTACCCCACCCCCGTCTTCAAGCTCCACCAGGGCTTTCAGTACTGGAAGGACCTATGTGACTCTGACCTCTACCCTCGCCTGGCTATCGGGGGATTGGCTCAGACCCGGGCGTGGAACACCAATACCGAGGAGCTGGCTCTGATGATGGAGTATGCAAGAGAGAAAGGTAAGAAGGTCCATCTTCTGGGTTGTCAGAACGTGGAGGCTTTTAAGGAAATCCAACCAGATAGCGTGGACTATTCCATTTTCCAGTATGCTATCAACCTTCAGCTGGCCAAGCAGGACCTCCCCGAGCTCAGTGAGTACAAGGACCTCAAGCAACGCACTATGATCTGTGCCGTGAGTCGAGCCAAGCAGCGCAGCTTCCTTTATGACAGTTATCAGAGAGTCAACTAAAGCTAACAATGACACAGAAATTTGATAGTGCCACCAACGAACTGGAGATTTTTGGTAAGACCCTTACCGTGGAGCTCTCCGGGAACTATTTCTTTTACCCCAGAAAGATACTCCGTGGTCCTTGTATAGCCATTAGCGAAACAGGGGTATTCTGTTGTAATAACGGGGAGGTGTGTACAAAATTACCCCTTACCGAGGAGAATTTGAATTATGCCCTGGTAGAGCTCCGCCGGAAATGTTGGGATAAAATTGTGGATATGTTGTTCGATATATCTATATGAACTACAAGGTCTACAACCCCAAACCCTTCAGAGAGTGTGCCGAAGGCTTATACAAGCCCGGGTACAGCCTGTACTTTACCACCTGGACCAGGGATATTCGGATGGGCGGGCCAGCTGCTTCGCAGATTGGTAAGGAGATCATTTCCTACCTCCATCCAGTACCCCAACAGAAGAGTATTGCTCGGGAGGAATAAGGTGGAGTTGGGTAAGCTTAACTACTTCACCACCGTGGATGTATGGGGTAATGAGGAGACTTTCGCTCTGGGATGGCATCCAAAGTCCATTTTCCACAGGGCTCCGGTACTGAATTACCGAGAACCCCTCACCCCTCCCCTGGGGGTTACCGAAGTAGCCCAGTGGCTGCTGGATAAGTTCCCCCTTTGGGAGCATGTCTCATTTGTCTATGACCGACCAACCAAGGTCCTCACCTTCACCAGAAATACCTTATGAGAGTCATTATCAGTGGATTTATCAAATGCTTCTCTCCGCCCCGATCCCGGTTCCCGTGGTTCTTAGTGAGCCTCACCCTGACGATATGGATAGTGGCTCATTTTGTTAGTGGAGCGCCGGACACCGGTCGTATGATCGGTGGCATTCTGGCTTCTATAATTCCTGGTTTTATCTTCACCTACTGGGTAGGGGTACTATTGGGAAAAATTGCCTAACGACACTCTCACCATTCTGGAAAAATATGGTAACAAAAGGTATACTAAGGGTAATAACCCAGATGGGTGAGCCAGCTCCAAAATGGAGATTCTCGTGGAACTGGTCTTCATGATCCTTCTCGTTGGAGGCACAGGGTATCTACTGGTCACGTGGCTCATTTGTGTCTCCGATGGTTGTCCTGATGGCCCCCCGGTCATTCATACCCTGGTAATGTTCCTTCTCCCCTATGGTCTTTGTGCTCTCATGAACTCTTATCATAAGCATATGTGGATGAAGAGTTTGTTTAGATTAAAAAGACGAAATTTTAGATTATAATTATGAAATGTACTAAAGTACCTCGCAAATATGAACTTCCTGAAACTTATCTGCATCCTCTTTATGTTCATCATATGCCTTATGGCCATTGCAATGGGCATTAAGTGGCTTTTTGAAACCTACAGACCCGCCTCAATCGAATGGTGGTATTGGGTTCTGGCCCTGATCTTCCTATTTGGTGTACCGATATCAAAAAAATAGACCCATGAGAATTTTCATCGATTACTTCCTATATATGGTTGTAATGATCCTTGTAGGCCTACTCTTTATGTGGCTGTTTTGGGGCAAGACTCTGGATCCATCGTTCCTGTTTCTCTCCCACCTATTCAGTCTGGACTACGCATTCAAGGAGAATTACGGTAAATCACTTGTAGAAATTTTTTGACATGAACCTAAAGGTATTTATGATCTCCGCAGCTGCGGCGAGCCCCGGCACGGGGATTTCCAAGATGAACCCGGATCTCAACTCCGTGGTGCTATTTGGAAAGTCAGAACGAAAGATGGAACTCCCCATCAACGAAGTTGCTGTGAATGGGGTAGTCATCGACCAGAATAACGAGGAGGAGTTTCATTGTGAGGAGATTAAGCCAATGCTTTTCCGAATCAGCCATAATGGAAAAAGCATCCTTGTCGGCTCCCATCGTCACCCAAAAAAGCTCCATTCACACAAGAAGGATGGAGGTTGGATTACCCAAGATTCTCCCCGAAGGGACGGAGCCACGACAGTGGATCCTCATCCGGCGGTGATGAGGGAAGGAGAGATCGCCTTCGGGTCTCGTCGTGGTAACAAACTGATCTTCCGTGAAGGTAATAGGTCAGTCACTGTGACCTCAAGCGGTACTACCCATACGGTAAAGGTGCTCATTCATGCCGGCGGTGTCACCCGTATCGATCAGCAGATAGATTTTTACCTCCCCCATATTGCCCTCGAGATGGCCAGCTATTTCCTCTCCAAGAAACTTTATGTAAACGGAGTGATTTATGGATAGATATGTAATCAAATATATCCAGGGGGCTTATGAGCACCTCTGGGACATCACCAACTATATGGTAAGTACCAAGGGCCTGTTCTATGATAAGCCCTCGACCATCACCTCGGCCGGATCAGTAGTGTGCTACCTATCCTCGGTAAATGGTCATCCTTATGCTCATTTTGTACTTCCCCTGATGGATGGTAACCCCTTCGGAGATCTATCCGTGACTATTACACCATTCGAGACCTATGACATCAAGATCGTAGACCGAGAAGGCCATATCATCGAGGAGCTTGATGGGATCACCGAGGAAAATTACAAGACCCTGGTTCAGGTGGCTGATGCCATTAAGAATAACAAGGGGTCGATGTATACGGCTTTAGACAAAGGATAAAATAGTAAACAAATTTTCCTATATATAGCATATGGAAACAAAAAATATCATCATCAGCCTCTCCGGAGGCCTCGACAGCAGCTGTCTTGTCCCTTACCTCCTTTCGGAAGGTACGGAGAAGATCAAGGCCTATAGCTTCCAGTGGGGTCAGAAACACTCGGTAGAGCTCAAGAAGGTCAAGAAGAACATTAAGTTCCTCCAATCTAAGGGGGTAGACATCACCCATCAGGTTATTGACCTCACCGATGCCTTTAGTGAGTCCAAGAGCTCACTCCATAAGGACGGGGAAGCTATCCCCGAAGGTCACTATGCCGCGGAGAATATGAAGAGTACGGTCGTGGAAAACCGCAACGTGATCTTCTCCAGCATCATCTACGGTAAGGCCCTCAGCTGGTCTAAGGAAGTAGGTAAGGTAGGTATCGCCCTGGGTATCCACGCAGGAGACCACTGCGTCTACAAGGATTGTACTCCCGAGAGCCGAGAAGCGTGTGAGCATGCGTTCAAGATCAGCAACTGGGGTAGTGAGAATGTAGACTATATCGCTCCCTTTGAAAATAGCACCAAGGATGAGCTCCTCGGAATGGCCATCCAAGCTATGAAGACCCTCGGATGGACTAAGTCGGAGATCAAAAAGTATCTGAAGAATACTCACACCTGTTACAATCCCGACGAGGAGGGTCGTAGCTGTGGTAAGTGTGGTAGCTGTAATGAACGATTGGAGGCCTTTGGGAAGAACAAGATGAAGGACCCTATTAAATATGTAGAGTAATTATGCAACTAACAGGAAAAGAAATTTTAGAAAAGGGGATCATCTCCGGGAGTTGTCCCGAAGGTCTCCAACAGCAGGGTATTGACGTGCGAGTGAAGAAGATTACCAAATTCCTCCCCACGTCTACGGGTCATATTGGTCTGAAGTCCACGGCCCTGCCGCTGTCCGCGGACAAGGTAGAGATCACCCCTATCAACGGGGTCTTTACCCTTACCCCCGGCTATTACGAGCTGGAGATGGAGGAGGGCTGCGATATGAAGGATCGCTACGCAATGACCCTCAAGACCCGCAGCAGTCTCTGCCGTTGTGGATCGGAGATCGTCGGGGGTCAGTTCGACGCCGGTTTTAAGACCAGTAGCATCGGCTGTTTCCTCCGAGTGGAGTTTCCTATCAATATCGAAGTCGGGGCTCGCGTGGCCCAGACCCTGGTTCATGAGACGACCCCAGTGACCAATCTCTACGACGGTCAGTGGCAGAATGACAAGCAGCGACTATGATGGCTTTATATATCTCCTTGGTTATCCTGTTGTTCTTTACCTTGATCTTCCAGTTCCTCTCCGTGATGGACTCGAATATCCGTAGGAACAATGGGGTATTCCTTACCTTACTGTTCATCATGAACCTCCTGTGGCTCGTCCATTGGAGTACTAAGATTATTGTTGGAATTGCTTATGTCCCTGAGTAGGCCTCAAATTGCCATCGAGATGCCCACCGGATACCTAAATCTCGATGCTTCCACGGACTACGACTTTGTTCTTCACCACCTTCTGGATAACCCCACGTACCGTGATTGGTACAAGGGCTCTCCGAGGATGAAGATTCTGGACAACTCTGCTTACGAGTACTTCATTCGTGGAGAGGAGCTGGACGTGGAGCATTTCATAAAGTGTATTGAGGACCTCCAACCCGATTACTACCTCCTTCCCGATGTCCTGATGGATAAGGAGAAGACTATGCAGATGGTAAAGGATTGGAAGGGTACGACAGTAGGAATAGGCATCCCCGTGCTGCAAGGCAATAGCCTTGCAGACTTCCGCGAATGTCTTAGTCTTTATAAGTCCCTCGGGTACAACTATATAGCTATCCCTTTCCACAACCGATTCCTGTGGGAGACGGCTGACCCGGTTATGACCGGTACTCCTGACGACCTTCGCTATGCTGTGGGAAGACGACTACTTCTCCATAAGCTGGAAAAGGATCTGGAGGGCATGTCGGTACATCTCCTCGGGACTCACCATCCCGTGGAGTTCATGGAGCTCCCCCGGTTTGTAAAGACCATCGACACAGCCTATGCAGTCAAGCAAGGGGTAGCCGGTAGAGGTCTGTATGACCAAAAAGCCCACGTACTCATTGACGACATCGGGGTACTCACTCCAGGACAGCTATGGAAGATCCAATCCAATGTTCAGGAGTTTATCCAGATGGTAAAATACCATAAGTAGTTCCTGATATATATTATATATCCTATATAAATTTATATGCGTATCACGAAAATTTTTACTGCAGAAGGCAGTCACGTGGTCAGAAACTGCACCTCAAAGCGCTGTTCCCATAGCGTACATGGCCACAGTTACAAGATTGAAGTGGAGTTTGAGGCCACCCGTCTTGATAATGCCCAGATGGTGATGGACTTTGGTCTGATGAAGGGTTCTATCAAGGAACTCATCGACTCTATGGACCACTGTCATATCATCGCGGACACGGAACCGGAGGAATACATCAATTTCTTCAAGGAGAACAACGACCGTTATATCATCACCCCCTTCAACCCCTCGGCGGAGATGCTGTCGGTGTTCATTTTCCGACTGGTGAAGGACCTTCTCCAAGACTCGGTCTTTGCTAACGGGGAGAGTGGGGTAGAGGTCCGTTCGGTGACAGTTTGGGAGACGGCTACAGGTCGTGCCAAGGCCACTTACGAAGATCTCAATTTCCTCCCGGAAGACTTCGACAAGCGACTGAAGTTCTCCGAGGGGGTCACCAGTGAATGGAGTGATGCTCTTGTGGGGTGGTGGTTCTTAGGGAATAAGATCTTTTACCCTGCGGTCACCCAGCAGATTGAGCTCCGATGAGAACCCTCGTAGAGATAATTACCGAGAGTACCGTCTTTAACCAACTGGAAGGGGATAAGGAGGAGGCCAAGAGCCTCCTCCAAGGTATCTCCGGAGTAGCTGACTTTGACCTCGCCATAGATATTATCTATCAGCATTGGGAAGAGGGCGGTTCCAAGGAGATCTATACCCCTATCCGGTATACTGGGGATAGGAAGAAGGTCAAGATCGCGAGAAAATTTGCCGAAGGGGACTGTGCTACCGACCTCATCCAAGCTGGTTATGCTATCCAAGGGGGTTTTCTCAAACACGGTAAGCACAAGGTAGTCTTTGGGAATGGTAGCCCCCGTGGGGTCAGAGCAGCCCGAGGACTGGAGCTGGAACACGACCTTCTCATCGACATCAAACAGGCTATCCTCCATCGTATGACGGGGGAATGGGCCTCCCGAGAGGACCTCGCTGTTCCGGGAAACCCTAACTACACGAAGAAAGGGACTATCCTCCATCCTCATATCGAGTCGGCTCCGTTCCTCGATAGGGTCATTGCCGGTCTTACGGATATTACCGTGGATGAGGTCAACTCCATCGTCCTCCTCACCGGTTCCGGAGACACGAGGAGAAACAGAGACGGGTGGATTTTTGATAAGAATCTGGTCGTGAACAAGGACTTTACTGGATCCGAATCCGCCAAGGTCATCGCCGATATCACCGTTACTGTCCCCGGTAAGGCCCCGGTATACATCAGCTGTAAGATGGATACGGCCCAGCTCAGTGGTATCAGCGTGAACTTCATGAATACCACCGATTGGGAAGAGGAACTGCCCCCGGCATTTGTGAATTTCTTCACTACTTTTGGTATCGACCCCGAGACGGTGGCCGATTGGTATAGGAGTGGAGATGGAGCGAAGTTTACCGAGGAGCTGACCGCTACAGCGGATATGACCTCCCTCGGTTGTCTTATGGCTAAGCTCATCGGAGGAGACTACGTCTACCTCACCCCGACTAAGTGCATCGAAGTACCCTCGGAGAAAGAGATGGCTACCTCTATTGCCAGTAAGATGAGACCTACCCGTTACCGGATCAGTGGTGGAACCGGTAAGACCATTATGATCGACTATAAGATCGGATCCCTGGGAGTGGCCTTTGAGTTCCGTACCGACGGGAAAGGAGGAAGGAAGTACCCCTATCGACTGTTCCCTAAGGTACCCGTGGCTAAATTACTTGAAAATCTCTAAAGAAAGGTTCTAAAGAACCCCGCATACGCTAAAGCATATGAATCTATGACAAAAATCAGTATAAACGAGATATTTGGTCCTACCATCCAAGGGGAAGGGGTATGGACTGGTTGTCCTGCGATCTTCGTACGACTCAATGGATGTAACCTCCGTTGTGTCTTCGCCGGAGGGTCTATCTGCGATACCCCTTATACCTCTCACCACGCCGAACCGGTGAAACCTATGGAGATCGAGGAGGCTATCCGCGAGATCGAGGAGAAGATGAAGGGAAATACTATCACCGACCTCGTTATCACCGGTGGAGAACCCCTACTTCAGAAAGAGGCCCTGGGAGAGCTCCTGAGGGAATTTAAGAACCGACACAAGGAGGTAAAGATCACGGTCGAGACGAATGGTAGTATCCTCCCCACGGAGACCCTTTTCCACTACGTCAGTCTCTGGTCAGTGTCCCCCAAGCTCGCTAACTCAGGCTGTTTTGAGGGAACAGAGGTCCCGGAGAAAGAGAGGAAGATGCACCACAAGAACCGTTATAATCCCAAGGCTCTCTCGGAGTTTGTTGCCCAAGCCAATGCGTTCCAGTTTAAGTTCGTCTATACCAACGACGAGACGGAGAAAATGGTCGATGAGGTTATGGACCCCCTGGTGAAGGAGTTTGGCTCGTATGTCCATAGCCGGGTACTCATCATGCCCGAAGGTCAGACTCTTTCCCAGATCAACACGAGTACGGAGAAGGCCTTACCCGTCTGTTATAAGCGCGGGTGGAGGTTCTGTGACCGACTTCATATCCGTATTTGGGGAGATAAGAGAGGAGTATGACCATCGAAACTCACTAAAAGTACGTCGCAAGCATGCTGCTTGACCCTAACCTATTAAAAATCAACCAGTTGGTGGGAGGAAATCTAACGAAATTCTTCCACCAACCGGTGGTTCTATATGAGGTGGATAGCATTAACCCCTATGCCGACGATGGGATTTACCAGTACGGTCCGGAGAAATTTGCCTGGTGGCATAAGGGTCACAAATATATCCCGATGAAAACCCTCACGTGGCTTGACGGGGAGGTAAAAGAGGTGTACTTAGGAGACCTTCTCACCAACCAGTACGAAGACAAACGGTACTGGATAGTAAAATACCTCGGATAATATCCTATATATAGGTGTCTAACTCTAAAATATACACGTTATGGACCCTTTTATGGAGTATTATCTTTCCAAGGAAAATGAGGAGTTCTTCCTCCACCTCGATCAAATCTATTCAGAACAAGTTAATTAACAAAATATGGATGTACGAAAGCTAAAACGCGTTTACGAGAAGGATTTTGTCGCTGATGCGGCCTATGTGAAGACCCTTCCCGACCTGCAGAATACCCAGGTGCATACTATCCCCATTGAGATGGTAGGTATTCACGGATTTCACATGCCCCTGAAGCTCCGAAAGAAGAGCGGGGGTCTTATGGATATCAATGCCAATATCACCGGTACAGTCAGTCTGGAGGCGGAGAAGAAAGGCATCAACATGAGTCGAATCATCCGTACGGCCTACAAGAATCAGGACTCGGTCTTTGATATCAACGAGCTGTGTAAGGTACTCGACCAGTACAAGAAGGATCTGGAGAGTTTTGATGCGCATATCACTATGTCTTTCGACTACTACCTCTGGCAGGAGGCCCTTCGCACCACCAAGGAAGACGGGACGAAGGAAGGTGGTTGGCAGTACTATCAGGTATCTTTTGACGTGGACCTGGACAAGAACGGCAAGTACCGCAAGGTTATGTGGCTGGACTTCGTCTATAGCTCGGCCTGCCCCTGTAGCACGGAGCTTAGCCTTCATGCCGCGGAGACCCGCGATGTCTATGGTATCCCCCACAGCCAGCGATCAGTGGCCCGTATCGGTGTGGAGATGAACGATATGATCTGGATTGAGGACCTCGTCGATCTCTGTCGTGAGACCCTTACGACGGAAACCCTCGTCTTCTGTAAGCGTCAGGACGAACAGGCTTTTGCCGAGAAGAACGGGGCTCAGCCTAAGTTCGTCGAAGATGCGGTGCGAATGCTCGGCAATGCTATTGGTGGGATGAAGGGAGTCGATGGCTTCAAGCTCATCGTCAGTCACCTCGAGAGCCTCCACAGTCACGATGCTATTGCCGTAATGGTCAGTGGGGACGGTTTTACCAAGGACGTCAGTGTAGACGAGTGGAAATCTCTTAAGCGATAGACTATATGGCTAAGCAACATCACCAACTCGACGACCGGGAGATGTGGGTCTTTGATGAGCCTAAGGCGGTAGTCACTATCTACTACCCCGGCCTTCAGAGTAACTGGATCGGAACGGTCAGCCGTTACGTAGAAAACTGGTGTGACGAGGGATTGGATGTCCGTACCTATGCCGAGGCGAAGAAATTGGCGGAGGAGTGGTGTAAGGAGATCGAGACCAAGCACAAGGACGACTGGCCAAATAAGGACAAGCGACTGGAAGTACTTCAAGAAGAGCTCGGTATTTATGAAAATAATCTATAACCGATTCCTTCCGTTCCCTGGGTACACTGCGGTGAACCTCTTCGGGGTACTCTTTGTTTGTAAGGAACATAAGGGTAAGACCGGGGTAAAATTCCGTCAGATGGTCACCCACGAGACTATCCATACCAAGCAGATGCAGGAGATGGGGTATATCTTCTTCTATATCTGGTACTTAGTCGAGTGGCTCATCAAATGTCTCTGGTATTTTAGCCCCACGAAGGCCTATTATGCCATTTCTTTCGAACGCGAGGCTTATGACAAGCAATGGAATGCAGCCTACCCCTCAGAAAGGAGACATTTTGCCTGGGCAAAGCTCCTGTATGTAAAAAACCGGAAGTATTCTCCTATATATTAATGTAAGCAAATAAGAACTAAGTATGCACCTCCTACATTTTGAAGATGACTCGACCCCTTGCTGGTCGGAACTATCTATCGACGAGCTGAAAGAACACCTCCGGGACGAAGAGTCCTCGTGGTATAGAAAGACTTTTAGTCAGGAGTCCGCTTCTACCACACTCAATAATGTGGAGGTCATACTCAGTTACTTAGATGCTTCCTCCAACACCACCAGTCTACAAAAAGCCGTCTGCGTGGTCCTATTCAAAGGCTATTTTAACAAATTTAAGAACTATTTATCTATATTTAAGTAATTATGCGTATCAGTGAAGCAAAGCAGGGTGAGGTAGTGTGCTATGGTAACTACTACTTCAAGGTCCTTATCGCAGCTACCAACGGGATTGTGGTAGAGAATGTGAACACAAATACCGTTCAGGTATTAGATCCCAACACGGAGGTCACTCCAGCAGAAGAAGTAATTCAGGAAGTACTCAACCAGTTCGTCGATGCGGTAAATGAGCGTCTCAGTGGTCTTGTAGATGAAGACGAAGAATACGACGAAGACGAAGACGAAGACGAAGAAGATGAGTACGACGAAGACGATGCAGAAGACGAGCTCTATCAGGAGTGCGTCGAGGATGTAGTCGAAGACCTCAAGGACAACGGACTGGTCGAAGCCGGTGAAGATGCAGAAGCTATCCTCCTCGACACGGAAGCCCGATACCATGCCGCTATCGTGGATGCTATCGCGAAGCTCCGAATGTTCAGCTACACGGAAGATCCTAAGCTCCTCGATGATGTCGAAGAGACCCTCTTTACGCTCTTCTAAGATCACACCCATATATACCATAAAAACACAAGGGGGCGCATCTGAGCCCCCTTATTATTTAATATATATGTATATTATGAAATCATTATCAAATTACATCGCAGAGTCTCTTAACCGGGGTAGTCTCGTATACTCCCTGGAAGACATCAATTCAGTCCTTCGTGACCGTAAGGATATTGAAAACGAGTGGGAAGCGTGGTTACAGGAGCTAAATACTAAGCTCACCAAGCTGGCTAATAATGGTATTGGCAATACTCCTAAGTCCCTCGTCACCCGATGGAAGACCTTCCAAAGCAATCTCTTCCGTTTTCATATGGATAAGTACAGTAAGATTCAGAATCTCATCGCAAAGGTCCCCAATGGTGAAGCCACGACGGAACTCCAGGACGAGATAGATGGAATGAATAATACCTTCAAGTACTTCCTCAGTGAGCTGAGAGCCCTCGTGAAGTCTAAGAGGGAAGTGTCAGTCAATGGGAGGATCTCTAGTAAGAACTATCTTATCGTACTACGTGAGTTGTTTGAGAAGCCATTTATCGTGAGTGTGGATACCGGTGTGGATATGGAGATGGAATCCAGCTTCGAGTCGATCATGAAGCTCGCCGTGGTATGTTGTGGGGATATTAAGACTATTGATGAGTATATTACCAAATTTGGTGATCCGCTTAAGTAATTACGCGGAGCTATCAGATCCGCTCAAGTAAAAATTATTAGATAAAAAAAGGAGGACTTTTCGGTCCTCCTTTTTTTTGCTTAGTACCTTGGTGAACTCTTAATACCTCCGGTACGGTAGATAGTAAGGGTTTGGACCATCTTACCAGCTCCACGGGCAGGCTCGATGTCAATATCCAGAATGACCATCTCGTTATCAATGACCTCTGGGGTATTGTTCTCACTGTCACATTTCGTTCGGTAGTCATAGACCCCACCGTTAGCACGGATCAGGTCGAGCTTCACATCGGCCTTAGCCTTGATCTTCTCGCGGAGCTCCTGGGTGTTCAACTCCCACTGATAACCACGGAGCATATTCTCAATCTCGTTCTGGAGGAAGATGACCAGCTCGCGGACATGGACCTTAGAGAGGGCCGAGACTGGAGTCTGCTTAGCCGTTTGGTTGGAGTTGATCACGACTCCGTAACGGGGCAGTCTCACGATAGCATTCACACCAAATGGCTCCAGGACATCCAGATCCTTCCTCGCGTAGCTGTAGTCGGGACCGACGAGACCGTTATACTCTACGAGACCGTGGTTAGGACCGGCGACGATATAGTAAGGGAGACGATTCTGCCACTTGTCGATGAAGAGGTTACTTACGAGGGCTGCTGAGGGGATCGTCTGCTTCACTGCCCCTTCCTGCATCACCAGCTGGGTATAGAAAGCACACCAGGACGCTCCCTGGGTCTCCGCGGGAAGGCTAATACCATTCTGCATCTTAGTGACCTCCTTCATATCAAAGCCACCATCGTAGCGGGAATGACCACAATGGCTCATGATAGCATCCATCGGAGGGAAGTTAAGGAGTGCGAGGGCATTGTCCTTAGCCATAGCGATAGCCGACAGCTGACTCTTCATACCATAACCGGGATAGGTCTGGAACGTGTCGATGAGGTAGTGGTAATCGACGTCGATGTTATTGGTCAGAGCCTCACGGATACCCTTGTACGAGAGGACGCCGAAGATCTTGTCCTGAAGGGTCTTGCCGGAGTCGGTACGAGAGATAGACTTATACTCATACCCTTCGAGGTAGAGACCTGTGGGGTAGACCTGAACGCCGGCATCAATAGCATTGCGGAGCTCCGTACCAGCCTCGAGGTTACCGAGACCGAGACCCGAGCAGACGAGGGAGAAATAGCTCCTTACCTTCGTGGGCTTGATGATCTCCGCGAGCTTGTCCTGAAGACCCTTGAGCTCAAGGTCGAGCTTGTCGGTGTTCTCTCCAGCGGCCTTCTTAGTGGCGATCTCCGCTTCCTTGTCTCGGATCTTCTTCTCCGTCACCGTCTGTTCCTTCGTATACAGCTTCTTCGACGAGGCAGGAGCAAGCTCCCCACGGTCATACTCAAACTCTCCATCAGCATCAAGGTCAGCTTCGGCAATCTCGTCGAGGAAGAGCTCATTGAAATGCATCAGACACTTGTGGTTGTTATAGTCGAGGTTGAAGATAAGGTCGAGGGAGATATAGTTACCCAGGCTATCGCGGAAGTTTGGCAGGAGCGTGCCGGTATAGTGACCGAGGAAGTTACTGGTGCTCACAGCAGACATATCATCCAGGGCATCAGCCTTCTCCCCGTACGAGTTGAGATATCCGGGATTGACCTTTACCTGACCATCCTCCACGACGCAGAACTTCTGCCAGGCGAGGATAGCTTCATGCTCTGAGGTGATCCACTGCTGTCCGTTAATACGGGGGAGCTTCTTCACATCGACCCCGGTAAATTCCTTCCACTGGTCAGCCGAGGAGGAGATAGATACATTGAATCGCTTCTTCTCATATCGGGGAGCGACCTCAGTCCACTCTTCTGTACCAGCTTCGGAGACCTCGCAGAGGACAAACTCCTCAGGACGACCGCCCTGGTAGGTCTTGATAGACTTAAGAACGGGATACTGGTAGTACTTTCTGCTTAGCTCTTCGATCTTCGCTGGGGTCGTAGCAGCATGGATCTCCGAGGCCGTAGGGACGTCCCAATAGATGAGATCGCCATCGGAGTCCTTAGCATAGACGAACTGACAGGGGAGACTGGAGCCGAGGGAACCGGTATATTCGAAGAGGGATTCCTTATTCAGGTTACCCTTGAACACATACACTTCTCCGAAGTACTCATCGAGGTAACGATCCTTGATCGACTCGAGGTAGGTGGGGAGGTCTTCGCGGTTATTGGAGAACCAGTCGGAGATCTTCACGGCATAGCCCGAAGGGACGGTAGGACGGAAGAAGACCGTGACGGAGTCATCCTTGGTCGAGGTCTGAACGATACGGACATAGCCGTTCTTATCCCCCTTGGAGATGCGGATATCATGAAGACGGTTAGCATCTACGCTCCAGAATCGGTTCGTGTCGTAGATAGACACTACGCCGGTGTCTCGCTGACCCTTGGTGGTAGAAGCCACGACACACTTACCCCCGCGAACCTTGGAGAGTCCGTCGAAGATATCTACCCCGGAGAAGGTATAGATGGACGATTCTTCCGGGGTTTCCCCGGCGTTAAATGGCTTGATATTGAGTGCGAGGATAGGACCACGATCCAGGGCCTGGATAGCCAATCGATGGAAGTATACCCCACGATTTTCCATTCGGCGACTGATATTACCGAAAAGTTGGATAAACTCGGCGGCGTCCTTGATGTAGACAGGGGTGTTGAATGGTCCAAGCTCTGAGTAACCCACCACAAGACGGAGAGTAGTCTCTTCGCCTGAGGGTACAACCGACTTGTCAAACACATACCTGTAAACGCCGGCAGATTTGATTCTGCTTAGGTAGTTTGGTAATGACATATATAAATAGCTATTTTCTATATTATAATAATGCCCTTTTGGGGGTGCTTGTGAATGGGTGACTCCAGTAGGGGGAAAATTGGAACATCCGACTGCGTCGTCTGTGCCCCTTTGGGGAACATCAATAGGGGGAAAATTGGAACATTTATCGGACATTTTGTCCACCTTCATTGGGTACTAAATGGTAAAAAGTATGAAAATTATTAACGAATACCCGAGGTCTTTTTGTTGTCATTTAGATGGGTACATCATCCTTTTATAAGCGTCCCCACAAAATGATGCATTTTAGCAAGGAAATGAGCCTTAAAAATGCTGTTTTTTGCCATTTTCAGTTATTTTCCCGGATTCCTGGATGGTGGTAAGATCGTAAACATATCCTATTTCGCACATAATCGCGCCCTACTGCGCGATCTCGGGTCGGGTAATACATTTGTATAGGTCGATAGAAAATCGCGCGTCATATCGCGTTAAAATGAGCCATGCGGTTTCCGTGCTATTATTTATGGCATGCCCGAGGGATACCCACAAAAAAAAGGACCACCTTGCGGTAGTCCTTGTAAAAATTTTTAGAGGTTTATGGTTCTCCTTAGGGCTCGATGAGTCCCAAAATCTTGGTCTCCTTAATACCGACCACGTCTCCATAGTCGATGGTCTTGATACCTTCTTCGAGGCTATGGGCAGCGACATAGCACTTACTCTTGGTGGTCTTGGTCTTGGCATTGCCCTTCTTATCCATCCCGAGGTCTTCGACTTCCTCGATACTCACCTCATAGATCTTTGTCTCGGGGTCGATCTCTCCGATGAAAGGAGCTTCCTTATGACTCAGGGTAATGACCCCTTCAATCCCGTAGTTACGAAGTTCCTTGGTGCATAAGGCTTCCGCCTCGGTAAAGGTCACCGCATCGACGAGGTACTGTTCCTTGTGGGGCTTGTCCTCGGAATTAACTATTACAGTTGCTAAAAAGTACATATTTCTTTATATTTTAATGTTTTTATCTGGTAGGTAATTCTCTCCGCCAGGAGCCATACATGTCCACCCAGTCGAGCGTAGGTTCCTCTCCGTTTAGCAGGTCCTCCACGGCCTTACGGAACTTATCATCCCGGAGGCATTCGAGAAGGAGGTATTTGAACTGATAGGTATCCATTATATACTATCTCCGAAGGAGCTATATCTGATCAAAAATCTCATCCAACGAAAGGTTCTCCGGAGCGAGGAGCTTGTAGTTGACTTTGATCTCATTCACATCACAGGGCTTCAGGTCGTACTTCACCATCTGGGTAAGGAGGGGCTCCGGGATAGTCTCCTCACTGATCCACACGAGGGTCTTGTTATAGTCTAACATTTCCCTCACGGCCTCGGGCCGCGCACGGAAGTAATCGATTCCAGCAATCTCCTCCGCTATCTCATCAAATCGATAGAAAAAGTTTTTACCATAGTCCCCGATGATGGAGTCGTAGTACTTCTTGGAGAACCCGTACATCCTACCTTTTTTCTCCACCCTCACCACCGGTTTGATATTGTCGCCGGCATCCCCACAAAGGATTTTCTCCGTGACGATCTCAAAGGGGTTGATATAGGTGACCTTATCACAGCACCTCTCTATATTCTCCGTGTGGACGACCTCAAAACCCATGAAGTCCTCTAAGCCTTCTTTCCTGGCTGACTCGGGAAGGACCAACCCAGCCTTATCATTGTACCACGCGGTAAACCTCCCCCCGTCGATCTGGACGAGCTGTTGGAGGTCTCGGTCACTCGACCAGATAAGGGCATCGTCCCCGGAGGCATTGATCTTTCTCGACCAGTACCACATCCAGTCGTCCCCCTCGATCCGGTATTCTTTGGAGGTGGTCATATAGTTCGAACAGGTGTCGAAAAACTCCTCGAAGGTCTTATACACATAGGGGAAGTCCAACTCACTCTTGGTCTTAGATCGGTTTCCCTTGTATTTGACGTCCCCGAGCTGAGGGGGAACAGGGAGTTCTTTTCTCCAACTACCTCCGTCGGCCACCAACACGATATTAGTGATGGGAAACTTATACAACATCCCCGCGATAGATCGGGCAAGGAGCTCCTTGAAGTTCTTGGCAGACATCTCCTTTACCGCTTCCGGAGCATCCACATTCATTCCTTTTCCCAGGGCATACACCCTGCTAACCATTAACCAGTTACCATCAATAAGCAGTACCATTTTTAATTTTATCCCAATACAGTTTGTTATACATTCCAAAGGAGCCGGTCCATTTGAAGGTCTTCCCTTCGTATTCAAATACCAGCCCCTCGAATATATTATCAAGAGTAGGGACAGAATAGTTAGGTACGGATACCATCTCCTCCATCATCCCGTAACCCTTACCCAGGGTGCTGTGGGCATGCTCCTTGAGATAGGAGCCAATACGCGTCACGATCTCTCGTACCGGGGTAGTGCACTCGATAAACAGACTACCCAGTTTCTTGTCCAGGGCTCCGATGACCTCGGGGTTCTTGGAGAGGTCTTTAATATCCTTGAGGGTGACTTTGTCATTCCCGTGGTAGGTATCTCCGAAGGAGCCGTGCGCAGCTGCGCTTTCCTCCCCGATCATTCGACGGAACATCAGTTCCTTTACTATCGGGAGCTCATCATAGAGGAGAATGTTAGAGTCCCAGTGACGGTCAAACTCCTCCCGGTAGATCTCCCCGAAGGTTTTGTTCTCGCTGTGGTGAATGTGCCCAATCATCCCCTCAATGACATTCATATCCACTCCACACACTCGTACCTGATGGCTGGTGACGAACTCCTTCGGCCAGGGGAACGACTCCACCTTCAGTGGGATAGTCCCTCCGGGGGTGGTTCCATCATCCAGAGTAATAGCATGAACAGCAAAGAAAGGGGCATCGTATTTGATGATATTGGTAATGTCCTTGTAGACGATGTCCCCAATAACTCGGAGCTCGCCTCCACCGGTTTTCTTTAGGAGCTCCTCCACCGTATAGAGTAGATAGGGTTGGTTGATGAGGTTATAGGCTATCCAGAAGGCTATACCGGCATCTCTACCAGCATACTCCGACATGATAGCCGTACCATCAAGACCACCTCGGTCGATATGAGCCTTATTACGGATGAGGTGGAATTTCTTCGTCGTCTCGTTGAAACTGAACTGTACTCCGAAACCATCGATCTTCTCCGTATAGAGCCCATTTCGCACCATCTTCTTCAGGTCCGCTGGGGTCAGGGTGACATCCTCCCAGGGATGCTTCATGTGTCCGCTTAGTCCTCCCATGTTTGTTTTAGTTTTTTTTATATCCCCTTACGGGGCTAGTCATATTTATGGATATATAGTAAAAGTGCTGCCGTTTTTAACAACTAACCCCGGGAAATCCATTACAGATCTCCCAGGGTCAACCAAACAACAACAACATGAACAACAATAAGGTCTCGTACCAAAAAGGTGAACAACAAGTGACCCCACTGAGATTCGAACTTAGGGCTCGCGGGTTAAAGGCCCGCTGCTCTACCAACTGAGCTATAGAGTCGTGTCGTGCTCTCTATGGGAGTTGCACCCATGTCTCCCCGTCGGGTAATTCTCACTACTTAAACTAAGAGAGCCCACCATATTTTTACCTCAGACTGCGCGCCGCTGCAGCAAAATATGGAAAATACATCTATTCCCAACAAGGGGTATTAAACTCCATCTCTACACGACCGATATCATCCGTCCAAAAGTCAATTCGTGGCATAATCTCCTTTTCAAATATCTCCAGCTGCTTCTTCTTGAGGTACTCTCCGAAAAGGGAGTCCATTAGCTTCTCTACCACGGGGTTAACCGAGGGAATGTTAAAGGCCTCGTCGAGTTGGGTCTGTAGGGTCTTCAATTGGGCCTGGAGACACTCTATCTCTCGGTCTCACTTTTCGATGGCGTAGACCAGGGAATTATGCGCGGAAATTACCCGGAGATGATCCTCCTTACGAATAGGACCCTTTACATCAAAGGTGGAAATGGTTTTAAACTACTCACTGTAGATATATCGGACACCACCGCGTAAATTTTATACTCTTGGAGGTAACTATCCTTGAATTTGTGGTATACATCTTGGATTACTTCATCCATAGTCCAATCATCACTATACCTGCACCATTCTCGACCACCCAGCTTACCTACGGTGAGTTCAAAATAGTCTACGTGGAAGTACACTCCGGAGGCCGCCAGGATATACTCCATAGCCTTGATCTCGGTATCAAAGGTCCTGTGGACCCCCTCCGAGTTGTTGGTGTAGTCGAGTACCACTCGGTCTCCATAGGTGACGATAAACTGTTCCATAGTCATATATAACAAAAAGGGGTAGGTTTTTTACCTACCCCCTTAAATTTACCCGAAGATTACCCGAAGATTACCCAAAGATCCCATGGAGCCACCAGGCAATACTGCCAACGACTCCCAGAGCAATCAGAGTACCGAGACCGAACATCCCGGCGTGGATAAGATCGATCTTCTTGTCGAGTCGGATATACATCTCATCCGAGATACCGAAGAATCGGTCCAGCTTACGCTTCCAGTCTTCGACGATGAAGACATCCCCGCTCGCTAACGATACCTTCTTCATTCGCTGGATATTACCCATCTGGTTGACGCGGTAGTACTTCTCCGTGCCATCTTCCATCGTGATTTTCAGACCCTTACGGCCGTCGGAGTATCTAACAAAAGTTACCCCGGTCTGATTGACCCAGCTGAAGTAGATCTCCTGATTAGCCTTCACCGACTCAGGGTTGAGCTGCTCTACCTTAATATCTTCCAGATTTTCAGGAACAAAGCCTTCGCGGGGGTTCCACGCACCACCCTTTTCCAGAGCACCGGACCACTGCTCCACTACATACACATACTTACTCATATCTATAAATTCATTAAAATACCAAATAATATCCCTAATCCATCACACCAGAGGTCTTTCCTATCCACTTTACCACCAGTGAAGGCATCGTACTTCTCCTTACCGTAGCCTATACCGAGGGTGAGTAGAGCAGCCAGCAACCATCCAAACATAAGCCAAAGCGCTTTGAAGAGGATGGCGGAGAAGATGATATGCAACAGACCATCTGCTCCGAGAGTCTTATAGATGGCTATAGCTATGGAATCGATTTTGCGCATAGATTAGGTTTATATATAAATAATCCAGGGGGTATATAAAAATTCACCCCCGACAAGCTTCCTTGCCGAGGGTAAATCCATATTTACAACGTAAATTCACTAGCCATTAGTAAGGTAGTCCTGAACGATTCCACGAGCATCGTCTACATAATTGCTGTTGTCATCGAACTCATCATCCATATCACTGCAGAACTTCTCCAGTGCAGCAACGACCACTCGTAGGGGGGCATTCTTGATCTTACTGTACTCGTCCACGGGCATGTTTTCCAGCTTCGTGATGACCTTAGTGTTTTCATCAAAGACCTTTTCATACTTGTCGTGGAGGAGGTTGAGGATCTGGGCGGCTGTGAAGGAAATGCCTTCACCCAGGTCAGCAGCCTCAATAAAACCGGCAAATCGGTCGAGTACGATAAGGAGGTCTTCAGCCGACTTCAGGTTATTGGGTTGGAACTTGAACTTCTTACAAGCCTTGTCGAGGTCGGTGAAGGCTTCATACTCACGGTACTCATCAGCCATATCCTCCATATCATCATCAAAACCGAACTCATCAAGGAGAGAATTGCCAGGGTTCCTGTCTACGATCCAGTGGATACTTGCGGGGAAAGCAGCCTCATTGATAGCTGCAGGTTCTTGTGGGTTTTCCTGTGGGGTCTGCTCCTGTAACGCCTCTACAAGAGTTTCTTTCAAACTTTTCATATATAGATATCTTTTTTAATAATAGTGACCGGTGGTGGAGTCGAACCACCGCGGTGCGTGTAGGAGACGCAGGCTCTATCCACTGAGCTAACCGGCCTTAAAACAGGACCGCGGGGAGTAAGGGTCCATTGTAGCCCCTCTATGCGCACCTCCGTGGGTGGGCGAACATCCCTTTGCGTGCCCTGTATTTATTATATAAGAATTTACACCAAAAATTTTACTCGCGGTAGCCGGAGAAAGTCTTGGTGTTGGGGAAAGCAGCCTGAAGCTTAGATAGCTTAACTCGCTTCTTACCAACAGCCATCACCGTTACCTTCTTGACCTTCTTCACGTTATTGGTGAGGTCTCGCAGGTCGGGACAGTCGAGGAGCTCGAGCTCCTTAATCTCCCCGGGGAGGTTCATAAGGGTGGTGAGACCCTTCGCCCCATTGATAGTGAGCTTGTCTACCACGGACCCATCGACAAAAAGGCCTTCAAGCTGGTTGAGAGTACAGTCAATAAAAGTGATCGTACCCTTCCACTTGGCGATATGGAGGTTGATGGGAGTGATATTCTTGAAGATGAGGTGACCCTCCCCCTCGATACAGTTGGGGGAGTAAGTCACTTTCTTGATACTTCCTCGGTTGTTCTTTTCCAACCAGTCTTTGTTGAGCTCGTTATCCAGAGCATCAAAGTCCGCGTCGAAAATACTCTCCGAGATGAATTGGTTCAATCCTCGCATAGTTAGAAACGATTGCGGTGACGACGGATAGACTCGCGGATAAGTCTCTCGCGGCTGTCCTTGATCTCATCCAGTCCTTCGGTGATCTTATTCACCGGAACGATGGTGGAGAAGTCAATAGACTCCCAGAAACGGCTCACGGCATCAGCGGAGGAGAAGTTATAGATCTGGGCCTTGCGAGCAATAGCTTCCTTGACCTCGGCAGAGGCGAGGTTGTAGATAGGACGGATGTTCGCAGGCATACCTTCGAGGTAGAGGGGTTCGGTAGCCTTCTGCACCTCACGACCCATGGTAGGCTTCTTAATCTCCGTGCTCTCCAGCATAGCGATGACGTCGAGGATCTGGTTGCGCTTGCTACTACCGGACTCATTGATGAGCTGTTGGGTGTTGCTTGTCACACTCTCCACGATAGAGGGCTGAACCTTCTCGGTGAAGTACTGTTCGACTGTAGGCGAATATTCCTCCACCACCCACTGCTGGAAGGCCTTGGCGAGGTCGTTCTTACACCAGTTTTCGATTACTGGGGTGTACTCTTCCTTCATCCAGTTCTCGATGACGGGGACAAATTCCTCCACGATCCACTTCTGCGTACCTTCGGCGACCATCTGGATAGTCTGTTCCTTGGCCTCGTTGATACGGTCAGATACTTCGGTGAGGAGGTGTTCGGCGAAGTAATTATCCAATTCCTTGGTATACTCTTCCTTGACCCATTTCTCCGTAGCCATAGCCAGGGTATCACGGTTTTCATTCATCTTACCATATACCTCGGCAAGGACCTCTTCCTTGACCCAACCTTCGACCTGTTCGGGAAGGGTCTTCAGAGCCCCTTCGTTGGCTGCTACCATAGCCTCCAGCTCCGCGACCTTCTTCTGCAGTTCGATGATGGTATTTTCTGAAGCCATTTGGGGGTCGTTAGCACCGTAATCCGCTCCCTGTTCAGGAACATTCTCGGATACAGGCTCAGTAGTATCATCAACACCCTCCGTGATAATACAGAAGTTGTCGAACTCTTCTGCCGACTGGTTCTCGTTGAGGTGCATACGAGCCTGGCTAAAGCCGGGAGTACCGACGAGGTCATAGGTGGAGAGGTTCTCCAGGGTGACGTTGCCGTTCTTGTCAATACGACCCTGGGCGCGGGAAGAGACGAAGAGAGGGAGACCACCTTCGACGATCTTCTGGGCAAGTTCTCCCTTAGGAGTGTTAAGAAGCTGAATAGTACCGGAGACGACCCCCTTCTCGTCGATGTTGATGTCGATGATCTTGTGGGAGATATTCTCCAGGGTAATGTTCATCGTGTCGGGGTGTTCGAGTTCCCCGGGGATACCGCCATTCTCCTTGATGCGCTCTTGGAGGATCTTCACACACGACTCATAGTTCTTCTTTTCATAGACGCGGTGGTTGTTATTGCGTACCCCGCATACGCCAAAGGTCCCGGAGAGGGTCATGAGCCCGTCTCTGCGACCAGTTTTGAGATCGCTGACCTTACCCAGCGTCTCGTAGACAAAACATTTATTCATTTAACTATATAGTTGTTTTATATATAATAATTGGTTTATTTTGTTACATAGTTAGTTTTTAGCAATTCAAATACCTCCTTATCCGGGTAAATATAGAGCTTGGAGAAGGTAGCAAAGTCCCCAGAGACAATAGCTTCGCGACATTTGGTAGCACTGATGTCCTCATCCGACCGGGGGATCTCCACCAGTTCAAACTCCGGGTCTAACCCAGCCTCTGCCCCGTACTTATCCACCATCCGGGCATAGTCCTTGTATCGATCCGTACCACAGAACCACGCTCGAATCTGCGAAGCAGCTGGCTGCAAGCCCATCCCGCGAATAGTCTTACCAATCTCCACAATATCCGCAGATTTGACCAGGACGATACGGAATCCCAGTTTTTTCATCGGTTCGGCATATAGGTCGAGGAGGAAACGACTGTCCCAGGGCTTACGCTCATCGGTCTTTTTAGTGTCAATCATACAAAGGACTGGTTCCAGTCCCTTCCTCTTGGCCTCCAGAATGAGCTTCAGATGACCTTTGGTAAGGGGCTGGAACCGTCCGACGATGATAGCGGGTTTATTGCTCTTCACCATAAATATCCCACAAACGGTCGTACATAACTTGTAACAGGGCATCAGTAGACTGGTAACCCTGGACTTTTTTCATCTCAGGGAAGTTCTTCTCAATGACCTTCTCGTAGTCATTACTTACGAGGGTGAGGTAGTAGGCTTCCTTGGTATCAAATCGGTACTCCACGTAGTCTTTGATAGACCCTACGAGGTCGATAAAGGGCCGGGTAATCTTCAATCCCTTCTGGTGTTCCTTCTCCACCTCGAGGAAAAAGTCCACCAGTGGCTCGAGGAAACCATTGATGCTCTGGTAGTTAGCCACCACGGACTTCAGGAGCTTCTTCAGCTGGGGATAGTCACCCACCAGCGGTTCGACCTTGCTAATACTTGAGTTGATGTATCTTTCATAGGAGGTATAGCTACCCTCACTAATAAATTTACTTAGACTTTGCATGTCTTTTTTATTAATCATAAGCCTTCTGGGCTGGCTGCTTGTTGTAGATATATATATAAGAAACCCCCTGTAGGAATTTACAGGGGGTTGTTCCGTAGGTTTAGCTCTTTCCAAAAGCCTTTTCTACCTCTTCCTCATCAAACTTATCGTTCAGGAGGTCATAAACATTCACTTCCTTTACCTTACTATGGTGTTTGAGGGTCTTGAGTGAAGGGAGGTTATTAAGCTCGAGGTGATCTATATAAGCAGGTAGGCCATCCAGGGTCTCGAGATTTTCACAGTCGATGATAGATAGTCGTTCTACATGCGAATTCTCGGTGAATAGTCCTTCCAATGACTTGTTCGTGGTACTGATGGTGAGAGTGCCTCGCTGCCAGCTGTATATACCACCCAGATCGGTGGGAATATCATCCACAAACAGGTCTACATCTCCTGCACCTTTGATCCCATATTTCTCCACCCACAACTTCTTTAGTTTCCCTTTATAGTGGTATCGGATCCAATCAGCCAGCTGTCGTTGGTATATAAGGCTGAATTCATCACTAATATGTTTCATATGTTTTAGCGTATGTTTCTTAAATTATCTCACAGCTCCCACCATTACAAGCTACCGCTCCGAGTTCTCCGGCGGACTTCTCCTTTCTTCCCGACATGATAGCGTGGAAATCGACTTCATTCGCTTCCAGATAGGCTACAATATCGTTATATTCCCGGATAGTCTCCTCGGTGATACTGGTAAAGGGTAGGTTGGGGTACGTCCCAGGGTACTTAGGGAGGAAGCTCACCCCGGTATAGAGGTGACTATTGACGTACATCACCGCGGCTACCTCATCCCATTCGTCTTCGGAGACCTCGACGGTACAGCTGACGTTATTCGGGATAGAGGTATGGTCAATATTAGGATTGACCCCCTTGTTGACCCAGAAGTGCTTCACCATACCGATCGTCTTGAGGTGCTCCACAGCGGTAATCTCCGGCTTAGTAATAACCTTGCCCGTCACCACACAAGGGAAACTGATGATGTATTCCTTGTTCTCATATTTGGCCATCGGAGTACCAACCAGGGCTTTCCATTCTGGAGAGAGAGCCGTCGTGCGAACGCGTCTCAGGTAGGTCCTATCATGGGCTGGGTGGATACCGGGACAGTAGAGGTTGAGGATGGTAGTGGCCGATCCAGAAGGCTTGACTGTCGTACAGCGCTTACAGGGGTTGATATTGAGCATACGAGCGGTCTTGACATTCTCTGCAACGACCGTCTCTGCCCCACGGGTAAGGAGTTTGCCAGTCATCAGGTCGGAGGCCATAATACCGGTAAGACTGACCCCAATAGCTCGGTCGCGCTCGGCAATCATCTTCGTGTTCTCGTGGAGGAACTTAAAGTCGGTATACAAGGACTGGATAGTGGCAACGAAGGAGGCCACGCGGCACAGCTTGAGGAAGAGCTCGGGGCTATCGACCTTCTGACAGTTGATCTCCACCAGATTACAGAAAGCAAAACCCGATCCGTCCTCGCAGACGGGGTTCATAACAATCTCCGCACAGGGGTTGAGAGTGTGGTTGTAGCTGTCTACCTTGATGAACCCTGGCTCTCCGTACTGCTTGGTGAACTCCAAAATCTCCTTGTACTCTCCATAGGAAAGGGGTTCTCCGTAGACCGTGAGGATGGAGTTATTGGCCATCGCCAGCTCGCGGTGTTCCTCGTACCAGTTACCCGTCTTGATCTTCTTCATCCCCTCATCATCCTTGTCAAAGAGAGCGATCATAGCCGATCGGCGGACGCCACCGGAGATGACGGCAGAGGCAATATGACAGAGGATAGTATGAATCTCCGTACTCTTCATCTGACGACCCTGGCAGCTGTTGAGGACCTGACGGATACTGGTCATCGCCGTGATGAGTGGTTCCGGTCCTGGAGCAGTGAACTTGCCGTCGATAGTAGACCCCGCAGGACGGATCTGACCGTAGTCGAAGGTAGGTATCTTCCCTCCATTGAAGGCGCAGTGCATAAGGACATCGATGGCATAAGACCATCCCTCGATACTGTCTTGGACGCTGTAGATCTGATCCGTGTCGATGAGTTGAGCCACCGCGGGGAGTTTCTGGATATGCTCCTTGTGGAGGCTATAACCGACCCCACAGCCACAGAGGAGGAGGTACATAACCTCGGCAAAGACCCTCTCTCGGTCGATGAGGGTAGAGGAGCAGTTATAGATCTTGGCGTGATGCTTGAGGATACCGGAAGAGAAATTGCGACTGGCGAACTGACGAGCTCGCTGACTGCTGAGGAAGAATTTAGCCTTCTCCAGTTTCCTCGCTTCCTCCAGCAGTTCCCCTAAGGGCTCGTCGTAGTAACCCTTGTACTGGAGGAAGAGTTTGTGCATGTCGTAGATACGGTCTACACTCTCCTCCCACGTCTCCAAACTGCCGTCTTCCTTGCGTTGGGAGTAGTTCTTGTAGAATACATAGTCTCCGAGATGCTCTAAGCCTGTTTTTATCATATATGTGGTATTATTATCTTCCAAAAAATTTGTGTCGTAGGAGACGGTTCTGGTCTACCCCATTGTCTTCCACCCATCTCTGTAGGTGCTCCTTGGTATAGAAGTCGTGGATGAGAAGCTTCGGCTCCAGGGTGAAGAGTACGCAATGACTCCGGATGATTCCCCCGTCGAGGACTATCTGGTACTCGTCGAAGAACAGGGGGAATGACCCTGTGGCCGCATCATAAGGACTGATGGTCTGATACATATGCTTTAGTATATGTGGTTAATAAAGAGATATATATCCCCAAAGGGGCTATGTAATGTAGGGATGCCCGAAGGGTGTCCCATATATCTGCAAAGCAGCTATAGATTATAGGGGGAGTCGAAGACTACTCCCTATAATATATATCACTAAAAAAGGGAGGATTTTTAGTCCTCCCTTTAAGTTTTTTTTGTGTGGTGAAATGTCCTAAAGACCATCCTTTCCATCCACGGCAGCGGCAGCGAAGATATCCTTGAACTTAGCCCCGAGCTTCTGCTGGCTCTTGGAGTAGTCAGGGAGTTCCTTCATCGATGACAGACCCCAGGCCTGAAGCATAGGCTTGAAGGTAGACTCGATTTCCGTCTGACGGGTAGCAGGAGACTTGTCGTAGAGACCACGGGCGATGAACAGGAACTTACGCTTGTCTTCCTTGACCTTACCGGCGTACATCTCCAGCATGATATCAAAGACATAACTCGTGAGCTGGTCAGAACCGGTAGAGATGAGCCAGTCGGTGAGACTCTCGTACTCTTCTTCCGTAGGGAGGGACTTGGCGTGGTTAGCTACGATAAGCTGGGCCAGGGGGAGGCTGACCAGGGCCAAATCCTTCTTGGGGATATTGATACCCTTACCACTGTTCCTCCAAACGGCATCGACAATAGCATCGAAGTTACCGATCTTTCGGATCATGTCGAGGAACGCCAGGAAGCTATCCACGGCATCCGCAGGGACGTACATATTGAGCGTCATAGCAATGATCTCGCGGGGGAGGTCAAAGATAGTGAAGCCTTCCAGAGTACCGGTCTGGGCATAACAAGCCAGCTCACGCATAGCATTGGTCCAGGCTCGTGGGGTACACATGAGCTTCGTTTCCTGGTCCATGTCGCCCTTTTCATTCGGATCCCAATAGAAGAACTTACCACCACCGAGCTGTTCCGTCTCGGCCATCTCCAGCCACTGGGTGAGGACGGGGGAGATATAACCCTGGGTCTTGGCCCACTTGGCCCAGCTCTTGGCCGTAGGTTCGTAGTAGACTACGGAGAAACGGTTGGAGAGAGCGTTACCGATATTCGACTGACCGGAGAGCTCGTCTTCGGCACGGTTAGAAGCGCAGATGATGACCCAACCAGAACCGAGTTTGTATCCGTTGAAACGACGCTCGTTGACGAGGGGAAGGACCACGTTAAGGACCTGTGCACTGGCACGGCTGAGCTCGTCGATGAAGAGGAGACCCTTACCACAGGCAGCGTCTAACTCATTATCCTTGACGGCATCTCCCGTAGGCTTGTAAACAGGCAACCACGTCTTGGGGATATCATCGGCCTTCGTCTCCCCATTTACCTCCACGTACTTAGGCAGGGTGAAGTTTTCCGGAGTCTCGTTACTCAGGGTCTTGACGATGAGGTTCCAGTCCTTACCATCAGGGAGGGTGTTGAGGACCGTTTCGAGGATAGCCGTCTTACCAATACCCGGAGCTCCGTAGATGAGCAGGGGAGCGACCTTACCATTCTGCTTGAGAGCGATATTGATTCGCGCTTCCAGAGCGGGGGTGTCTAAGACGTTGTACTTGGCCAGGGGGTCTTCGTTCTGTAGTTTCACTTCGTTAAGCTGTTCTTTCGTGATCCAACCGAGTTCTTCTAATACTTGGGGGAGCGCCGAGGTCTGTTCTTCCTTGACCATTCGGCGAAGATAGTCGAGGGTGTTACCCTTACCGTAGAGGTTGTAGGCATCCTTACGGGAGGTCTTGAAGCCGATGGCCGAGCTCTCTGCCTTACCCAACTGGACAAAGGTAGTGCTCTTGTCAATCTCCCCGGAGCGGTAAGCCTCCCCGGCAGTGATAGGGTTGATAGCAGGTTGGATATGGCCTTCGGAATCCACAGGACACCAATAGGAGCCCTTACCGATCTTAGCCACCCAACCAAAGACCATTTGAACGGCCTTGGTAAACTTTTCCTTTACCACCTTGCCGAGTTCCTTGAGTTTAGCAGTAAAGCTTCCCTCATTCACATTCGCCATAATCGATGGTACGGATTCTGTAAAATCTGTGATCTTTTTCATTTATATAACGTTATATATCAAGAATACGACGCAAAGTCGCTTCCCTCTGATCTTCCGTGCCACGGATGGTGTAATAACCGTAGGGACAGGTATAGGGATCATTGAGAAGATCTTGGATATATCCGTCAATAGCACGTTGATATACCGGATCTACCGGACGAACGCCGTCGTCGATAATATCAAACTCAATGGGGAAGTACACGATAAGTGGTTTGTAGTCTACCATCCACGCACGGATCTCCATACGCATCTGTTTGATGATATCCTTGTACTTCTCCGGATCCTTGTCGTAGAGGAAATAGGTGTAGGCGAGGACATCCAGAAACGCTCGGTCACTGATATACTCCTCCTGATCCTCAAAACGAGACTTATACTCGTTCCAAATGATCATCTGGGTATCCAACCCGGCGTTCTTCGTATCTACCCCCTTCTTGATGAGCTCTCTAACGACCTCGGTGATGACTGGATAGTCTTCTCGGAAGCGGTCCAACATAGTCGTCTTGCCGGTTCCGTGACTACCGGTGAAGACTACTCTTGGTAATTTCTTTTGTTTCGTCATAAATAGTTTTCAGATGGTCGGGAATACACCCGTCAATTATACTATATATATCACAGTGACAGCTACTGAATGTTACCTGTTCCTGCACATAAATAATTTTGATTTTGTTCGGAAGGGATTTGATGTAGTCTTCTACCGACTTAGTGAGCTCACTCCGTTGGATATAGAGCTCTAACTCATCCCCGGGACGAGCCTGATCCAGGTCCGCCAGGGTAACTCTTAAGAACCGGATACTATCCGTATTCTCTATACTGGTGAAGGTCTTAAAATCTTCTGTCGTATAGATGTACTTACCTGGTGAATCCGCGAAGCGGCTGGCCAGCCCATCTGCAGAGCAGCTGGCTTGCCCATCTCCAAAATTGAAGGCAAAGCAGCTCCCGAGGTTGATTTTGTTCCCCTCGAAGAACCGTTGGTGGAGATGACCACTGATTACCGGAACCTTGGGCATATTCATAGAGAGGAGGTCGGTATGGGTGAGGATAGGTTTACCTTTTTCATAGAGCGACTCTATCTCCTTGGTGTTGGACCAAGGCACGAGGATGCAATCATCTAACTCCACTACCTCCCTCACGATGACCGGTTGGTCCAGGACCATCTCAATACTCGTATAGTCATCACTTACCGGGGAGTAGATATCGTGGTTACCGGAGATAATGTAAAACTCCGTGGCCACTTTTTCAATCTCGTTGAAGAGTTTCCTTACCTCTTCCCCGATCTTCACCGGGACAAACTCCCTCGAGTGGAACACATCCCCTAAGTGGAAGACCCGGCCAGGCTTCTTCTTCAGTAGCTTCAGGAAAGTCCTCATAAACTTCATCTGACTCTCGAAGAACGAAGGAGAGGCCTGTCGGTATCCGAAATGGGTATCTGTTATTAGGTACGATACCATAAATTGTACAACTTGGTCTTCTTTTTGATATAAGCGTATTTGGCCTGTAACTGCTTCTCGTAGTTGGGACTGGAGGCGTACCTCTTACCCGACTTATTGACGAAATTATTCATCAGCTGTTTGACAGTCTTACCCTTCAGATAATTCTGCCGCAGCAGCACGCAGTAAGGTTCAATACTCTCATTTACATTCTTGTACCCCACGGAGCGGCTTATCTGGGCCGTGCTGCGGGTCTCATAAGCTCCTACATTCCAAACCGAATAGGTCCTTTTGGCTGACCCTTTCGTTCCGAAATGACTCTCAATATGTCCCTGGGCCAGGATAAGGATAGGGTCGATATCATGTTTGATAGCATAATAGGTGACCCTTTCCGCACTCAGTTGGGACTTGGGAGCGTGCTGGTGTAAATACTCTTTAATCTCTTTTTCAATTTGTTCAGCCGAGCGTGAAGCCACGGCAGGGATAGCGCAGACCCAGAAGAGGACTGCGATAAGCCATTTTCGCATAATAATTTTGTTTTTGTGGGGGGCTAATGCCCTTGGCGGTCGGGGACAAGGATAATCCTTTCCCCAGGACCCTCAGGTAATCTCCGCAGGAGCTAGCCACGGAGTGGAAATCCTTTCGGATATAGGTAGGCTACCCCGGTACAGGGTAGATCGGATGCTTTCTATCGACTGGCCTTTTCGAGGATGGCCCAGATGGTGTCATCCAGATCCCCACTCATATCCCAGAAGATCTGGTACAGACTGAGGATGAAATCTGGCCAATAACTAAGCACTTGGACGGGGTCGATGACCATACCACAGAGAGCCCCGGCAAAGATCCCGGTGGGTTTCTCCCCTTCACCGAAGTAATCCCATACCCTGTATTCGTTATTAGGGTCGGGAAGGGTATCCAGGCTCACTACCGAAACCTTATTGAACTGCAGGTAAGCCAGAAGTTGGATACAAGTGCGTCCCAGGGCCTCGGAGCCGGCGTTCCACACCTTCCCATCAAACTCCATGGAGGGGTCTCGTCTTATCTTGGAAGCCATAGTGAGGAAGGGTAGAGCCTCCTTCACATTACTCACTACCTCGAAAAGGACCTGGAAGTCATCATCGCGATCGGTGGAGAATAACTTGGGATAGTTCTCCACACATGCCCCGACAAGGTTATTAAAGTGTTTCAGTCTCTCCGTGGCCGTGGTACAGTCACGAAAATAGGTTTTATTTTGCATATTATAGATGGTCTATAGTCTCATAAAACTCCTCGCGGTCCAACTCAGCCTCTATCTCAGCTTCCAGATTCCCACCAATACTGTGGATGAGCTCCATCAGGGGAGAGGTAATGCTCATAGCGAGCAAGGGATAGTCATTAAAGGAGTAGATGAGCTGGTTGAGGTAACAGAGGAACCGGTCCATGTCCTCGGGAGTGGGTTCAAATAGGTTCCATATCTCGTAGTCAGTGTATACTGGTACATCCTCCTTTTGGTAGGTATCATTAGCATTCACTGTATAAGCATACCCCAGGACCTTAATAGCCACGTCAGACAGGGTCTCCATAACAGTTTCCCATTCTTCTTTACCAAACTCTTCCGTATAGGGTCTGCCTTCCGAATAGCATGTAGCTGCACGGTGGAAGAAGGTGCGAATCCAGTTAAGATTGGCGGAGAGCTCCGTCAGAAGACGAAAGTAGTCAATGGAGTTGCCGGTATAGGCCTCACACCGGGGTAGTATTTTGATGTAATCCATATTGAACAGCACTAAAGTGCCTCACATTAAATGTTATTAAATACGCCTATATATAGCAATATCCGGCGGGATTTTTACTAAGGACCCGCGCGTGGTGAGTCCCCAACACCAGGATCGTTATGCGGTTCGGAACAATAACCCCAGCTTTCCAGGGCCATCTCCTCGAGAATAGCCATACATAGTTCCCTGCTCGAGCTGGGGATATAACTGGGTAGGTTCTTGCGGATCTCCTCCACGATTTCCGGAGCAAGAAGTGGGGCGTACTTATGACTTTTAGTCTGATAATCCTTGATGATAGCCTCAATACTTTCCTCGGACTCATTGGCCATCTGAGGAGCGTTGAGGATAAGGTCGAGCTTGTTTACCGTTTTGGCAAACTCATAGTCCTCCTTGGTAATGGTGGAGAGATCGAGGAACTCTTCGATGGTGAACTCCTCACATCTACGGATAGCTCGACGACCTTTGATCTTTACCTCCTGATAGAGTATCCCGTCGATGAGGATCATACCGATATTGTAGAACTCCATCTGTTCAGGAATCATTCGACGGTTGAAAATAAGACCATTCATCCCGCGGATCCTTTCCTTGTCGAGGTGGAAGTTTACCGGAGGTACATCGGAGAGGTCCTTCATACCCCAACGCTTTAGCTCCACGGGGAAGTGGGTCTCGTGAATGTATTGCCACGTCTCGGCATCATACTGGTCGATATCACTTACGTTGTGATGTTCCAGGGTATTCCATACCTGTCGGATGGTCTTAACCTCGGGGTTACCCAGGATGTACTTAATCCACACGTACTGGTGCATCACCGCCTTGTAGATGTCCTGAATACTGTACTTGGTATTGACGATGATGGTGTCAAAATTTTGCAGACGATGTCCATAGAAGAGTTGGCAGATGCGGTCATCGTAGAACTCCGCTGGGACGATCGAAGGGGCGTCGTCATACTTTCCATTACAGAAACGTTCGAAGAACATGGTGAACACGGATCCACCTACGCAGCAAATCCAATTGTTTCTGTTTTTTTCTTCTTGAGTGAACATACGTATATAAATTTTGTTATGGAGCGGGGGCTCCAATGAAATAATGGTCATTTGAACAGGTGAGTTTGCCTCACCCTCGATTTATATATCAGGAAATAATAACCGAAAAGTTACATAGCGTTAAAAATTTTTTGGGGCAGGTAGGAAAAAGGAGCGATTTTTGAGTGGATTTTTTGGGGGGTGAGGTGGACTGTTTGGAGGGCTGATTTTTCGGTACTTTTTTGGGCTTAAAAATTGCTGTTTTGGAGGCTCAAAAATGGCTTAAAAATCGCGCTTTTTTTGCTCTGAAGCGCAAAACTGCGCGCAAACCGTTAGTCCCAGTGTGTTTGGAGACTGTTTTGCTGAACGTGAATTTCCTTATAAGAAAAATTAAAGGAGTTTTCAGTAC
>ERZ773013.215-NODE-215-length-36711-cov-9.088935_pt1 | contig 36711 bp, 28 predicted proteins | sample MGYA00511670_ERZ773013 | MGnify/ENA primary metagenome ERZ773013 (study PRJEB29015, sample SAMEA2738120) | human oral metagenome | biome: human oral; feature: human-associated habitat; material: saliva | place: China | collected 2257 ... | reverse complement strand
AACCTACTGTACTTCGGTTAGGCAGCGAGAGCGTAATTGTTTTCGCCAATTAATTGTTTGATAGCTGATATTTAGGAGCAAACTAACGACGCTCCGCGTGCTTACGTACCATTTCGTCTTGCCGTCAAATCCAAACAAGCCCATAGTACAATAAGGATTTCCGTACTTTTGATTGGAAAAATATTCCTTTCATCGTGCTTTCATACCTCATTCAGTTCATTCGAACTGGGTTACAAAAGTAATCAGACTTTGCGAATTTACCAAATGTTTGGTGCTTTTTTAATAAAAATTGCTAGCCTCGTACATCTTATTATGTGAGGCTGGCAATGTCTTTTTATAGGATTATCTCCTTATTTATGCTTCCTTATCGTACTCCAAATGGAAGTTGATAATCGTTTCAATACCCTTTAACCAGAGATCAACTGGCATATTCTCGTTTGGAGAATGGATGGCATTTGATTCCAGACCGAAGCCCATGAGGACACTCTTAGCACCAAGTAGCTTTTCAAAGGTTGAGATAATTGGAATAGAACCACCAATACGAACAGGCAATGGGCGCTTTCCAAAGACAGTCTCGAAACCTCTTTCGGCAGCTTTATATGCTGGGAAGTCGATAGGACAGACGTATCCGTAGCCACCATGGTGCTTCTCCACCTTAACTGTTACTGTGTCTGGAGCAACACGATTGAAGTAGTCTACTACCAATTGGCTGATCTTGTTGTGATCTTGATGAGGTACAAGGCGTGATGAAATCTTTGCATATGCCTTTGAAGGTATGACTGTTTTGGCACCATCACCCGTATATCCACCCCAAATACCGCATACATCGAATGAAGGACGATAGCCTGTACGCTCAATTGTGCTGTAGCCTTCCTCACCGAAGAGGGCCTTTACGCCGATAGACTTCTTGTATTCTTCCTCATTGAAAGGTATAGAAGCAACGAGCTTGCGCTCCTCGTCTGATGCTTCTTCCACATCATCATAGAAACCAGGAATACGTATTTTGCCGTCAGGACCAGTGACATCTGCTATCAACTTACAAAGAACATTGATAGGATTAGCTACTGCACCGCCGAAAGTTCCTGAGTGTAAGTCGTGGTCAGGACCAGTAACTTCAATCTGCCAGTAGGACAATCCGCGCAGACCAGTGGTGATAGAAGGTACGTCAGGGCTAATGATTCCCGTATCAGATACGAGGATTACGTCACATTTCAGTAAGTCTTTGTGCTCTTCAATGAATGGACCAAGACTTCCAGAGCCAATCTCCTCTTCACCTTCAAAGATGAATTTTATGTTATGTTTCAGCAGGTTATGCTTGTTCAGATACTCAAAAGCCTTTGCCTGCATGAATGATTGTCCCTTATCATCGTCTGCTCCACGTGCCCAGATATGCCCATCTTTAATGACTGGTTCGAATGGTTCTGTCTTCCATAGCTCGAATGGTTCAGCTGGCATCACATCATAATGACCATAAACAAGGACGGTCTTTGCCTTTGGATCAACCATTCTTTCAGCATAAACCATTGGATTTCCCTTTGATGGCATGACCTCTGCTTTGTCTACTCCCGCCTGCAACAAGAGCTCTTTCCAGCGTTCTGCACAACGTACCATGTCCTCTTTATGAGCTGTTTGTGCACTTACGCTTGGTATGCGTATCAGACTGAATAGCTCCTCGAGCATTCTGTCTTTGTTCTCTTCTACATATTTCTTAATCATAGTTATTTGATATTTTATGGTGTTATATCTTTCCTATTTGAATGTAATTAATTCCTCCATGACACTGATGAATGATTCAACTAATGGAAAGTAAGGTTTCACTTCATCTTCTGTTGCATTATACATATCATCATAATCTCCTGATTGACGCAGTTCATACAAACGTGAGAACAACCTTCCATATGTCTTATCTATCATCCCAGTTGATACAAACTGCTGCCCAATAATATGAATAGTCCCCGCATGTGTCTTGGCTGATAGACCTTTATCTAGCAATAAAGCCTGTGCCATGTGGTAAACCGTGTAATATAAACGATTGCCAACAAGCGTCCAATGCCCGAGCTTAGCGTTATCATAAGCTTCCTTTAGAACCGACTTCGCCTTCTGTATTCTGTAGGTTACGAGTACTCTTCTCTCACCGTTTTTTAGCATAAAGCAATCCCATCTAGTTCTATATTATCCCGGAAAGGAGTGTGAGAGCGAGTGCTCCATTCTTTTAAAGTATATACAATAGGATGAATCATCGCATTGATTTCCCAGCCAAGTTCCCAGAATGGATAAGTGAACTTATCATGGTCTGCCACCTCTATCTTATCCTTGTCTAATAGGATAAGAATATCCCAATCGGAATCCTCACGAGCTTCACCACGTGCCTGAGAACCGAAGAGTATTATCTTTCCATTCTCTGGTTTTAACTTCATTGCAACGTTGCGAATGGAGTTAAATACGTCTGTATGTTTCATCCTCGTAGTCATTTGCTCGCAAATTTAAGCATGATTTATGACTTTTGCAAGTTTTTCCTTTGGTTTTTCTTTTTTGTTTCTTCGTCTGATACAGGTGTTTCCTGCCTCTTGTAACAAATAGAATAGCTTCCTTTGAGTATTGCTTGTAATGTTCTTAATGTAAAGATGATTCATAGTTCGTTTTCAATAGGTGCCTTTTTGCGTTGTAAAAGACGCCCTTTTGCGTTGTAAAAGATGCCCTTTTGACATGTAAAAGGTGCCCTTTTGAAGTTCAAAAGGGCACCTTTTAGGATGCTATCTGCAATCATTTGAAAGACTGATAGTTACAAACTCGGAGAAAAGAGGCTTCCTGTCATCTTGTAGATAATTGGGGAATAAACTTTGTAAAAGTGTTTCTTAAGATTGCTTTTTGTCTATCTCTCTTAAGACTTTAACAGCATCCTCTACACTCTTCACGTCATTTACCACCATAGAACGTTTACCGTTCCGTTCTTTCAGGTTGCAACGACGGGGATGATAACCTATGTAATTAAGTACTTTGTCAAAGGCTTCACTCTGATAGTACATACTGTTTGGGTTGGAAACGAACTGCATCTGCATGCGTCCTTGCTTGAGAATAATCTTCTCACAGCCCAATCGTTTACCCACTCTTCGCAGTGCAACGACCTGCATAAGTTCCTCTCCTTGACGTGGAATAGGTCCAAATCGGTCTTGAAGACGTTTACGATAAGCATCAAGATCTTCATCTTTCTCTATATTATCCAGCTCCCGATAGAGTAGCATGCGCTCTGAACTTCCTGGTACATAGTTATCAGGGAAGTACATCTCAAGGTCGCTTTCAACAGCACAATCATCAATGAAATCATCGCCTGTAATCTGCTTTCCTTCGTTCATCTCCTCTTCATAGAGATCCTGGAACTCATCGTTTTTCAATTCGGTGACTGCCTGACTGAGTATCTTCTGATAGGTTTCATAGCCTAAGTCCTCCATGAAGCCACTCTGTTCAGAGCCTAAGAGATTGCCGGCACCACGTATGTCAAGGTCTTGCATAGCAAGGTTGAAACCACTACCGAGGTCGGAGAAGGTCTCAAGAGCTTCCAGTCGGCGGCGTGCTTCTGGGTTCAGTGCTGACAAAGGTGGTGCTAAGAGATAACAGAAGGCTTTCTTATTCGAGCGTCCCACACGTCCACGCATCTGGTGAAGGTCGGATAATCCGAAGCGATGGGCATCATTAATAATGATGGTATTGGCGTTAGAGATGTCTATTCCGTTCTCTACTATGGTTGTGGAAAGCAGTACATCATAATCATAATTCATGAAGCCAATGACTATTTCTTCCAACTCTTCAGGTTTCATCTGTCCGTGCCCTATAGCCACCCTACAGTCTGGGACATACTTTTTAATGAGGTTAGCAATCTCAGGAAGGTTACTGATACGGTCGTTAACGAAGTAAACCTGTCCGTTACGGCTCATCTCGAAGTTAATAGCATCAGCTATAACCTCATGTGAGAAGGATGAGATCTCGGTTTGAATAGGGTAGCGGTTGGGAGGGGGAGTGCGCATAATACTCATGTCGCGGGCTCCCATCAATGAGAATTGTAGTGTTCGTGGAATAGGAGTGGCAGACATTGTGAGTGTGTCTACATTGGTTTTCAGCTGGCGTAACTTCTCCTTTGTTGACACACCGAACTTCTGTTCTTCATCAATAATAAGCAGTCCGAGGTCATGCCACTTCACAGATTTACCAATCAGTTTGTGTGTCCCAACGAGAATATCAATCTTTCCTTCAGCCAAATCAGCCAATACTAGTTTGGTTTGTTTCGCACTTCGGGCACGTGAAAGGTAGTCAACACGTACTGGCATGTCCTTCAATCGGTTCTTAAATGTTTGGTAATGTTGGAATGCCAAGACGGTTGTTGGTACCAATACTGCCACTTGTTTGTTGTCGACAGCAGCTTTGAAAGCAGCACGAATGGCAACTTCTGTCTTGCCAAAGCCCACATCACCGCATACCAAACGGTCCATAGGACGCGCACTTTCCATGTCTTGCTTCAGCTCCTGAGTAGCTTTTACTTGGTCAGGAGTATCCTCATAAAGGAACGAAGCCTCCAGTTCATGTTGCATAAAGGAGTCAGGAGAGAAGGCAAAACCTTTCTCTTTTCGCCGCTTAGCATATAGCTTGATGAGGTCACGTGCAATGTCTTTGATTCTTTTCTTCGCACGTTCTTTCAGCCGATCCCATGCTCCTGAACCAAGAACTGACAGCCGTGGCGCTTCGCCAGAGTCTCCTCTACGGTATTTACTGATCTTATAAAGTGAGTGGATGGATACATCTACGATGTCGTTATGCTGGTAAACAAGGCGTATCATCTCCTGATAGGAGTCTCCTGCAGGCACTCGGACAAGTCCAGCAAACTTACCAATACCAAAGTCAACATGTACAAGGAAGTCACCAGGTTCCATCTCTTGCAGTTCTTTCATCGTCAATGCCATCTTGCCTTGACGTGCCTTATCCGACTTGAGGTTGTACTTGTGGAATCTATCGAATATCTGATGATCAGTGAAGAAACATACTTTCAGGGTGTTATCAACAAAACCTTCGTGCAGCGTTCGGTTGACAGCAGTGAAAGGAAGACCCTCAACGGTTCTGCTTTTATCCCCTTTATTCAACGAAAGAGAACTATCTGCAATAGACAGATTCTCGGAGTCTGGGGATAAGTTTCCGCTTGACAAGGAATCAAATATGTCCCTTAAGCGTATCGTTTGTTTCTCACTGTCAGCAAAGATATACAGCTTATAATCCTGGAGAAGATAGTCTCTCAAGGTCTTTGAGAGAAGTTCAAAGTTCTTATGGAAGAGTGGTTGTGGGGATGTTTGGAAGTTTATTGTTGCTCGATGATCACCCTTTTTCCTTGTATCATCATTGATAGAGTGATTCATTCCGAATTCTATGCGGAGGAAATCGAGTGCGTTATCCATAAAAAGAGAAGCTGTAATGAGTTGGCTTTCCTTGCGGAAAGCTTTCTCAATCTCCTGTTGTTCGACTTCGTTTTTCCCTTCTAAACTATCGACTAATGCCTGGGATGTAAAGCCATCTTGGTAGATTCCTTCTATGGTGTCACGGACATAGAGGAAGTCTTTGAATGCCAATACCGCATCATTGGGTAGGAAATGAAGAAACGGAACCTTCTCTTCAGAGAGTGTTGCAAGCTCTGGAACAATCTCAATATGTTTTAGTTTCTCGTTGGACAGCTGACTCTCAACTTCAAAAGTACGGATGGTTTCAATGTCATCTCCGAAGAAGTCAACGCGATAAGGTAGTTCACTGGAGAAAGAATAAACATCGATAATGCTACCGCGTACGGCAAATTGTCCTGGTTCATAGACATAATCGGTCTCAGAAAAGCCGAATGAACGTAACGTTCTCTCTACTTCTACGATGTCAATATGCTGGTCAACAGTCAGTGTCAGACGTCTCTCGTCTAATTGTTTTTTGGAAACTACCAGCTCAGAGAGGGCAGATGGTTCGGTAACAATATAGAGTGGGAGAGTGGAAGAGTCTTCTTTTTCCGTTGTTAGGGCTGACAAACGCGTCAAGACTTCAGTACGTAGAATCTCGTTTCCAGCATCTCGTTGCCCATATTTCACGGCACGTCGGTAGGATGAAGGAAAGAAAAGAACCTCTGCAACCTTATCTTTATTATCATCAGGCATGGCAATTGTCTTCAAGTCATTATAGAAATAACCAGCCTCATCGTTATCATTGAGAACGAAAACGGTTGTCTTTTTCCACTTTTCAGCTATAGAAGCAAAGAGCATTGGGGCAGCTGATGCCACGAGTCCTTGCAGGAAAATGGTCTTGATGGACTTATCTTCCTGTGTCTTTATCAATGCACCTACCTGTGGTAAGGTTGCATATAGTTTCTGTATATCCTGTATCTTCATCGCTAGTGCGTTGTAAATGCAAAGTTACAACATTTATCTTACATACTGATAAGAATATAAAATATCACCCTGATGGTACACTATTTATAACGAGTTAGGGCTCAGCACGGATGGAGTTGACCATGAACTCCACTGGTGTTAGGGATCAGCTCCACTAGTGCTAGGCATCAACACGTTTATGAAAGAGTAAGAACGGGATGTGTTAATCATGTTTTTCTAAAAGTATTTGTGAGACTCTTAGGACTGATTCTGTATGGAAAATCTTTGCGGAATACTAATGATTAGACGACAACAGCCATAACTTAGAGAAGTTATGGCTGCTGATATATGGTCTTTTATGTAATCAAATAATGTGTATTCTTGTCGCTTTTCAAAAAGAGATAAATCCCTTTAGTTTTGTGGTTTAGGATATTTCTTGAACCATCCGTCCATGCGTAGGTGCATAACACCAAAGAAAGCTTCAGAGAAAATACCACCTGACATCTTGCTAGTTCCCTCCCTGCGATTCACAAAGATAACTGGTACTTCTTTTATTTTGAAGCCTATCTTATGGGCAGTGTATTTCATTTCAATCTGGAAAGCATAGCCCTTGAAGCGGATTTGGTCTAAAGGAATAGTCTCTAAGACACGACGACGATAGCAAACAAAGCCTGCTGTAGTGTCATGAACATGGAATCCAGTCACTGTTTGGACGTATTTACTGGCGAAATAACTCATCAAGACGCGTCCGATAGGCCAGTTAACAACGTTCACACCACTTACATAGCGTGAGCCAACTGCAACATCATAGCCTTCATCATGTGTAGCTGCATAGAGGCGAGGCAGGTCGTTAGGGTCGTGACTGAAGTCTGCATCCATCTCAAAGATGTAGTCATAGCCATGTTCTAAAGCCCATTTGAAGCCAGTGATGTAAGCCGTTCCCAATCCTAATTTACCTGTTCGTTCAATAATAAAGAGGCGGTCGGCAAACTCAGTTTCCATCAATCGGTGTACAATCTGTGCAGTACCGTCAGGACTTCCATCATCAATTACCAAGATATGAAAGAACTTTTCTAATCGGAAGACGGCACGAATGATTTTCTCGATATTCTCTTTCTCGTTATAGGTTGGTATAATTACGATACTATCACTTGTCATTGGCTTTCAGTTTTTGGGTTTATTAAAAGTAATACAAAAGTAGTACATTTCTCTGAATGAAGCAAATCTGTGTTTCTTTTTATTGTTTTTATTAGGAGATGGGTAGAGATATGGGATGTTATTGGTCTGGATTTTCTATGAAACCTTGATACTTTGGTTCTATACCAGACATAACAGCATCATAGGATTCTGCCATTGTTTGTTTCTCGAACTCTGTCCCTTTGCCTTTTGGAAAGATAGGTTCGTGAATGGTAAGGCTAAGAGGGTGCCACATAGGAAAGCTCCAATCTCTTGTACGGGGCATGATATCGAAGGAACCATTGATGGTTAATGGGCATACAGGAAGTTGTAGTTCATCGGCAAGCAGGAAAGCTCCACGACGGAATTTACCCATATGACCAGTAAAAGAACGGGCACCTTCAGGGAAAACAACGACTGACATACCCTCTCGAAGGGTCTTGCGTGCCTCGTCATAGGTCTTTTTTATCTTGCTGGCTCCACTCTTATCGACGAAGATATGATGTGCATATACACAAGCTATGCCTACCAAAGGAATCTTCCGAATGCCTTTTTTCATCATCCATTTGAAGTTACGGCCCAAGAAGCCATAGATGAGGAATATGTCAAATGCACCTTGATGATTGCTCACAAAAACATAGCTCTGCTTGGGATCTAAATGTTCTCGCCCTTCAACTTTTACGGGTAAGAAGAGCAAACGGATAGTAAGCCATGACCACCATTTGCCTGGATAGTAGCCCCAGAAGTGTCCATTGCCAAACCTACAGCCAATAACTGTTGTCAAGGCGGTAAGAGTTGATGTGATAATAAAGATGGGAAGCGCAATAAAGAAGGTGTAGACTCCATAGATGAGACGTGCTACCAACGTTATTACAGAAGGATGATTCTTTTTGTTTCTTGGGGAGATAAAATTACTCATAGAATACTTTTATTTCATTTTTTAGTGTGAAGTGTTATGACTGTAATCTCATTTGGCATATTGAGACGGAAGGGTACAAGCCCTCCAAGACCTGCAGTGACATACAGATATCGACCCTTTTGCTCATAGAGTCCATGGTCTTCAGCCTGTCGAATACTTGTAGGACGCCAGCCAAAGAACTGCATCTGTCCACCATGTGTGTGTCCACTGAGAGTCAGTTGGGCTGTTGTTTTGGGAAGAATAGACCTACGCCATGCAGAAGGATCATGTTGTAACATGATGACAAAGGCATCTTTGGGAATCCCTCGGATGGCTTTATCGTAATCAGAATGATTGGGGAAAGGTGGTCTTCCGTCGTTCTCTGTGCCACATATATATATGTACTCCTTATGTGGAGATGCTATTTTGATATGTTGGTTGCATAGCAGTTTCCAACCTAAAAGGTTTCTTTCTGCTGCAATTAATCGCTTCTCTTGCTGAAATTCTACCCTTGGATCTTCTTTAATATATTCGGTATAGTCATGATTTCCTAAGATCGATACAGTGCCTTGCATGGGCTTATGAAGTACGTTCTGCATCTTTTCAATTTCTTGAGGACGCATATTTTGTAGGTCACCAGTAAAGCAAATAAGGTTGGGATGTTGCTTTACAATACTGTCCATCTCTGCCTTTAGTATGCTTTTACGCCATCCATCAAATGTTCCAAGATGTAGGTCGGATACGTGAACAATGCGATATCCATTGAATGATTGTGGTAGATTCCTGAAATAAAGGTTCACATGTTTAACCTTTATGGTAGAAAAACCTGCCGTAAGACCATATACATAAGTTGCAAAAACACATATCCCAAGGGCGACTCCAATGTAATATCCCCAGTTGTGGTGCGTATGTGTGATGTATTTTCGTACTATCCAACCAAGGAAAGAAGTAAGTGTAAAGATGGCTTTTGGGGCGACGAACATTCCAAGGAGGAAGAGATAAGTGTTCAGCCAAGTGAGGTCTGTGGGTGCAAAGTCCCGTATGGAGGCTAACGCACATGTGTATATTACCATGCTAATGCAGGGTATCCACCATAGTAAACGTAGCCACCTACTAATGTGGTAGTGCTTCCGGAAGTAATGAACGTCAATGTATAGGTCGGGAAGTACAATGACTAAAATGAGTGGTATGACGATTCGTGCAATCATTTTTTTAGTAGACTGGAACTGAGATACTTCCTGATAGACTCTGCGGGGAGGCCGCGTCGGTGTGCATAATCCTGTAGTTGGTCTTCTCCTATCTTCCCTAACTCGAAGTAACGGCTCTGTGGATGAGCGAATATTAGTCCTGAAACGCTGGCATGAGGAATCATCATTCCTGTTTCGGTAAGGCTTATGTGGATAGCTTTCATGTCCAAAAGCTTTGATAAAAGGAAGTTCACACTAGTATCTGGGAGCGATGGATACCCTATGGCAGGGCGTATCCCCTGATATTTTTCAGCAAATAACTCTCTCAAAGTGAGTTGCTCTTCTGGTGCATATCCCCAATATTTCCGTCTGATATCTTCGTGCATTTTCTCTGCAGTAGCCTCTGCTAAACGGTCAGCAAGAGTCTGTGATAGCATCCGTAGGTAGGTGTCATCTTCGAAATCATCTGTCAGAGCAGCGTCAACGGAGGTCGCAAAGAGCCCTAAAATATCTTTAATTCCGGATGATAAGGGACGAAGAAAATCTGAAAGACATAGGTTAGGTTTACCAGGTACGGCTTTTTGTTGACGTAACATTGGTATGCGTGTTCCCTTTACGATGATATCATCACCATCACTGTTGGCTTCGCACAGTGCAAAAACAGCATGGGTATGATACTTCTCATTCATCTTAGCAAGCATATCCTCAGCTTCTTTTTGCAACTCTTTTTGTGCATCTTTCGCCTTACCATTCATTGACCAGGCATAAAAGAAGTATGCCCAGTTGATGTATGGGGCGATATCATTGATGTTATAAGTGAGAATCTTACTTTTATTATCTACGACTTTCTTGTCCATAAGACCTTCTTTTATCTACTACCTTTTGTTTTTATGAAGGGTTACTTAGTGTTCCTGAATGTTATTTTCTCCCCCCGTAAGGTGGTATTGAACTTGCCATTATTTAATAAGTGATTACCATTTAAGAATGTGTGGACCACCTTCCAATGATATTCATGTCCCATCATAGGGCTCCATTTGCACTTACTTTCGATACATTCTTCGTTTACAATCCATGACTGGTGAGGCTTAATGATGGCGATGTCGGCCTTGTAACCTTTGCGAAGGAAGCCCCGTTCATCAATGTAAAAGAGTCTTGCTGGTGCATGGGCCATAAGTTCTACAAGCTTTTCTATGGTCAATACACCCTTATCAACAAGCTCTAACATCGTTACAAGAGAGAATTGTATCATCGGCATGCCCGATGTTGCCTTTGCACACCCACCTTGTTTCTGGCTAAGAAGATGTGGAGCATGGTCCGTCCCTACAGTTGTTATGCGTCCATCCATGAGTGCATGGCGGATGGCATTACGGTCAGAAAGTGTCTTCACAGAAGGGTTACATTTGATAAGTGCATGCTTTGTGATATAATCTTCTTTGGAAAAAGCAATGTGAGCAATGACAGCTTCTAAGGTTATCCGTCCTTCATCTTCTGGTTGAAGAGCCAATGATAGTTCCCTTTGGGTAGAGATATGAGCTATGTGAAGGTGTGTCTTAAACTTTCGTGCAAGCTTAACTGCCAATTGAGAAGAAACCCAACAGGCTTCTTCACTGCGTATTTCGTAGTGATGTATGATGTCAGGATCATCTCCATAGAGCTTCTTTGCCTCTTCCATATTAGCTTTGATGATATCTGAATCCTCACAATGTGTGACGACTGGAAGCCCTAGTTCTGCTGCGTTATGGAAGGTTTTCTCTAATGCTTCCTGTCTATTTACGAGCATATTGCCCGTTGATGCACCCATAAAGAGTTTGATTCCAGGAATAGTATGTATGTCTAAATGAGCGAAAAGGTCACTATTCGTATTTGTTGCACCAAAGAAGAAAGCGTAATTGATATGACTTGACGATTCAGCCCGTTGCCATTTATCGTTCAAGGCATCTCTTGTTGTGGTTTGTGGATTGGTGTTTGGCATGTCAAAATACGAGGTGATACCACCGAAAGCTGCTGCTCTACTCTCACTTTCAATGTCTGCCTTGTCCGTCAATCCAGGCTCACGGAAGTGAACATGTGTGTCTATGATACCTGGAATAACAAAACATCCCGTGGCATCGATAGTCTCTTCGAATGTGCCACGGGGTATCTTGTTGCCTTCAATGATCTCTGTTATCCGGTCATCTTCTATGATGAGAGAACCAATAAAGCTTCGCCCTTCATTGACAATCGTACCACTTTGGATGAGTTTTCTCATATGTTTATGTTTTTAGGGGTGTAATATATTCTATGAGAATGTCTGTGTGAGGTTTGAATGCTGATGTCTTTCAAACCTCATTTGTTTCTGAATCTTTTCTTTCTTGTCCACCTATTAGCGAACGGAATCACCTGCCATCTGAGCTGGTGTTGGCGGAGTTATGTCAGGATTCGTTGTTGTTCCACTTGCTTCTGGGCTGGTAGTAGCAGGTTCTGCTGTACCATTCATCTCTTTTTGTGTCTGCTGGAAATTAGTATAGAACACCTTTACTTGTGGATTATTCTTAAACTTATCAGTAGCTTTAGTCATGATGTACTCTACCCATGACGGTAATTGGTTCAGTGCATAGGCGTACATATAGTCATTCATCCATACAGGATAGGCGTTAGGGGTGGTGTCATAACTAATACGTGTTAGGAATCCCCATGGTCCAAGGACATTGTCAAAGTTGTCTGTCACAAACTTTGTGAACAGTTTATCGCCTTTTTCATAGACTACTAAAGCCTTTTTGATGAGTTGGGCATTGATCGTTTCTTCGTCATGTCCATTGAGAATGGCTGCACTTTCTTCGTGGTCAATCTCTCCATATTGGTTGCGTAACTGTGTAAACTTCGTCCAAAAGTCATTGAGTTTGTCATTCAGTGGTGTTCCACTAACACGCTGTTGTGTGTTATTCAGCTTAACATTGATGTTTCCACTCTCAATAACAATAGGAAATTGTAGGTTAACGTCATCCATAAAGACCTGTGCTACTTTCACAGAATCAATCGTTCCATGAAAGGAAAATTGCCCATGAACGACATCACAAGAGTCCAAATCAATCAGTGAATCAGCCTGATCAACCTTCAGATATAACTTTCTTCCATCTAAAGCAGAGACGTTAGATGTTCCTTGGATAGTGTATGAGTCAGCACATGATGCGAGCATCACAAGTGAAAGTAGTGCATATAGAACTTTATTCATAGTTCATTAAACTAGTTCTTGTCAGACAAACGAGATGTCCTCCACCCCTTATGTCTGTCGTTTTTTCTATTGAAATTATCTCTTATCTCTTGTTCTAATCAACCCTCAAGTGGGCTTTCCTTCCTCAGTTCGTAGTTGATTCGATGTGTTGTATACATCTCTAATACGGCTGAGATGAGGAGAAGTATCACCCAATTGTGGTGGATTATGTTGATGTAAGTACTGTATCCACTTATAGAGTTGGCTACAAATGGGCGAAGAAAGAAATACGAATCCTCTACCATAAATAGTCCAGCAAGGATAAATCCGATACCTGCAAACGTCATAATCTTACGCAAACGGTGTATAGTCAGTTGTGTTCCAGTGTATCGTTGTCTTGTTTGCATGAGTACGAATATGATGGCTCCTACTAGCATAACCCAGCATGAAACAGGTTGGATTAGGAAAAAAGCATATAATCCAGCACCTGTAACCATCAGTAATCCTCCGAAGAGAAAGGCTATTGATTCGTATTTATTCAGTTGTCTCATATTTAGAAGGGTTGTCAGCAGGCTGTTCGTCATCACTCAGAACGAAGATATCCTCGTTGTCAGCCTTCATAAAGTAGCGTTCACGGGCAATTCTTGCAACAGCTTTCGGGTCACGTTTCAAGTCTCTCAGCTGTTGTGTGTCATGATGATATTGGCGGTTGTACTTCTGTATCTCCGTCTTTAGGTCATCAATCTGGTATGCATACTCTATACGTTTCAGGAAACTGTTCTCATCCAGTACGCCAACTATAAGTATACCAAGGATGATAACGATATGAAATTTGAATCGGCTCAGAAACCTGAGAACATGTCCAGTTATTTTGCTCACTTCTCTCTGTTGTTAAAAAAAAGATGTAAGCGAATGCAAAGTAAGAACTATGTCTTGATTGCTAACGCTATTTTAGTTTTTGCAAAAGTAAGGAAAAGATTGGAGATGTATGCATTAAGCATATATATTTTTAGCAAATTAACAATTTAATCATATCCTTCTCCTGCTCTTTTCTTAACTTTTATTACCTTTGCACGAAATAATCAGAATGTTAAATTATGAGTGAATATATCGTTTCGGCACGTAAGTACCGCCCGATGTCCTTTGATACTGTCGTTGGACAACAGGCGTTGACGACTACGTTGAAGAACGCTGTGAAGAGCGGGAAGCTTGCTCATGCTTATCTTTTCTGTGGTCCTCGTGGCGTAGGAAAGACTACTTGTGCCCGCATTTTCGCCAAAGCTATTAACTGCGAGCACCCAACTGTAGAGGGAGAGGCGTGCAACGAATGCGAAAGTTGTAACGCTTTTAACGAAGGACGTAGCTATAATATCTTCGAGTTGGATGCTGCGAGCAATAACTCCGTTGAGAATATCAAGTCTTTGATGGAGCAAACTCGTATTCCTCCACAGGTTGGTCGATATAAAGTCTTCATCATTGATGAGGTTCATATGCTGTCAACGGCGGCTTTCAATGCTTTCTTGAAGACACTGGAAGAGCCACCTGCTCATATTATTTTCATTCTTGCAACAACAGAGAAGCATAAGATTCTCCCCACAATCTTGTCTCGTTGTCAGATCTATGACTTTGAAAGAATGACTGTACGCGACATCATTGGGCATCTAAAGAGCGTGGCTGAGAAAGAAAATATCAAATATGATGAGCAGGCTTTGAACGTCATAGCTGAGAAAGCTGATGGTGGTATGCGCGATGCTCTTTCAATATTTGACCAGGCTGCAAGTTTCTCTCAGGGAGATATCAGTTATCAAAAGGTGATTGAAGACCTCAATGTGCTGGATGAGGAGAATTACTTCAACATCATTGATCTTGCTTTGGAGAATAAGGTAAGTGAGATAATGGTACTCTTGAATACAGTCATAAACAAGGGATTTGATGGTGGAAATCTCATCAATGGCTTGGCTTCACACGTGCGCAACGTACTGATGGCAAAGGATGCAAAGACCCTTCCTCTGTTAGAGGTGAGCGATCAGCAACGCCAACGTTATCAAAGTCAGGCACAGAAGTGTCCTACACCATTCCTGTATGATGCTCTGAAGATTATGAATCGTTGCGATGTGGAGTATCGCCAGAGCTCGAATAAGCGTCTGTTAGTTGAGCTGACACTGATTGAAGTGGCTCAGATAACGCAGAAAGACGATGATGTCCCAGCCTCGGGGCGTAGCCCTAAGCGTTTGAAATCCCTGTTTAAGAAACTTATAATGAAGGCTCAGAATAAACCGACTCCGCAGGTAGTCGGGAGCCTGAAACGTGCTAATGCAGCATCACAAGGTGTGGCTGATGGGGTAGTATCACCAGTAAAAGATGATGCAGCTCCGAAGATTGAAACATCTATCATCTCTCCCAAGCCTTTTCCTACAGCTATGTCAGGGTCTATGAACTTAGGTTCCTTGGGGATGTCATTTGATAATCTTCTTAAGAGTAAAGATAAAAAGCCAGCTTATATAGATGAGCCTGAGGTCACAAACAAGGAAGAAAATGAATCATTCTCCCAGCAAGACCTTGTTGTGCAATGGCGTTCCATGTGTTCACGTATGCCGAGTGATATGCAGGCTTTGGCTCAACGCATGAAGAATATTATTCCAACAATAACGGAATTTCCGCATATTCAGGTGTTGGCAGAGAATAAAATCCAACTGAATGAACTGCTATCTATTAAGGCACGCATACGTGCAACTCTGGCAAAGACATTGCATAATGGACAGCTTGAACTGACTATTCGCTTGGCGGAGCAGGATGAAATCAAACCTATACTCACACCAAGACAGGAATTAGAGAAGCTAAAACAGACCAATAAACCCGTAATGAAACTGATTGAGGCCTTAGGATTAGAGTTGGCATAGAGGATGAATTCTGGAGTATGAAATACTATTACAGATTTTCTTCTCGCTACAATTAAAAAACAAAAGAATGTGCCTCAAAATAGAATTGGTAACTAACAGAGAATCAGAAGGTTAATGTGGGGCTTTGTAAAAGACGCCCTTTTGCGTTGTAAAAGGGCGTCTTTTGGAGTGTAAAAGGGCATCTTTTGCAACTCAAAAGGGCACCTTTTACAATGCAAAAGAGCCTCTATTGATTTCATAATATGAATTTATCTTACACTGATAGTAGTTGTTAGGCTACCGTAATCATGTGATTGTAAGGTGCACAAGTAAAACAATAAGCATCAAACAGTGCTTCATGTATCTGACAACTCGTCTTTGTTTATCACTAAAAGAGCATATTTGTGAGGCGTTCTAAAACGTTAAAATAGTGTAATGATATATATATTCACCATTAATTCTGTACTTTTGCACGATATTAATCAATGAGAAATAAGAGCATCATACTCCTACTATCGATGGCCATCGTCTATGCGATGGCAAGCATTAATATGCCCTTGCCAAAAGGTAAAAGGACCAAGAAGGCTACGGGTAATGCTGTTATTGTTGATAGTCTCTTGCAAGGGAAGCGTCCTGATGTAGCTGATAGCAGTAGATTTGCTGGACTGGATACAACGAAGATGGACTCTCTTCAATTGGCAATTTACCGCCATAATAAACAGATTGATGACTCTATTCGTGCAGATAGTGTAATGCGAGCACGTTCAAACGGTATTGATGCTCCGGTAATCTATTCTGCTGATGACTCAATCGTCTATGATGCTGCTACGGGAACTGCCTATCTGTATGGTAATTCTAAGGTGAATTACGAGAATATGAAACTCGCAAGTGATAAGGTTTATATGAACCTTGATAGTAATACTGTGCGTGCAACTGGTACTGCAGACTCAACAGAAGAGGGCGGAATCAAAGGAAAACCAATCTTTACAATGGGTAAAGATGAGTATAAGACGGATACCATGGCATTCAACTTCAAGTCGAAAAAGGGTTTGATAAAAGGTATCTACACCGAACAACAAGAAGGATTCCTTACTGGCGAGGTTGGTAAACGTGATTCAACGGGTGTCATTTACCTGCAGCATGGGCGTTATACAACCTGTGATAAGCCACATCCTGATTTCTATATTGCGCTTTCTCGTGCAAAAGTTCGACCAGGAAAGGACGTCGTTTTTGGCCCTGCTTACCTTGTCGTAGCTGATGTTCCGTTGCCATTGGCTATCCCTTACGGTTTCTTCCCGTTCTCAAAGAAGTACTCCAGTGGCTTTATTATGCCGAGTTATGGTGATGAGAAAGATCGTGGTTTCTATCTTCGTGATGGTGGTTATTACTTCGCTATCAGTGATAAATGGGACTTAAAACTCTTAGGTGAGATATATACGAAAGGGTCATGGGGCTTTACTGCTGCCAGCAACTATCGCAAGCGCTATCGTTATTCGGGTGCCTTCCTCTTCAGTTATCAGAACACAAAGACGGGAGATAAGGGTCTTCCTGACTATGCAGAACAGGAGAGTTTTAAGTTGCAGTGGAACCATCGACAGGATCCGAAGGCCAATCCTTACAGCTCTTTGGCTGCAAGCGTGAACTTTGCTACGTCAAGTTATGAGCGTAATAACCTGACCAGTATGTATAATCCACAGACCTTGACGCAGTCAACACGTACGTCATCTGTCAGCTGGAGCACTACTTTCTCAAGTATAGGTCTGTCTTTAAGTGCAACGACCAACCTTGCACAGAACATGAGAGACTCTTCAATTCAGATGACTCTACCTGATTTGAACATCAGCTTGAGCCGTTTCTATCCTTTCAAACGTAAGCATGCTGTAGGGAAAGAACGCTGGTATGAGAAGATATCTATGAGCTATACGGGTCAGTTGTCAAACTCAATATCAACAAAAGAAGACCGTTTCTTACACTCAAACTTGTTTAAGGACTGGAAGAATGCTTTCCAACACAGTATTCCTGTACAAGCAAACTTCACCTTATTTAATTATATTAATGTCACACCTTCCTTTAATTTCACAGACCGTATGTACTCTAAGAAGATATTACGGTCATGGGATGGAGTGAAACAAAAGGAAGTTAATGATACTACTTATGGATTCCATAACGTTTATAACTGGAGCTTCGGGATGAGTGCCAGTACAAAACTGTATGGTTTCTGGACTCCAAGTAGGAAACTTTTCGGTGATAAGATTCAGGCTATACGCCACGTCATAACTCCTCAGGTATCATTCTCTTATTCACCAAACTTCGGAGCACGCCGTTACGGATACTATGATAGCTACCAGTATACAGATGCAAGTGGTAATGTGAAGCTTGTAGAATACTCTCCTTATCAGGAAGAACTATATGGTGTTCCGGGTAAGTATAAGACTGAGATGATCAGTTGGGATGTGAGCAACAACATTGAAATGAAGATTAAAAGTGATAAGGACTCCACTGGCTTTAGGAAGATTAGCATCATTGATGAGCTGGGTGCAAGCATGTCTTATAATGCTGCTGCAGACTTCCATCGCTGGAGTGACCTCAGTGTTCGTCTTCGTTTGAAGTGGTGGAAGAACTATACTTTCTCCATGAATGCCCAGTTTGCTACTTATGCATACGAACTTGATGCAAGTGGAAAGCCTTATGTCGGCAATCACACAGAGTGGGGTTACGGTCGATTCCCACGCTTCCAGGGTATGTCACAGAACTTTTCTTTCACTCTAAACCCTGAGAAACTGAAGAAATGGTTCGGACATAAGGATGATACAGATGATGATAAGACCACTGAAAGCAGTGATGGACCAGATACAGACATTGAGTCTAACATGGATGATGACCTTGAAAAGGGTAAGTATGCAGCTAAGAAGAAACGTGGAGATATAGCAGAAACAGATGATAATGGATATATGAGTTTTAATATGCCATGGTCATTGACAATCGGATATGGTATCACTATGCGTGAAAATACTGCAGGAAGATTCAATACAAGGACGATGCGTTATCCTTATAAGTTCTCACAAACATTGAATGTCTCTGGTAATATACGCATCAGTGATGGGTGGAATATTAATTTCTCAAGTGGTTATGACTTCGAAAATCATGCTATGAGTATGACAACTGCAAGTCTTTCACGCGACCTCCACTGCTTTAATATGAGTGCTTCTGTGGTATTAGCACCTTATACTTCATACAACTTCACGTTCCGTTGTAATGCTTCTACACTTACAGATGCTCTGAAGTATGACAAGCGTAGCGGTATCAGTAATGCCGTTCAATGGTATTAACCTCTATTTTAAAACATATTGCAGGGAGCAGATATAGCTCCCTGTTATCTTTATAAACAACCCAAACTGCAAAGAAATATGAAGAAACAGACACAGGCTATTCATCTGCCTTACAAGCGTCGGGATGCTTATGATGCATTAAGTATGCCTGTATACAATGCTGTCGCCTATGAGTTTGATAATGCGCAATTGATGGCTGATGCTTTCTGTGGGCGTATTGATGCTCCAGATTATTCGCGTGTAGAGAACCCAACAGTAACAAATCTTGAGTTACGTGTTAAGGCTTTGACGGGGGCAGAGCGTGTTATAGCCTTTAACTCAGGTATGGCTGCCATCAGTAATACGATGTTTGCTATCGTAGAACAGGGTAAAAATGTTATCACATCCCGTCATTTGTTTGGTAATTCATACTCTTTGCTGACTTCAACATTGAAGCGACTCGGCGTAGAGGCTAAGCTTTGTGACCTAACTGACATCGCTTCGGTAGAGAAACAGATAGATAATAACACGTGTTGTCTATTCCTTGAGGTAATGACAAACCCTCAGTTGGAGGTAGCTGATGTTAAAGCGTTGTCTGATATAGTACATAAGCATGGCATTCCTGTTGTTGCTGATACTACGATAATACCTTTCACACAGTTCTCCGGTAAGGATTTAGGAATTGATGTTGAGGTCGTTTCAAGTACAAAATACATCAGTGGAGGCGCTACTTCATTGGGTGGTTTGATCATAGATTATGGTACTTTCCCTACTATCGGAGACCGTCTCATGAACGAAATGCTCTTTAATCTTGGTGCTTATATGACCCCACAGGTAGCTTATATGCAGACATTAGGTTTGGAAACACTTGATGCTCGTTATCGTGTGCAGGCAGGTAATGCTCTGGAGTTGGCTAAGAGACTACGTACACTGAAACCTATTTGCAAAGTGAACTACGTTGGCTTAGATGATAATCCTTACCATCAACTGTCTGTTCGGCAATATGGAGAAACAGCTGGGGCTATGGTTACGATTGATTTAGAGGACCAGGCGGCTTGTTTCAGACTGCTTGACAATCTTAAACTCATTCATCGTGCTACGAATCTCTTCGATAATCGTACGTTGGCAATCCATCCTGCAAGTACCATTTTCGGTCTCTTTACTCCAGAAGAACGGGCTGCTATGGATGTGTTTGATACAACCATACGACTCAGTATAGGCCTGGAGAGTGTGGATGATTTGTTTGATGACATTAAACAAGTATTGGGAGTATGACAAAGACTTATAACTTTGATGAGATAATAGACCGTTCTGGAAGTGGTGATCTGAAGCATGAAGCTCTCCTTCCACGGTGGGGACGAAATGATTTGTTACCTCTCTGGGTGGCTGATATGGATTTTGCTACGCCTGATTTTGTGGTAGATGCATTAAAAGAACGCCTGAACCATCCTATCTTTGGTTATACAGTTGACCCTTCAGACTACCGACCTGCTATTATTGATTGGATCCGATCACATCATAATTGGGATGTTAAGCCAGAGTGGCTAAGCTTCATTCCTGGTATTGTTAAGGGTATCGGACTCGTAATAAATGTGTTTACTAAACCTGATGAGAAGGTGATTATCCAACCACCTGTCTATCATCCTTTCCGTCTGACACCAGAAGGTAACCATCGGGAAGTAGTATTCAATCCTCTGCGGCGGCGTGAAGACGGGTACTATGATATGGATTTTGATAACCTGGAGAAGATCTGTGATGATAAGTGTCGTGTGCTTGTATTGTGTAATCCTCATAATCCTGCAGGGCTGTGTTGGTCTGTAGACACTCTGAAACGATTGGCAGACTTCTGTTATGAACACCGTATCATAGTTATAAGTGATGAGATTCACAGTGATATGGCAGTCTTTGGAAATCGTCATGTACCATTTGCGAGTGTGTCAGAGCATGCGGCAGACATCAGTATCACGTTCGGTGCACCTACTAAAACATTCAATATGGCAGGAATTGTAAGTTCCTATTCCATTGTTCTAAATGGTGATTTGCGTGAGCGTTTCTATGGTTGGTTAAAGGCAAACGAACTCGATGAGCCAACACTCTTTGCCCCTATAGCTACGATTGCGGCCTTCCGCAAGGGTGAAGAATGGCGTAAGCAGATGTTAGCATATGTGGAAGAGAACGTGAACTTTGTTGAAAACTACTGCAAGGAGCATATCCCTGGTATACGTCCATTACGTCCACAGGCCAGTTTTCTGGTATGGTTAGATTGCAATGGGTTAGGTCTTAATCATGAACAACTGTTAGATCTTTTCATTGATAAGGCTCATTTGGCTTTAAATGATGGTGAGATGTTTGGGTCAGGTGGTGAAGGTTTCATGCGTTTAAACATCGGAACGCCTCGTGCAGTGCTTCATCAGGCATTGGATCAGCTGGCAGAGGCTGTAAAGAATCTATAAATATTAAGGAGTAAGGTACTATTGCTATTCTGTGAATATTTCCCATATTAGTTAGCCAATAGTACCTTACTGTATTTCATACAGTGATGGGAACAAACGTGTATTCCTGTCTTTTACTTGTATTCTATAGCCCCGCACCAATAGTGCTACAGCTCCGCACCATTGGTGTTGATGGTAAGCACGAATGGTGTTGATGGTTTAACACCGTATGAAAGGTTACACATTATACCATTTAATGTCCTCCCGTTAGTAATACTTTTCTATATATACACCCAGTGATACATATGTTTGTTTCTAAAAGGAGAGGTATAGTAGGAGAGTACTTTTTCAAGTTTGCTGTCACTACTGTCACTAATAATAATCCTTTAACCTCCTAGAATCAAACTGATTATGCGAAGTGTTAAAAGTGACAGCAACTAAAATAAAAAATAAATTAGGAGATTGTGTGGTGTAATAGATACTGTAGGATTATTCAACGTATGGACTTCTCACCCTCTAAATTTAATGTCTAACAATTAAATATTGGTCGTGTTTTTTTCGGTGAACACCTTTTATGTATTGAGTTTAAGGATGAATCGAGGAGAAAGTTACTGCCAAAAATGCATTAGTTAACTGCAAAACATTGCATATTACAGGAGAAAATTCTATCTTTGCAGCTGACTTAACAAGCTCAAAGAGCAAAAGACAAAACTAATCTCAACCAATGATTTATCAGTAAGAAGAACTTTATTGATTGTTGGTTCCTTAAATGTAAACTATTATTCTCTAACTGTTTTAACATGAAAAAGAAAGTAAAAATAGGGCTCTTGCCACGAGTTATCATCGCAATTCTCCTTGGAATATTCTTTGGTTACTTCATGCCCACGCCATTAGCGAGGGTATTTCTGACCTTCAATGGTATTTTTAGTCAGTTCTTAGGCTTTATGATTCCATTAATTATCATAGGCCTTGTGACACCAGCTATTGCTGATATAGGGAAAGGAGCAGGTAAACTCTTATTAGTAACAGTAATCATAGCTTATGTTGATACGGTTGTTGCAGGTGGATTAGCTTATGGTACAGGCTTATGTCTGTTTCCTTCAATGATCGCTTCTACAGGAGGAGCAATGCCACATATTGACAAGGCTACCGAATTAGCACCTTATTTCAGTATCAATATACCAGCTATGGCGGATGTAATGAGTGGATTGGTGTTCTCCTTCATGCTTGGTTTGGGTATAGCTTATGGTGGATTGACGGCAACAAAGAATATTTTCAATGAGTTTAAGTATGTCATTGAGAAAGTAATAGCAAAAGCAATCATTCCTTTGTTACCGTTATATATCTTTGGAGTGTTCCTCAATATGGCGCATAATGGCCAGGCTCAGCAGATACTCTTAGTCTTTTCACAGATTATTATCGTTATTCTTGTTCTGCATGTATTCATCTTGGTATATCAATTCTGTATTGCTGGAGCTATCATAAGACGGAATCCTTTCCGCTTGTTATGGAACATGATACCGGCTTATCTTACCGCTTTAGGGACAAGTTCATCAGCAGCTACAATTCCTGTCACGCTTGAACAGACCATGAAGAATGGCGTGGGGAAGGAGATCGCAGGCTTTGTAGTACCACTTTGTGCAACGATTCATCTCAGTGGTAGTGCGATGAAGATTACGTCTTGTGCTCTTACCATCTGTTTGTTGGTTGGTCTTCCACATGATCCAGCACTCTTCATCTATTTCATCCTTATGCTTTCTATTATTATGGTAGCTGCTCCAGGAGTTCCAGGAGGGGCTATCATGGCAGCATTAGCTCCCTTGGCAAGTATCTTAGGCTTTAATGCTGAAGCCCAAGCATTGATGATAGCACTGTACATAGCTATGGATAGCTTTGGAACAGCATGTAACGTGACAGGAGATGGTGCAATAGCACTGGTAGTAAACAAAATGTTTGGAAAAAAAGAAAGATAATCTTTGTAGGGTAATCATGCTGATAATATGTTTAAAAAAATATATAGCAAATCCCTATCATTAGTAAATTTAAAAATTAAATTGTATCTTTGCAAGACATACAACTAAATATCCGTACATCATGGAAATAGTAGAAAGATTCATAAATTACACTAAGTTTGATACACAATCGGCTGAAGACTCCGATACAGTACCAAGTACTCCGAAGCAACTTGTCTTTGCTAAATATCTCAAGGAGGAACTTGAACGTGAGGGAATGAAGGATGTCGAGATGGATGAGATGGGCTATATCTACGCCACACTTCCCTCTAACACCAAGAAAAAAGTACCTACTATCGGGTTCATCTCCCACTATGATACAGCTCTTGATGCGAGTGGTGCAAATATTAAGGCACGTGTTGTGAAGAATTACGATGGTGGTGACATAGAGTTAAACCCTAATATGATCAGCTCGCCACGTATGTTCCCAGAGCTTTTGGAGCACAAAGGAGAAGATCTTATAGTTACTGATGGTACAACTTTGCTGGGTGCAGATGATAAAGCAGGTATTGCTGAGATTGTTCAGGCTATGTGTTTCCTTCGTGATCATAACGAAATAGAACACGGAGACATCCGTATTGGTTTCAATCCAGATGAGGAAATTGGAAAAGGAGCACATCATTTTAATGTTGAAAAGTTTGGATGTGAATGGGGTTACACCATTGATGGGGGTGATCTTGGTGAACTTGAATATGAGAATTTCAATGCTGCTGGTGCTAAAGTCCTTATACATGGTGTGAGCGTTCATACAGGATATGCTAAGGGAAAGATGGTCAATGCTAGTCGTTTGGCATGTGAATTCAATGCAATGATACCATCTGATGAAATCCCTGAGACGACTGAAGGCTATCAAGGTTTCTATCATCTTATTGGTATAGAGAGCCGTTGTGAAGAGGCAAAGCTTAGTTATATCATCCGTGACCATGACCGTGACCACTTCGAAGACCGCAAGCGTTTCATGGAAAACTGCGTGAAGAAGATGAATGAGAAGTATGGTGAAGGTACCGTAGAACTGAAGCTGAATGACCAATACTATAATATGAAGGAGAAGATAGACCCTAATATGCATGTTGTAGAGTTGGTTCTTCATGCCATGCAACAGGCTAATGTTGCTCCTAAAGTACAGCCTATTCGTGGTGGAACGGACGGTGCTCAGCTTTCGTTCAAGGGACTGCCATGTCCTAATATCTTTGCTGGTGGTGTTAATTTCCATGGTCCATACGAGTTCGTTTCTGTACAAGTAATGGAGAAAGCAATGCAGGTTATCATCAATATATGCCGATTAACAGCGGAGTTTAATGATTAAACTCATGTCTGTCTTTAGATAAAAAGTACTGAGGGGGACTAAACCTAATTTCTTATACATATTAGGTTTAGCCCCTTTTTCTTTAACAATGAAGTGCTTTATGCCTTCTTTCAATCCGAATGAAAGGCTGGAAAAGATGTTTTCGGTATAACTTCTCTAACTTCTTTAACTCCTTAAAATTCTCTAACTCATCCCATTATGGCAGAACTACCATCACTTGTTGAAGATCTTGCACTCATCCTTGTCGTAGCAGGATTCGTAACATTATTATTCAAAAAGCTAAAGCAACCATTAGTATTAGGATACATTGTAGCAGGTTTTCTAGTGTCACCTCATATGCCTTATCTGATGAGTGTCGTGGATAAAAGCGATATTCAGACTTGGGCTGACATAGGTGTTATCTTCCTGTTGTTTGCATTAGGACTTGATTTCTCCGTCAAGAAGATTCTGAAGATGGGTTCTTCTCCCATTGTGGCAGCAAGCACGATAATTGCTTGTATGATGACATTGGGGATGATTGTGGGCTATTGCTTCGGGTGGAAGAAGATGGATTGTATTTTCCTTGGAGGTATGCTAGCCATGAGTTCTACCACAATTATCTATAAAGCATTCTCTGACATGGGGTTAACCCAGCAGGGGTTTGCTGCCACAGTGATGAGTGTGCTTATCCTTGAAGATATTCTTGCCATTGTAATGATGGTAATGCTTAGCACATTAGCACGTGATGCAAGTCCTAATGGTATGCAGATCTTGGTAAGTGTAGCCAAGATTGGGTTCTTTCTTGTACTGTGGTTTGTGATTGGCCTATTTGCTATTCCTCTGATATTACGTTCCGTTCGTAAGTTCCTCAATAGTGAGACGCTTCTTATAGTGTCATTAGGTCTCTGCTGCTTGATGGCTGTTCTCTCCACACAAGTGGGCTTTAGTGCAGCTTTTGGAGCCTTTGTTATGGGTAGTATATTGGCAGAGACGATAGAAGCAGATAAGATTATCCGTCTTGTTGACCCTGTAAAAAACCTTTTTGGAGCAGTCTTCTTCGTCTCTGTAGGTATGTTGGTAGACCCACAAGTCCTCATTGATTATGCTCTACCGATTTTGTTTCTTGTCTTAACCATCCTTATAGGACAGGCTCTTTTTGGTACATTAGGCTATCTTCTCGGTGGTCAGACACTTAAAAATGCCATGCGATGTGGATTCTCTATGGCTCAAATAGGTGAATTTGCTTTTATCATTGCCTCTTTAGGTCTCTCCCTTCATGTTATTAGTGATTATCTTTATCCTGTTGTTGTTGCTGTTTCAGTCATAACAACGTTCCTTACTCCTTACATGATTCGGGCTGCTGAGCCTATGTATAATCTCCTTATTAAACATCTACCTAAGCGCTGGGTGCGTCGACTTACGCATATTCAGGATAATGATTCTGGTGAAAATACAGCATCTGAAAGCCTGTGGAAGAGCCTTTTGAAGAGTATGTTGGTCAATACCCTCATCTATGGAATACTTTCTTCTGCGGTTATTGCCCTTATGTTCTCTATCGTTTTACCTATCTGTAGGAAGTTTTCTGTTGAGTGGACGGGGAGTCATTGGGCGGGTAATGCTGTCTGTGGACTACTTACAGTAGCCTTTATTTCACCTTTCTTACGTGCTATTGTGATGAAGAGAAACCACTCTGAAGCCTTTAAAGCCTTATGGACTGACCGGCGCATAAACCGTCTTCCGCTGATAGCTACGGGTGTTGTACGTGTCATTGTTGCAGTTAGTTTTATCTTTTATATCTGCAATTACCTGACACGCTTCCAAAATGCACTGATGATTGCCATTGCTTTTGGTATACTCATACTTATAATTCTCTCCCGAAGGTTGAAGAAAAGGAGTATAAAATTGGAACGTCTCTTTATTCAGAACCTACGAAGTCGAGAGATAGAAGCACAGGTACATGGGCGTAAGAAACCACTGTTTGCTGACCATTTGATAGACCGTGACATACATATTGCCAACATTGAAGTGCCAGAAGATTCTTCATGGGCTGGAAAAACATTGCAGAGTCTTCGCCTGCGTAACCGATTTGGCGTGCATGTGAGCAGTATTCTTCGTGGTTCTGTTCGTATAAATATTCCTAATGGAGGTACAATTGTGTTCCCAGAAGATAAGCTTCAGGTCATTGGTAATGATGAACAGCTCACGGCATTCTCAACAGCTGTGAAGTCTGAGTTGATACCTGAGGATATACATATTGAAGAACGTGAGATGAAACTACGCCATTTCAAACTCTCTTCTACGAGTCCGTTTATTGGGAAAACGCTGAAAGAGAGTGGTATCAGAGACCAATATAACTGTATGGTAGTCGGTGTTGATGAAGGGCAGAAGAACCTTACACTAATCACACCTTCACGTTGTCTGCAATCAGGAGACGTTCTTTGGATAGTAGGTGAGGAACGTGACTTAGAAACTATTCAAGCTTTGGGATGATAGGAGAGTTAGAATTGTTTGCTGGTAAGTGGTGGATTGTGTAGAATGAAATGTCTTTACAGAAAACAAAAGCAAATTTACTGTAATGTTGGAGGATATGCATAAATTGCACTTTTGTATCTATCTGTAAAACAGAATGTTACGAATAGCAATGTGAAAGACGCCCTTTTGCATTGCAAAAGATGCCCTTTTAGCATGTAAAAGAGCATCTATTAAATCTTAAATGCGAATTAATCTTACATTAAATAGTAGATAGTGGTAGCTCTTGTGGGCATATGTAACCTGTCACATTATTTATAATAAAAGAGAGAATTAAGTATAATAGCACTTAATTCTCCCATAATGATAATTTCTTAGTGACTCCGTTGGGATTCAAACCCAAGACCTTCAGAACCGGAATCTGACGCTCTATTCAGCTAAGCTACGGAGCCAAATGATGCTGCAAAGGTACTGTAAAGTTGGCAAAAGTCAAAATAAAACATAAGATAATATGACCTATAGGTGGTCATGCTACGGTCTTAGGATATGCACAAGATAATGTTTTTGGTAATAGCAGTTATCAAAAAGTTATAATAAATGAGATAAAAATATCATTATGACCAAAGATGCTGTTCTTTATTTTGCAGTTTAATTAATAATACGTAACTTTGTTGGCAATAATGATAATAGGTAGAAGAATATAAAAGAAAGGGATATAATGGGTCAACTTATAAAGCCAGAAAGATACAAAGCATTGCTTAGTAAGCGGCAAACGGAACAAGGAATCAAATTGATAAAGGATTTTTTTCAGCAGAATTTAGCAACAGAACTGCGCTTGAGTCGCGTTACAGCCCCGTTATTTGTATTGAAAGGACTGGGGATTAATGATGATCTCAATGGTGTTGAACGTCCAGTTTCTTTTCCAATAAAGGACTTGGGAGACGCACAGGCTGAAGTTGTACACTCTTTGGCGAAGTGGAAACGACTGACATTAGCCGAGTATGAGATACAGCCGGGCTATGGTATCTATACCGATATGAATGCTATACGTGCTGATGAAGAGCTGGACAACCTTCATTCTCTTTATGTTGACCAATGGGATTGGGAGGCTGTTATTACAGAAAGTGACAGGACAAGACATTATTTAGAGGACGTTGTTCATCGTATCTATGGTGCAATCCTTCGTACAGAGTTCCTTACTTGTGAGGCTTATCCACAGTTGAAGCCTTTCCTTCCTAAGGATATTCATTTTATACATGCGCAGGAATTGTTAGAGATGTATCCTGATAAGACCCCAAAGGAGCGTGAAGATGCCATCTGTAAGAAGTATGGTGCAGTCTTTGTGGAGGGTATTGGCTGCAGATTGAGCAATGGTGAGAAGCATGATGGGCGTGCAGCTGACTATGATGATTGGTCAACTGTGGCAGAAGATGGCAAGGTTGGTCTGAATGGTGACATCCTTATTTGGTATCCAGTGTTAGGACGTAGCTTTGAGTTATCATCCATGGGTATCCGTGTTGATAAGGTTGCACTACTTCGTCAGTTGGAGATTGAGAGACAGGAAGAGCGCGAACAACTCTACTTCCATCAGCAACTGCTCTCCGGTAAGCTACCATTGAGTATCGGAGGAGGTATAGGACAGAGTCGTCTCTGTATGGTAATGCTGCACAAGGCACACATTGGCGAGATACAAGCAAGCATCTGGTCAGACGAGATGCGTCAGGAATGTGAAGCCGCAGGGATGTCGCTGATATAAAAACAAGAGTGTATCAAATATCCTATCATAAGTTTTTCCCTATAAACAGGCTATTTGACACACTCTTTTTTTGTATGAAATAATAATGGGTTAATCTATAAATCTTTTTGTTATCTCCCCATATTCATCAATCCTTCTGTCGCGTAAGAAGGGCCACCAGCGGCGTACTTGTTCGCTATGATCAATGTTAATATTGATGATAATGCCCTCTTCTTCATTGTCACTGGCACGGAAAAGCAGTTCTCCTTGGGGGCCTGCAGCGAAGCTACTGCCCCAAAACTGAATACCACCGGTCTGCTTACTTGAGTCAGGTTCATATCCTACACGGTTCACAGCGATGACAGGTAAGCCGTTGGCAACGGCATGTCCGCGCATAACAGTTGTCCATGCTTCACGTTGGCGTTGCTGTTCTTCATCTGTATCACTGGTTTCGTAACCAATAGCAGTAGGGTAGATGAGAATTTCGGCACCCTGTAGTGCCATTAAACGTGCTGTCTCTGGATACCACTGATCCCAACAAACAAGTACTCCAAGTCGCCCGACGCTGGTGTCAATGGGATGGAATCCAAGGTCGCCAGGTGTGAAATAGAACTTCTCATAGTATGCAGGATCGTCTGGAATATGCATCTTCCGATATTTTCCAGCAATACTTCCGTCTTTCTCAATGACTACTGCTGTATTATGATAGAGCCCTGGTGCACGCTTTTCAAAGAGTGATGTTACGATGACAATACCCAGTTCCCGCGCTAGTTCTCCGTAGAATTCAGTAGAAGGACCAGGTATCGTCTCTGCCAATTCGAATTTGTTTACGTCTTCAGTCTGGCAGAAATAAAGCGAGTTATGTAGTTCTTGCAGTATGATGAGTTGTGCCCCCCGCTGTGCAAGGTTGGTTATGTTCTCTGCCAAGCGTTCTATATTATTCTTTATGTCAGCAACATTGTGCTGCTGTATAATACCTATTTTTATTTCTTTCATATAGAAAATTCCTTTGCTTTCTCCATAGTCTCTCTATTAATCCTTCTGCATGAGAGGGGGGAGAGATTATGGATGGTTTGGATTACATATAATTATAGTGTTGGAAATCTTATCTTTCTTTTGGCGAAAGAGAGGGAAATTGCATCGTCAAACAGTGTATAGAACCATGTTGTCTTATGATAGTACGGCTATCAATACCCACGATTTCGCGGTCAGGGAATGCTGTCTGTATTGTTTCCAATGCCACTTTGTCCTTTTCTGGTTGGTTATATGTAGGTACAATAACTGCTCCATTGATGATAAGGAAGTTAGCATGAGTCGCCGGCAAGCGCTCTTCTTCGTCATAGATAGCATCAGGCATGGGCAGACGTAATAGGCGATAAGGTTTACCTTTGGTAGTACGTAACTGCTTTAGTTGCTCTTCTAAGAGACGGAAATCTTCATAATGCTCATCTTCTTTGTCGTCACATCCTATATATAATAAGGTGTCATTTGGGGCAATACGGACAATAGTATCAATGTGTCCGTCAGTGTCGTCGCCAGCTAACTGTCCATGATCAAGCCATATGACGCGTTCTACATTCGGGAAGAGCGAGCGTAATTTCTCATCAATCTCCTCTTTTGTTAGCGGTTGATTGCGGTGTGGTGCTATCAGACAGCTTGTGGTTGTGAAGAGTGTTTGGTCACCATCACTCTCAATGGAACCACCTTCAAGAACAAAATCTTTATGATTTTCCAATGTTCCATGGAATAGTCCAGCCTTGTAAACCTGTCGGTTGATTCTGTTATCTTTCTCTGCTGCAAACTTCTTTCCCCATCCATTGAAACAAAAATCAAGTAGGTGTCTTGGGTGGAAATAACCTTCTGGTTTGCCATCAGACAGGATGGTGATGGGCGCCACATCACGAGCCCACGTGTCATTGTTGTCACAAGCAAAGAGAGTTACTCGTCTTATCTGTTCCTCTGATAGTCTTTCTGTCAATAATAACCTTACTGATTCAATGTCACGTGCAGTGATCAACAACTCCTCATGACGGGTAATGGCATCAGCCATCTGCAGATATACTTCAGTAATCTCCTCCAGATAAGGACGCCAGTCAGTATCTTCGTGTGGCCATATCAGCATAATACTGTCTTGCTGTTCCCATTCTGCAGGTAACCGAAAGCTATGAAATTCGTTCTTATCCATACTGCAAAGATAAGAAAAGAAAATGTTATTCATACTAATACTATATGTGTTTTTTATGGAATGTATCATCGTATATATGCCACATGATATGTATCAATAGGTTTGATGGAGGTCAATTAATTGTAATATTTTTAAATCATGATGGATATTTTCTTTGTATAAATCAGTTCTTACCATTACCTTTGCATCCATAAAACGGAACATTATGGGGTTATAATCCCTAATTTGATGTACTAAAATAGATTGTCACTGTTTTTCAGGATAGTATTGTACAGGCTTCAATCTCAATAGGATTAGTGAGAAGTTGTAAAGGTAACAAGATTGTAAAACAAGAAAAAAGAACACGTTATGAAAGAAAGAATCATAAAGGCAAGCCTTACACGTAAGGTATTCCATTATCTAACAAACGTCATCAGAGAGTATAACATGGGACGTGTACACTGCTTGGCATAAGTCAGAGACTCGAGTTTGATAGAGTCATAGCAAGAAAAAAAGTTTGAGAGAATAATAGAAAGGTATCGGGCTGTAATCCAAATGGATTTCAGTCCGATTTTCTTTTCCTTGTAATTTTCTCCTTTCAGCTAGCTTCTACCTTCCCCTTTGAACATTAAAAAAGGGGAATTTTAAAGGTCTACTATGGCATTTTTGCGCATGATTGTGCGTATTACAGAAGATTACAAGGCGTCTGTAATCTTTCTACAAGGCCTTTGTAATAGTATTACCGACGCCTTGTAATTCTTTTACAAGGTCCTTGTAATTTTGAGAAAGGAAGCCTTTGAAGTTCTAATATGTAATAATGTAGGATTAAAAAGATGAACTTTATATCATAAATATTGAGCTATGTATATTGTAAGAATTGAATAATTTTCTTATCTTTGCAACCTAAAACTTATGCGTAGCGTGAAAATAAAGGAAGTAATTGATGCCCTTGAACGGTTCGCGCCTTTGCCCTTGCAGGAAGAGTATGACAATGCCGGCTTGCAAGTTGGATTGACAGAGGCGGAAGTATCAGGGGCTTTATTGTGTCTTGACGTGACTGAAAGAGTAGTGGATGAGGCCATTACAAAAGGTTGCAACTTAATTGTTGCACACCATCCACTTATCTTTCGGAAACTATCTCAGGTCACTGATGCAAACTATGTACAACGTACGGTGATAAAAGCTATCAAGAATGATATCGTGATAGTAGCTATGCACACAAATTTAGATGCTGCTTTTGGCGGTGTAAACTTCAAAATTGCAGAGAAGTTAGGGCTTAGAGACATCCGATTCTTTGGGCGTGAGAAAGTAGTGACCAATCCTTTGACGGGTAAAAAGGTAACAGGCGGAGATGGTGTTATCGGTTGTTTTGATACTCCTTTAGCAGCTGATGACCTGATATTGTTGCTAAAGAAGGAGTTTGATGTGGAATGTGTGCAAGCCAATGAACTGCTTCGGAGGGAGATACGGACGGTTGCTCTGTGCGGAGGTTCTGGTTCTTTCTTGTTGCAAGATGCAATTAATGCTGGCGCAGATGCCTTCATTACAGGTGAGATGGGTTATCATGAGTTCTTTGGACATGAGCAGGAGATACAGCTTTGTGTCATAGGCCATTACCAAAGTGAACAATATACGACAGAGGTTTTACGTGATGTAATAGAGCGTGATTGCCCTGGTGTGAAGTGTTGTATATCAGAGATAAATACGAATCCGATAGTTTACTTTAGTTGACAAGACCCTGTTCTGTAATAGGACTGTGGGCTGGTTGAAGAGTAAACTACGATATAAAATGAATTTTGAATTAAGTAATATATAAGAATTATGGCAAAGAAAGATCCAAAAGAGTTACCAGTAGAGGAAAAGCTGAAGAATCTTTTCCAGTTGCAGACAACGTTGTCAGCGATTGATGAGAAGCGTGCATTGCGTGGAGAACTGCCACTTGAGGTACGTGATTTGGAAGATGAACTGGAAGGTTTGCGTACTCGTATTGAGAAGATTGAGCAGGATATAAAGGATTATCAGCGTGCTATTACCCAGAAAAAGGGTGACATTGTTGAGGCTCAAGCAAGCTTAGAGCGTTATAACAAGCAGTTGGATACAGTTGCTAATAACCGTGAGTATGATACACTTACAAAGGAAATAGAGTTCCAAACACTGGAGATTGAGCTCTGTAATAAGAAGATTAAGGAGGCTCAGTACAAGGTTGAGGAGAAACAGAAGGACTTGGAAGCTAACCGTGGACTTCTTGAAGACCGCCAAAAGGCCTTAGAGGAGAAGCGTAACGAGCTTGATGAGATTATGCAAGAGACTCGTGAGGAGGAAAGTCTACTCAAAGACAAGGCTTCAGAGCTTGAGACTAAGATAGAATCAGGACTCCTTCGCAGCTTCAAACGTATTCGTCGTGGTGCTCGTAATGGTCTTGGTATCGTTTATGTACAGCGTGATGCATGTGGTGGTTGCTTCAATAAGATCCCGCCTCAGCGCCAGTTGGATGTGAAGATGCATAAGAAAATTATCGTTTGTGAGTACTGTGGTCGTATCTTGATTGACCCAGAATTGGCAGGTGTAAAGATTGAAAAGGCTGGTGAAGAGAAGCCTAAGAAGCGTAGAGCAACACGTAAAAAGAAGGAAGAAGGGGAGGAGTAAGGAAGAGTTTTCCGGCTTTCTCGCCTTTAAAAAGAGATAAAAGGATCCTCAGTCCATTAATGGGCTGGGGATTTTTCGTTTATAAAAGGGATTTTAATGGTTTATTTTTTCTTTGCATGTTGTCTCTTTTTATCCTTTGTCTAATGGTCTATTCGTTGTTTATCTTGCCATTAGTGGCGTTCTATATGACTGAGAGTCGCTCTGCTTGTATGGGAAGAAGGGTGAATAATGAATAGATGTTGAGGTACAGAAGAGAGGATGACTCATGATAAGAAGACATTCCTATTCATGAGTACTCTGTATCCTGTTTTTGTAAGAAGTATTCATAACTATAAAATGAAATGCGCCCTTTTGTGATGTAAAAGATGCCCTTTTGCAAAGTAAAAGGTGCCCTTTTGAATGGTAAAAGACGCCCTTCTGCAATGCAAAAGGGCGTCTTTTACTTAGCTATTTGTAAGCTATTGATAATCTGCATGTTACAAAATAGAAAATAATGTGTTTTATCTTGTTTTCCGTTTAGTCTGCTATCTCTATCTGTAAAGAAAACTACAACCCTGTTATGAACATCTGTCTGGATGGTCATAACAGGGTTATTACTATCTATCACATCATGTGATTATTCTCCCAATGGCTTACAGAATTTCAACAGACTCTATCTTTACATCCTCGTTAGGGCGATCATTCTGGTCTGTTTCACAGTCCTGAATACGCTCAACGACATCGAGTCCTTCCTCTACTTCACCAAAAACAGTGTATTGGCTGTCAAGGAAAGGTGTGCCGCCTATCGTAGTGTAAGCCTCAATCTGCTCTGGGGTAAATCCTGATTTACCTTCTTGTTTGCATATCTTTTTGGTCTCTTCAATAAGTTTATCTTGTAATGTCTGCAGTCCAGCACGGTCACGGTTACGTCTGAGGTCCATGATTTCATCACGATGCTGCCTTGTAAGTTCATTGAAGATACTTTGTTCTTGTTGCATAGCCATCTGATGTTCCATCTGTTTTAGCTCAGCTGGCTTGTAAGTTTTACCCCAAACGATGTAGAACTGACTACCACTACTTTCCCTGTTTGGGTTCACTTCATCTCCAGTGCGTGCTGCACTTAGTGCACCACGTTTATGAAAATATTGTGGATAAACAAACTCTGCGGGGATAGTATAGTCTGGTCCGCCTGTTCCTAACATCTTCCCTTTAGGAGCATTCTTACTTTCTGGGTCGCCACCTTGTATCATAAAGTCTTTGATAACACGGTGGAAGATCGTGCCATCAAGGTATTTTTCCTTTGCAAGTTTCAGAAAGTTATCACGGTGTTGTGGGGTTTCATCATAGAGCCTTATGATGATATCACCCTCTGATGTCTTTATTTTCAGTCTTGTTGCCATATCTTTTTTGATTTAAAAGCACGGTATATAATATTGTTTTTATTGTGAATGTTCAGCGCGAGTACTGTTGAATGTTATATTCCTCTTGCTTTAAAGATGCGTTCTTTTGCCTCATTTATCTCTTGGAACTTCTTTTCTGCAGCCTTACGAACGTCTTCCCCTAAGGCTGAGACACGGTCTGGATGATGTCTCAGAGCCATCTTCCGGTAGGCAATCTTTACCTCCTCGTCTGTTGCAGATGAGGTGATTCCCAGCACTTTATACGCATATTCAATGTCGACAGTAGACGTTGAGCCACTTTCAAGGTTGAGCATGGAGATCACATCTTGCTCTGATAGCCCTAAATAAGAGGCTATTTCCTTTAATATTGTGACTTCTTCAGGGCTTACAGTACCATCCACCTTGGTTATTATTACCAGATAGTTGAGTAGCTGTAGACGCTGGCTGGTATTCATATGGAGTCTTATTTCTACACAGCTTTGGCGGATTGTCTCTTTAAACTGATAAGGTCCTTGCTGCTTTTGCATCTCAAACAACCTTCGTAAGATGCTTTCTCCTTGTTGAACAGACTGTTCTCCGAAGTTCTGACGTAGGAATTGTCTGACGTATTCCATCTCAGAATGCATGATCTTACCATCCGCTTTGATAACATAAGAGGAGAGGACAAGCATAGAAAAGAGGAAAGAATTACGTGCTTCTTCATACGGCCGTGTATTGTTGAAGCCATTTCCATTCATGTCATTGAAGCCATTTCCAGTGGTGTTGTCTGTGTTGTTGTTATCCAAAGCTTCATCTAACATACTTCCAATGCAGAACCCTGCCACTGCACCTAAGATGTTTCCACCAGCTACGATCCAGCCCAGTGCTCCTCCAATCCACTTTCCTATTGCCATATTCTTTGTTTTTATGGGTTGTTCTTTTCTTGTTTTTACATTCCTTATATATATTAGTTAATTGGCAAAGATAGTGCCAAAGGGGTGGTAATTTCCTTTTTTATAAGTTGTAGGACTTTGTCTTTTGCCTATTCTCCTATATCCTTTCTTATTTGTCGGCACTATCAAAGGCTTATAAGCGGGACTTCTCTGCATTGCCAGCTCCTGTCCCTTTATACTTATTTCGTTTGGTATTGAAGTTATAAGTTATGGTCAGTGATATTGCGCGGGAGTAGTTGTAGCAGTCCTTGTCTAATATTGTTCCATAGCCATGAAGCGTCCATTGTTCACGTTCGGACTTAAAGATATCGTCTGCAGAGAGTATGAATATTAGGCGATTATTGTAGAATGTCTTGCGCAAAGCAAGATTCATTCTTGCCCATCCATTGGATATTTGAAAGCCATCATATATCTTTGTGCGTGCTCTGAAGTCAACTCTTGCTATGAAAGTCTTAGAGAAAGCAAACTGATTACGTAGTGAGATTACAAAGCAGGGATTGTTTTTTACTAATGTACCATTATCTAATGGTGCATGGAAACGCTGTTGGATATAATTGATTTCTGCTGTTGGCTGGTAGATTCCGAACTTAGGAGAAGCCGAGATACTTGCATAAAGGTTCTCAGAATGGTCGTAGT
>ERZ773013.212-NODE-212-length-37131-cov-5.628466_pt1 | contig 37131 bp, 25 predicted proteins | sample MGYA00511670_ERZ773013 | MGnify/ENA primary metagenome ERZ773013 (study PRJEB29015, sample SAMEA2738120) | human oral metagenome | biome: human oral; feature: human-associated habitat; material: saliva | place: China | collected 2257 ... | reverse complement strand
TAAAGGGCTTCGGGCTGGATTCTTCTGCAGTTTTGAAGTTTACCGGACAGCAATATTAAACAATAAACCTCTGCGCTTATTTCTGAAGACCGGACGTTGTCACACGAAATACGCCACGCACATCGATCTTCCTGCAGGCTGTACCTCCACATTCGGGGGCATCTGTGATTTTCATTGTGCAGAGCAAGGCTCCTGCCCCAAGTTCTGTGCATGTGTGGGGCCAGATGCGCATGCGTTGGCGAACGAAGCTCCCTTCGATGCGGGCAAAAAGAAAAGCCCTTCGCACAAAAGTGCAAAGGGCTTTGAAAGGCGGGTATTTGCGCGGGCAAATACTTTTCGGGATCCTATACCTTGATTTCAACCTCGACGCCGCAGGGAAGTTCGAGCTTCATCAGTGCGTCGATCGTCTTGGGGTTCGAGCTGTAGATGTCGATGAGACGCTTGTAGGTCGAAACTTCGAACTGCTCGCGGCTCTTCTTGTTGACGAAGGTCGAACGGTTGACGGTGAAAATGCGCTTGCGCGTGGGGAGGGGGATGGGACCGCTCACGATGGCGCCGGTGGCTTTCACGTTGGAAACAATCTTTTCTGCAGATTTCTCAACGAGCGTGTGGTCATAGCTCTTGAGTTTGATGCGGATCTTTTGACTCATTTGTTGTTTGAATTGAACTTTGCCTTGCGGCAGTGGGATAAGAGTCGTTCGCTATCCCACTGCGCAGACAAAATAGGGATTTTATTGGGGAATCTTGCGCTTCGTGCTCGATTACTTCACGAGATCTACACGACCCTTGATTTCTTCGAGTACCGACTTGGCGATGCTGCTCGAAACAGGTGCGTGGTGATCATAAGACATCGAGCTGGTTGCACGACCCGAAGTGATCGTACGGAGGGCAGTTACGTAACCGAACATCTCGGCGAGGGGCACCATAGCCTTCACTACGCGAGCACCGGAACGGCTGCTTTCCATGCCTTCGACTTGACCGCGGCGCTTGTTGAGGTCACCGATCACGTCACCCATGTTTTCTTCGGGCGTGATGACGTCAAGCTTCATGATGGGTTCCAAAAGCACGGGACCGGCCTGTGCACATGCGTTCTTGTAGGCCTGCAAAGCGGCGATTTCGAACGAAAGCTGGTCGGAGTCCACGGGGTGGAACGAACCATCGAGCAATTCGACCTTCAGGCTGTCGAGAGGGAAGCCACCGAGCACACCGCTCTTCATAGCATTCTCGAAACCTTTCTGTACCGAGGGGATGAACTCCTTAGGAATGTTACCGCCGGTCACTTTGTTCACGAACTGCAGGCCACCTTCCTTGTAATCTTCGTCTACGGGACCAACATTCACGATGATATCGGCGAACTTACCGCGACCACCGGACTGCTTCTTGTAGACTTCGCGGAGGTTCACCGTCTTGGTGATCGCTTCCTTGTAGTTTACCTGAGGCTTACCTTGGTTGATTTCAACCTTGAATTCGCGCTTCAGACGATCGATGATGATATCCAAGTGCAATTCACCCATACCGGAGATGATGGTCTGGCCACTTTGCTCGTCGGTCTTAACGGTGAACGTGGGATCTTCCTCAGCGAGCTTCGAAAGACCGGTAGAAAGCTTGTCGAGATCCTTCTGGGTTTTGGGCTCTACTGCGATACCGATCACGGGATCGGGGAATTCCATGGATTCAAGTACGATGGGTGCATCTTCTTCTGCGAGCGTATCACCCGTGCGGATGTCCTTGAAACCTACACCGGCACCGATATCACCGGCACCAATCACCTCAACAGGATTCTGCTTGTTGGAGTGCATCTGGAAGATACGCGAAACGCGTTCTTTCTTACCCGAACGTACGTTGTAAACATACGAACCGGCTTCGATCTTACCGGAATAAACGCGGAAGAAAGTCAGACGTCCCACATAGGGGTCGGTGGCAATCTTAAATGCGAGAGCCGAAGTCTTTTCGTCTTCCGAAACTTCACGCGTTTCGATCTCACCCGTTTCAGGATTCGTACCTTCGATCGCGGGCGTATCGAGAGGCGAGGGCAGGAACATTACCACGTAGTCGAGCAAAGTCTGCACGCCCTTGTTCTTAAACGACGAACCGCAAGTCATCGGAACGATATCCAATGCGAGTGTACCCTTACGGATTGCTGCAACGATCTCGTCTTCCGTGAGCGAGTTGGGATCTTCGAAGAACTTCTCCATCAGTGTCTCGTCTTGCTCGGCGGCAAGTTCAATCATCTTCTGGCGCCATTCGTTGCACTCGTCGACGAGTTCAGCGGGAATATCGTCCACTTCGTACTCAGCTCCCATCGTTTCGTCGTGCCAAAGGATGGCCTTCATCTTGATGAGGTCCACAATTCCCTTGAAGTTCTCCTCTGCACCGATAGGAACAGAGATCACGCAGGGCGTTGCACCGAGGACATCCTTCATTTGGCGTACCACTTCGAAGAAGTTGGCGCCCGAACGGTCCATTTTATTTACGTAGCCGATACGAGGAACGTTGTATTTATCAGCCTGACGCCACACGGTTTCAGACTGGGGCTCCACGCCACCCACTGCACAGTAGGTAGCTACTGCACCGTCGAGGACACGAAGCGAGCGTTCAACCTCGGCCGTGAAGTCAACGTGACCCGGAGTATCGATGAGATTGAACTTATATTTTACACCATTGTAAGTCCAGAAGGCAGTTGTTGCGGCAGACGTAATCGTGATACCGCGTTCTTGCTCCTGTTCCATCCAGTCCATGGTTGCGCCACCTTCGTGCACCTCACCGATCTTGTGGGTTTTACCGGTGTAGAACAGGATGCGCTCGGAGGTTGTGGTCTTACCGGCATCGATGTGCGCCATGATACCGATATTGCGCGTCAAATGGAGGTCTTGCTTTGCCATTTTAGTCTTATGCTATGAGGGGATTAGAAGCGGAAGTGCGCGAAAGCACGGTTTGCTTCAGCCATGCGGTGCATATCTTCCTTACGTTTGAAGGCACCACCTTGTTCGTTGTAAGCGTCCATGATCTCGGCTGCGAGTTTGTCGGCCATGGTCTTACCACCGCGCTTGCGAGCGAAGCTGATCAAGTTCTTCATGGAAACCGATTCCTTACGGTCGGGACGGATTTCAGTAGGCACCTGGAAGGTGGCACCACCGATACGGCGCGACTTTACTTCGACTTGCGGAGTGATTTTGTCCAGCGCGATCTTCCAGATCTCGAGGGCGCTCTTTTCTTCGCTTTGCATCTTCTCACCGACGAGTTCGAGAGCGTGATAGAAAATCTCGTAGCTCACGTTTTTCTTACCGTCGTACATGAGATGATTTACGAACTTGGAAACTTTCTGGTCTCCGTAAACGGGATCGGGAAGGATCAACCGCTTCTTAGGCTTTGCTTTACGCATGGGAAATTTGGTTTTGTGTGAGGCTGCATGCTGTCTTCAGCACATAACGTGCTTACTCAACCTTATGCAAACCAACATTATTCTTATATAGAAGAGGAGTGAGAAGAAGAAAGTGTACTTCTGTGACAGAAGAGTGCCTTCATTGCTCAGCAATTACTCTTTCTCCATTCTCTAACGGCTTAGCGTCAATTATTTCTTAGCCGCTTTGGGACGCTTCGCACCATATTTGGAACGACGCTGCGTGCGGTTGGCCACGCCGGCGGTATCAAGCGTACCGCGAACGATGTGATAACGCACACCGGGGAGGTCTTTCACACGACCGCCACGAACCAGCACGATGCTGTGTTCCTGAAGGTTGTGACCCTCACCGGGAATATAGGAGTTCACCTCCTTAGAGTTAGTCAGACGCACACGAGCGACTTTACGCATTGCCGAGTTAGGCTTCTTAGGCGTGGTGGTATATACACGAACGCACACGCCACGACGCTGAGGGCAGTTGTCCAGTGCAGGAGACTTGGACTTGTCGGCCGCCACCGAACGTCCCTTGCGCACAAGTTGTTGGATAGTAGGCATTTGATGTGATTTTTAATTGTTTATATATTGTATTTCTGATTGCGATATAGGGAGGCGTGAGTGTATACTACGCCATTTTGACTGCAAAGGTAGCCATTTTTTTTCGTGCCACCAACTCTTAGACGCATAAAGTCCCGGCGGGACAGTATACTCACTCGCCGGCGTGCGCCACCACCACGCGATTTTTGGATGGTAGGACAGAGAAATAGGCGATTCCGTAGGCCGCGGTGTGCACTCGGCGCGCATCGATGCCGTATCGGCCTACGAGCAGTGCGCGCACAGCCTCAACTCGACGATGAGCCAAAGCGCGATGTTCACCACCCGAAACATAGCCCGCGAGACTCACCTTGGCCGAAGGATTGCGGCGCAAGTAAGCCACGAGACGCGCCACTTCGCCCAACGGTGCTCCACTCACGGATGCACTGCCGGCTGCAAAGTAGACATCGAACTCCTCTGCACGCACTTTCTTGCCGGATTCACGGCGAGCACCTTGCTCCGCAGTGGTTTGCTGTTGGGGTGTTTCGTCAACCGACGGCGCCGTGGGCACTGTGGGAGCGGGTGTTTCGCTTCCGGTGATCGGCAATTCGGGCACCGGCGCGACAGGATCGGGCGTTTCGATAACGATAGGTACCGGAGTCACCGCCACTTGGGGCTCATTCTTCCGCTCATGCTGCGGCTGCAAGGGCCGCACGTGTTGTTGACCGGACGTTTCACGCGCTTTCTCCGGTCGCACAGCTGCTTCGTGGCGTTGCACAGTCGTTGCGACGCCTTCTTCGCGATCGCGAGCCGTTTTCTCTACCGGCCGATCGGGACCGGTCGCCACCACTTTCCGCTCTTCGTGTGCCATGGCGGGCACAGTCGGTACCGCCACCGTATGCGTTTCCGAACGACGCGGCGTTTGTACCACCGGACGATCGTGGACACGGCGCTCTGAAGCGCGGTCGGGCATTTGCGGCGTGGCGTGTTTCACCGGCGATGAAGATTCGGTGCCGCGGACTGACGGGGTGTTTTGTGCCGCAGCGACCGATGAGCTCACCGTCGCTCCGGACTTCGTCTCGGTCGACTTGGTCGGCTCCGTCGCTTTCTTGGGAGCATTGGCACCTTGAGGTGAGAGTGGAATCAACATTACATTCTCATTTCCGGGTTCCAGCGGGGCGCCGGTTTCATGTTCCTCGCCGTAGGTCACCGGTTCCGCGGGACGTACCGTTTCGGCCGGTTTGGGTTTGGACACCGTTCTTTTGGGCAACGGCACCACATATTCGCGATCGCCGGCCACGATGTGTCCGGTGCTGTCGACATGATAGTTGCCCGGAAGTTCAGCTCCGGACACCACACGCGTGGTCGGCTGCAAATCGGCCCGCTGCACGGGGTTGAGCGCCATCGAAGGCGTGGGCAGTGTACGCGAACGCGAACGGCGGCCGCGAGAAGCCAAGCGGGGAAAGATATACATGGTGCGCACCGTGTCGTTCACCACCAGATCTTCATCGTCATCATCCTCTTCCACACCATGCAAATAGGTGTGTCGACGCGCACGACGTCCGCCGGTCCAGCGATAGGTGAAGCCCACGGTCACCATCATGGCGGCTCTATGTATATTGTATTCGATCTGCGAATTTTCTTTTTCCGTGCGCAAGTCGTAGAACAGGGCCGGACGCACGTTGAGCGCCCAGGAGCGGTCGGCATTGAGGTACCAACTGAGATTCAGCCCCAGTTTCGACACCAAATAACTCGCTCCCAAATCGCGATTGGCCGCTTCTTCCTTGAAGTTGTGTCCCCAACCGAGCGACAGGATACCGTCGAGTTCAACGCGACGAGGCTCAACCGGCGGCGTGACAAACAAGTTTAAGAGATTGATTCCGCCATAAACATAGACTTGACTTCGGGCACTGCGACTCAACAGGAGGTTTTGATTGGCCAACAACAAATTGCCTTCCACACCCAGCGCGAGCGTAGGCGTGAATTGGCGTTTGAGATCGAGAGCAAACATCCCCGTAACCAATGAGGCATTGGGACTGTAAGACATCGGGTGGTAGGCTCCTCCACCAAAAGTGAAACCCCAGCTGCGTTTGAATTCGGGTCGCTCTGCCAAAGGCCCCACGAATTGAGCCCGTCCCGGCAAGAGAACGAGCAACGTGAAGAGGAAAAGCAACAGTCGTTTGTGCGTCATAATCGGAATAAGCGTATCATCATCGGACGACAATATATCTATTAACGTGCAAATTTACGCTCTCAACAAGAGAACTCCAAATTTAGCGCGCGTTTTCTGCGCTCCGTTCTTGCACATTCCATTTTGTTTTGCTACATTTGCTCATGTAGAACGCAAATGAGAGGTACAAATGACTTTTGGCACCCTTATTGCAGACACACTACCGACGACATTTTTCAACGGTCGGGACAAACGCACAAATTCATTCATCAATATAACACACTACCCTCCCATGGCAAACGAAAAAGAACAGGGTCAGCAGCTCCAGATCGAGTTGACGCCCGAAATCGCCAACGGCACTTACAGCAACCTGGCCATCATCAACCACAGCCCCCAGGAATTCGTACTCGACTTCATCGCCGCTCTCCCCGGTCTGCCCCAGGCTCGTGTCAATGCACGCCAAATCCTCACTCCCGAGAGCGCTAAGCGTCTTCTCTTCGCCCTCCAAGACAACGTAGTGAAGTACGAAAATGAATTCGGCACCATCGATCTCGGCACGCCTCAGCCCGCTGCCACGGAAGGTGTGGGTCGTACGGCCACGCCCTTCGGTGCTCCCGACGCCAAAGCGTAAGCGCCATTTCACAAAGTCGTCGACCCTGTCGGCCTACACTCCCTTTGCTTGTTCAAGCAGAGGGAGTTTTTTTGGCACATGCCCGAAAACCGTTCGGTCTGCACGCGTTTTCGTCCATCTCACGCGAAGCGGATCGTCAATTCAAACAAATTGCAGACGCAATTAAACAGATAATCATCTATCAGACAGATGATTACGTTCATAACCGAAGAGAAAAACAACGCAGTCGGGAAGTAGCGGTGAAAAACTCCCCACTTTCTGCAGAAACACTCCGATTTTCTACGGAAAACGGGGAAGAAGACGCAGAAAGTGGGGAAGCGATTTCGACAACTTCCGCTTCGTCCGCCGCTCGCACCCGGTTTCAGTAACCCAATTGCCCTGCTTCTGCACGCTCTGCGCACCAACGCAGTCCGGATACCCGGTGGAGATTTACGCCCCTCCCCTTTCGCCGACCGCCTTTCGCACTACTGAGTTTGACATGGCCGCCGAATGACGTCCAAACGGCTGACAACTGACAAAACTGCCGATCTTTGCGCCAAAACGTCCTTTTTCTGACACATGGACTAAGAAAAAAGCGGAATAGGTCGGGGCATCTTACAAACATTTTTTATCTTTGCTCATGAAATGCTCCGCCTTCGACGAGTTAAACCGTTCGTGCCCTCCTTCGCTTCGCATGCAACGGGAACTTTTCGGCCGTGCCTTTCCCTTCCTTCGCACTATATATAAATGTACGCGCGCGAGAACGCTGTTTTTCTCGCCCGACCCAAGATCTGTTTCGCTCTACAAATGAAACGCATCACACTTCGCTTCGGCGCGCTCTCCATGCCTGCCGCCTTTTTTCTCAATCTCTTGCTGGTGTATGTGGTCTATGCGCTCTGTCGCTTGGCCTTTTTGGTAACCAACTGGGACACCTTCGCCCCGGGGTTCGCCCAACTCGACACGTGGCGGGTGATCAAGGGAACGCTTTTCTTCGACACTTCAGCCATTCTCTACACCAATGTGCTCTATGCCCTGTTGATGCTGCTGCCCCTGCACTACAAAGAGCGGGCGGCTTGGCAACTGGTTTGCAAATGGCTCTTTGTGCTGACCAACAGCTTGTGTGTGGTGGCCAATATGGCCGATGCGGTCTATTTTCAATACACCGGCCGCCGCACCACTTGGACCGTTTTCGGAGAATTCGGCCATGAGGGCAACATTTTGTCGATCGTCGGCAAGGAAGTGCTCCACCACCCTGTGGTTTTGCTCATCGGCATCGCCCTGATCGCCCTGCTTTGGTTGGCCTATGTGCATCCGCGCTCGCTCACCAAGGCGCCGCGACCGGCCACGCCCTACTACGTGACTCAAGTCTTCATGTTGGGGCTCTTCGTCCCCCTCTGTGTGGCCGGCATGCGCGGTGGATTCACCACGGCGGTACGGCCCATCACCCTGAGCAACGCCAATCAGTTTGTCAACCGCCCGGCCGAGGCGGCTTTGGTGCTGAACACGCCGTTTTCGATGATACGCACCGCCACGAAAAAGGCCTTCGTCGACCCGAAATACTACACCCCCGACGAACTCAACGCCATCTATTCGCCGCTGCACAGACCGGGCGATGCCCTCACCCCCCGACACAAGAACGTGGTGGTGATCATTCTCGAAAGCTTCGGACAAGAATTTGTGGGCGCCCTCAATCCGCAACTCGACGGCGGGCGCTACAAGGGCGTGACCCCCTTCCTCGATTCGCTCATCGGGGTGAGCACAACCTACGAAAACTCGTTTGCCAACGGACGCAAGAGTATCGATGGCATGCCCTCGGTGTTGTCGTCGATACCCATGTTTGTCGAACCGTTTTTCCTCACGCCCGCTTCGCTCAACCACCTGAGTGGATTGGCACGCGAACTGAACGGCGAGGGATATCACACGGCTTTCTTCCATGGTGCGCAAAACGGTTCGATGGGGTTCGAGGCCTTTGCCCGCTCCACGGGATTCGGCCAATACTACGGCCGCACAGAGTTTGACGCCGACCCACGTTTCGGCGGAGAAAATGAGTTCGACGGCACTTGGGCCATTTGGGACGAGCCTTTCCTCCAATTCTATGCCCAAAAGATGAGCGAAATGAAACAGCCCTTCATGACGGCCGTCTTCACCGCCTCGTCCCATGCGCCATATAAGGTGCCGGAGCGCTACGCCAAGCAATTCCCGGAAGAGGGAGGCACTCCTTTGCACAAATGCGTGCGGTATAGCGACATGGCACTGCGCAAGTTCTTCGAAACCGCTCGACGCCAGCCGTGGTACAAAAACACCATTTTCGTTCTCACGGCCGACCACACCAGCCTCTCCACGCACGAAGAATATCAAACGCCGCTCGGACGCTTCCGGGTGCCCATCATTTTCTTCGATCCCTCGGGCGACATGAAACCCGGTCGCCGTCCCGGCATCGCCAAACAGATCGATATCATGCCGACACTGCTCGGTTACCTCGGTTTCCAGCACCCGTTTGTGGCTTTCGGCAACGACCTGACGCACCTCCCCGCGACCCTCAATTATGAAGTGGCGTATTTGAACGGCGTCTACGTGTTTGCACAAGGCGACTACGTGCTGCTCTTCGACGGCAGCCAGACCACTGGCGTCTTCGACTACAAAAAAGATCGGCTCATGGTGCATAATCTCAAAGGTCGCGTGCCGCAACAGGCCGCAATGGAGCGACTGCTGAAAGCCATCATACAATCGTACATGCAACGCATGCTCACCGATCAACTGACGGTGAAATGATCTGCCCCAACGACTTATGACAAGAAAAAAGAAAATCACGCTTGGCTGCCTCGGGCTACTGCTCGCGGGACTGGCCGTGCTGTCCTACGTGCGCTGGAATGTGTGGTTCGGCAATCCCCCCGAAGCGCCCTATGCGCCCCAGCCCACGCCTTCTCGCGTGCTGCTCACCTTCGGCAATGACGGGGCGCTCTCCCGCAACGTGAGTTGGCAATGCGATTCGGTGCTGCACACCTCGCATTTGGAGCTGGCTGCCGACGACGACACAGCGGTGATCTGCATTCCGGCCACCGGCGAAGTGTTTCATTCCCGCAGCGGCAAGGGCGCATTCTACGTGGCACGGCTCACTCACCTGGTCGACGGGCAATGTTATCACTATCGTGTGGTGACAGATGGAAAGGCCTCGCCGTGGTACCGCTTCACGGCCAAAGATGCCGGGGCAGACCGTAATTTCTCGTTCCTCTATTTCGGCGATGTGCAAGACACCATCGGCGGCATTGCGCACCGCGAGATCATGAAGGCATGGCAAGCTCATCCGGAAGTGGATTTCGCCGTATTCGGCGGGGACCTCACCGAGCGACCCACCGACGAATATTGGAATGAAACCTTCCGCGATCTGGACACCATCGGCCAACAACTCCCCATCCTCTGCGCCACCGGCAACCACGAGTATTTGAAATACCCCATTCGCCAATTGGAGCGGCGCTTTTCGCTGGTTTTCTCCTATTTCCTCCAATCGATGGTGGGGAAAAACCAAGTTTACGCCCTTCGCTTCGGCAATCTCCAACTCTGCCTCCTCGATTCTAACCGAGAACTGCCCTATTTGCTGCAACAAAACAATTGGCTCGAACAGCAAGTCAAGGGCGACGGCGCACGATGGAACGTGGTGGTGCTGCACCACCCCATCTATTCCGCCAAATCAGGCAGCAATAACCTGATGCAACGCTGGGCTTTCGCCTCCACGCTCAACGACTATGCCGACCTTGTGCTCCAGGGGCACGAACACGCCTATGCCCGCATGACACGCCACGACGAAGACGGCCACCCCACCACGCCGGTCTACACCGTGAGCCACTGTTCGCCCAAACAATACCGCATTGAATTCGACGAACGCTTCGACCGCTTCGGCACCGGCACCCAGTTCTACCAGCTCATTGCGGTGCGCGGCGACACCCTGCAGATGAACACTTTCGACGCCGCAACGGGACGCCTCTACGACCGGGTCGACATCGTGAAAGGGATGCACGACCAAGTTCGCATCGTCGACGAAGGGAAACGCATCCCCGAGATTCTCCGCTTCACGCCCCGACCGGGCAATAAAAAAGATGCGGCCTTTGCCGACCGCATCCGCGACTACAAACGCCGCAAGGGCATTCGCTAAATCCATCTCATGCAACAACTTCTCATCATCACGCCCGTCAAAGACAGCATCGACCACACCGTGCGCACCATGGAGGCCGTTGTGCAGTCGGAACTCAACGTTCCGCACCGCTACGTGGTGTTTAATGACAATTCGACGCCCGAAAACACCGCACGCCTCCACACCGAGGCAGCACGGCTGGGCGTGGAGGTCGTAGATCTGGCCACCCTCACCGATCATCCCTCGCCCAACTACCTCTTTGTGCTGCGCCGCTGTCGGAAAGAAGCCTTGGCCGACGACGCAGGACTGCTGATTGTGGAGAGCGACGTGACGGTGCAACGCGACACACTGCAAAAACTCTTCGACGGCGCAACGGCGCGCCCGAATTGTGGCATCGCCGCAGCCGTAACTGTGGACGAGGAGGGGAAAATCAACTACCCCTATCTCTATGCCCGCGGCAAAGAGGGACAAGATTACGACTGCAAGAAACATTGTTCCTTCTGCTGCTCGCTGCTCACGCCCGCGCTGCTGAAAGCCTGCGACTTCGACCGACTCGACGACTCGAAAAACTGGTTTGACGTGACGATTTCGCACGATAGTCTCGCAGCCGGACTGCACAACTACCTGTTCTGCTCGCTCCCCGTCGTGCATCGCCCGCACGGCAGCCGCCCGTGGAAGCAACTGAAGTACACCAACCCCATCAAATACTATTGGACGAAATGGACGAAGGGATTCGACAAGATCTGACCGCCCCCACTTCGACAGCCGACGGCTCGACGCCGCTCGTGTCGGTGATCATGCCGCTCTACAATGCGGAGGCCTATGTCGAAGCCGCCATCCACTCGGTGCTGGCTTCCTCCTTTCGGTCCTTAGAAGTGGTGGTGGTGGACGATGGTTCGACCGACGGTTCGGCCAAGGTCGTGGAAACGTTGGCCGAAACCGACCGGCGCATTCGTTTGCTCCACCAAGCGAACGTGGGTCCCTGTCGCGCACGCAATGTGGCGGTGGCCACCTCGCGGGGTCGCTACATTCTGCCGGTCGATGCCGACGACCTGCTCGCACCGTCCTTCATTGCAGACGCGGTCGCCGTGCTCGACCAACAACCGGAAGTGAAAGTTGTGCGCCCCACAATTGATTTCATCGGCGGACGCAGTGGGCGCTGGCACCTCCCCGATTTCTCGCTCCGACTCTTGGCACGTCGCAACCACATTGCGGCCTGCGCCCTCTACCGACGCGAAGACTTCGACCGTGTGGGAGGTTATTGTGAGGAGATCAAAGCGCGAGAGGATTGGGATTTCTGGATTTCGATGCTCAAACACGGAGGAAAGGTGGTGCGCCTGCCCGAAGTGGGCTACTACTACCGCGTGGTGGCGCACTCCAAACGCTTCCGCGATCGGAAACTCGCCGCTCACGTCATTCGCACGCTCAATATTCGGCACGCAGCCTTCTTCGAACAACAACTGGGAGGACCTTTGCGCCGCATGCGCTCTTGGTCTCGCTGGATCAATGCGCTCACCAGTCCGCTCCGCTACCGCAAAACGGTCACGGCCGAGGTGGCGCCGCCCGTAAAACAGTTTGTTGAAGAACTGCCGTGGCGTTTTGCAGCGGAAGGTCGCGAGATTTTCAAAAACAGGAATGCGATTCGCCGCTTCGAGGTGGGGGAAGACACGCTCGTGGTAAAGGAATTCTGCCTGCCCCACGCCTTCAACCGCTTTGTCTATCGGTGGTTCCGTTCATCGAAGGCACAACGCTCTTTCGAATATGCCCGCGCGCTGCGTGCCCACGGCATCGGTTCGCCCGAACCGCTGGGCTACTGCGAGACCGGCACCTGCTTCGGCCTGGGCTACAGCTACTACGTTTCGCGCTGCTCCACCCTGCCTTACAACTTCCGTCACCTGATTGGAGTGGAGTCGGAAACGGAAGAGAAGGCCCTCCGTGCCATCGCCGAAACCACCGCTCGCCTGCACGAAGCAGGATACTGGCACAAAGACTATTCGGGCGGCAACATCCTTTGGGGCGAAACGCCGAACGGCATCGCCGTGGAACTGATCGACCTCAATCGCATGCGACTCGGAACGGTATCGCTCGAACGAGGTTGCGCCAACTTTGACCGACTGGAAGCCACTCCACGACAACAACGCATCATGGCCGAAGCCTATGCTGCGGCACGTGGTTTCGAAACCGAAACCGTTTTTCTCCTGATCGTGGAGGCCAGAAATCGGAAAAAGAACGCTCGCTGAGTGCAAGTTGCACTTCCCCGCAATCGGCAACCGCCCGGATGCTCATAGCCTCCACATTGAAATGCATAGAACGAAATCGCCCCTCTCTCCTACCCACTATAAGGATTGGAGAGAGGGGCACTTGGTTGTATTGCCGTCCTCAAAAAAGTTTCGGCGCCGGAAAAATCGCATTCCGTCACCAAGAATAGAGAGATGCTAAAGCGTTTTCCTGGAAAAATCCATCTGCACAACCACGGGCAAACCTTGCGAATGGAGTCATCACCGCGGTTTGCTTTTGGACAGACCGACTTTTTCTACCGTCGGCACAAGCCATGCCACAAATCATGAAGCAGCAACTTCAACATATTGCGCAACATGATCATATCGCGGCGTAAAACAGAGGACTGTTGCATGCCGTACATGATTTTCCGCTCATAGCGTGTATTGCCGATCAGCGCTTTACGCAATCTGAGAGGGATTAATTTTTCGCGCACGCGTTCCATCTCCTCCAATCGCACACGTTCCATCTCCTTCAACGAAGAAATCCCCGAAGGATCGAAAGTAGCCACACATAAATTGAGGCGTTCGTAAGTTGCGTCGGAGAAAAACAATTCGCGAAAGAACCATTCCCAGTCCGACACGATTTTGTTTTCCTCGTTGTAGGGTTGATCTAACAATCGTTGGCGGCGAATGAAAGCAGCCTGATGGGAAAGCGTACGCGTGATGATGTAATGGAAATAGACCTCCTCCGGAGCTTTGACGAATTTCTTACGTTTTCCCGGTCGGTGAAGATCACCTACGTAAATGTCTTTCCCTTTTAATTGCGGTATCACACGGGCCAGGACATCGTCCTCGTAAAACGTGTCACCGGAGTTCATGAAGATCACATATTCTCCGGTAGCCATGGCCACAGCCTTATTCATCGCGTTGTAAATACCGCCATCGGGTTCACTGACCCAACGATCGATGCGATCCGCATGGGTATGAATGAGCTCGACACTTCCATCCGTGGAAGCCCCGTCCACCACCACCAATTCGAAATCATGGGTGGACTGCCGAAACACGGAATCCAACGTGCGTCTGAGTCCTTCAGCGTTATTCAAATTGATCGTAATGACACTGATTTTCTCACGATGTGTATAGGTCATTTATGGATAGCTGTAAAAAACAATTTCAAACTATAACGTAACAAGCGAATTCTTTCTCTCACCGAATCAACGTGTTCGAGGAGCGTTCTCAACTTGAATCTCACGTCGTGCACATTGAAGCGATGAGCAGCGATCATTCGTTCGCTAAAGTGATCGCGCAATATGGGGAGAACGTAGTCGTCTAACTTTCCTTCAGCCAGACACACCGACGAAATGCCTGTGGTATCGTAATTACAAATCACCGTCTCCAAACATTCATACGTGCCATCGCGCACCAACAATTCGTAGAGCTGCTGTTCCCAATCTGCCACAATCGGAACATCTTCACGATAAGGACGCGCTTTCAGTAATTCGGCACGGATGAAAGTGGACTGATGGGGCAAAGACTGATTGAAAAAGAAAAGAGGACCGACCGATGTGGGGGCTTTTCTGATTTTTCCGTCCAGACAAACCCCTCCGGTGTAGAAATCTCGATGCCTTTCCAACGCGGGAGCCACTTGCTCCAACACCTCTGCATCATAAAAAGTATCGCCCGAATTCATAAACAGCAGATACTCACCGGAGGCGATTGCGATCCCCTTATTCATCGCAGGGTAAATCCCGCCGTCAGGTTCACTGACCCAATGATCAATACGGGCCGCCTGATCTTCAAGCAGCGTTTTACTGCCGTCGGTAGACCCACCGTCAATCACGATGTATTCGTAGTTCGAATAAGTTTGGGCCAATGTCGACTGCAGCGTCGCGCGGAGCCCTTCTCGGTTATTATAATTGACGGTGATCACAGAAATCTTTGGCATCACACAGGTGGTCTTATTCAATTGCTACCGGATTTATTCTTTTCTTTCTCCCACATCTCCCGCGTGCGTTTCCAGCGGTTGTGTGTCCAGAGCCAAAGATGAGGATCACGGCGTATGCTGGTTTCGAGTGCTTGCGCAAAAGCATCCGTCACGGGATAAGGCGAGTCGCTGTTTGCATCGACCTTGAGCTCTCGCAGCTCAGCGCGGTAGTATCCGCGGCGCGGACGCGTCACATCGACGTAGAAATAGCGAGCTCCCACCGCACGGCCGATTTTTTCGGCGCCGGTGAAGAAGAACGTGTCGTGATGCAGGAACGGTGTCCAATGGTGCATCGCCTCCCATTTGGGCGACTGGTCGGAAATGAAACCGATCATAGCTCGTCGCCCTTCGCGTTTCCAACCGAGCACCGTACGTAACGTCTCTTTCATCGCGATGCTCGTCGCCCCAAAGCGTCCGCGGATGTGGAGAAAGAGGCGATCCATCACCCGGTTGTGCAGCGGGTGGTAGATCTGGCCGCAAACCTCGTCGGCTTTTGTCCACAGCGGAATGCTGGAAATCCATTCCCAGTTGCCCAAATGCCCCAAATAGAGGAAACAAAAGGGGGCGCCTTCCGCTTCCAACTGCAGATCCACCTCCGTGAGGTTGACCATCTCCATGCGCCGTCTCATCTCGTCGGGCGAGATCGACATCAATTTCAGCGTCTCTACCACATAGTCCGAAAACCAGCGGTAGAAGTCACGTTCGATCCGGCGAAGCCGCCGCTCGTCATAGTCGGGAAAACTGTCGCGTAGTTGTTTTCGCACCAAAGGGCGACGATAGCGCAACACATAATAAATCAATGGAAAGAACACCACATCGGAGAAAATGTAGTGCACACGCAGCGGCATCCACGAACAGAGGAACCAAAGGCATCGACTGAGGCGAAAGAGGATTGACTCCATTGATCTACTTGACCTTATCACAGAAAGAGAGGATAAATTTCATTCTCAAATAGAGATGCATCACAACTTATTTTTTAAGAAGGCTAAGATGTCATCAAACAACATTCTCGCAGCATTATATAATACAACCTTATCACGTTTTAGCGATGACTCCATTTGTAATCCATACATAATCCGACGTCCGTAATGTGATTCCCCAATTACCGCATCTCGAATCATCCTCGGGAGATAACGTTTTTGAGCTTCTTTTATCTCTTCGAGTCTTAGTGCTTGCATATCAGGGCGCGATGAGATTCCACCTTCATCATATTTAGCAACGCACAAATCTATTTTCTCATACGACGCGTCAAAAAACACAAGTTCTCTAAAAAACCACTCCCAGTCTGAAACAATCTTGTTATCCTCATTATAAGGGCGCTCTATCAGTAAATCTCGACGGGTAAAAACTGCCTGATGACACAGCGGATTACTTATAATATAGTGGAAAAACATGTGCCTAGGAGAAATAACAAAATCTTCACTATCCACACGGTAAATATCGCCTGCGTAGATACTTTTAGTTTTCAATAGCGGAAGAGCACGTTCTACCACTGTTTCTGAATAAAAAACATCTCCAGAATTCATAAATAAGACATATTCCCCTGTAGCCATGCGAACTCCTTTGTTCATTGCATGGTATACTCCTTTGTCAGGCTCACTTACCCACCTATTAATTCTCGATGAGTTTTCTTGTATGATCTGCCTACTACCGTCTGTAGATCCCCCATCTACCACTATATACTCAAAGTTCTTATTTGTCTGGGAGAAAACAGATTGAAATGTTCGACAAAGTCCTTCCTTATCGTTAAAATTAATCGTTACAACAGATATCTTATGCATGGATTTTTCTGTAAATGAAACTAGATCTCCCGTAAGGGTGCACTACTCAGTTATTACTTAGGCCTTTCCTGTCTATATCAATCAACAAACAGAAATAAAATGTCAAGAAGTGGCTGTATACAAGGCAAAGGTACGAAAAAACACGGAGCCGACACCGTCTTGAAACAAAAATCCCCGTCCAACAAGGGACGGGGATTCTCATTTCTGTTCGACCACAAGGGTCGGATGGGGGGCTTATTTGACGATGACCTTCTTACCGTTGATCACGTAGACGCCTGCGGGGAGTTGCTTGGCAGCCTTCAGGCGCACACCACCGAGGGTGTAGACGCCGTTGCCGGCAGCAGCGGGTGCGAAGCGCACAGCGCCGATCGTGGTCACGATACCGTTGGCGGGGATTACGAGGTCGCCGGTTTCGGTGGTGGGTTGGAGCTTACCGAAGTAGCCCGTGTTGGCTTCCACCTTGTCTCCCTTTTCAGAGAGGAGCACCTTCGTGCGGTCGGCACTGAGTACACCGTTTTCGACAGCGAGTTCCGTCTTTTCGAACACACCCTTCAGTCCATCAGTAGATTGTGCGGGCGTGAACGTGGCGTTCAGTTGCTTGTAGTCCGTAGCCACGGGGGTCACGTTGATGAAGTCGTCGGTGTTGCCATTGGCCGGTTTGTAGATCACAGCTTGACCTGCGGGGATCACGCCCTCAGCCTTCTTGAGCACCACATCCTTCGTAGCGGCGTTCTGACCGATCACGTGGTAGAATCCGTCGTTGGCCTGCACCTTGATGGCAAACGGCAGGGTAACGATCTGGAATCCCGTCTTGCTCTGGAGTTCATAAACTACACCGTCGGCGAGCACGTCGTTGAGTTCGTTTTCATCAACTGCCTTGAACGAGAAGGCCGAGTTGTCGGCACCCTTCGCCACGTTCCAGGTTACGATGTAAGGGCTCATCGACTTCGCATCGGGTTGTGCGTTGACATAACGATTGGTCGTCTTGCCGTTGCCCACTACGAGGTTGAAAGCACCCGGCACCTTAGCATATTCGATGGCAATTGTGCTCGGTTTTTCGCTCTGGCGCATGGCTGCACCGTTCTTCGTGGTGTCGCGTTCCAGGTAGAGACCGGTGTAGAGGTTCTTGAAGGTGTAGCCACCATTCACTTTCTCCACCTTCCAGTAGTATTCGAGGTGCGACTTGCGGTTGGCCGTTTCTTTGTAGGCCGCATCTGCACCGACCACATTGGGATCAGCGGGTTCGGTACCTTCGAAGTGGATGGTCCAATAGCTGTCACGCGAAGAGCCCTTAGCAGCAATTACCTTGCCGTTGTTGCTCTTGTTAGACGATTCACTCTGGATCATGTAGACACCGTCGGTCGGAGCGAGGAGGGCGTTGTCCATGTCGGTGAGCGCAGCTTGCATCTGTGCCACCATTTCGTTCACCTCGGCGATGTTGGGTTGGCGCGTGGCCTGGATACCTGCGAGTTTCTGGCTCACGGCATCGGCAGCCGCCTTCAGCGCAGCTTTGGCACCGGCCTTGTAGTAACCGAGACGTCCGGCGTTGTCGCCCGTGGCCTCCTCGGCGGTGGTAGCGATTTCCTGTGCCTTCGCGATCAGCTCCGTCACGCGGGCGGGATCGGGATAGTTGGCCAAGAACTTTTCGTAGACTTTCTGCAAAGCGTCGGTCGTGGCATCGGTTGCCTTTTCAGCCTTCACTTCGGCACGGGCCTTCTTGATGGCATCGGCAAGTGCCGTCACGTCGGCTGCGGGAACAGAAGCGATGGGCGAAGCCACCTGGTCGAAAGCGCCTTTGTAGACGCGGAATTCAGAACCGTAGAAGAACTTGTTGCCGCTGTTCATCGCGTTGTTGCCACCGTTGGTCAACACTTCCATGCGGTAGTACTTGTAAGGCTGGGGCGCCTTGAAGTGAGCAGTACCTACGGCATTGTTGATCTTCGTGTCGGCATTGAGCTGGAGTGCATACGGATAGGTGAAGGTGCTGACGGTCAGCGAATCCCAACCGTTTTTCTTCCAAGCGTCGTAGTCCACGACTTCCGTGCCGTCTTCCTTCGTCGAAGTGGTTTTGGTCACGTCGAGTTTCGCAGCATCGTTCGTACCCCAGAAGGCCACGCGAACGGGCGCTCCATTGCTGAGGGCAGATTGGCCGTTGAGACGCTTCACCCACTTGAGGAGGAGTTCGTCTTGGGCGTCGTCGAGCGAGAACTGGAGATAGTGGTTCTTCAGCCAAGCATCGTTGCCACCGTGCCACGAGGTGTGGAAGTAGGTCGCGGTGTTGTTGTCGAGCAAAACAGCGAGTTCGTGTTCAGCTCCCGTACCTTCTTGAGGGTCAGCCATCGGGCAAGCGAGCTTGTCGGCCGTCTGCACGAGTCCGTCCACTGCTTCCACCGTACCGGAGGTAGCGTTTTCGAGTTTGTTACCCGAAGCGTCGACTGCCATGTAGCGATAGCCGGCATCGAGTGCATTCTGCGCTTGGTCGACGAGTCGCTGGAGTTTGGCGTTGCGGCGGGGTTGCTCCATGAGTTGGCGCAACTTGGCAATTTCACTGTCGCTGATGGTGCGCACGTGCCACGACGAACCGTCGGAGGTCCAGTCCCAAGGCACCACGTTGGTCAACGCGCGCTCGGTGTGGATACCGGAGTATTCGGCCGAGGATTTGGGCAGGTCGGGCGAATAGAAGGAGAAGAATCCGGGGATCTTCGGGTTCGCCTGAATGTTGTAAGTATTGACGGGGTTTTCGGTCACCGAGATCGACTGGTAGAGCTGCGAAGCCGTACCGATGTAGTTGCCGGTCTCGAAGTTGCGGAAATAGAACAGGCCTTTTTCCTTGGCTGCCACCACTTCCCACACCATTTTGCAAGTGTTGTAAGAGAGCGTGTCGGCCTCACGGTAGTCGACGCCGTCGTTTTCTCTGAGGGTCCAGCGGAGGGTGCGATCGCCGGGATCCACGGCCGAGCGGTCATAGAGTGCACCGCCGTCGTAGCCGGAGCCGGTCTCTGCACGCCAGCTCGTCATGATGTAATAGCCGGGTACGAGCGGGTTGGGCGTGGAAACGAAATCCTGGTAAGCGGGGAGGATGGCTTCGGCCACCGCTTCGATTTCGGCATCGGTGCCGGTCGCTGTGCCGTCGGCATAGGCTTTGGCCTTTTCCCAGAGCGCCACGAGCTTGTCGTGCTTCTCCTTGGAATACTGTGCCACACCGTTGCCGAGCGGGTAGTTTTTGATTTTCTCGTCGAGGGTTTGTCCGCCGGTGGTTTCCTGCATCACGCTCTTGAGGGCCTCGATGGCACTCTGCTTCGTGGCGGGATAGACGAGCCAAACGTTGCGGCTGTAGTCGGTGCCGAGCGAAACATAAGAGGCGGTGTTGTCGCCGGGATAGTTGAGCAGCGCCATGAAGGGGCTGGTGGGTTCGTCGGGCTGGTTGGCCTCTACCGAAGTGATGGTCAAACCATTGTTGAGGTTCAGGTAGGAAGCGGCTGCCAGATCGAGGTCGGCGAAGTTATTGTTGTCCTTCGCCTCGTTGATGTAGGCATCCATGCCCTTGTATTGCGTGGGTGCTTCACCTTCGGCGTTGGGATGGCTGTAGGCGTACTCCGGATCGCGGTTGACGGCGGTGTGCACCACCACTTTCCAAGCGCGTTCCACCGAAGGGGTGTAGATTTGCGCATTGCCGGGCTGGGCGAGGTAATCGCCGTTCTGCCGTTTGATGTAATAGACTTTGGCTCCGTTTTTCGCCGTCACGCCGGGCACTTCCTCGAAGTAGTAGACGAAATCGGAAGTGAGGCTGGAGGTGTTTTTGAAGCGGTCGCCCCAAAGGAACCATGCGGAGCCGGAGGCTTCAGAGCGTCCGGTTTGCAGGAAATACGGTTGTCCGGCCTGCACATTCTCGGGCGCGGTGGCGCCGGCAGAGGCATCGTACGTCCAGTAGCGACCATCTGCCCACACGACTCCCGCTCCGAGCAGGAAACCGGCACTGACCACCATTAGCGATTTGTAAACGTTTCTCATGCGTATAGGAATTAGAATTGATATTTATTCCTGATTTTTGCCCACTGCACTTTGCAGTTGCTTCTTTACGCTGCAAATATAGTCACTTTCTCGGAGCAAGCAAACGTTTTGCCGAAAAATCTTCATTTTGCAATGTGCACTTCATAAAAACACGGAGATACATCGTGTGGCGAGCGCATACATTTTGTCGGATGCCGGAAGACGAATCGTGGCAAATGTCTGACTGCCGCCCGCAGCGCGCAGTCGTTTGTCTCGTTTTCGGCGAATGGGTGGCGGCGCGGTGTTTTTCGGGTCGAGGCGCGCGCGGTGACGGAAGGCGACAGCCGGCGGCGGTGAGGGGCGGGAGCGGTGAAGGGTTTCTCACGCGCGGGCGGACGTGCGCGCTTCCACTGTTTTTCGTTTTTTCCCTTCACCGCTTCACCCTCCATGCGTAAGCACACTGATGCTCAGACCGTAAGGGGTGAAGGCTTTACGGGAAATCCCTTCACCCACGCCTTCACCACCGCGGTCGGGGACTATGATGCAGTTGCCCCCGCTTTTCGGCATTTTGCAGGGGGCTTTTCGTGGTTCTCGCCCCCCGGCAAGTTCGGGCGGAGCGGTCATTGGGCGGCCGATTGCAGTCCGAAGGAGGGTGCGGGGCCGACGCTTCACCGCGGTGAAGCATTTTCGGAAAAGCCTTCACCCCAAATCGACTAACGGACAGCGATTTACGACATAGGGGTGAAGAGGTGAAGGCAAAAAAAGGAAAGTGCCTGACGTGCGCGCGTAACGCGCGCGTAGGCTCACGCGCGAAAGAGTGGCACGCGGCGCACGGCGGGTAAGGATGCGTGCACGGCGGAAGAACGGGAGGGAGCTGCCGACGCTGCCGCGGGCTCCGACGGTCGTGACACGAAGATGCGTGTGGCGCGGTCGCGGTGGACACGAAACAAGCGGCACGGCGTTGCGCTGCTCCGCGCAAAAGGGGCGAAGAAGAGCTCGCTCTCTCGTTCTGCCATGCGCCGACACCCGCCCAAACCCGCATAACACCGCTTTATTTCCACTCTCCCGTCAGATCTACCATCGTACGTAGTTCCTACCCTCTCTATCAAAAAGAATCAGCGACGCGTCCCAAATAGACACGTCGCTGATCTTAAAGGTGTGTATCCGCTCCTCACGCGGTGTGTGAGGGGGATTTTTTGCGTTTACCAGGGCGAAAGGGCATCGCCTTCGTCGGCCGAGGGATCGTCGCCCCAGATGGGGTTGATGAACTTCTCGGTCGTGCCTACCTCATCGCCGGAACCATCTTCGATACCGGCGAGCGGCCCCATTTCGATGCTCACCACCAAGAGATGTTCGCATGATGCCATCTCAATGACCTCCATGCGGGGTTGGATATAATGGAGTTTCATAATGAATTTATTTTGCGATGAATTTCTTACCGTTGGTGATGTAGAGTTGTCCCTTCGTGGTGCTTTGCACACGGCGACCGCTGAGATCGTAAATCGGAGCTTGTTCCTGCTGTGCTTCAACGTTCACGATACCGGTGAGGCCACGTTCGAGCAATTCGCGTACTTGGCTTTCGGGTGCGGTGAAGTAAGCTTTGAAGGCGGGCATGTAGTCCGTCACTTTCATGAGGCCTCCCGTTTTCTTGTTGAGCGCATAGACGGGAGGGGTGATCGCTTTGGGCTCCGCACTGCCTTGGAGGAGGTTGTCGGCGATGGCAGGCGTGTTGCCGTTGGGCACGAGGGTGAGGTTCACATCGGTGTTGGGCGCTCCCTGGAGGATGATTCCGGTGTTTTTGGGCACGTTGCCTTCGATGGAAGTGAGTCTGACCTTTCCGCCAACAATGTGCAGGCGGAAAGCGGTGACGCCTCCGGGCACAGTGTACTCAAAGGGACACCAGAAGCTGGCGTAGCCACTCTCGCCGATGTGAACGGGCAACGTGGTGCCTACGCGATCAAGACGAATACCGGCGAACTGAGGGTGATAATCGCTGTATGCTTCTGCATAGTTACCATTGGCATCGGAAGCCAAGTAACGGCCATCTGCCTCAAAGGCATATTTACCATTGCGAGTAGAGATGGTAAAAGCTGCTCCTTCACCGTCTTTGCTTGCCAACGTGGGATAATACTTACCATCAGTACGCTTTTCCCAAGCCACACGACGGCCGGTGGCGACAGACACAAGCGTAGCCTTACCCTGCGCGTCCAACTTCAAGCAGAAAAGCGCATCGTTGCCCTTCCCTGCTTTTCCGGTGAGGTGACCACCCAAAGAGCCATATGGACTCCATCCATTCTCTGAAGCCTCATGCAAAGCAGAAGTGAGATACTTCACGTTAGCGTCGCGCTGGAAAGAAAGATAGAGCAAATCTCCATCTTGAGGCATATTGAGCCCGAGGAAATCGAGGAAGAGCTTCGCATTTGTGTACTTTTCCTTTTTCTTAGTAATGTCTGAATTTGTCAGATCTTGTGCGGCTTGCAAACTATCAAGCTGTTGCGTAACAGCTCTTTGGGCAGATTTAGGATACTGATTTAGTCCACCTCCGAACTTATCGTCGGTGTACGTTGACTTGATCTCTTCAGCCAGCTTTTTGGCAGCTTCTGCCAAGATTCCATCTTCGGTCGTAAAGAGAATACGTGAACCCTCATCGCGCCCATTCCAAGCCTCTGCGCTGTTCCAAGTGGAAAGGAAGCCATCGCGGAAGTTGAGATAAAGATTGGGTTTGCGAGTTTCCTTTACATAAACGCGGCCACCTGCACTCTGCGCGGAGAACAAGCTTTCCTTATCTGCGAGATAGCGATTGTTGTCATCTCCGGCACTGGGATTCGTACCAATGGGTTTTCCGGTCGCCACATTGTAAATCTTGAAATTTTCAGGCGTTCCGACCAATTGGAAGAGATAGTTCTTATCATTGAAGGTAAGATTGTTGTCCGCAGTGAAATTATTGTCGGCCTTGTGTACATAGAAGCCACGGATCGTCATGAAATACGATTCGTTACTTTCGCTGTAACTGTTATGGAACTTAAGCTGCTGGGTGACAACTCCTTCAAAGCACCAAGCAGAACCGTCATCATTGGCTCGATAGTGCCCGATAACTCCTGCACCGTTTTTCATACCGCCGTAGACATTCCAGCTTTGGCTATTGGGATTCTTAGCATCCACAGTTCCGGGGAGAATATCAAACTTGTTCTCACGACCTTTGTCGCCCATATTGGGAACGACATGCCAATTGGTATTGGTCTCAGTCTCGTTGTCGACGAATTTGGTTTTAGCCTGTCCTTCTTTTGTGTCTGTGAAAGCCACAAACTTATTGTTGTTCACACAAAAGAGCTTGAAGACATTGTCTTTCGCGGTCTTTACCAAACGGAATTTCGTTTGGTTACCACGGGAAACTCCCAACTTGTCAGTTTTGGCACTGACATACCAACCTTGCTCACGGGCATTGACGATCGAGAAGTCGTGACTGCCGTTGTCTTTAGAGTCAACTGCCACATCTTCCACACTTTTCGCGAAACCAAGCACACCATACGTCGTCTGCGCAGCGCAGAAACCGGGCACGGCGAAAAGAAGTGCGAGTAACTTTTTGTTCATATGTAAGTTTTTAAGTAGATAGACAGAACTGAACGGAGATGTAAACCTTTCTCTCCTCGTTTGCAAAAGTACGACCACTTTTTACTCCGACCAAAAATAAATGCAGCTTTTTTCACGTGGGAGGAAAAATAGTTTACCATTGTGTCAACATTGGAAGAAAATGGATAGGGGACGAAAGGGGTAAATTGACTTTCGGTGTAGCCCCAAAACGCAAAACACCGCCACGCGGTGAGGCGTGGCGGTGTGGTCGTATTTTCGCGGTGGGTCGAGCACACGGGGTGCGCCCAGCGAAGGGAATTATGCGTTTTCGCGTTCTTCGGGTTCGCCGCTGTAGTCGTCTTTGTCGCCGACCACGATGCGGTTGAACTCGCGGAGACCGGTACCGGCGGGGATGAGGTGACCGCAGATGACGTTCTCCTTCATGCCTTCGAGGTAGTCGGTCTTGCCGGAGATGGCGGCTTCGTTGAGCACCTTGGTGGTTTCCTGGAAGGAGGCGGCAGACATGAACGACTTGGTTTGCAGGGCGGCGCGGGTGATGCCCTGGAGGATCTGGGTGGAGGTGGCGGGGACGGCGTCGCGCACCACAACGGGACGGAGGTCACGGCGCTTGAGCTGCGAGATTTCGTCGCGGAGCTTGCGGGCGGTGACGATCATGCCCTTCTTCATGGTTTCGCTGTCGCCGGCGTCGACCACGACCTTCTTGCCCCAGATGCGATCGTTTTCTTCGGCAAAATCGTTTTTGTCGACGATTTGCTGCTCGAGGAAACGGGTGTCGCCGGGCTCGTTGATCTGCACTTTGCGCATCATCTGGCGGACGATGACCTCGAAGTGCTTGTCGTTGATCTTCACACCCTGGAGGCGGTAGACGTCTTGGACCTCGTTGACGATGTATTCCTGTACGGCGGTGGGACCCTGGATGGCGAGGATGTCGCCGGGGGTGATGCTACCGTCGGAAAGCGGAGTACCGGCGCGCACGAAGTCGTTTTCCTGCACGAGGATCTGCTTGGAGAGGGGCACCAGATACTTTTTGATTTCGCCGAGCTTGGAGGTGACGATGACTTCGCGGTTGCCACGCTTGATGGCGCCCATGGAGATCTCACCGTCGATTTCGGAAACGACTGCGGGGTTGGAGGGGTTGCGGGCTTCGAAGAGCTCGGTGACACGGGGCAGACCACCGGTGATGTCGCCGGCGGAGCCGACCACGCGGGGGATCTTGACGATGATGTCGCCGGCTTTGAGCACCTGCTTGTCTTCGACGACGAGGTGGCCGTTGATGGGGAAGTTGTAGGTGCGGAGGGTGTCGCCGTTTTCGTTGACGATGTGTGCACTGGGCACCACGCCACGCTCTTTGGACTCGATGATGATGCGCTCGCGGAGACCGGTGGCTTCGTCTTCTTCGACGCGGTAGGTGCTACCTTCCTTGACGTCTTCGAAGATGATACGGCCGCCGACTTCGGTGACGATGACGGCATTGAAGGGGTCCCACTTGGCCACGAGGGTGCCCTTGGTGAGGCTCTCGCCTTCGCTAACGAAGAGCTGCGAGCCGTAGGGGACGTTTTGCGTGGAGAGGACGATGCCGGTGTTTTCGTTGATGAAGCGCACTTCGGCGAGACGGGAAACGACCACCTTGCCGGGGGTGCCGTCTTCGCCGACGACGTCGACGGTGCGGAGTTCGTCGAACTCCACGCGGCAGTCGTTTTTGGCGACGATGGTGGCGTTGGCGGCTGCACCACCGGCGATACCACCGGCGTGGAAGGTGCGGAGGGTGAGCTGCGTACCGGGTTCACCGATGGACTGGGCGGCGATGACGCCGACGGCTTCGCCCTTTTGCACCATCTTGGAGGTAGCGAGGTTGCGGCCGTAGCACTTCATGCAGACGCCGTGCTTGGATTCGCAGGTGAGGACGGAGCGAATTTCGACTTCCTCGATGCCGGCGTTCTCGATGGCGGCGGCGATGGGCTCGGTGATCTCTTCGCCGGAGTGGACGAGGATGTGGCCGTCTTCGGGGTGGGCGATGTCGTGGACGGAGACGCGGCCGAGGATGCGCTCGGAGAGGGAGCTGACGATCTCGTCGCCGTTTTTGAGGGCGGTGCAGACGAGGCCACGGAGGGTGCCGCAGTCTTCTTCGTTGATGATGACGTCGTGGGAGACGTCGACGAGACGGCGGGTGAGATATCCGGCGTCGGCGGTCTTCAAGGCGGTGTCGGCCAGACCCTTACGGGCACCGTGGGTGGAGATGAAGTACTCGAGCACGGACATGCCTTCCTTAAAGTTGGAGAGGATGGGGTTCTCGATGGTGGAGCGGGTGTCGGCACCGGCCTTCTGGGGTTTGGCCATCAGACCACGCATGCCGGCGAGCTGTGCGATCTGGTCGGCACTACCACGGGCTCCGGAGTCGAGCATCATGAAGACGGCGTTGAAACCTTGGTCGGCTTCGGTCATTTGCTTCATGAGGGTGGACTTGATGTCGCTGTTGACTTTGGTCCAGGTGTCGATGACTTGGTTGTAGCGCTCGTTGTCGGTGATGAAACCCATACCGTAGTCGCCCATGATCTGTTCGACGCGCTCGTTACCGGCCTTGACGATGTCGGCTTTCTCGGCGGGGATGATGATGTCGTCGAGGTTGAACGAGAGTCCGCCTTCGTAGGCTTTGAGGTAGCCAAGGTTCTTGATGCCATCGAGGAATTCGCAGGCGCGCGACATACCGACGGCTTTGATGACGCGGGTGATGATGTCGCGGAGGGACTTCTTGGAGATGATGGTGTTGATGAACCCAACTTCGCCGGGGATGACTTCGTTGACGATGACGCGACCGACGGAGGTTTCGACGAGGTGACGAATGGGGAGTCCGTTTTCGTTGAGGTCGTCGACGAGTACCTTGACGGGGGCGTGCATGTCGACCCGCTTCTCATTGTAGGCGATGATGGCTTCCTCGGGTCCGTAGAAGGTGAGGCCGGTTCCCTTGGCGCCGGGGCGGAGCTTGGTGATGTAGTAGAGACCGAGCACCATGTCCTGGGAGGGGACGGTGATGGGGGCGCCGTTGGCGGGGTTGAGGATGTTGTGGCTCTGGAGCATCAACATCTGCGACTCGAGAATGGCCTCGTTGGAGAGGGGAAGGTGGACGGCCATTTGGTCGCCGTCGAAGTCGGCGTTGAAGGCGGTGCAGGCGAGGGGGTGGAGCTGGATGGCTTTGCCCTCGATGAGCTTAGGCTGGAAGGCCTGGATGGAAAGACGGTGGAGCGACGGGGCACGATTGAGGAACACGGGGTGGCCTTTCATCACGAGTTCGAGGATGTCGAAGATGATGGGCTCACGACGGTCGACAATTTTCTTGGCGCTCTTGACGGTCTTGACGATGCCGCGCTCGATGAGTTTGCGGATGATGAAGGGCTTGTAGAGCTCGGCGGCCATGAGTTTGGGGAGACCGCATTCGCCCATCTTGAGTTCGGGACCGACGACGATGACGGAACGACCGGAATAGTCGACGCGCTTACCGAGGAGGTTCTGACGGAAACGGCCTTGCTTACCCTTGAGGGAGTCGGAGAGGGACTTGAGGGGACGGTTGCTTTCGCTCTTGACGGCACTGCTCTTGCGACTGTTGTCGAAAAGGCTGTCGACGGCTTCTTGGAGCATGCGCTTCTCATTGCGCAGAATGACGTCGGGGGCTTTGATCTCGATGAGACGCTTGAGACGGTTGTTGCGGATAAGGACGCGACGATAGAGGTCGTTGAGGTCGGAGGTGGCGAAACGTCCGCCGTCGAGGGGAACGAGGGGACGGAGTTCGGGCGGGGTGACGGGGATGACCTTCATGATCATCCACTCGGGTTTGTTGCGATCTTTGGATGCGCGGAACGATTCGACGACTTGGAGGCGCTTGAGGGCTTCGCTCTTGCGGGCTACGGAACCGTCGCTATTGGCGCGGTCGCGCAGTTCGTAGGAGAGGCTGTCGAGGTCGATGCGGCGCAGGAGTTCGAGGATGGCCTCGGCGCCCATCTTGGCGATGAACTTGTTGGGATCGGAGTCTTCGAGATACTGGTTCTCGGTGGGGAGCTTGTGGAGGGCGTCGAGGTATTCGTCTTCGGTGAGCAGGTCGTTGACGGCGAACTCGTCGGAGAGGGCACCGGGTTGTACGACGACGTAACGCTCGTAGTAGATGATCATGTCGAGCTTCTTGGTGGGGATGCCAAGAAGGTAGCCCATCTTGTTGGGCAGGGAACGGAAATACCAGATGTGTGCGACGGGTACGACGAGCTGGATGTGTCCGGCGCGTTCGCGACGCACTTTCTTTTCGGTCACTTCCACACCGCAACGGTCGCAGACGATGCCTTTATAGCGAATGCGCTTGTACTTGCCGCAATGGCACTCGTAGTCCTTGGTGGGACCGAAGATGCGTTCGCAGAACAGGCCGTCGCGCTCGGGCTTGTAGGTTCGGTAGTTGATGGTTTCGGGCTTCAACACTTCGCCGTGGGAGTTGGCCTGAATCTCTTCGGGAGAGGCCAGTCCGATGGTGATCTTCGTGAAGTTGGTTTTTATCTTTCTGTCTGATTTGAAAGCCATAACCTATGTATATTGTGTATGAGAAAGATTCGCGATTAGTCGAGGGTGATGCTGAGACCGAGACCGCGGAGCTCGTGAAGGAGGACATTGAGCGATTCGGGGATGCCGGGGGTGGGCATGGGATCGCCTTTGACAATGGCTTCGTAAGCTTTGGAACGACCGGTGACATCGTCGGACTTGATGGTGAGGATTTCTTGGAGGACGTGGCTTGCACCGAAGGCTTCGATGGCCCAGACCTCCATCTCTCCGAAACGCTGACCACCGAACTGGGCTTTACCGCCGAGGGGCTGTTGCGTGATGAGCGAGTAGGGTCCGATGGAACGGGCGTGCATTTTGTCTTCGACCATGTGACCGAGTTTGAGCATGTAGGTCACACCGACAGTGGCTTTTTGGTCGAAGCGTTCGCCCGTGGCACCGTCGTAGAGCTGGGTGGCGCAGTAGCGGGGAAGTCCTGCTTTGTCGGTCCACTCACAGAGATCTTCGAGGTGGGCACCGTCGAAGATGGGGGTGGCGAACTTGACGCCGAGCTTCTTACCGGCATAACCGAGGACGGCTTCGAACACCTGACCGATGTTCATGCGCGAAGGCACACCGAGGGGGTTGAGGACGATGTCGACAGGCGTACCGTCGGCCAAGAAGGGCATGTCTTCCTGACGTACGATCTTGGACACGATACCTTTGTTACCGTGACGACCTGCCATTTTATCGCCGACACCGATCTTGCGCTTTTTGGCGATGTAGACTTTCGCCATCTGGATGATACCGCTGGGGAGTTCGTCGCCGATGTTGATGGCGTACTTTTTGCGGCTGCGCACGGCGTCCATCTCGTTGTATTTGTGGAGATAGTTGATGACCAAATCGCGGATCATGTGGTCGATGCGCGCATCACCGGTCCAGTTGTCGAGTTCGACGGAGGTGAAGTCGAGGGTTTTGAGGAGCGACTCGGAAATGATGGCGCCCTTGGCGATGACTTCCGCGCCCATGTTGTCCTTGACGCCTTGGCAGGTGTGGCCTTTGGTGAGGGCAACGAGCTTTTCGACGGCGATGTTGAGGAGGTTGTTGGCTTCCTTCTCGAAATCGTCTTCGATCTTTTGGAGTTTGACCTTGTCGGCTGCTTTCTCAGCACGCGATGCTTTGTGGACGCGGCTGAAGAGGCGCTTGTTGATGACCACACCGGCGAGCGAGGGGTTGGCCTTGAGAGAGGCGTCTTTCACGTCACCGGCTTTGTCGCCGAAGATGGCGCGCAAGAGCTTTTCTTCCGGCGTGGGATCGCTTTCGCCCTTCGGGGTGATCTTACCAATGAGGATGTCACCGGGCACGATGCGAGCGCCGACGCGCACGATACCGTTTTCGTCGAGGTCTTTCGTGGCTTCTTCCGACACGTTCGGGATGTCGTTGGTCAGAACTTCCATGCCGCGCTTGGTCTCGCGCACTTCGAGCGAATATTCGTCGACGTGTACCGAGGTGAGGATGTCTTCGCGCACCATGCGTTCGTTGAGCACGATGGCGTCCTCGTAGTTGTAACCCTTCCACGGCATGTAAGCGACGAGGAGGTTGCGACCGAGTGCGAGTTCGCCGTCTTCGGTGGCATAACCTTCGGTGAGGATGTCGCCGGCTTTGACGCGCTGTCCCTTTTCGCAGATGGGGCGCAGGTCGATCGTCATGTTTTGGTTCGTACGGCGGAACTTGGGGATGTCGTACGTGACGGTCGAAGAATCGAAGGCGCAGAATTCTTCATCGGCGGTGCGATCGTAGGTGATCACGATCTTCGTGGCGTCGACAAAATCGATGACGCCGTCGCGTTCGGCCGTGATCATCGTGCGGCTGTTTTCGCAGACCTGCTTCTCAATACCGGTTCCGACGATCGGAGACTCGGAATGAATGAGGGGCACGGCCTGGCGCATCATGTTCGATCCCATGAGTGCGCGGTGGGCATCGTCGTGTTCGAGGAAGGGAATGAGCGCTGCGGCGATCGAGGCGATCTGCTGCGGTGCCACGTCCATGAGTTCGACTTCGGAGGGAGCCACCACGGGGTAATCTGCGTCCTGGCGGCTCTTTACGTTCTTGCGAATGAACGTTCCGTCGGGACGAAGCGGGGCATTACCTTGACCGATGATTTTGCCTTCTTCTTCTTCGGCGCTGAGGTAGACTACCTCGTCGTTGTTGAGGTTGGCTTTGTATATATCGTGACCTTCTTCGTCTTTCTCTCCGCTGTTTTGTACCAAACGGTAAGGCGTCTCGATGAATCCGAGATCGTTGATCTTGGCATAGACACAAAGCGAGGAGATCAGACCAATGTTCGGTCCTTCAGGGCTTTCGATCGGGCAGAGACGACCGTAGTGGGTGTAGTGCACGTCGCGCACTTCGAAACCGGCGCGTTCGCGCGAAAGACCTCCGGGACCGAGGGCGGAAAGACGACGCTTGTGCGTGACTTCGGCCAGCGGGTTGGTCTGGTCCATGAACTGCGAAAGCGCATTCGTACCGAAGAACGAATTGATCACGCTCGAGATGGTCTTCGCGTTGATCAGATCGGTCGGCGTGAACACTTCGTTGTCACGCACGTTCATGCGTTCGCGAATGGTACGGCTCATGCGTGCCAAACCGATCGAGAACTGGTTGGAGAGCTGCTCACCGACCGTGCGCACACGGCGATTCGAAAGGTGGTCGATGTCGTCGACCGACGCTTTCGAGTTGATGAGTTCGATGAGGTATTTGATGATCGCGATGATATCTTCACGCGTGAGTACGCGCACATCGAACGAGGTATCGAGCCCGAGTTTCTTGTTGATGCGATAACGACCCACTTCACCGAGGTCGTAACGCTTGTCGGAGAAGAAGAGGTTGTTGATGACTTCGCGTGCACTCGCATCATCGGCGGGTTCTGCGTTACGCAACTGGCGATAGATCTCGATCACCGCTTCACGCTCGGAGTTCGTGCGGTCTTTGTTGAACGTGTTGAAGATGATCGAATAGTCAGTGTTGCCACTTTCCTCGTGGTGGAGGAGAATGGTGGGAGCGCCGCTCTCGATGATCTCGAGGATGTTGTCTTCGTCGAGAACAGTTTCACGTTCGAAGAGAATCTCGCTGCGTTCGATCGAGGTCACTTCACCTGTTGCCTCGTCGACGAAGTCTTCCGTACGCGATTTGGTGACGCGACCGGCCAATTTGCGACCGATGGCCTTTTTGAGGTTGGTCTTGTTGACCTTCACTTCTTCGGCGAGGCCGAAAAGCTGGAGAATATCCTTATCGCTTTCGTAACCGATGGCACGGAGCAAGGTGGTGACGGGCAACTTCTTCTTACGATCGATGTAAGCGTACATGACGCTATTGATGTCCGTGGCAAATTCGATCCAGCTACCTTTGAACGGAATGATGCGCGCGCTGTAGAGCTGCGAACCGTTGGCGTGAACACTCGATCCGAAGAACACACCGGGGGAGCGGTGCAACTGAGAAACAACCACACGTTCGGCACCGTTGATCACAAACGTGCCGTTGTCGGTCATATAAGGAATCATGCCCAAGAATACACTCTGCTCCGACGTTTCAAATTCTTCGTGATCGGGGTCGGTGCAGAAGAGTTTCAACTTGGCACGCAAGGGGACACTGTAAGTCAGTCCGCGCTCCAGACACTCATCGATGCTGTAACGGGGAGCTTCGATGTAGTAGTCGAGGAATTCGAGCACGAAGTTGTTGCGCGTGTCGGCGATGGGGAAGTTCTCCGCAAAGACTTTGAAGAGACCATCGTTCTTACGCAACTCATAGGGAGTGTCCAGTTGGAGAAATTCCCGGAAGGATTTCAACTGCACGTCAAGGAAGTCAGGATAAGGCATCGGATTGTGTACCGAAGCGAAATTGACTCGATTGTTAATTACTTGGGACATTCGAAAATCGTTTATACGAATTGATTTTATAGAGAGTGACTCGGAGCGAACCCAATCGCGCCGAACCGTTCTTCTGCGCGGCCGCGCGAAGAAGCACCAAGCGGCGTTTCTTCGCACATAGACGCAAAAAGGTTAAGAACCCTCTACCAGAGGATTCTTAACCGTACCCCACCGAAGTGGGGAGAATGGGAGTCGAATTAAGCGAGCTCTACTTCAGCACCGGCTTCTTCGAGGGCCTTCTTGAGGGCTTCAGCTTCTTCCTTGCCTACACCTTCCTTCACCTTTGCGGGAGCGCCGTCAACGATTTCCTTGGCTTCCTTGAGGCCGAGACCGCAAGCTTCCTTCACAGCCTTAACGACCTGAAGCTTTGCTGCGCCTGCGCTCTTGAGGACAACGTCGAAGGAAGTCTTCTCTTCAGCAGCGGCTGCACCGCCGGCTGCGGGACCGGCTACTGCCACAGCTGCAGCTGCGGGTTCGATGCCGTATTCTTCCTTGAGGATGGTTGCGAGTTCGTTTACTTCTTTTACAGTAAGATTTACCAGTTCTTCTGCAATTGCTTTGATGTCTGCCATTGTAGTAGTTATTTATTTGTTTATTGAATGCTTGGAGGGGTTGCCCCGGAGGGCTTGGTAAGTTGTCTGTCACGCTGAGCGACAGGCAAAGATTACTCGGGACGTTCGCCGAGCGTTTTGAGTACGCCGTGAATGGTTTGACCTGCGCTGGAGAGTGCAGAGATAACATTCTTCGCGGGGCTTTGCAGCAATGCCACAACGTCTGCGAGAACTTCTGCCTTGCTCTTGATTGCGCAAAGTGTCTCGAGGTGCTCAGCACCCACATACACGCCTTCTTCTGCATAGGCTGCCTTCAAAGCGGGGATTCCCGTTTCCTTACCGGCTTCCTTGATCAGCTTCGCGGGAGCGTTAGCCACATCGCAGAAGAGAACGGCCGTCGTGCCTTTCAGCACATCACCGAAAGCGCTGAAATCGTTCTCAGCAGCTTCGAAAGCCTTCTCGAGGAGCGTGTTCTTCACCACTACCATCTTGATACCGCTCTTGAAGCACTGACGACGAAGATCGCTCGTCTTGCCAGCATTCAGACCGGTCACATCTACGAGGTAGAAGTGTGCGTATTCTTTCAGTTGTTCACCGAGTCGTTCGATGATGAGGGCTTTATCTTCCTTTCTCATGATGATAATCTGTTATTTTGCAGCTTCTTCGATGGCTTTGGGATCAACTTTGACGCCCTTGCTCATTGTGGAAGAAAGATAAATACTCTTGATATAGGTACCCTTGGCAGCAGCAGGCTTCAGCTTGATGATTGCGCTGAGGAACTCGCGGGCATTGCCGGCCATCTTTTCAGCGTCAAAAGACACCTTACCGATGGAGGCGTGTACGATACCGGCCTTGTCGACCTTGAAGTCGATCTTACCCGATTTCACTTCGCGAATGGCCTTAGCAACGTCCATCGTCACCGTACCGCTCTTGGGGTTAGGCATGAGACCACGGGGGCCGAGTACGCGTCCGAGCGCACCGATCTTACCCATGATGGCAGGCATCGTGATGATCACATCGATGTCGGTCCAACCGCCCTTGATTTTGTCGATATATTCGTCGAGACCTACATAGTCGGCTCCGGCTTCCTTCGCGGCAGCTTCCTGATCGGGGGTGCAGAGGCAGAGCACACGCACCACCTTACCGGTTCCGTGGGGAAGGGCTACAACACCGCGTACCATCTGGTTGGCCTTACGGGGGTCAACACCGAGACGTACGTCGATGTCGAAAGAAGCGTCGAACTTGGTCGTGGTGACTTCTTTCACCAGCGCGCAAGCTTCTGCAAGAGAATAAGCCTTACCTGCTTCAATCTTTCCGGCTACCAACTTTTGATTCTTCGTAAGTTTACTCATTGTTCAAAAATTGAAAGTGTTACTATTAAGCAGGGAAGTCTCCCTTAATGGTGATACCCATACTGCGAGCCGTTCCGGCAACGAGACGCATTGCGCTCTCTACCGTGAAGCAGTTGAGGTCGGGCATTTTATCTTCTGCGATGGTCTTCACTTGATCCCAAGTGAGTTCTGCCACCTTGTTACGGTTAGGCTGGGCCGAACCGCTCTTGATCTTGGCAGCTTCCAGCAGCTGAACTGCAACGGGAGGAGTCTTAACGATGAAGGTGAAAGACTTGTCGTTGTAATACGTGATCACAACGGGCAGCACCTTACCGGCCTTCTCCTGCGTGCGGGCGTTGAACTGCTTGCAGAAATCCATGATATTGATACCCTTAGAACCGAGGGCGGGACCTACGGGAGGGCTAGGATTTGCAGCACCACCTTTGATTTGGAGCTTAAGTTGTCCAGCAATTTCTTTTGCCATTGTAGTTATTCTTGTTTTGTTGAGAGTTGTGAGTCGTCATAAATCAGAATGTAGCGTAACCTGCACTCCTTTTTATTCCTTCTCTACGTCCATAAAACCAAGTGTGATGGGCTGCGAGCGTCCGAAGACCTTCACACTGACGGACACCTGCTGCTTCTCCTCGTCGATATGATCGACTTGACCGGAGAAGCCCTTGAACGGGCCGTTCATGACCTTCACTCCATCGCCTAAGACGAATGGAACCACTACCTCAACACCCTCTTCGGGGTCTTCGGATTGGGCCAAGATACGATTCACTTCGCTATCACGAAGGGGAACGGGATTTTCCATTCCTCCGAGAAAACCAAGGCAGTTGGGAGTACTGCGCAATTCATGAGCTATTTCGCCCACCAGTTTCGCCTCTACAAGGATATAACCCGGCATAGAAAGCCTCTCCTTCACGACACGCTTGTTGCCCTGAGTTGTGATTACCTTCTCTGTCGGGATGAAAACTTGAGAAACAAAACCTCCAAGACGACCGTTTTTGATTTCGGCGTCAATATACTCCTTAACCTTGGCTTCTTTTCCACTTACGGCACGCAGTACGTACCATTTCATTTCTACTTCAGCCATAACGAGTATTTAGTGTTGGTAGACAAAATCCATGATCCTCTCGAAAAGTTTATCTTCCGCAAAAACCACAATTGCAATGAGAATGGAAGCAACTAGCACTACAATTGCGCTGTGCATCAATTCGCGGCGATTGGGCCAAGTGGTATTATGAACTAATTCCGAATACGAATCCTTACAATACTTGATTAGATCCATAATTTCAATTTTAGCACGGGAAGAGAGGCTCGAACTCCCGACACCTGGTTTTGGAGACCAGTGCTCTACCAACTGAGCTATTCCCGTAGGGAAGGTTCCGACCCAGCTTCGAGCCGGAACCTTTTATTATGCGTTCGACAGCAAGCTATCGTTGAGCGCTTGATTAGTCGAGGATCTCGGTGATCTGACCAGAACCTACCGTGCGGCCACCTTCGCGGATAGCGAAACGAAGACCTACGTTGAGGGCAACGGCGTAGATGAGTTCAACTGTGATTTCCACGTTGTCACCAGGCATTACCATTTCAACGCCTTCGGGGAGGTGAATTTCACCCGTGCAGTCCATCGTGCGGAGATAGAACTGGGGACGATACTTGTTACCGAAGGGAGTGTGACGACCACCTTCTTCCTTCTTGAGGACGTAGATCGAAGCCTTGAACTTCTTGTGAGGCTTGATAACACCGGGGTGGGTGATTACCATACCACGCTTGATTTCCTGCTTGTCGATACCGCGGAGAAGGAGACCTACGTTGTCACCGGCTTCACCCTGATCGAGCAACTTGCGGAACATTTCCACACCGGTTACAACCGACTTCTTATCCTCACCGAGACCGAGGATCTGGACTTCGTCACCAACCTTAACGACACCCGTTTCAACACGACCGGTGGCAACCGTACCACGACCGGTGATCGAGAAGACGTCTTCGACAGGCATCAAGAAGGGCTTATCACGATCGCGTTCAGGCTCCTGGATCCAAGAGTCAACAGCGTCCATAAGCTTCATTACGCTTTCTTCCCATTCGGGCACACCGTTGAGCGCACCGAGTGCAGAACCACGGATGATGGGCGTATCCTCTTCGAAATCGTACTGCGAGAGAAGATCCTGCATGTCCATTTCAACGAGTTCGAGCATCTCTTCGTCGTCAACCATGTCGCACTTGTTGAGGAACACAACGAGGCGGGGTACGTTCACCTGACGAGCGAGCAGGATGTGCTCACGAGTCTGAGGCATAGGACCATCAGTTGCAGCAACTACGATGATTGCACCGTCCATCTGAGCAGCACCAGTTACCATGTTCTTCACATAGTCGGCGTGACCCGGACAGTCAACGTGAGCA
>ERZ773013.210-NODE-210-length-37137-cov-3.643736_pt1 | contig 37137 bp, 28 predicted proteins | sample MGYA00511670_ERZ773013 | MGnify/ENA primary metagenome ERZ773013 (study PRJEB29015, sample SAMEA2738120) | human oral metagenome | biome: human oral; feature: human-associated habitat; material: saliva | place: China | collected 2257 ... | reverse complement strand
AGCCGAGAAGTAACACACGACCTTCTCGCCATCAAAGAGATATTCCACTCCCACCGGCTTCATATCAAGATTTTCTTCAGCAGCAAAGCGGCAAAATATGGGGAAAGCGTCATCTCCCATCTGAGCAAGTTGTTCCGCGCGTTCAAGATCCTCAAGCGAGGCCACGCGTAGCACCGGTTTAAGCTCAGCGTCCCCAATGGTATCTGCAAGTTCGTCGTCCGTAACATCGCGAACATCATCGATAACGAGTCCGATCTCTTGTCCTCGTTCCGTCTGGCAAATAACGTGATCGCCCTCTTGCGCGCCTGAGTCTGACCAATCAAACCACAGGCCACGAGCGGCATATGAAAACTTTACCGGTACAACGGCGGGCATGTAAGCGCCTCCTTGATAGCAAGCAGTATCGTCTCTACGACGAGCTGGGGAGTTACCATGTGCTCGAGGTTGAAAGAGGCTTCCCGAATGGCAGCAAGCGCTCCGATAACCCCGCGCGTATACGTTCGTGAAGCAAGGCGGTCAACCACGTCGGCAACGTCCTCGTTCACAATTGGTTCTGATATATTCTCGCAGCGGACAAGGACGTCTCGAAGGAGCGACTCTGCAGCAGCGAGAGCTTCCATCATACCCGAACGTTCCCGTACGGTAAGCTCTCGCTTATTGGCCTTCTCAACTTCTTTAAGAACTTTTTTCTCCAAAAAATCCTTATGAGTCTCAAGGGCCTCCTCTTGAGCACGTTGAAGCGTGCCGAGCGGTATTTTGACTTCTGCCACGATTTCTCGCGCATTTCCCAAAATATCCCACGAATCGCAGCGCAGCGTATCACCTACCGCCTCCACCATCAGACGACGCACTTCTCTTCTTGATGGTGAAGCGAGAAAATCCAGCGCCCTTGAAGGAGTTCCGGTAACCGCAAGTGCCACACGTGCTTCTGTTTGGCTTGCCGCCGTCTTACGCATAACCGCCGAAAGCGCATCTTTTTCCGAAAGCGTACGAAACGGAACCACTTGGCAGCGAGAACAAATCGTGGGAAGCACGGTTGAGGTGCTTCGTGCACAAAGAATAAATATGGCGTCACGCGGAGGCTCTTCGATGGTTTTCAGCAGTGCGTTTGCCGCTTCGGTTCGCAAAAGATCAGCCCGATCGAGAACGTATACCTTATTTTGAGCTTTGATGGGAGCAAGCATCACGTCGGAGATAATCTCTCTGACCTGACCGATAAGATATCCCGAAGCACTCTGCGGCTTGTACCAGTGCACATCGGGGTGTGTATGGTGTGAGACGCGGATACAATCCTCACAGGTGCCATCTCCCCCATGCGGGCATACAATGCTCTTTGCTACGGCCTCCGCAGCGGCAATCTTTCCGGATCCCGGGGCTCCCACAAAAAGATACGCATGGCTCAAACGCCTCTGTTCAAAAGCCCGTCTGAAAAACTCTCGTACCCGTGGCTGTTCGTGTAATGCCTCAAAGGCCGGGATTTGAGTTTTTCCGATCTTTGTCAAAGGCGTATGTTGTAGCAACTCCTTAGGCATCTTGAGCTCCAACCTCAAGACCAAACGTTTTGACTTCTTGTATCTCCGGTACAAGGTCACAAAGGTCGGCAACCGTGCGAGCATGGACCTCTGCAATGGTGCCATATGCCGATACAACATGCACGCGAGAAGGTTCTGCCACGGAAAGACGTATATATGCCTCCCGTACACACCTCTGAAAGACCGCTCCTTCTGCTTCCATACGATCGGCACCGTTGGTAGTTGCGCGCTGAAATGCCTCAGCGGGCTCTAAATCAAAAATAAGCGTCCGTGTGGGAACGACACCACAGCTCCCCAGATCATTTGCATGACGTACGACCTTCTCGTCAATGCCGCGACCTCCTGCCTGATACGCAAATGTGGAATCATAAAACCGATCACAGAGTACGATGGCCCCGCGAGCAAGGGCAGGTTCAATGACTTGGCGCACCAACTGCGCCCGAGATGCCTCATAGAGCAAGAGTTCGCACTCATCGACCATGTCGGTATTGGACGCATCCAAAAGAAGGGCTCTGATTTTTTCGGAAATGGCCGTTCCTCCGGGTTCACGCAGACGCACCAGTTCTTTGCCGGTTTGCATAAGTGCTTCTGCGAGAAGGTCTGCCTGGGTTGATTTGCCCACACCGTCTATGCCTTCAAGCGTGATGAACAGACCGCGCGCCGACGTATCCGTTGTTTCATCTAAACACCGACGTATCGTTGTATCCGGCAAATCATTCCCTCCTCTGCATAACCCATAAATGTGAGCAAACTTCTCTCAATTGTGCTGAAACTATGGTGATGCAACATTTTTTCAGTCCTTCTATCATACCCGCTTCGTTTGGGGTATCAATGAAGAAGGACGGACGTTGGAGAGGGACGTCCGTTCAAGAAATTCTTAGAGCTTACGGCATGTACGTATAGGCTCACGCAATCACCTGACTTCATTTTTTACTCGTTTTTCTCCCCGTTTTTTTGCGAGAAGTGCGCTTTGTTCCGGCGCCACGTCCCCGTGAAGCAGACGTTTTCTTCTCTTTGCTGGGACAATCGTAATTGGGACAGAGCTTCCAAGGCCCTCTCTGCGTCGTAACGACCACCAAAGGAGCACCGCAATCAGGGCAGACTTCGTCTGTACGCTCAAGTTTTCCACGTGCGGGCAAAGGATAACTTGTTCCGCATTCTTCGTAGTTTGTACAGCGGATAAATCGCTTACCGGTACGCTCGGATTTATGAGCTATGAGATCTCCGTGTTTTCCGGCTGCCTTACAGACGGGACACTCACCCACAACAAGATCGGGCTCTGCATTTGTGGGACAAGCGGGATTGACGCACATCTCATATGCACGCTGACGAAACGGCTGTACCTTGATACGCGGAGCACCGCACTCAGGACATACCCCCGCTTCGCCCTCAAGGGGCTCAATGCGTCCCTGGGGCAATGGGTAGGTTACGTCACAATCGGGCCAGCCCATGCAGCCTACAAAGCTACCGCGTGTCTTGGCCGATGTCTTCACAACCAGATCTTTGCCGCATTTGGGACATACGCCAACTTTGGCATCCGCCGTTACGGCGTCCGCAATAGCCTCGGATAAGTCTTCTTTATGCTCGATAAGAGTATCAATCATGTCTGCCAAAAGAGTTCTCGAATGGGTAACGACACCGTCACGGGTATCTTTGCCTTCGGACACCTTTGTCATGTCTTCTTCAAGTTCGGCCGTCATATTTGACGTGGTAATCCGCGGAACAAACTGCATAAGCGCATCAATGATTGCCATACCGAGTTGGCTGGGCTCGACAGGATCATTTTTGAGATATTTCCGCTGGTACAGCGTATCAATAATGGAAGCTCTCGTAGCTTTTGTACCAAGGCCACGCTTCTCCATCTCTTGAATCAGTTTACCCTGGCTATAGCGTGCCGGCGGCTCCGTCTGCTTCGCATCAAGATTGAGCTTGGTAACGTCAACAACCTCACCTTGGCTAAGTTCCGGCAGCTGATCGTCCTTCTTGAGCCCAAAGGGATAAATGGCGCGAAAGCCCTTCTCGGCAAGGACATTACCGTTTGCAACAAACGGTTGTCCGGCAATGTCCAGCGTAATCTTGGTACCTGCAATGGTGGCAGGACCCATAAGAGTTGCCAAAAAGCGGCGTGCGATGAGGTTATAGAGTTTCCAAGCAGCCGGTTGGAGCTTATTTTGATCGGCTGCGGCAGTGGGATAGATGGGAGGGTGGTCGGTAGACTCTTGTTTGCCTCGCGTTGCGCTCAGCTTTCCGGCGGCAAGAAGCGTCTTGCATACCCCGGCATACTGTGGAACCGACGACAACGTACGGACACAGCCCTTCAAATCCAGCGAAGACGGATAGACCGTGTTGTCAACGCGCGGATACGAAATCAGGCCATCCATGTACAGTGACTCTGCGAGCCTCATGGTACGTGCAGGCGACAAACCCTCAGAGGCTGCCGCTGCTTGCAGAGACGTTGTGTTAAAGGGAGCAGGAGGCTGTTGCTTGCGCGATTTTGATTCAACACGGACCACCGTGGCTTGATGTTGCTCTTTCACCGCATCAAAAGCCGCATCCGCTTCTTCTTTATTCCAGAAACGAGAAGTGGCGTGTGTAATTTTAAAGGTTGTATCGGAGTTGTCCTCAAGAGGCGTCGCTTCTCCTGAGATAACCCAATAATCTTCAGGGGTAAACGCCAGGCGCTCTCGCTCACGCTCTACCACCAATGCAAGCGTTGGCGTCTGTACACGGCCGGCAGAGCGCGTATTGCCAAAGCCGCCAAAACGCACACAGGTCAAATACCGGGTAAGCACGGCGCCCCAAATGAGGTCAATAAACTGACGTGACTCGCCTGCAGCCGCCAAATCATAATCAAGCTCAACGAGGTTGTTGAACGCGGTGTCTATCTCATATTTGGTAAATGCCGAATACCGTGCACGAGAAACAGGGAGATCGGCTTTGACTGAAAGTACCTGAGCCAGTGCATCGGAGCCAATGAGCTCTCCTTCGCGGTCAAAGTCCGTAGCAATGATGACGGCATCGGACTTCTTGGCAAGATTTTTAAGAGAACGAATAATTTCTTTTTCCGCAGGCTCTTTTTCCACCGGAGCCCAGATGAGATACGGCAGGCTGGGTATTTTCCAACCTTTAAGATCAATTCCTGCTTTGAGATAAGGTTTGCGCTTTTCCTTATACGGAGGGCGCGCAAGGCCGTCGGGTACGTCGGCAGGAATATGCTCTCCGTCTTCCGTTGCACCATACCAGCCCTCATCCGCATCAAAGAGCAACTGTGTTGGGAAATCAGGCTGCAGAATGTGGCCACGCAGACCGATGGTCACATACTCTTCTCCGCCTTTTCTAAAACGATAAACAGGCGTGTTATATACCTTATCAGCCTCGGGTTTACCTGACTCAGACAGAAGTCTGGCAATTTGCTGGGCTGCATCGTTTTTCTCGGTAACAATTAGAATCAAAGAAGTGCCTTTCCCGACATTTATACATACAGGCTCAACAACAAATCACCTGTAAGACATCCCATTACTCGCGATTTGCATACTCTTCTCGCGTCCACTTCAAAGCAGCTTTGCCGTCTTTGGCAACAATCACTGAACGTGCAACTCCAAGAGCAACCTCATAGAGCAGGATAAGCGCCGCAAACATGAGCGCCATGGTAACCGGAGAGGCGTCAGGCGTAACGACGGCAGAAAGCACGAGAAGCCCCACATACACGTAGCGCCACTGCTCACGCAAAATCTTATAGGGAACCAAGTGCAAAATAGCAAGGTAAAAAATAACCAACGGCAACTGGAAGGCGATGCCAAAACCAACCTCAAACATAATGATGATGCTGAGATAGTCTTCTGCCTCATTGAGCGTTGCCGCAAACTCGGTCGACTGCTGAATGAGCCAGCCAAATGCGGTGTTCAAAATAATGAAATAGCAGAAAATCATTCCAAAGAAGAACAAAAACACCATGGCTGCTACCGTGGGAACCACCCAACGACGTTCCTTCTCATTAAGTGCCGGAAGGAAAAACGCCATAATTTCCCAGATAATAATCGGAGTGCAGATAATAAAGGCAAAGAAAAATGCCACCTTAAAGCGGATGGAAAAGCCTCCAAGAACCGAAAGTACCGTCAGAGTACCTCCCGTAAGAAATTCTCGAATGGGATTTGTCAGCACTTCAATTAAGGCAGGTGTTGCAAAGTAAACCACAATGGCCGTAACAAAAACCGAGACGACTACGATGGTTAGGCGCCGACGAAGCTCACCAAGGTGATCCATCAAAGGCATACGAGCTGGAGTAATTGGCATAATAATCGAAAGCAGGATTTACTCCGTGCCTTCACCCTCCTCTCCCGACTCAGAGGTAACGGACTCATTGGGAAGGGTCTTCTCGGAAGAGGCAGGGATTGCATCTTCAGCCTCTTTTGCATCCTCTTTCGCGGCCTCTTTTTGCGCGCGAGAAGAACGCCTGTCCCCCAAATGATACAAATCACGTGCAGAGTTTGTCTTTTTCTTTTCATTGGTATCGGAAGCTGAAGCCTTTGGAGCAGCCCCGGCTCCCTCATGAGCCGAATCCGTTTTGGATTCGGCGTCACCGCCATCAACATCTTTGTTTGAAGCGGGAGCGGCACCTGCCGGGACTTCAGTATCCGCTTGGGTACTGTTGTCCGCATCGTCCTCAGCACTCTCGTGAGCGACCTCTTTTTTCTGAGCTGCCTCACGCTCGGCCTTAAGACGAGCACGGCGCTCGGCAAAGGTTTCTTGTTTGGGAGCTTCTCCGTCAATGTCAGAATCATCCGATGCCGCAGAACGGAGCTTCTCGGAACGCTTGGGTTTTTCATTCAATACGTCAGCGGCGGGATCTAAAAGATCGGATTGAACCACCTTATTAAATCCTTCCTGCGCCGATCTAAACTGACGCAGTGCCCGGCCAAGCGTCCTGCCCATACCAGGCAACTTGTCAGGACCAAAAACTAAAAAAGAGAAGAGCAAGATTAAAACAAGCTCCGTTTCACCAATACCAAACACGTTTCTAACCCTTTCGGATCATCGTCTTCTAATCATTCTCGCGGACATTAAGATCTTCCGTAACACCGAGAAGATCAAACACGCGTGCCACGTTCTTTTGCGGATGAGCAACGACAAATACAACCTGTATTTCCTGAGCACGATGCGCTATCCCCACAAGAACACCAATACCCGTTGAATCAATATATGAAACATCAGAAAAATCTGCGGTAATTTTTGATGTGCCACCGATAAGTGCGGCCTCAAGTGCCGAGCGAAGCTCAGCAGCATTTGATACGTCAACCTCACCGTTCACACAAACGATGCATTCATCTGCCTCATGTGTAACCGTAATATCCAAAGCCATGTTCTCCTCCTTAACTTTACTGTTTGCTCTTGTCCTTACTATCAAGTAACTTCTGAGCAATATCGCGAACATTTTGTGAACCGTCGGAGTCTGCCTCAACAGCTTTTTGGAGAGCCGCATCGGCATCCTCGGCATTACCCATCTTAAGATATATCATGCCAAGATTGAGCCAGGCGGCGGCACAATCAGGTGATTTTTCGGTCAGATTCTTAAGCGCCGTAACGGCACCTTCCTGATCTCCACTCTGAAATTGTGCAACGGCTCTATCGGCACGAACGGTATCCGAATCACTGCTTGCAAGGTATACGTCATATTCTGATAATGCCTGTTTTATGTGGTCATCCGCCTGTTGCTTGGTGGTGTCATCGGATGCCACCTTACGCAGCGCCACTCCCCAGTTCAGATGGACCTGTGCCAGCTTAAGCGTAGCGGCAAGATTGTTTGGATTTCCCGACAAATCATCGGTGAGTTCTTTTTCCTGCGCAGCATACTGGGCATTAATGGAATCAGGCGTAGGAGTTTGCGTTTGCACTTTGGAAACCGTAGTTTTTGAGGTCCCGCCACCAAAAATCATGGAAAGAGACGGAATCATCATTGACAGTGCGATAAACAGCGAAAAAATGCCGATGGCAACTTTCTTTCCTGTTGAAAGTCTCCCTGATCTCCCCTTTGAGGTCTGAGCCTGAGCATTTGCCGCGTCTTTCTGAGCCTGCAGAAGCTCAGCATCGGAGCGGCTTTTTGACTTGGCCGAACGAGCAGAGTGTTGCCGTATACTTTTTTGTTTAGATGCCTTCTTTGGCATGACATACCTTTCACTGTCCCAAAACCTTTGGGACATTTTCCAAGCGCGTTTACTAACTGTTCAGGGTACGCCAGTTTGTGCTTCCACGGAAGAACAGAACGTTCCCGCCGAAGATTCTACAGAATTTTAAGCGTTTAGGACTCACACAAAAAGACCATTGCCCAAGACTTATATAAAGGCGCTTTGCCCCCTATCAACTTTTGCAAGTCTTGCAGCCACCTGTTTGGCCGCAACGACAAACACATCAAGCGCAAGAGAAAGCTCTTCAAGACTGGGATAGCTTGGAGCAAGACGGATATTGGAATCAAAAGGATCGTTGCCTGATGGCCAGGTAGCTCCTGCAGGTGTCAGCGTTACGCCCATCTCACGCGAGCGAGACACAATGGCGCGAGCAGAACCAACGGGTCCATTAAACGATACGAAATAGCCTCCCTGAGGATGCGACCATGTTGCAACCCCAAGGTCTCCAAGTCCTTCTGTCAGTTTTTGTTCCACCAGCTCAAAACGTGGCCGTAGAAGCTCTGCATGGCGCTTCATATGAGCCTCTACCCCTGCCTTGTCTTTTAAGAAACGCACATGCGCAAGCTGTGAGAGTTTTTCCGGTGATACACGCCGCACGGAAAACGATGCACGAATCTCTTGAATATCGTCTGTGGAAGCACAAAGCCACGCCATTCCCGACGATGGAAACGTAATTTTAGCGGTAGATGCAAACTCAATAACCAAATTATCCGCACCCTGCTGCTTAAGAGCGTTGAAGATGTTAAGCAAGGGCGGGCACTTCTCGCCTTCTTGCACAAATACGTGATAAGCATAAGCGTTATCCCACAGAATACGGAAATCCGGCGCTGCAGGCTTCAGAGCAGCAAACGCACGCACAACCTCATCGGAATAGCTCACTCCGGACGGATTGGCGAAACGCGGAACGCACCAAATGCCCTTAACCGTTGGATCTTCTTCCACAAGAGTACGGACAACATCCATATCGGGACCATATTCTGTCATCGGAATAGCAACGTTTTCAAAACCGTAGTACTCACTGATCCGAAAATGGCGATCATAGCCAGGAGTTGGACACAAAAACTTAAGGCGAGCACCCGGATGCGCAGAAGCAAGCTCTGATGCTTGCCGGGCTAACGGCGGCTGACCCGCAATACCGTGTGTATATGCCATGTCAATAACATCATGCATAAGATTCAAGCTGGAAGAGCCCGCCACGATAACGTGCTCAAGATCAACATCCAAAAGCTCCGCCGCCAATGCGCGTGCAGACGGAAGACCGTCGGGGTCTCCATAGTTGTCGGCATACGAAGCGCCGTCCATCAGATTGGAAGATGAATCCAAAAGGTCAAGCATGGGTTTGGAGAGCGCCGTTTGCTCTCGGCTTGGCTTACCGCGCGCCATATCAAGCGTGAGGTGCTTATCCGCAATCTGCCGCGCTTCTTCTCCAATCTCTTTCAGCGCCCTGTCAAGATCCGCATCACTCATACGCTGATAGACGTTCTGCTCCTGCAAAAGCATGTGCTGAAAAAGCTTCTTATCTACGGTAATTGGCATGATATCCCCCTTTGAACCGTATACAGAAGTATAAAGGCGAAACCGGACAACAAATGGCTCTCCTTCAAAAAGCTGCTAGACTGTCACACAACGGCAACGATTGGAGGCATTATGGCGAGACCGGGAATTCGAGCAGACGAGTATGGCGATCTGCAGCGGTTGGTCGATAACGTATATAAACACGCTCCGTCAAGTTATGCCTCAAATATTGATGTTTTGGTCAGAGCGGAAATTGATGACCTTAACCAGGATCTCTTGGAAGTAATCAATCTCATTCCGGCGGGTACCTATAAGCGAGCCACACTTTGTGATCAAATAAACTCTATCGTGACTGCTCATGGCTGGGGCTTTACGTACGGCACGGTGGAATAGTTTTATCCTATTTTTTATCTGACGGACGCTCTTTTGTGGCGTCGTGCAATATGTCGGCCACACGAACAAAAGCTATTCCCAAAAGACTTGCCGCGATGGAGCCCGCTAAAATTGCACACTTAGCCGCAAGGACATTGTTCTGATCGCTAAACGCAAGACCTGAAATAAGAATCGACATCGTAAAGCCAAGGCCTCCCATAAGGCCAACGGCTGTGATTTGCATCCAATTAACACGCTTGGGAAGCTTACAGATACCTGACTTAACGAGAATAACCGTCGTAAGAATAATGCCCACGGGTTTGCCGATAACCGCTCCAAAAAACGTACCGTATGCCACGGGATTTAGAACAATGCTTCCAAAGTCAGAACCCATGAGAGTTATCTGGGCGTTTGCAAATGCAAAGAGAGGAAGAATAATGAAGTTAACCGGCACAGAAACATAACGCTCAACTCGTTGCAGAGGAGGCGTTACATGATGCATAACATGCTCAACGCGAAGAGCGCTTCGAGTAAAGTCGTGCTGTCCTAAAATATGATGCTCGTCGTCATAGTTGGCATTTAGCTCACGAGCACGGCCTTCAAGCCAGCCTCCGAGATGATTGAGACGAACATCCGAGCGGCTCGGCAAAAAGAATGCCAAAATGACACCGGCAAGCGTTGCGTGGATACCTGAGTGGTACATGCAAATCCATAAAATCAGTCCAACAAACAAGTAGGGAGCAGATGAGTAGAGCTTCATGCGACTCATACCCCACAGCACCAAAATCACTCCAAGTGCTGCCGCACACCAGGCGATATCAGGAGTCTGGCCATAAAAAAATGCGATGACCACAATGGCCAAAATATCATCCGCGATGGCAAGTGTCTGAAAGAAAACTTTTGTTTGTGTTGAAATTCTACTTCCCAACAGACTCATAACCCCAAGGGCAAACGCGATGTCGGTGGCAATGGGAGTGGCCCACCCATGCATGGCTCCGCCATAGTTGCAGAGCAAATATATACACGCAGGAACTGCCACACCGCCAACCGCAGCAAGCATCGGAAGCATGGCCTGACGAGGTTTGCGCAGCTGACCCACCGTAACCTCGTACTTAAGCTCGATACCGACAAGTAAAAAGAAGATGGCCATAAGAAAATCGTTAATAAACGACTCAAACGATATGCTGACGGTAAAAGATCCCACTGTAAAAGAGCATTCTGCTTCAAAGAACTTCTCGACAATCTCATGCGCGGGCGAATTGGCCACAACAAGAGCAAGAAGCGCCGCCATAACCATGGTTGCCGCCGCAACGGTACTGTTTGAGGTAACCTTGCGAACTTCCGTACGATATTCAATGCGCTTTACAACAGCGGGCTCACCATAAATACTTGGCATATCTAACCTATCTGGCTCAAGTTTCTTTTCCTCATCTAGTTTATCATGTGCTCATTCAGCTTTGCATGGACGCTCTCAATGCACGCCACGTCTTGCAATTTTCGCTTTTACCAAGCGCTCCAGTGGGTAGAGTTATCGTAAGATATAGTGCTAGTCCGTGGTTTCAGTTTTTATGAGCCTCGTCTTTTCAATAGTTTGGAGCAATGTATGTCCAAAAAAAGGATTGCGGTCCTTACCGACTCAGGCACCAACACACCGGCAGAGTTCATTGTCGCTCATGACATTCGTGTTGCGCCACTTCGTATTAACTATTCAGACGGCACTACCTATGAGTCCACCGTCAACATTACTCCGGAACAAATTGCCGCCCGCTTTGACCAAGAGATTCCAAGCACTTCGCTTCCCTCGCCGGAAAAGATTCACACTCTTTTTGATGACGTAAAGGCTTCGGGTTATGATGCCGCCGTCTTTATCTGCATCTCTTCAGGACTTTCGGCAACATGCGATACCGTTCGTATGATTGCTCAAGACATTTCGGATCTGCCCATCACAATCATCGATACTAAAAATATCGGTATTGCCGCCGGTCTTATTGTTATAGAAGCCGTTCGGCTCATCGATGCCGGCGTCCCTTATGAAGAGCTTGAGCAAAAACTTGTGGCAGCTTCGCAGAGAACTCGCGTGTTCTTCTCCGTTCCTGCCCTCAATTTTTTACGTAAGGGAGGACGCATAAGCGAAGCCGTTTACCGCATTGGCTCTGTATTGAATATCAAGCCTGTCTTAACCTGTGAACCAGCCGGTACCTACGGTATTGCCAAGCGTACCCGCGGCTGGGAGAAGTCTCTGAAAGAAGAGCTGGCACTTGCGGCAACGGAAGCTCAGAAATATTCGCACGTTCATGCGGCAATTTCTTGTTCCGCCCCCAACCTCATCTATACCGAGATGGAAGAGCGTATGCGCCAGGCAATTCCCAACATCGTTGATTTTGTAACTTCGGATATAGGTTCCGACCTCTTGGTTCACACGGGACCCGGACTCGTTGGTATTGCAATACAAGGTATTGATGAGACTTCTCTCTAGCCCCGTCTTTATGGCAGCTCGCCTACTCGCCTTGAAAGCCCTCATCCTCAAGAAGATCTTGTCCATCCGCAGCCGTAGTGGCAAGTTCATCGCAGCGCTCATTAAGCTCTTCTCCGGCATGCCCTTTTACCCACACGTAGTGCACCTCGTGAGAAGAGCTTGCAACAAGCAATCGCTTCCACAAGTCAATGTTTTTGACGGCCTGCTTGTTTGAGGTTTTCCAGCCACGACGCATCCACCCAAAAATCCACCCTTGGTTAAATGCGTCGACCACATATTTTGAATCGGAATGAACCTCGACCACACAAGGCTGAGTAAGAGCCTCCAGAGCCACAATTACGCCTAAAAGCTCCATGCGGTTATTGGTTGTCAGACGATACCCCTGCGAAAATTCACGCGTATGACGTTTGCCTGAAGCATCAACGTATACCAATACGGCCCCATATCCACCGGGACCGGGATTACCGCGAGAAGCCCCGTCAGTATAGGCAACTACCTGCGCTCTTTTGGAAGGGCTACTCGTTGCTTCGGGCTGTGTATGTGCATCCTCATACATAACTTATTTAGCCTCTGCCCAATTTGGACCATACGATACGTCGGCAATCAGAGGAACCTTCAACTCAACTACCTCTTCCATGGTCTCTTTTACAAGCCGGGAAACGGCTTCTATTTCATCATGTGGCACTTCAAGATCAAGTTCGTCATGAATTTGCAGGATGAGCTTTGCCGCACACCCCTCTTTACGCAGGCGCTTCTCGACACGAATCATTGCAATTTTGATAATATCGGCGGCGCTTCCCTGCATGGGGTGATTCATGGCAGTACGCTCACCAAAGGCAATAAGTTGGCGATTGCGCTGACCAAATTCACGAATATGGCGCTTTCGACCATACATGGTCACCGCATAGCCCTTCTCGTGTGCAATACGTACCGATTCATCCAAATACGCACGCACTCCGGGATATGCGGCAAAATAACGATCAATCATATCTTGTGCCTCAGCACGCGGTATCTTGAGCGAAGTTGCCAATCCATACGCCTGTTGGCCGTACACAATGCCAAAATTAACCGCCTTTGCCCTGCTCCGGAGCTCTGGGGTAACTTCTTCCACCGGCACCCCAAAGGTACGCGAGGCGGTAGCCGCATGAAAATCCGCCCCTGACTGAAACGCCGCTATCAGATGTTCGTCACCTGACAAATGAGCCAAAAGCCGAAGCTCAATCTGTGAATAGTCGCACGCTAAAAATACGTGTTCGGACGGAACGGTAAACGCGGTACGAACCCGATGTCCCAGCTCGGAGCGGGTGGGGATATTTTGCAGGTTTGGATCGGAACTGGAAAGACGCCCCGTGGCTGCCACCGTCTGGTTAAATGTCGTATGGATTCGGTGATCGCCTCTGATAAGTGCGGGAAGCGCATCCAGATAGGTTGATTTAATCTTGGCGCGCTCACGATACTCAAGAACGTCAGCAACAATCTGATGAGTAGCGGCTAAATCGGAGAGTACCTTTGCGTTTGTCGAATAGAATCCCGAACGGGTCTTCTTAAGCCCAAACGTTGGTAAACCGAGCACGTCAAAAAGCACATGGCTCAACTGACTGGGAGAATCAAGGTTGAAACTCTCTCCCGCTGCTTCATGAATACGCTCCACGCGAGAAGCAATGTCTGCTCCCAGCTCTTTCGATTGCTCCGCAAGCTTTGCAGGGTCCACGAAAAGGCCACGGCGCTCCATTGCGGCAAGTACCGGAAGAAGTCCCATCTCAATGGTCTCAAAGAGCTCCAATGACTTGTCGTCCTCAAGCTTTTTGGTAAGCGTAACCTTGAGCGCTCTTGCGGCAACTGCTTCATACGCGGCTGCGGGGATCTTATCGGAACCGGCAGGAAGTTCCACCCCAAAGTAGAGCTCAACAAGGCCGGGTATTGTGAAGCTGGAACGATCGGATTCAAGCAGATAGGCAGCCACTCCAACGTCAAAAATACGGCTCGCATCAACGTCATCAGGGGCAAAAACCTCAGGCTCAGAAGAATCGACGGGGCTTACATCATGTAAGAGTGCCTTCACGTCTCCGGACACCATCAGGCCTTTTTCGAAGATTTCCCTCAGCGTTGAGGTGGCCTTGTCGTCTTCAAACTTACACAGCTCTTGTGTTGTTGCAACCCAAAGCGTGTGCCCAAAACCAAAAAGGGAACCGTCTTGTTTGCCTGTATCAAGAGTAACACCCAGCCACTCCCTACGCGACAACGCAGCCTTTAGAGCTTCCCAAGCACCCTCGGCCTCCAATATCTTCGCAGGAAGTGCAAGCTGAGGATGAGCAGGCGCTTCCGTTTGCTGTGGATTGGCAGCAGAGCTGCCCTTCTCGCCGGCCAAACGTGCCAGTCGGCCTGTCATACCGGTAAATCCAAGCTTTGAAAACGCGACGACGACTTTATTCGGATCAAACGTCGGAAATTGAGCGTCAGCCAAATTAATGTCAATGGGCGCATCCGTGCGGATGGTGGCTACTTTACGAGAGAGAAGCGCGTCTTCTTTGTGTGTACGCAGATTCTCACCCATTTTACCTTTCACTTCATCGGCATGAGCCAGTACTTCATCAAGACTGCCATACTCAACAATGAGCTGAGCCGCCTTCTTGGGACCAATCCCCGGAACACCGGGGATATTGTCGGATGAATCTCCTTTAAGACCATAAAAGTCCGGAACCAGCTTTGGCGTGATACCGGCGTAAAGATCCGCCACAGACTCAGGCGTCATAATGGAGACATCGGAAACACCTTTACGGGTAGACACGATCTTGACGTTTTCGGTAGAGAGCTGGTACATGTCGCGATCTCCCGTAAAGAGCAGCATCTCATATCCGGCTTCCTCACCGCGCCGTGCGAGAGTGCCTAAGATATCGTCACCCTCCCAGCCTTCAAGTTCGCACACGGGGATATCTAAGACCCCAAGGAGAGTCTTTACGATCGGAAACTGCACGTGAAGCGCATCGTCCATGGGAGGTCGCTGTGCCTTATACTGCGGCAACATATCAATGCGCACCTGTGGTTTTCCCCTGTCAAATGCGCAAATGACGCCGTTGGGTCTAAACGATTCAATCATCTTGATAAACATATTGAAGAACCCAAAAAGCGCCCCGGTAGGAGTTCCGTCGGGAGCCGACATGGGCTGTCTGATGGCGTGAAAAGCGCGGTGCATCAGTGAATTTCCATCAATCACCGCAATGGTTTTACGTCTTTTGTCGGTATGGGTGCCGGCACCGTCTGTCTCAGGCATACTTCTCCTATCTAAAGTTACAAATCCATTGTACCCGGCATGTCGACCGACCTGCAGCGAGAAGTACGCGCGGATGTAAGACACATGCCAAAAGTCTGCCTCGCACTCACGGGTGCCTGCAACGGACCTCCAAATCGGATTTCATGTCTTGAGGGTCGGTTCAATCTTGGGGAACTCATGTGCATTTATTGCAGTCTCCATCACAAAGACACGATTTTCTCGCCCCCGTGCGAAAGTCAATGGCGTACAGTAGAGTTTGTGGCAAGAAGTACTTCTCGCCCTCACCTATTCATCCAAGGAGGCTTTCGTGGCAAACGACAAGGTATCGCGCGAATTTGGCACACTTCTTTTTACCGACGCCGATATGCAAGAAAGGCTGCCTAAACCAACCTATAAACGTCTGCGTGATGTTATCAGACATGGGAAACCACTGGAAATTGACATTGCCAACGAGGTTGCCCATGCCATGAAGGAGTGGGCACTTGAGCACGGCGCCACTCACTTTACGCACTGGTTCCAGCCGCTGACCGGCATCACCTCGGAAAAACACGATAGCTTCATGACGCCTCAAGGAAATGGCACCATTTTGATGACATTCTCCGGCAAGGAGCTTGTGCAGGGAGAACCCGATGCTTCAAGCTTTCCTTCCGGCGGTCTTCGCGCAACCTTTGAGGCACGCGGATATACGGTTTGGGATCCGGTAAGCCCTACGTTTATTAAAGACGAGGTTCTCTGCATCCCTACGGCGTTCATTTCCTACACCGGAGAAGCCCTCGATAAACGCACGCCGCTCCTGCGCTCACAGCTTGCCCTTGAACGCCACGCAAAACGTGTACTCGCGCTTTTTGGCCAGACTCCCGAGCGCATCGTGACAAATATTGGCCCTGAGCAGGAGTATTTTCTCATCCGTGAGAAGGATTTTGAGAAACGCCCCGATTTGATCTTGTGTGGGCGTACGCTCTTTGGATGCGAGCCGTCTAAGGGACAAGAGCTTGACGATCACTACTTTGGGGCCATACGCCCCACCGTTAACGACTTCATGAAAGAGCTCGATGACGAGCTTTGGAAGCTGGGAATCCCCGCAAAAACCAAGCACAATGAAGTTGCTCCCTGTCAGCACGAACTTGCTCCCGTCTTTGAGCAGGGGTCTCTTGCCATTGATAACAACCTATTGACTATGGAGAAGCTCAAGCTCTTGGCACCACACCACGGTCTTGCCTGTCTTGAGCATGAACGGCCCTTTGATTACGTAAACGGTTCGGGCAAACATGATAACTGGTCGCTTGCCGCCGACGGCGACAATCTTCTTGAACCGGGAGACAACCCCGGAAAGAACCTCCGCTTCCTCGTCTTTTTGGCATGTTTGGTTGCAGGCGTTGATACTCATGCCGATCTTTTGCGCATGTCCATCGCCTCTGCCGGAAATGACCATCGTCTGGGCGCCAATGAAGCTCCTCCTGCCATTGTCTCAATCTTTTTGGGCGATGCACTCTCCGCAATTGTCAACGATCTTATGAGCGGTGCCGACGTTCATAAGGCAAAGCGCACGAAGATGGACTTGGGCGTGCCGACATTGCCTAAAGTTCTCCGCGACAATACCGACAGGAATCGCACAAGTCCTTTTGCATTTACCGGTAACAAATTTGAGTTCCGCATGTGCGGCAGCCAGCAGAACCTCTCTGACCCCAATGTTATCCTCAACACCATCGTTGCAGAACAGTGCGATCGCTTTGCCACTGACCTTGCCGACGTGTCTGAATCCAAGTTCACGGAACAGGCGTTGAAGTGGGTAATCGACTCCTTTAAAGACCACGAGCGTATCTTCTTTGAAGGTAATGGCTACTCAAGCAAGTGGGAAAAGATTGCCGAGAAGCGCGGTCTTCCCCACTTCCGTACCACGCCTGACGCTCTGCCCGCACTTATCGCCCCCGAAAATATTGCGTTCTTTGAAACATATGGCGTCCTGTCTGAAAACGAGGCACATGCCCGGTATGTTGCAAAGGCCGAGCAATACGCAAAGGTTCTCAATATTGAAGCGAAGACCATGTCGTATATGACGCGTCACATGTATCTGCCGGCGCTCTTTAAGTACTCGGGTAAAGTTGCCGAATCGGTTGCTCGTAAGCAGGAGATTGGCATTACCTCTCAGGCGGAGCTCGATGTGACACGGAAGCTCACCGAGGGCATTGACGGCATTTACGCTGCAGTGGGAGAACTGGAAGCAAAGAATGGCCATGCCGCCACGCTGCGCTCAAAGCCGCAGACACAGTGCGAGTTCTATCGCGATGAAGTTATTCCTGCCATGGAGCGACTCCGCAAGATTGTTGATGAGATGGAGCTTATCTGCGGACATGATTTTTGGCCGGTTCCGAGCTACAACGAAATGCTGTTTTACGTGTAGAGTTCCGTTTTGCGTGCACATCTCTTATTGGCCTTCTTTTGCCCTCTTGCCTGCATCGGAGGGCGAAAGGGGTGCGCCCGCATCATCAAGGACTTGAGGTGCTTCTCGCAATGCGGAAACCGCACCGTTAAGGTGTACTCGATCCATATACCACGGCGCCTTCACGCCAGAAATGGTTGGCATTGCAAAAGAACTTGTCGTGTCCATTTTGCCCGCAAACCCAGCAGAAAGGCAAAACTCCACCCACAAACGGGCGGCATTGGGATGCTTGGCCTGAGATGATATGGCAACACCATACGTAGTAAAGTGCGTAGGCGCAAGGGGGAGCAGCGGCACCACGTTATCAAAATCGTCATGACCGAGCGTATAGAAAGCCTCGCTTGCCTGGCACACTGTTGCAAGGGCATGCCCAAATCCAAGGTATGTCATCATGTCGTGTGTATCGTCAAATGTTTTACTCGCATGAGTGGAGAGTTCCTCAAGAAACGCGATGCCCTGGTCTACCCCAAGATTTCCCATCATTGTCACGGCAAAACTATTTCCGTCACGCGTCTTTTCATACTCAGGAAGCACAATCTGGTCTCGTAAATACGTAGAGAGAAGATCGTTCCAGTCATGCGGGTGCGCAAGACCCATGGCGTCTAAGCGCTCCTCATTTATGGCAATGACCAAAGGATCTGTTGCTATGCCATACCAAAGCTTTGAGTCTATGGCAAACATAGGTTTTAGAAGGTTTTTTGCATTTTTTGCATCATAGCTTGCCAAAAGATTCTGAGCTCCCGCCTGATTCAAGTGCTCTGCGTCAACAAAGAACCAACTGTCAATCGGATGGTCTGTTGGAGATGGGTTCAGATCTTTTCCATCGTCTGAATCGGCCCCGAGGTATGGCTCCATCTCATCTACTGGAACAACCTGATAATCTACCGTAATGTCAAAAAGCTTTTCAAATGCTTTTGCGGCCTCTTGGATGTATTGGGGATCAGGTGTATACACCGTTACTTTTTGTTCAAGATATGCTGCAGCCACAAGATTGGGATCGAAGCCTTCCGGCGTCTCTTGTGGGATATGAGTACTTGCCGGAGCTTCTGAAACCTCAAATCCAAGCATATTGAGGACCTTGTTTCCACAGCTTGAAATACCCATGTAAAGACCTATAAGTCCTGCAGTGGCAACACCGAGAGTAAACGTGCGGCGCACGATAGAGGATACGTCCATAGAGTCTGTACTATCATGAGAAGAGTCTTCGGGGGCATCTTGTGTAGAGTCGCCTGGCACATCCGTCTTTTTCTGTATGGAAATTACTTTTGGCCGGTTTTTGCCGCGGAACTTCTGAAACATGTCGCCTCCTCCTCTTCTTCGTCAAAAAATTATAGCAACGGTTCAATGCGCGTACGATTCGTTGTGTTTTCGATTCAGCACGTTCTTGATTTAATATGTTCTTAATTCAGTACGCACCCCTTATTGAATTAATACAAGCCCATAAGGCTAAATTGTATCTAAGAAGTAGTTCGTGAGATACTACTAACTACAAGAAATTCATAAGGAGCACTATGCCGGCTTTACTGACACATTTTGTTTTTGGCGTACAAATGGCCAATGAAGTCCATTCGGGCTTCTTCAAAACCTCGGAGGAACTCAACGCATTTTTGCTGGGAAATCAAGGTTCTGATCCCTTTCTGGCCCGACACCTTACATGGCCCAATCATGCCCTCGCCTGCAATCGACTTCACCAGTGCCTGCATACGAACCAGATTGCCGAGATCTTCTCCGCATTTCAAAAAGCAACAACATATCTACCTGAGGTTGATGCGAGCATTGGCCAAGCATTTACGCTTGGAATTCTCAGTCACCATGTACTTGATAAAGTCGTGCGACCATTTATAGACGCCCAGCAAGACGACCTGATCCATATTGATCCGAGCCTTGAGCCCTCGCGCCAAGAAATCCGCTCTATCATTGAAACCGATCTTGACTCATGGCTTCTATGGAACCAAATGCGCACAACCGTCGAAGAATTTTATCCGGCGGCCGCACTTGAAGCGGACAAAAGTACCTGTCGCGTTGGTGGGGCTCTTTTTTCGCAGGTTGCGCTCGCAATGTTTGGTCTCAACATTGGTGCAAGCGAATACGCTGGTGCCATCGTCGACTACGCACGCATCTATCACACTATCGAGAAGACCGACCCTACGTACACCACAAAGCTTCCCGATGTTCTCTATCGAACCGAAATGTTTGTACGACCTTCCGCAAGCTCCTATATAGCAGCCATGAGCCATCAGATCCTTCGTACCGATGCCGTTGCAGCAGCAAATCTTAAACGGATTCCCTGGAAAGATCCTGTTACAAGCGCCATACGAACGGAAAGTTTTCCCGACCTTCTCGAAGAAGCATCTCATCTATATCAAACGCTCGCCCATGCGTATACCCGCAATGACCATACCGACGTAGAAGACTGAATCTCCAAAACGCTACATTGGACTCCAACGTTGGATGCTCTTCTCGCCACTGGCTGAGGGTGCTGCCGTTAGCTGGGGTTCGGCAAGCCGAGGTTGCTGCCAATCGCGATTGCTGCCAATCGAATCCACCACTAAACGCGATTACGACGAGGCAAATCCACCAGTAAACGAAGTTCTTCTCGCCATTTACTTTAAACTTGCGGTTTACGGGTGACTGCAGTCGATAAGAACGATGTTTACTTGTGATTTTTCTTTGATTTGAGCGTTTACGGGTGAATCGAATCACCCGTAAACAGCGATTTTGACGAGGTTTTTGAAATCCGTGTGTTTAGTGGTGATTTTAAGAGACGGACGGTCGTGAAAACCACAAGTAAACGCTTGCTGCGGAAATTCCGGGCGAGTACTCCAAGCAAGCGAACAGACGAGCAGGTGGGGATTCCAAGCGGACGAACAAGCAGACAGCCAAGCGGACAAGCCAACAAGTAGACGAGCAACAGCCGCACACGGAATAGCGACAATTACATGTCTGCATGCTCCTGTAAGTTCGACGTATTCGCCCGTTCGTACGCGCGTCCTGCCGCAAAGCCTTTGGCATACTCTGACCTGCGACGATCCTTTGCCTCGCGAGCCTCCCTGTCATGCAGAAGCTGGCGTTCCCGGTCGATAAACATGACCAAAATCACGGCGATAAGAAACACGGGACTTATAAGAATCATGTAATGCCCCATCGTGGGAATCAAATGACTCCCGATAACGGCCCCTGCAACAAAGCAGAAAATCGTTCCAAAGTAGAGCAGAGAGGATTCCATGTGCTCTTTATTATGCGTATGGATATATGCGGCAACTTCTTGCGTACCACTTCTGAGGTTTCCGATGCACATGGTTGTGGCAAAGGCGTGCCCATGCAATTTCCTGAACGCCTGCACCTGAATGCCACACGCCAACGACGTAAGGCTATTTGCCACCAGGTTCATATCCTGCGGCATAAACGCCACGCAGGTCAGAAGGCATATTTCAACAAAAACGGCAAGTTGGCGCCAGTGCAAGTGTCGTTCGCGAGCAACCATACGAATAACATACGCCACCGCAATACCTATGGCAAACGCCAAAACCGGCATTCCGTATTTGGCGCATTTTTCAAATGAACCGCTGGTCACATGAATGCCCAACAGCAACAGATTGCCCGTCTGCGCATTAGCAAAGACGTGATCGCGTACAAGATAGGAGTAAGCGTCCATCACGCCACCCGACAGTGCTAAAAGCGCTGCTACCTCAACGGAATCCGACATCTGCAGTGCGTGTTTCAAAGTAATCTCCTCACAGATTAACCAAACGATTGGCGAGAGTACTGGGCCTCAAAACGCTATGAACCGCAGTTCTTCTCGCAAAAAAAGCGGTGCAGGCAAAAACCTACACCGCTAACTTAGCACTACTCTGTGAAAATGCCATAGCTTAGCTACCCAAGCTTAGCTCAGTTGCCCAAGCTTCATGCTCATCAGTCGGAGTTAGTCCTCAACGAGCTCAAACTGATCGGGACCAACGCCACATACGGGGCAGGTGTAGTCCTCAGGAAGCTCGGGGGTATCCACCTCAACCTCATAGCCACAAACGGTGCATACGAACTTGTATGTCTTTTCTGCCATGTTATTTCCTCTCTCCATGACCAGCTTTGTACTGGCCGCTTACGTACCTCTGATTTTACAGACACGCAATCGCGCTGGGTGAATTACGACTGCGTTTGAAGCATTTTACCAAGACCGAGCTTTTTTACAAGCCCACAAAATCCCGTGTGAACATTGAGCCGCAACGTCTTAGCCTCAAAATCTTGAGCCGCAACGTCTAGAAACGACTCCGCTCCTTAAGAGCTCGTTGAATCTCTCTGTCGGAATCGCGACGGGCGGCATCGGCACGCTTGTCGTACAGTTTCTTGCCGCGCGCAAGCCCAATGACCAGCTTGACGCGGTTATGTGTATCAAACAGCAGGTCAAGCGGGATAAGCGCAAGTCCTTTTTGGCGCAACTTAGCGTCAAGATAGGTAATCTGACTTCTGTGCAGCAAAAGTTTGCGCTTACGGTCCGGATCCACGTTCCACACGCCGCCATTTGAGTACGGATGGATATGCACTCCGTGAAGCCATACCTCGCGACCGCGAACCAGGCAAAATGCGTCCGTAATCTGTGCTCCACGGTCGCGAAGGCTTTTGACCTCCGTACCCGTCAGCACTACGCCGCATTCAAACGTCTCCAGTATTTCATATTCGTGACGAGCAGAACGATTGTGCGCAATGCTCTTGCGCTCACGCTTGTCCATCGCCCTGCTCCTTTCGCGGCTCTACCTCAAACGTTTCCTCTTGGCCAGGAGTTGGCTCTGCCCCAGACGTTCCGGCACTCGGCACACCCGGCGTCTCAGGGTTCAGCGCCGCATCGCGCACAAGCTCCAAAAGAGCCAAAGCGGCCGGCTCCCCCACAAGATCGCGAGCACGAATGGTCAACTGAGTGGCTTCATTGCGATTACCCATTGCCGCTTCATCTTGGGCGCACATCAAAAGGCAGACCGCAATCTCCGCATTGGCTCCACCGGGCAAGCCCTCCGCCGCGAGAAGATCGTCTGCTTCAGAATCCGACAGCGTATCCGGATCGGTCTCAGTACCTGTAGCCTGGCTCAAAGCAGCATCAAGGGCTCCGTCATGTGCGTCAAGCCTCCGAGCCGCACGCAAGGCTGCCGCCGCTTGTTGCGTACGTCCCGTCTGCTCAAACCATGAGGCAAAATTCAAAAAAGCGCGGGCAAGATGCCTGACCTCGCTTGCGCGCTCAAAAACGCTGAACGTAAGCGCAAGGTATTGCTGAACATCGCCGGCAATCTTATACAAGTCAGCCAAATCAAGACGGGCTGCGCAATTCATGGGATTCCAGCGAATGGCCTGCTTGAGAGCATCTGCCGCTTCCTCATATCTGCCCGTCCGTACGCAAGAAAGCGCAAAGTCGGCATACAGGCGCTCAAACGGCTCTCCAACATCGCGCAGCTCTCGGGGGTCCTTCTCCACCCTCCTATAGGCAAGACGGTCAAAGAGCGTGGGAAACGAAAACCATTGAACCTCATCGGTTGTTTGGTAATTGCGGTCCACATACTCTTCCGCATCTTCCGCAAGACGAGCCAACAGGTCGTATGCCTGCTCGTCTTCATTTTGTAACAACAAGCCCTCGGCATCGATAAGCTCGTCGGAAAGTTCAGTCTGTGCCATTCTTCTCCTTTTGAGACAATCCTTCGTCCCTTTTCTGTCAGCTACTCTATACCCACCCCGGCTCACCGCTTAACAGGCAATCCCTTGCCGGGCGACACATCCGCCGGTAAAAAATCAATCTGCCCACGCTCTATGATAACCGCAGAAACCCGGACTTTGATACGATCTCCCGTACGCCAGCGCTTACCCGTGGCTTCTCCGATAAGCATAAGCCGTTCCTCATCGTAGCGAATCCACTCCTGCCCAAGGTCCTTCACATGCAGCAGTCCTTCCGCATACGTCGCGTCCAGTGTAACAAAGAGGCCAAAGCGCTCCACGCCATCAATGGTTCCCCATGCCTCTTCGCCAATCCGGCTCTGATAAAACTCAGCCATTTTTATCTTCTGAGAAGTGCGAGCGGCAGCATCGGCCACACGTTCGCGCTCGGAACACGTCGCGCACAGTTGTGGAAGTGCTCTTTCCTGCTCAAGCCGCGCCTTTCCGTCGCTTTTTGCCTGGCCGACACGAGCGCCTTTTTCAACAGGCTTCTCGCCGGCAAGAAGAGACTTGAGCGCACGATGCACCAATATGTCCGGATACCGTCGGATGGGCGAAGTAAAATGACAGTAAGCAGAGGCGCCAAGCGCATAGTGGCCCTGATTGACCGGTAGATAGATTGCACGCTTTTGGGCTCTGAGCAGCACGGCATTGACCACACGGGCATAACCGGTACCGCGAGATTTCTCAAGCGCTCCGCAAATAGCGCGAGAATCTCCCGCCGCTATACGCGCGGCTTCTCCCGTCTCCAAAGCTCCTATGGCGACAAGCACCGACAAACCGGCATGCAACGCCTCAGGAGAAGGCGACTCATGCACACGATAGGCCGTCTTGATGTCCTTGTCGGCAAGCATCTTAGCCACCGACTCATTTGCCAGAAGCATCGCCTCTTCTATCAGATTGGTCGCGCGGGTCCTCCGGCGAACGGAAACGCCGGTTGGACGCCCTTCCACATCCAGGAGCATACGTGTTTCAACGGTTTCAAAGTCAATGGCTCCTCGCTTGTAACGGATCTTCTGGCGCTTTGCCCTAATCTCATCAAGAGTCTCAAGCATCCGAACGAGAGCGGATTGTTGGGTTGCATCTCCCATTACAAGAGAGTCCTGCGACATCTTTCCTTCAAGCAAATCATCTACCTGCTCATACGACAAGCGAGCCGCAGAACGGATTACGGCTTTCATCGCCTGAACGGAACAAATGGCACCTTCCGCATCAAGTCTCATACGGACACTTACGGTCAGCCGATCTTCATGAGGGCGCAGCGAGCACAGATCATTGCAAAGCCGCTCGGGCAACATAGGCAAGACGCGGTCCGCAAGATACACCGAGCAGGTTCGCGCTCGTGCCTCAAGATCGATTGACGAGCCCCAGGAAACATATCGAGAAACATCCGCAATATGGACGTCGAGTTCATATCCGCCATCAGAAAGCCGACGGGCGCCTACGGCATCATCAAAATCTTTTGCGTCCGACGGATCTATGGTGACGCAGAGTGCTTCTCGCAAATCAATACGACTTGCATCATCTGCCAGCTCTTTATTGATATCAAGCGACAAGAGCAAGGCCTCCGTTAAGGAGCTTTGGGAAAACTCCGTAGCAAGTCCGAATGAAGCAATCACGGACTCAATATTCATATCCAGCTCATTGGACGAACCCACACGACGCTCGAGAGTAACGACTGCAGCGCTTGTGCGCGTGGGATATTCCACGATGCGAGCAACTACAATGTCGCCGTGAGAAACACCGCAGCGCACCGGCGAAGAATCTTCCGGCAGTACAAAGAAATCCCGCTGGATACGAGCGTCCAGCGGCACAACCACCCCAAGAGGATCGGCAGCTTCATAGCGCCCCAAAAAAGTCGAGGTCGCACGCGTAAGTATGGAGCGGACAGTTGCGCGCGGTTCTCTGCCTTTTGCCGTTGTCAGAGAAACCTGAACTTCATCACTGTCCATACCTTCACGTATGCCATGGCGCGCAAGCGTGAACGTACCCTCAGGAGTGAACACCGTTCCCGACCCCGGCCGCGTTATACGAAGGGTGCCCGTGAGAAGCTTTGACTGCCTTCTTGCCCTCTTTGCCCTTCCCTGCCTGCGGATACCTTTATGTATTCTCTTACGTGACAAGCAGCCTCTCGCTCTCAAGTACGCTCTCTTTATATTTTTATCACATGAAAGACTGAATTAGTCCTCCTTGTTTTTCCTTATCTTCAGAATAAGTAAGACTATAAGGACGAGAAGAGAACTTAGAATGATGCCCGCTATGGTAAAGAGCAAAATCTGAGAGCGGCTTTGTGGGAGCTCAAGTGCATGACGCTCGGAACTGCTTCCGTTCTTCCACGCATCCGGCACTTCGCATCTCTCAGCGTGGACAAGTAAACGGTGAGTGTTGACTCCGTAAGGTGTACAGGTAACAAGCGTTACCTGGTCTTTACCGTCCTCAACGGACAGACTCATGACTTCTTCAGGAAGCACTACCTCGGTAGAGGTTACTTTGTAGGCGTGATCTTCCCCAAGTACCCGGATAATAAAATAATCTCCCGTTTTCAACTCTTCAAGACGATCAAACAGGCGTGCCGACGGAAGACCCGTGTGTCCTGCAAGTACCGCATGGGTGGAGGGACCTCCTATAGGTACAGAGGTATTGACTACGTGCCCAACTCCATGCGCTAACGTTTCATCGGTTGTATAGTGATATATAGGCAGGTCAACCGATATGGAGGGGATAAAGAGTTCTCCCATAACCCCATCGCCTGCTACATTCAGAACCCGGTTGTAATCTTCATTTCCGGGGAGTGTATTGTGAGCGTCAAAGGGGTCAATGACCTGAGCACTTCCGCTTAACAGACGGGTATTATATGCGGTTGCAGCTTTCTTTTCTTCTTCCAAATTATCCTGGGAAAGTGTGGCTACTTTCTGTTCCTGTTGCGCACTTATTTCGTTTTGCGCCTGTTGATTGAGCCAGTCACTTACAAACGGATAGCTCAAAAGCAAAAGACCGCCTACCACAAACACAATAGCAGCAATGACCTGAACCAGCTTCTTCTTTTTTTTCTTAGGTGCCGGGTTTGTTGTGTGTGTGGTAGAAGGTCTTCTCGTTGGTAAAGCAGGTAAAGCAGGAGAGAACGCATTCTCTCCTGCTTCTGCATCATGCTTCATGTGTTTTGCATGCACCATGAATACGACAAACAGCTTTTGGCGTTATGCCTGCTGCTTTCTGGAGCGGACGACGAAGAAGACGCCTGCGGCCAGAAGAGCGGTGCCTGCTGCGGTGAGGCCGAATGTGCCTGCGTCACCGGTCACAGGAAGAGCCGGCTGCTTGGGGTCAACCTTGGCGGCAGTCTCAACCAGGAAGTTGGTCTCAGTCTCGGTGGTCGCAGGGTTGTCGCCGGTGGCGTTTGCCTTGGAGATGGTGATCTCCCAGTCGGCGATCTTGGAGTAACCAGCAGGAACCTTGGTCTCAGAGACAACGTAGGTGCCGGCGCCGAGGCCCTTGAAGCTTACGTAGCCCTTGGCATCAGAGGTAGCCGTAGCAACTACCTTGCCGGTCTCTTTGTTGGTGATGCTGAATTCAGCGCCTGCGAGAGGTGCGTTGCCCTCGCCGACCTTCTTGAACACATAGCCAAAGGTATAAACCTTGGTCTTGCTATCAGGCTCAGCAGTACCGTCAGTGTAAGGATTGGGGTTGAACTTTACGGTTGCGGTGTTGCCAGTAACATCCGTTTCGCTCTTGAAGAAAGCGTCCTTGGTCAGCTCTGCCTTGTAGGTAACGGTAATTGCCTGACCAGGGTGAGCCAAAACGAAGTCCTTCTTGAAAGCAATCTTGTAACCAGTCTCTGATGCAGTAAGAGTGTAATCAGAAGCGGTAGCACCATCAACTGCAATCGTTGAGGTATCAATCTTAAGACCGGCGGAAGGCGTATCGTTAATCTCGAAAGTTGCAGTCTTGGAGTCTGCAGGATAGTTAGGAATGGCAGTCTTTACCTGGAAGGGAACCTTATCGCCAACGCTGTACTTATCGGTAGAAGGCTTGTAGTCCTCGCCAACACCCTTGGTGATGCCAACTTCGGTCTTCTTAACAGCAAGGCTCTGTGCGGCTGCTGGATCATAGCCGTTGCCGTTAGCCTTAGCCTTTGGTGACACGTCTACAATCATGTTCTGATACACACGAGTCTTACCGGAAGTTGAAGTAACGCGGATGAGGTAGTAGCCGGAGCCAAGTGTCAGCTCAGCCTTGCCTGCAGCTGCTGTTTCGGTAGCCACGGATGCAACGTTTGCGTCAGAGAAAGACTTTGCAATAGCGCTTGCTGCGTTCTGCATAGCGGTGCCCTGAGTAAAGTTCTTTCCGTCAGAAGCAATAGCCTTCAGCTTCTCAATAGTGTTGTAATTAGCTGGAAGATTATCTGCCATCTTATAGGTCAGGTTGTTAGCGCCGTCAATGTCAGCGTCAGCAATACGATATGCCTCAACCTTGTCGCCATCAAGAAGGTCAGTAATTGTGACCTTAGAGTCGGCAACATCAGTGGTGCTTGTAGGTGCAGCGAACGCATTCGCAGGCACCATGGTCAGTGCAAGAACAAGCGCAGCAACTATGCAGCTGATTTTGCTCAACGCACCTTTAAGGACGTGCTTCATGTTTCCTCCTTTTTTCTTTTCTGGTTCCCCAGAAACGAATACCTAAATGAGTAGTACCGTGGTTTAAAAACAGTTTCTAACTTGCGGGTGGATCTATGCGCCACCACTTAGTTCCGACGGCGAAATAGTGCGATTCCACCCCCTCCTGCAATAAGGATGCTGCCTATAGCAAGAAGTCCTGCCACACCAGCTCCTGCCGTAAGAGGAAGAGCAGGTATGGGTTCGTCGGCAATGGTAATTGAGGCAATTCCATCTTTGAGGGGAAGTGCGGCAGTTGTGCCTGAGCTGTCTTTCGTGCTTATCTTCCCATCGGATGAAACGGAAATCATGTGAACTGTAGCGTCCAGGTTATAGCCTGTTGGTGCTTTGGTCTCTTTAAGCCAGTAAGTAGTACCCGGCACAAGTCCGAAGTAATGTGCTTCACCAGAAGCATCGGTGGTTACAACGGCGCCCGGAATAAGTTTAGTAAGCTCTTTGTCGCTGTAGATGGTTGCCGGCTGATCGTTTGCATCAAAGGTACCGTTACCGTCATCTTTATAGAGCGTAAACTCAGCACCGGCAAGCAGCGTACCATCAGTTGACTTTTTGATAACAGTCAGTGGAACAAGCGGCTGATACTTATTCTTAAACACAGGGAATCCGCTTGCATAGGTAGTCACTATATTAAGAGTGCCATCTTTGTTATCTTTCACCTCAACGGTGACGGTCTCCTTGTGCGTATCGTAGGTATATCCAAGCTCGGATCCAGGGACCTCTTCAATCGTATAGGTGTAGGTCTTACCGATATCCTCCTGGGTATAAGGAATCTCTTTGAAAGTAACTCCGCCTGAAGCGTCGTTTTTCTGAGTATCGATAACGGTGCCACTGCTGTCTTTGAGCGTGAAGGTAAACTGACCTTCCTTAAGAGTGCCTCCCTCAAGCTTCTTTACAGCCTCAAAACGTGCGGTTCCCTTTGCTTTATAGGGTACGAATACGTGTACGGTATTGGTGATTGACGTATTGCTGTTAACCCTGACCGAAGCCCTGTTAGGAACCTTCCAGTAGGTCTTTCCGTCAATCTCTTCTGTCTCGTACTGACCTAAATCAGTTGACTCGGACACAGGTGCAGTGATGCGGAAAATGTGCTCTCCTTCTGCATAGCCATGACCTGTGTTCTTTGCGACAGCGGTAACAGTTTGTCCTGAAACAGAGATTGTCCAGTTGTCAGTAACATCCGTATAGTCGGTGTCATTAACACCCTTCTTAAGTACCTGCACCGTAGCCTTTGATGCGTCCAAAGCCTTATCAAGCGTATCGCTCATTTCAATGTAAGAAGCCTTATTGGAATCTGCTACGTATGGGAACTTCTCAGTAACATCAAAGGTAGCAATTTCTCCGCGCTCATGAATTTGACGCTCAGGAGACTTTACCGGATCAGGCCACTCGGGATAGACGGTTACCGTAGAGTCATAGCCCAAACCAGTCTCACAGCCTTCGCCCGTCCAATAGGTAGTAAACTTAGAACCGGCCTTTGCAACAACGGTAGAAATATCATCGGGTACTTTTGAATCGTCCTGTTTACCGGAGCTAAGCCATGTAACACCTGACTCATCGCTAACTTTAAGGGTGCTCTTGTCGCCAATCAAAGCAGAACTATATCCTGCTCCCAAGCCCATACCCTCTCTGTTTGGATGCTTGAAGTCAAAAATACGGGGGATACCATGTGTCTGCGAGTGGTGAACCGGCTGATCGATGTCCCAATACGTAACATCAAACTCGGTGTCAGAGGGGAGCTGTGTATCGGTACCGGATTTAACCAACGTTGTCGTAAAGCTTGATTGCACAGCAGTATCGTAGGGAGTAGAACTATCGTATTGAGAAGAATTTATATGCTTCAAAGCAACCGCGGCCGCTGCGGGACCAAACCGGTCTCCAATATGAAAGAGACCTACAAATTCAGGCTCTTTAAGACCAGGGCCATCAAACTGCCATGCATGTACCTGATGAAACTCAACAATCGAATCTATTGATTCACCAGAGGTAGTATATCCAATGTTGTTAAAACGCAATTTAAAGCCGGGCCATGTGGAACCTGCATACGTTACCTTACCATTATCTGGAGCGCGATATACCATGAAGACGCCCTTGTAGTAGAGGTGATCCCACCGTATCTTCCAGCCGCCATCCATGTCAGCAGGAGTACCATCTTGAGTGCTGGGATTCGCAGGCTTGAGGTCAGATATGTTATGCCATGATCCGTTTGAATAATATTGTGTGCAGTGCTCCCAATCGATGTTCTTATTGATATAGACAGTACCACCGACATGCTGCAATAAGTTATCGGTAGTGTTCACCGGAACAGTGGCACGCGCTACCAACGGGGTAACGACCGATACCACTATGGCTATAAAAATGGTGGCAGCAATTGTTTTTACGTTTTTTAATATTCGTGTTTCCGGCAATATTGAGAGCATTCCCAGTCCTCATCTTTCCCTTTACGAACAACGACTTCAGGTTCGATTATTGCTGCCTGTTGCTCATACCTTATAGATCCTATGAAACCTATTGATGCTATGAACTAAGAAACTTCCATAGCACCTCAAAGGCTTGTTTTCTTGACCTAGATACTACAATTTTTTTTTTTTTTAATTCAAGCGCCTTTTCGTGCAAATACAATAGTCTTATTTTTTACAATTGTTTAAAAACATCCTATGTTTACCTTTATGCACGTAAACGTTGTTACAATGACTCCAATTGCTTCAAATATTGCTCATCCTATAAGGTGGCTTAAATTTCAGACACCAGCGAAAGATATATAAAACAGCAGGAAAATTAGTATAGATAGTTCCTATGCGATACCTTCGGCATCCGTCAAATTTTGGGAACTGAGGCTTCATTTATACAAACCGTCTCATAACATTGTCCGAAGGTCCTATTACCTATTTCAAAATAAACAATGCATATTTTGTTAACTCAAAACTTCATCCAAGAAATAGGTGCATGGGCACTTCATTAAAGTGAGGGGTCGCTATGTCCTTCTCACTCTGCCACTCAAATAGGTATTGCAAAATAACGAAATCTGAAGTAATTTTGAAAAGGTAACATAACGTTACATTTAATTAGCTCTAGGTGCTAGACGTCCCGTGATAAGGGAAATGTTGATGCCTAGAGCTTTTTTATCTAGAAGGCATCCAGAAACATGAAGACAGCGAACATGGCAGGTTGACCAGATTATATTAATTTCTGGTGATAGTGATTTTGTACCAGCAGCAAAACTTGCAAGGCGAGAAGGCATAGATTTTATCCTTGACCCCATGTGGGCAAAGATTAAACCAAACCTGTTTGAACACATCGATGGCCTTCACTCAAACTGGAAAAACCTGAAGCTCATTAACTTGCAGGGAGTCTGCAAAAACAAGATTGTTAGCCATTATCGCGAGGCTCGTATAAAGTCCACCCTAAAGTCTACCTTTAGCAAAGCCAACCCGTAGAAAGACTATTCTCACTCCAATTGATTTAAAGGATTGTTGTCCTGGGACGGATTGATAACGGGGTATGCAGGCCTCGGGTTCTTCTCGCTCTTTTCGTCTTCTGTGCAAATCTTCAGCACATACAAAAGGTGCTCGTTTCAAGGCCTTTACTTAGGAAGTTGGTTTGCAGCTAGGAAAGTCCCAGGACGCTCTTCTCGCTTACGCCGGACCTCTTGCAGACTTGCCAAACCGGCGATTCCCAAGACCTGTGTAGTACTTTTTCAAAACCTGTGTGGTACTTTTTTCGAAGCGTAACTGACCCATCGTCTATAAAACCCCAGCTAATTGAGTTGACGTAGTGAGAAAACCTCTTTTCTCGCCATGAAAAAGTACTACACAGCTTTTTGAAATCTACTACACAGGTACCGCTTTTGGAGCATGATGACTTCTAAGTGATCCTCGCTTCTCAAAATCTGCTAAAAAAGGCGAGAAGTAGACGTAACCGAAAGGGATCCCGGAGCCGACAGGGGACCACCCGAAAGGATGATCCCCTGGTAAACTTGGAAAATCATATTGAACCTTGGACTGTCGGGACGTAGGAAACAGTCTCAGCCAATACGAGCTATCGATTATAGTGCTCCCCTAATGACAATATCGCCTTCCTTCATGATGACTTCCATATTGTCAGGTGTCAGATCATGGATATTGGAAGCAACGTCGCCCTTGACCACCAGAAGGTCAGCAAACTTGCCCTTTTCAAGTGAACCAAACTCATCCTCGTGGTGAACCATCTTTGCACCGTTCAGAGTACCGGCTTTAATGGTATCAAGAATGGAGATGCCTGCCTTGTCTACAAAGTCATACATCTCATCAATGGTGACGTAACCGTATGGGGTTACGAAGCTGAAGGAGTCAGAGCCAATAGTCAGGGTCACGCCACGCTCATACGCACGACGAAGATTGGCATAGGTGCGCTCCAGGCCCTTCTCGATAACGCCATCGCCGGGGAACTGATCCAGCTCCGGTGTCCACTCGGGCGGGTATGTCGCATACCAGGTTGGCAAAAAGCCGATGGTGGGAGTAAAGAACGTTCCCTGTTCAACCATCAGATCCATGGTCTTGTCGTCAAGCTCAAAGCCGTGGATAAGCTGCTCGCAGCCACAGCGGACTGAATCGTATGCGGCAGAGACGCTGTTGTAGGAATGCGACCATACCGGAATGCCCACCATTGCAGCCTCGTCGCACACTGCCTTAATCTCCTCGTAGCAGTAGTGCTGATCCCTGCCGGAATCCCAATGCCAGATGCCGCCACCGGTTGCCCAAATCTTGATGGCGTCCGGGTTCTCACGGAGACGGCGGCGTACTGCCTTGCGCAAATCCCACGGCCCGTCTACCTGGTCGCCCCATGGATGGCTGTCTTTTGAGATCTGCAGCGGAAGATGGTGCGAGTCACCATGTCCGGCAACGCGACAAAAACCAAGGCCGGTTGCATAAATGCGCGGACCTTTCATAATTCCCATGTTTACCAAATCTCGAATGGCAATACCATTACGGCCAATCTCACACACCGTGGTGAGACCGTGCGTCAGAGCGTCATACGACTGCTTGACGGCGCACGCCTGCTTCTGAGCAACGGATTCAATGACCCAATCATTGTCGTCATCGGTAAGATTTCCCGAGAAATGCAGGTGAGAATCGATAAGACCGGGCATGATGGTGCGGCCCTGAATGTCGCGAACCTCATAGCCCTCGGGAACCTCGGTTCTCACACCTGCATAGGTAATCTTCTTATCATCAACGAGTACCAAAGAATCCTCGACCGGAGCAGAACCGGTGCCATCAACGAGCTTGCCGCCTACAAAAGCATACCTTCCCATAATTCTCTCCAATTCTTTGTTGATATCTGACTTGATATCTGACCGACCCAATACTCTTTCACGCTCATGCGCGCGAGAACCAAAACAAATGCCAAACAACTGCCAAACCGATGTTCACGTTATGTCACCGTTGGTTGTTGCGGCGGCGTGTGCTCCTTTACGACGCTGTGGTAGCGGTAGCACGTACTTCTCGGTTGTTAAAGACCAGAAGGATAACCAGGCCTATAAGGATCCACGCGCCGGTAATCATCCACTCAACAGGCTTCATTGCGGCCGGGCTGAAAGGAACGACCATAAGAGCAATGATGATGGTGCCTGCAAGAATGGCACATATAATTCCAAACATCCCGCCGTTCACCTTATACGGACGAGGCAATTTGGGCTCTGTTTGGCGCAACCGCAAACAAGCCAAACCGGCCATGGTACAGGCAAAGATAAAACCAAGCGAGGCAACGTTTGTCAAAGGAACAAGCATATTGCGACCTAAAAACGGTCCGATAAGAGTAAGCCCGGCCATAAAGAGGTTTGCCGTCTTTGGCGCACCGGATTTTTGATCAATCTTTGCAAAGCTCTCAGGCAGCATCCTCTTACGACCCAAAGCCAGCAAAAGACGGGTTGAAGCGCCGAAGAACGAGTTCATAGGGCCAAGCGGCCCAAGCGTTGCGATAATGAGCATCGCAATGTAGAAGAAGATGTTGATCCGCTGAAGCACCGCCAGCGCCGGCACGGAACTCTTTACAAATTCATGCCAGTCAATCATGGTGCCAAAGGCGTAAATACAGATGAGGTAAAAAATGCCGGAAGCTATAAGCGCAAGGGCCGGGATAATACCAAATTTCTTCCAGTCCAAGCCCTCGGAAGCTTCTTCAGCCTGTTGGGGAATGGTATCGAACCCTGCATAGAAGAAGGGCGTCATGACAAGGACGGCAATGATACCGCCTAAAAATGACGTTGCCTTTGTCGGATCACCACTGGCAACCTCAGTGGCCTGTGAGAAAAGAGGCATACCATTTTGAGGGGAGCCCACGAAAAACGAAATTACCATTGCAAGAATCATGCCGGCGAGAAGGGCTTTTGTAAGAAAGCTTGACAGCTTTGCCGCCGCACCGGCACCTTTAAAGTTAAGAAAAATCACGAGCACGGCGAAACCCAAAGCAATAATCGTTGGCCACAGATACACGTCTGCGCCCAAGATGGTATACAGCTTCACGGAGCGCAACCACGCAAGAGCGGGAAACGCGCCAAAGCGATCGGTAAGAAGCGTTGAAATTGCAATTGCTTCCCACGGGCACAAAGGAGCGTTGCCGAGAAGAAGCATCCATCCCGTAAAGAAACCAAGAGGACGACCAAAGGTTCTGTCCGTATATTCAATAATGCCCCCTGATATGGGGATTGCTGCGGTAAGTTCACCAAAAACCATACCAATTGGAACCAAGAACAGCGCGCCGATTGCAAACGCAATCATTGCCGGGTATGGGCCGCCGCCAAGAATCATCCAGTCGCCCACTAAAAGAACCCATCCGGTACCAATAATTGCGCCAAATCCGATGGTAAAGAAATTAAAAAGCGACAACGACTTTTTCATCTCGGGCGCAACATTGTTTGTGTCTGCCATGCCCAACTCCTCTCGACTCTACTCATAAAAGCATGCCGACTTCTTATGTCTATCCTCCCACCAGATGAGACAAAAATCGCAAGTTACCGGTAAACGGTTTAGAGAAGTCCTGCGAACGGATATCCGCGGCAACTGATATCCGAGTTCTTGTATTGTTTTTTACCTTCGCGATATCAGCCCCCGCATAACGGGCGGTTTCATGTTTCACGCGTCACTCGCGCTCAACAGGTAAAGCCTTGAACACAAAAATGGCGAGAAGACTGATCTTCTCGCCATTGGCTTTCCACCGTGATTAGTCCGGCAGACTATGTCCTAGCAGACTATATATATCAAAGCTTACACCTTTAAGTAGCGACCCATGGCAATGGCCGAGCCAAAGAGACCCAGCAGAAGGCCAAGCAGCAAAAGCAAACCGCTTGTCCCCCATACCACATACGTTGGAATAACAAACGTCAAGAACGACATGCTTTCGGTTAAGCGCGGAAGCACAAAATGCATACCAATGACAAGGGTTGCCACCGCAAGAACCGCACCGATCAAAGCTTCAAGCGCGCCCTCCATCAAGAACGGCCCGCGAATGAAACCATTGGAAGCACCCACAAGACGCATAATGGCAATCTCGCGACGACGTGCGTTGATGGCAAGACGAATGGTGTTGTTGATAAAGACAAAGGCCACAAAGACGAGAAGTGCAACAAGAACGATTGCGCCTATGCGAATGTAGGAAGTTACGCTGAAAAGACGCTCAACCGTCTCGCGACCGTATTGGACATCGCCGGAAGGATTGTCCTTGTTATCCGCAATGGCCTTAAAATCATTGGAAGCAGCAATTTTTTGAGCGGTTTCTTCAACCTGCTTTGGATCCTTCATCTTAATAACAAGCGAGGCGGGAATAGGATTTTGCCCATCAAGCGCAGCCACCGCATCAGCAGCGTTACGGTTTGACATGGTTGTCTTGTACTCCTTGAGGGCCTCTTCTTTGCTCTTATACGTAACGGATTCAACGTTGTCCCAGCCCTGCACCTGCTTGGTAAAGGAATCAACGGCCGTTTGATCTGCGTTGTCAGACAAAAACGCCTGAATGGTTACGCGATTCTCCACATTACCAACCATATTCTCAATCAGCGCAGAAGCCAAAACGAATAAGCCGATAATGAAGAGCGACAGGAATATGGTAACAACGGCACCAAAGGCAGTTGACCAATTTCTCCTGAAGTGATGACCTGCCTCACGCAGGGAATAGCCAAAATTAGAGAGCACCATAATAGCCATAGCCCCCCTTCTCCTGGTCGCGTACAATATGACCAGCTTCAAGTGCAATAACACGTTTACGCAAAGAATCGACCATCTCTCGGTCATGCGTTGCCATTACAACGGTAGTTCCGGCGCGGTTAATACGATCAAGCAATTTCATAATGCCGAGCGAAATAGCCGGATCAAGATTTCCCGTAGGCTCGTCACAGATAAGAAGAGGTGGACGATTGACCATTGCACGAGCAACGGACACACGCTGCTGCTCTCCACCGGAAAGCTGATCGGGGTAGGCGTCCATCTTCTGTCCCAAACCAACAAGGCGGAGTACCTCCGGAACCTGAACGTTAATGATGGAACGTGGTTTGCCAATGCACTCAAGTGCAAAAGACACGTTTTGATACACGGTTTTATCGGGAAGAAGCTTAAAGTCCTGGTATACCGTGCCAATCTGACGGCGCAGGTAGGGAACCTTGGAATTGCGCATACGCGTCAGATCTCGTCCCGCAATGATTACCTTGCCACTCGTTGCTTTTTGCTCACGCGTAATGAGGCGAAGCAGAGAAGACTTGCCGGAACCGGAATGACCGACAACAAAGACAAACTCACCCGGATAGATATCGGCGCTGATACCGTCAAGAGCCGGCTTATCGGGCTGAGACGGATACACGAGCGTTGCATTCTGGAACGAAATGGCGGGAGTTCCCGTATGAGAAACTTCCGGCGACTCTTCAAGGGCAAGATCGGCAAACAAGCTCGCGCGATCGGACGACCCCGGCGCCGACTCTTTCTGCTCTTCCGCCGTTACGACATGAACGCCGTCGGCAGTATC
>ERZ773013.208-NODE-208-length-37349-cov-5.946479_pt1 | contig 37349 bp, 34 predicted proteins | sample MGYA00511670_ERZ773013 | MGnify/ENA primary metagenome ERZ773013 (study PRJEB29015, sample SAMEA2738120) | human oral metagenome | biome: human oral; feature: human-associated habitat; material: saliva | place: China | collected 2257 ... | reverse complement strand
CTGTCGTTACCTGCTCAAGCAGATACGGGAATGCAACTGTCGACGAACGTGAGAAGAACCGATGAACAAAATCTGTAATGTTTATCTGTCGATATTTGACAAGGTTTTTCAGAGCAGAAATAAATGAACTATTGTCACACACCGGTTCGTTACGGACCAACACCAGGCAAGCGCGCAATAGTGGATTCACGTTGAACAGGCACCATCAATTACACACCTGGTGATTTCTTACAAACGCTCTGACAAGCGTGAGAAAACTCAAACTTTAGCCATGAAGGTCACCAACTACGGTTAATGCTTCCGCGGTCACTATGCCGGACGAGTCGATAGAGCTTCTAAAGTTCAAAAAGTTGATGAGTCTAGCTTTTTTGCTTGCCAATGATATCGGTTTGTGATATAATATAAGTAACGAAACGAAAGGAACAAAACAATAAAATGACTAAAGAAACAAGATTTATAGTAACACTCCACCCATCTATGATTGATGAGTTAGATAACGTAAAAGCAATGACAGGAATATCAAGAGCAACTCTTGTGAGACTTGTTATGGTGAAATACCTTGACAAATTACCAAGTACATTAGAAAACAATACAGATATCTCATTAAAACCAATCAGCTTAAAAGAGGGTCAACGATTTCTAATCACAATCCCTGACTACATCAAACCGAAATTTGATGCGATGAAAGAACGTTCAGGACTAACCAAAGCTGCGATTGTTAGGGCGCTAATTCAGGCTCATTTAGGTGATTACTGTAAGGAAATTCTAGCTGTTGATACTCAGGAGGTAAATAAATAATGAAGATAGCATTAGATATTGGGAATTCAGCCATTAAAGGGTCAATTCTCGACAATAACAATAAATATATAGCTCCACTTGACCAACCGTCTGCAGTATTCACGGTGGAGGATAGTAAATACATGATGTTTCACGACCCTAACGACTACTATATTCAAGTTTTAGAGTCACCACTTAAACATTATGAATATCCAACAGCTATTGGCCACGTCGCATTAGACAGACCAGGTTACGAAGAATTTGATGTATCGTCTACAACATACAAATCAAATCACGAAATCACAACAGCACTATTGTTTGGGTCTATTGCGCCACATATCGACGGGGACACTGATGCGAAACTAGCTGTATCCGTTCCGATTGTAGAGGCGAAAACGTTAGGACTAATAGCTGAATATCAAACGCTACTTACAGGTACACACAAGATTAGAATCTTCAGACCAACAGGTACCTTTGACTGTAACGTGACATTTTCTGCTGTACGTGTATTTAATGAAGGTCAAGCTGGATTCTTCGGATTACTCGATACTCGCGATACTAATTTCCAATTGGAGATGTCTACAGTGTACCAATCTCTAGGTGAAGAATCATCACCTATCGGTGACCTCGAAGACTTTCTAATTGTCGATATTGGTGAAGGGACAACTGACCTTGCGGTATTTCGTAATAAGAAGTTTAATCCAGAGTTCTCGTATTCAATCACTTCGGGATATGGTAACTTGCTCGAAGACGCCATCAAAAATGCTCAGCGTAATCATCTGACTATCGAAAGTCGAAAAGAATTACAGAAGGTATTATCAAGTACGAATAAAAGACGTCAAGCTCGTAAGGAAAAATGGGCATCGTATGTCAATCCGACTAAAGAGCGCTTCATAAAACTCGTGACTGACACTATCTTGAACGCGTATGGTACGAAGGATTATTTCGACGCGATAATATTCCTTGGCGGAGGATTTAGTGCCTTAACTGGTTATACTACCGATTTCGGGCAAGTTTCAATGGAGGATGACCAATTATTCACAACACTCAAGTCAAAACTTGAAAGTAATCATAAGGATGTAGACCTTATCTTCGGTGTTCCGCGTCCATTCTCTGGACGAATAAATGAAAGAGGACTTGTACAAGTCTTAACGACAATGTAATGGTTAAGATTAAAGAACAACTAAAGCTGAACTTACCAGCACGACTTAAACGTCAACTTAAAGACATATCCGAAGATAAAAAATTGTCGATGAACGATATTGTAATTCATGCGATTAATGACCATATCGCAAAACAAAACGCCACCTATCAGAACCCCGACTTAGTCCACGACCGACTAGGTCAGGTTCTAAATGTGCTAATGGCTCAAACCTCAGCTATTAACGATATGCAGGATACAATTTCTGAACAAACCCGTACCATAGAAGACTTACGCGCCCACATCTTTGACCTCGAAAGACGACTCGGGCACTAGCCTTCAAGCGTTATTTATGGTATAATAGTACTATGAAGAAATTAACCACAATTGCTCTAGCGTCGGTTTTAGTTGGTGGTGTATCAACCGACGTTTGGGCTCAGACAAACTACAATATCAAAATTGACGGTATTGAACACACCACAAGTACAGACTCATCAGATACATCCGAAATTCTCCACTCAAAAGGGCTTTCAACGAATAAACACGACAGAGTTGAGCTTGACGGTGACTCAATCATCATCTCTAAAGCCCGCCCCATCCTAATTCGTGATGGTAAGTCAGCGTACTACCGCTTTACGACATACTTAAACGATAAGGATATCCTGAAAGAGCATAACATCACATTGGGAACTCATGATAAGGTTGAGAAATCAGGCTCTACACTCACTATCACTCGCATTAAGAAAGAAACACGTACGACAACTAAAGAAATACCGTTTGAAACAAGAACTGTTTCAGACTCTAGTACTTCCGAAGACAGTGTTTCGGAAGGTCGTAATGGTGAGAAAACAGTTGTGGAAGAAATCACATACACTAATGGTGAGAAGACTAGCTCAACCATCATTAATGAAACAGTCACGAAGAAACCAAAAACGAAAGTTATCACCAAAGGTACTAAACCTTCGACACCAACATTCGATTCACGTATTTCAGAAGCGAATCCAACAGTAAGGTTATCTAATGGAAATACTGCAGGGACTATCGGTGCCGGTGCAGCAAAAGAGATGGAAAAACGTACCGGTGTTCCAGCAACTACATGGGAAACAATCATAGCCCGTGAGTCTAACGGTAGACTTGACGCATACAACCCGTCGGGTGCTCGTGGTCTATTCCAAACAATGCCTGGATGGGGGCCAACCAATACTCTAGCTCAACAGTTAGACGCAGCAACCAGAGCATATAATGCTCAAGGGTTGTCCGCATGGGGATTTTAACAGCTCTTTTTTAGACATTGGTATACACCAATGTCTAAAACGGGGTAAACCCCGAACCCCTCCAAATCCACGATATTAAACGTAAAATATTAACTGGAGAAAATATGAAATTAAAAGAATACTACAAAGAAAAAATTGCTAAATCCAATGACGCGTGGGTACCGTTCACCAGAGCAGTACTCAAAATTATTAGTATGGCATCACTAGTTATATGGTTTTTCAAGTCAGCGTCCTACGACACAGAAACACATAAAACATTCGGTGAAATGGCTCATAGGATTAATCAAATCGAAGAATCAAAACAATTCACAGAAGAATATGGATATCTAATGTTCAACGTAGGTATTCGTGGTATGTTGATTGTTTCACTGGTTCTGATGCTCAGCTATATCATAATTACCGCATTTGTTGACCGTAACTACCCAACAATTATCGGTATTGTGTTAGGGAGTTTGTCTCTACAATTTATTCCAACAAACGTTGGTGCTAGTAGCGTCGCAATACTTGTTATAGTTGTAGTTATTGCAACCAACTATATGGTTAAAATGTACGAAAATACGAAGTGGGAAATCGACGAACAAATACGAATAAATGTCGAACACGACCTATTAGCGACATACGAGCCATATTTAGACATACAGGTGACTATGAATAATGGTGAAACAGTCCAAATAAGCGAGTTAGCAAAAGCAGATATTGAAGGAATTGTCCTTCAAGAGGTATTGAATAAACATAAACAAGGCGACCAAAACTAGGTCGCTTTTGTTTTGTGAAAGGATACGTATGAAAAAGAGAATACAGAAAAAGCAAGCAAAAAGACAAGAAAAAGAATTAAACAAACTAAAAGAACAAATACGTGTCATTGAGACACTTAATCGAATACAAAACACAATTAAAAGAACATAGGATGGTGAGATATAATGACAATACTATTGAAAGGCCCTTATAGTCGAAAAGACTATAACAATATTCAAGATAATTTAGAAGAACAAACAAACGACCTAAATACACATATCGAGAGAATAAATAATAACGTAATAATGATAACACTGATGGTTGGCGCACTTTATTGTCTAGGCACTATCGCCTACATGTGGACGCATAAGTACGAACCTATTGATACAATATTACCATTTATAATCGGTGGTGCGGTGTCGATTTTAATAATAGCACTAATCGCATCTTATTTTAGCGTGAAACCATACAATAAGCAAAAAGAATCTCTATATGAAGAGTCCAAGCGTGTCGAAAAACACTACCGCGACAATATGGTCGAAGTACCATTATCAGAATATATGGACCATATCAACGTGAAGGGCGACAAAGTCACTTTCCCACCACTAGATGAGATTGATGAACGATACTTATATAAAGAGTGGTCTTATAATATAGCTAGCGAAAACCATAATACTCGACAAATCATGAGAATATATGAGAATTTTTATGAGAACGACCGTTTATATACAGCGTACACGTGGATGTCTATAACTCGCGAAGAATGTCGAATGTTACAAACAAAAGGTAGAAGGTGGTAGAGTTATGACGATATTACAAAAAGGCCCTTATACCAGAAAAGAATATGTAGAGTGTCTAGACAAGCTAGACGAACAAATTTATGAACTTGAACGTGAAACAGAAAATCGCGAATTCCTAAGTGTCGCATTCTTAATACCAGCAGCGATATGCCTTGCTTTTTTATTGATGAAAAGTGTAATAGCATCTGACTCATTCAGATTTGGATTTTCAATTGGTCCAAGTACACCCTCGGCAAACTCAGTCACAATAGCTCTTGCAACAATCATAGTGGACGTAGCTTGTGTCGGTACATACTACCTGTTATGCGTTAACCCATACAAGAAGCAGGTAAAAAGACTACGAGAAGAACGAACTGAGCAGATAGGTTATTACAACGCTAATCTAGTTGATGTACCTATTGACGATTATATTGAACATATCAGTGTTGTTGGGAATACCGTAATACTCCCATCATTAGATACTATCGATGAAAGCTATATATACGAACAATGTAATAATTGTGGCTCTGATTACCATACCAGCACACACACGTATGAACTACACCCCGATAAACTCGAGTGTCACAGATATGATATTTTAATCACACAAAATGAGTACAAAAAACTTCGACAAAAATCAAAATGCGCACCACGTAGTACGAAACAAACCACGGTAACGAACAAACGATTGATAAAAATGGCTAATACAACCGAAGTTACAATTGAGCATTCCGTAACAACAAAAGATGGGACACGTACGGAGACGTATAAATATACACGATAACAGAATGGTTCGTATACACGAACCATTCTCATGGGGTGAACCCCAAACCCCACACATATCATGAATTATAAACAAAATAATAGAAAGGATGATAAAATGGAACAGGATAATGCACTACTAAAGTTATCAGATAGAAGTTTTGTTAAACACTTAGTGTTAAACACAGAGCTATATAAGAATGAATTCAACAATATCATTAAAAATTTCCCAGCATATGACATATTAATGGAATGCTATGAGACAAAACAAATTTCAACAAAACAACGAGAAGTATTGACGAATGCGTATTTATTACTAAAAGAGAAATACTTTAAACGAAAATTTTAGAAAGGATGATTGAAGTGACAAAGATTAAATTCACAGATTTCTTAACCAAAAATGTGAGTAAGAAATCAGCAAAGAAATTAAACAAATTACAGAAGACATTAATTAAGAAATAGAAGGTGACACATAAATGGAAAAAGTCAAAGGGATAACATTCTATCAACAACTCAACGTCACAGAGTTAAAAGGGGTTATCGATGAGAGTGGTGACCTACCAACATTTTACGGGAAGGCTGTATTATATAAAGAACCAACTAACCCATATGACGCAAACGCTGTACAGGTCTATTGTGTCAAAACAGACGGGACATTACATTTGATGGGCCACCTAGGACGAGATGGTGAGTTATATCAGCAAATGTTAGAAGGTAAGATACCGGATGGTGTCGAGGTTGGATTACGCATTGTGGGATATTCTAGTATCGGATTATCAGACTCATATCAAATCGAATTACCAATCGATACTGTAGCATATCAAGTTCAAGAGATAACATCATACGGTACACAAAACAAGGTATTCGCAACAAAAAAAGAAATAGAGGTTGTGATTCAAAACACAATGAAACTATTTTTACAATCACCAAACTCAGAGGGAATGGATTTACGTACTGTAAGTCAACTTGCAAATAAAGTGGACATCAAGAAGAATAAAGATATTACTCTGATGGATGCTACGGGAATGAACGGGTTACGATATATCAGTGGTAATAATCACGTAGTGTTACAATTAAAAATTGACCAACCCGCCCCAGCAATAATAATCATTAATACCGTATGCGGAAAATCTGTATTCGGAAGACCGATAGAAGGTTAGGTCACTAACCTTCTACTCGATTAGAACGAAAGGATGTGTTAAATGTGAAAACCAATGAGATTAATCAAATTATCAAAAAACTAAAGTTAGAGACCATCCTGTTTGAAGATGAAGAATATATAAACCTAAATCAGGTATGTCGGATTATCGAAAGTGGATACGGAATCAAGTTGAACACAACAATTATTGCCAACAAATTACGCAAGTACAAAAGTGAATTTAACACAATAATTGTACATCGCCCAAAAGGGAGTCGATATAAATTCGCAAATTACCAACCGTTAAAATACACTAGTAATCTAAAATACTATCAACTTACTGATATCCCAAAACTAATCAAGAAAATCCGAAGCGAGGTATATGCTGATGGAGTATAAATATACAAGAAAAGAAATTATTGACCTTATAATTAAACATAATGAAAAATTACACTCCCAAACATATTTCGCAGAAAAAATTGGAACACGGTTCGATATATTCGCACGCGAAGTAGCTAAGATACGACCTGATATACGTATCAAGATGAATAATAGATATTACTATACTGAGTATTTTAAGGATTTAAGCCTAAAACATGTCCCGCTGGCAGGGCTCAGATATAGACCGACACCTACTCACGAAGATAAGGTTCGTGTGGCTTATAATGAGCTGAATACGACCAAATACACATATAGAGATAAAAATTACGTACCAGTACGTGACTTAAGACAGTATATGGAGGTCGTTTGTCAGATGGACTACGATGAAGATATTAAAGACTTACTGAAAAATAAAGTCAAAACAATTATAGTCCACCACGATGAGTTATTGTGGGGACCGGACAGTTATGAGCGATATTATGAAGTAGAAACATCAATCAAATTATTAGAAGACGAATGGAGAAGATAATGAAATTATATTTATTTATAGACGTTGAGACAACAGGTCTTAACTTCAGAAAAGATGGGTCTGTTAACACCAACCCAATGTTACAAATAGCTTATAAACTATATGATTCAACAATAGATAATGAACTTGTAAGTGGAAACTATTATGTAGAATATACTGATGTACAACTAAAAGAATTCGACAAATATATGAATGATTATGTGAGAGATATGCATACATCAACAGGTCTTTTAGATAAACTGGTCAACCACGAAGGTACAACACCGCTATACGAAATAGATGAAATTATAAGCAAACAGTTATCTGAGTACAAAGACGAACGTATTATAATCGCCGGTAACAACGTACATTTTGATTTCGAAGTAGTTCGAAGACATTTACCTAAAACAAGTCGATACCTAAACTACAGTGTTTTAGACGTCAGTGTAATTCGACATGCGTTTGAAACAATAGGTTCTGACTTTGGTAAACGTGTTAAAGAGAATAAGCTCTCAAATCATGACGCTATGGTCGATATCGATGAGTGTGTAAAAGAATTCAAAATATATCAAGAAGTGTTGCGACAAGGTGTGAGTCATGTCGATTAAGAATGTCTTAGCTGCAGTTGGCGTAGCTGTTGTCGGCGTGAGTGGTGCAAAGGTATCAACAATGGATGTTTTTGCAACAACAATACATTCGATTAACGAACAAGAGACGTTAACACAAACTATAACGTCACAAGACTCAGCTATAGTGCAACTCACACCAAAATTTGAAGACGAAAAATACACATACAAAAGTTACGGTACAGGTGTATTCATTTCAGACAACGTGATACTGACTGCAGCGCACGTGTTGCGTGACGATAGAGCATCACTTTCGCATATCGAATTTCAACGTGATGGTAAGATGTACTACGCCTATCCGCAAGATGTCACACTTTATAATGAAAGTTATAAATCATCTGACGCTGATGATATAGCCATAATTAGAGTTAGGTTAGTCGATAAACACACGAACCTACAATTATCTGAAGAGAATGATAAGACAAAAGTGCACATCATAGGTTATCCGGCTGATAAAGATGAAAAACCAGACCTTAATATCGGCAGACCATATGAGTCACATGGCGAAACCATCAAACAACTACACGGATTATGGTACACAACAGCATACACTCTACCAGGTATGAGTGGTGCACCATTACTAAATGAAAAGAATGAGATAATAGGTCTGCATGTCGGTAAAGCAACGACGGAAGACATGATTGATAGAAAGAAGAAATTCTCAACATCAGTCAGATTCGATTCAAAACGAATCAAGTGGTTACGAAAACAAATAAAAGAAAATGCATCGTGGACTTCTCCACGATAGTATGATATAATTAAATTAAAACAGAAAAGAAAGGCACCCATTCGGGTGAAAAAGTAAAATAAAATGGAAAAATTCAAGAAAACAATAGAAAAATCATTATCAACAGATAAGGGTAACGAGACACATGTGTTCTTATCTTACAACCCAAATATTCTAAACGACGTGAACGTCATTGCTAGAGGTAACATGCCTGATGTATCTAGATTATTAGTGTCAGCTATACTAAGTTTAGACTTAGAACAAAGAGTAAATGTCTATACTAATCTGGTAATACAAGACGATGATTTATTCACACAAGTAGCTGAAGAATACGCTGACAGATACGTAAACGGTGATAATAAATAAGACCTACCAAGGTCTTAAAGGACTTGACCTGAGCATGTCATTAAACTACTTAATCTAAAGAAAATGGAGAACTATATGAACAAGAAAAAGATGCTACTAATGCTTTCTGCATTATTTACACTAGGCGCTGGAGCACATTCAGCAAGTGCCGCAGAGGTAACAAAGAATGGGCAAGAAATCACAGTTAATAAACCAGACGTGACAGCGGTTGCCCACGGTGATAAATATTCACAAGTAACTGTTAAATACGGTGTCAAATTTGATGACCAATTAACAATTAACCAAGGTGATAAGGTTAAGTTCACGTTACCTAACGAATTAGGTTTACAGACTAACTATAACTTTGATGTCAAATCAGTCGAAGGTAATGTTGTCGGTAATGCAACAGCGGATGTTGCAACAAAAGACATCACTACAATCTTCAACGATTATTTCAGTTCACACCCTATGAATAAGACTATGAATTTAGAACTGATGACTAAGTGGGACACTGAAAAGGTTAGTGGTAAAGAAACTAAAACTTACGACCTAAACTTTAACGGTACAATTGTTCCTACAACACTAAAGAAAACTGGTACGCCAGACTCTAATGAAGTCGTTAATAAATGGGGTGGTCAAGACGAAAAAGACCCTAGTATAGTTCATTGGGGAGCTAGATTAAATTATAGAAAAGATAATCTAACAAATGTTACTATTACAGACACACTTGATAACAATCATGAATACGTTAAAGGTAGTCTTAAAGCTCGAATCATATCTAGTATTGACCCTTGGACTATAGTCAGCGAAATTGCAAAAGAAAATATTAATGAAACTGACCACGGGTTTACAATTACTTTACCTACTCTAGACCAGATTGTAAGTATAGAATATGATACAAAAGTAAAAGATTTGTCTAAAGACCCTAAAAATAATATCCGAATCCAAGCAACTAATGGATTAGATTGGGATAAAGACGTGTTAGTACAAATTGTTAGAGGTTCAGGTAATGTTTCTGGTGACCAAATCCCACCACAACCATCAAAAGAAGAGCCTACTGAACCGGTAAAAGAAGACCCAGTGAAACCTTCGAAAGAAGAACCAACTAAACCTTCTAAAGAAGAACCAACTAAACCTTCGAAAGAAGACCCAGTGAAACCTTCGAAAGAAGAACCAACTAAACCTTCAAAAGAAGAGTCTGTTAAACCTTCAAAAGAAGAACCAACTAAACCTTCTAAAGAAGAACCAACTAAACCTTCAAAAGAAGAGCCTGCTAAACCTTCTAAAGAAGAACCAGTGAAACCTTCAAAAGAAGAACCAACTAAACCTTCTAAAGAAGAACCTGTTAAACCTGTTAAACCTTCTAAAGTACAGAGTGGAAACAAAGTGTTACCAAATACAGGTACAGCAACAGACTCAACTATGCTATTAGGTTTCGGGTTATTAATCACAGCTCTAGTTGTAAGAAAATTCAAAACTAACTAGACAAATCGGAATAGACATGCTATAATTATAGTGTGTCTATCTTTTTTTGCCGTTTTGTATACACAAAACGGCACTATCGGGGTGACTACCCCGCACCCCTCCTTTTTCATGAATTAACAATCGAGGAAGGTGAACTGATTGAAAAAATTTAACACACAATCTAGGAAAGTCCGGGGGATACCGTATGTTTAACGTAGAAATAATCTCAACAGGGTCAGACGGAAATTGCGTCGTAATTGATGATACAATTATGATTGACCTCGGACTAACTAGAAAGAAAACAAAAGAATTATATTCAGGCGAATTAGACGACATAAAGTGTAGTATTGTGACACACAAACATCAAGACCATTGTTCATTACCGTTTGTAAAACACCACATTGAACAGGAGAATAAACTTATAATCCCGAACGACGTGTACCAGAAATTAGTAGAACAAGGTAAAATAGATTTAGACTATACACCGAATCTAACAGTGTTACCTAACACACCAAAAGAGGTTATAACGTATACTCTTGATGATTATATATTTACATTTTATCCGCAGAAACACTACGACATAATTAACTATGCAGTACTTATCGAACGTGGTGATGAGCGCCTATTGTACGCGACTGATTTAGATACCCTTCATGAATCGGACGTTGGTGTTGGACTATTTACCATTGAAGGTAAATTCGACATCCTAATACTTGAAGGAAATTTTGACGAAGAATGGCTACGGTCATATATTACAGAGACGATAGAGACATATGATGAATACACAGATACATCCGAATTCGACACAGACGATTTGAGTAGGTGGGTGCGCTCACATTACGCACAACTTCCAAAAGAAGTATCAGCACCACTATTTAGAGCGGTGCAAAATATGCGACACTTATCGAAACAAGAGGCGAGAAAATATGCAAAACGTAAGCTCAAACCTGGTGGCGTATATTATGAAGTCCACAGGTCATCACTGTTTTATTCTGAACCGAGCCAATGGCAGGTGGTATAATGACAAATGAAATTAAAGAATTACACGCAGTCAGTCTAAAAGCTGACCGCTCACTTTGGGAGCAAATCGCTTCTGAAGTACACACCTTATTACCTAAGGTGCAAAATGATACGCTAACATCAGACGACATTAAAAACGTTCAAGGGTTAGTGGCTCATGTAAAACAGTCATCAACTGATTATAACCGATATTTAAACGGGTTGATGGCTGGATATAAAGCAGAATTACAACAAAATTTAAACGCGATAGGCTACCCAGTTATTGAGCAATATGTAGTTAGAAAACGTACAGCTCAGCAACAAGAAGTGAACAGACGAATCGCTGAGAAGAACGAATTATTCCAACAGTACGTGAATAACGCACTTTTGGGGACATCGTATATCCATAATAGTACGTTACGAAATTATCTAATCTCGTTCATGCACCCACTATTTCCAAAATTATCAAGTGGAGCAGAGAGTAAAATGATGACGGAAAGAGACTGGGCAAACGTCCACTCGGTGGTTAATAACTTAGTGCGAGCTATTGACAGCACGATGAATCCAGTTATCGCTCAGCTCCCATTACACTCACAAACGATGAAGTTATATGTAGACGTACTGCGTACAGCGGATATCTCTAAATTACATAATATTCAAGAAGCTATCGCTGAAGACAGAATGTTCTTCATTGAACTAATTTTAACACAGAAACTACAAACTGAGGATGATGTTCTTGGTCAAATCGCAGAGGTCATCAACTCAGAATCTACAGACAAAATATCACAAATCCAGTTTATACTAGATATCTGGAAGAAAGCAGGTAAATAATGACTAACTTATTCACACAATCTTTTGACTCTTTATTACAACAAGCAACTGGGCAAGTTCCAGTTCAACAACCAGCTCAACAACCAACTCAACAACCAGTGCAAACTCAACCAGCACAAGTTCAACCAGCACAAGTTCAACCAGCACAAGCTCAACCCGCGCAAGCTCAACCCGCGCAAGCTCAACCAGCTCAACAACCAGTGCAAACTCAACCTGTGAATAATACACAAGGTTATGTTGTAGATGTGTTTGGTGGAAACGATACACCTCAAACACCACCTCAAACACATTATAACGGATTCCCAACAAGCGTTGCTCCTGAGCAAACCGTAGCTCAACCAACACCTCAAGCTCAACCAACACCTCAAGCTCAACCTGTTGTTGAAACAAAAGCTGAAGAACCTAAAGTCGAACCTAAAGCAGAGGTTAAAGCTGAAGAGCCTAACGCTGAAGAATCTAAAGTTGAAACTAAGAAAGCAACTAAGAAAGCAACTAAGAAGAAAACGACTAAATCAGAACCAAAAGTTGAAGAGCCAGCAATCACAGTTGACCACATCTTAGATGAAGAGACTAAGAAGGCTGTTGCTGACCAATTATATTCAACAATGTATGAATTAGCATTTGGTGTGATTAAAACAGCTATCACAGATGCTGCTACAGCAGCAATTAACGACTTAAAAGGTAAGTAGAAATGAACTTAAATGAAAAACAACAAACCTTAGCTGACGCCCCTGTCAAACAATTAACGATAGGGGCCGCTATGGCCGGTACAGGTAAGAGTACTACTATGGTAGCTCGAGCTAAAAAGATACTCACAATGTATCCGTCAGGTAACTTACTTATCATATCATTCACTAAGTTATCAGCTCGTGATTTACGAGAGAAATTATCTAAAACACTGACCAAGGAACAAATGAGACGTGTCATCACAGGTACTTTCCACTCGGTTATGGGTCAGATTATCAAAGATAACGCAATGACTGTTGGTCTAAATTCTAACTTTTCAATAATTGATGAGAGCTCAACACGTACTCTATATCGTCGTATTCTCGATACACATATTGGTCGTGATGAAGAATTTGACCAATTTCTATTATCATGGACAAACCCATTAGCGTGGTCTAACTGGAAACCCGGTGATGAGATTAAATTTAAAGCATCGGACATCAACATGATAGTGTCATCAATAGGTGCACTTGTCAATATGAGTGAACCAACAGAATTGGACAAGGGTGTATTCTCTAACCAAACTATCCAACGATTCCGTAAATCTAATCGTAAAACGTTTCAGATAACGGATACCGAGAAACTTGAACGAATCGTTAACTTCTGTTATGAAGTATTCAAAGAGTCGATACTTGAGGCGCGTAAAGCGAACGTAATCACATACGACCAGATATTATTTATTATGCACCTAATGGTGAATTCGGATAAAGATATACTTGGTAAGTTTAGAAACTCACTAATTCACACCATGGTAGACGAAGCTCAGGATACTAACGCTCTACAGTTTGAGTTTATCAACAATATAGAAAACGGGTCACTAACCTTAGTTGGTGATGTGCACCAAAGTATCTACTCATTCCGAGGTGGAAGACCTGATATATTCCTGAGTTACCTCGATAAAGGTGTGGTTTATCCACTCGAGACAAACTATAGGTCATATCAACCAATATTAGATTATGCGAACAATCTAATCAAGTATAATACTGAGGGTGCTGACTATATGTACGATATGGTCTCAGCTATTGAAAATAATGATGAATTTGCAGGTGTCACATATCGTGAATACGAAGATGATACTAAAGAAGCTGACGCGATTGTCAATTATATCAAAGCTATTCACGCTCACGGTATAGATTATTCGGATATAGCTATTCTGGTTCGCTCACGAATGGCGCTCCCAATTCTGAACAGAGAATTACAGGTAAATAAAATTCCAATCAACGATACAACATCATTTGCAGACTTCATGAAGTCTGAAGTCATGGTTGATATGCTAAACTTCCTGAAAATTCTCGTCAATCCTAAAGATATCTACGCGTTTATTGCGACTCTAGATAGACCTAAGCGAGGAATCGGAGAGGTTGCTCTTAGAAAAATAGAGCTACTAGCTATCAAATATGATATGTCGGTAATTGAATTCATACTATCTGAAAAGATAGATGAACTAACACCAGGCTTACAGAAAAAGGTAGCCGTCTATCGCGACGTGTATCTATCACTTCTTGACCACAACAAAGACTTCACACTTGCAGAAGCTGTTGACTTCTTACTTAGGGAGACAGGCTATGAGGTCTGGACACAGAATCTTAAGAATTCGGATAGATATGCTAAACATATAGATACACTCAAAGAGTTAGTCGCTACGTTCAGTGATGAGTATTACGCTACTCACACAGAATCCACACTGTTTGATGTGGTCAATGCGTTCACCTTTGATATGGAATCTTTTGTCAAGGAAGAAACTCCAGAAGGTGTAACGATTGCAACAATGCATGGTGCCAAAGGGTTAGAATGGGATTATGTGTTCCTACCATCACTTGAAGAGCAATCATTTGAGCTTATGGCGCTTGACGACAGTGATTATGAGAGTGAACGACGACTGATGTACGTGGCGCTCACACGTGCCCGTAAAGGATTGTTCTGTACCAGCGCACTATCTCGAGTGACGTTTAATCACCCAGAGACATTATCTCCAGCGAACTTCCTTATTGAAGCGAAAATTCCGAGATACAACAATTAACACTTGACAAATTATCGCTACTATGGTATACTAACTATAGTAGCATCACTCAACCTATCTTGCGTAGTGATACGCAAGTTAATAGCTGATGAGCATGTAATGAATTTTGTTCACCTCCCTTTTCTTTAGTCATTACTGTAGGTGCAACTCCTACACAGCTAACCATTTACAACCCGCGTTTGCGGGTTTTTTTGTTTTAATTCCAGCCATAATTAGACGGTACAGACAATCTATGCGATTGTCATAGTATTTGGCAAAATAAATAAGGTGAAAGGAATCATTTTCATCTACCAGATAATTATGGTATAATATAGGTGAACAAACCAACGTGAAAGGAAAACTTTGCATGAAAAATGAGAACTTAATTAAAGCTATCACTAGCAAACAGACTAGCGATTTACTCCCAATCATGAAAGCCGCATATCAATTAGACCCTATGCCGAAACATGAACTTGGGGCTTTAGCGAAACAAACTAACGATAAGTTAGGGTATAAGCTATTCGATGATTATCATTACCCTAGACTAGTTCGTGACGTATCGATGGTTACGCGTGCGATGCAACATAATGCGATTAAACCGATTGATTCGGATATTGACCTCAAAACTCAACTAGAAGCTCAAATGAGACACGCTATCGCTATCCAAAATGAAAAGTATGACAATATCGTATTACCAGCATTAGGTGACGACGCGTTATACCCAGAAGCATATAAACGATATGTGAAAGAGCTAAACGGATTTGACGCTCAAGCGTTCAGAAAAGTTGTAAATAAACTGACTGAGCTAAAAGAGTCAGACCCTCAAGAGTTAGCTAACTGGTCATCACGATTCGAATACGTTGCTAAATACGCATATGAGCGCGACGCTTACAACAAACAAGCTACCGAAATGTATGAGCTTGATGCAACACCGGATGAATACGGTGATTTAATCAGACCATACGATATAGCTCGTACGAATGCACACAATGGTCTTATTGACTTATTTAACAAACTAAATGAATTCGCATGGCGAAATAATATGAGTAAACCATATCCTGAACAACAATATTTCGATAAGAGTAACCCAATGGATAGAGCTCATGTTGCAGAAGTATTACTTCAACAAGAACCTCTACTAGAGTCTACACACCTGTTTTTGCTTAGCGAGCGAACTATGATGAGTGACACAGAAAGGTATAAACAAATGACCTTTGCCGAACAGCTCGAAGTAGCTCGCAAATATAACGACGCCAAAGAGCTAGAAGAAGGTGTCAAAGAACTATACGAAAACGAACTAGAAAGGTAAAATTGAATGAGACAATTTTGGGATATGGAGTCGTACGATAACCTCTTTTGTGCAGCGTTCATAGATGATAATGATTTTCTAGAAGTGCACTATCTTGTCAACAATCCATTTGATGCAAAGAAAGTTGAAAGAGCGTGTCGAGACTCAGGTTACGAATATAAACTGTATGATTTAACAAAAGATGCAACCCGGTTTGCAGAACATATGAGAATACAAGTACCTTCACTCGGTAAGGATTCACTCCTTGCTGAGTTTCTAGGTTTAGAAGAGGACGAAGTCGCACCGAAAATAGATAAGTATATTGCTTATAACTCGTTATCGTACGATATACAGATGTGGGACTTCTTTAAAAAGACAATTGTCGCTGGGCGCACACACACTACGCCCGAAACCCTACGTGCATTTTCTGACACGTTAATTAATGATACAGCTAAGCGTGTACGAACTACGGATTACGAAATGTATGGTAATCAAATTGATGCGGGCTATTTGAACGAAAAGATGGTGGACAGGGGTCGTATCATCATTGGGTTAAAGACCTTAGTAGGAATGATGGGTGGTTCGATTATCGAATCAGAATCAAATAAAACAGGTCACTCAGAAGACGTCTATGCAGATATTTTATACTGTATTAATGACGTAGCGGAACTCAAAGATGTTGTTTATCTTGGTTCGAAAATGGAAATTACACAAACTGTACGTGAAAGTTTACTTCAAGCGTACGAATCATTAAGTCGTAAAAACATCACAGTAAATGCATCAAGTGCTAAATTCGTGGAAAACATCATTGCACCAGATACACCAATTGTGGACAGCCCGACTGTAACATTTATGTACCCAGCAGCTCACATCGCAAAAGAGCGCGGTATAGAACAGTTCGACATGTTAGAGTACTTTAAAGATTGGTATGTAACAAACGTTTATAACCAAGTTGCAAAACACAATCCAAAAGTAGCTAACGAACATTATGCGAAGTTTATGTCAATATACAACTTCTACGCATCTTTCCGTGGGAAAAACTGGAACGACTCAACTAATCACGTACTTAGATTTAAAATTCCAGCAGAACCGAAAACAAAACGAAGAGAATTACTCGATACATTTGGTACTTACTTACCATTAATTGACAAATATGGTGTAGACTCGAACACTCACGTCAACTTCTCAATTGGTGGTATACATGGTGCTGAAATTTTCGGTGCTCAGTTAGAGCAAGATAAGAAAAAGATTAAGAAACTAAGGAACCAATATAAATACATTTCGAAGATACCTAAAGGTGAGGTATCACAAGCACTTCTCAATTTGATTAAAAACCAATCGAGAACGTCAGACACAGGTTATCCGACGAAATTATTACATGAGGTCCCATACCTATATAACAATTCAAAACGTACTGACGAAATCCTCCACGAGGACGATTTTTCTGTCTTCCAATGCATCCCAACCAAGGTGCGTGAAGACTTAATTTCGCGGTACAAATATACGTCAACATGTCACACACTACACCAGGACTTCGCTGGGTATTATCCTATGCGTGCGACACGTTTGCTATTGAAAAGATAGCACATTTACAAAAGTAAATAGAACTGATTATTTGAAGAGTAGAATGAAGGAGTAACGTCCTGAAATGCTCTGTTTAATACTCCGAATAGCATTAATCTAGTGTAAAGGTTATTGTTATAAGCTCGGTGAAGTCGGGCGAGAGTCACCGTAACTCCAAAAGGAGACGAAAACAAGATAGAGGTATCTTGTGTGACCTATAGCTCGGAACTCTATAAAATATCTATGGTTAGAATGAACTCAAGTTCTGACGAATTCCCGAATGTAAGGGTCTACAGGTAGACTTGTTCGAAAGGACATGGCAACAAATGTTGCGTTTGTGCGGTAAAGTAAGATTGCATTGTATGAAATACCGTATAGCATTATAGGTGCTATCAAGCAAACAGGCTCAAAGGGAAAACCTAAGGATATATGCACAGATAGAATAATCGGAACGTGGAAAACTGATAATGTGGAGCTTTACACAAGCTATGAAACATTCTGTTGGAAGACATAACAACAGTTTATATCAGTGAGAGCGCTGGCACAGTACCGATGACGCTAACGAAAGTTAGTTGAGGGATAGCCAGTAGTCAATACAAAAGATAATAATGTAAGTCATTCAGATTCGAGTAAGACTAATAGAAATGTATATCTGCTAGAAAGGCAGGTGCATTGACTGAAATGACAAACACATTGAAACGACAAACGTTACGTAATAACGAATATTACGACACTCAAGAAATGTTCGATAGACTTTATGCGCAAAGTCGGAACAATGAAAATTTCAAAAAGTTGTACGAGGTGATAATCGATGAACGCAATATTCGATTAGCATATCGAAATATAAAACGAAATCCAGGCTCATTTACAGCTGGAACTGATGATAAAACTATCAGTGATATTGCTGAACAAAAAGAAATGGAAGTCATTGAAAACGTTCGTGAGCGTTTAGAAGATTATAAACCCGGCAAAATACGAAGAGTTGAAATACCTAAACCAGACGGTTCAAAACGTCCATTGGGTATCCCAGCAATCGAAGACCGATTAATACAACAATGTATTAAACAGGTATTAGAGCCAATCGTTGAAGCAAAATTTCATCGGCACAGCTACGGGTTTCGTCCAAATCGAAGCGTATCTCATGCTATGGCTCGAGTAATGCAACTTATAAATATCAACAAACTCTATTATGTAGTTAATATCGACATAAAGTCATTCTTTGATAATGTGAATCATTCAAAGTTGAAGAAACAATTATGGTCAATGGGTATACGAGATAAAAGATTACTATCGATTATCCATAAGATGTTAACCACTGAAGTAGAAGGTTACGGAATACTCAATAAAGGCTTACCACAAGGTGGGATATTATCACCACTATTAACGAATATCGTATTGAACGAATTTGATTGGTGGATAAGTAGTCAATGGGAAACTTTTAAAAGTCGACACAATTACGATTCAGTTCGTATGAAAAATGGACACGAGTATATCGACAAGAGCGGTATGTACAGAGCATTACGAACTCAAAAGTTAAAAGAAATTTTCATTGTTCGATATGCAGATGATTTTAAAATCTTTTGCCGTAACTACAAAGATGCTAAAAGTATATACGAAGCCTCAAAGAAATGGTTATCAGAAAGATTAGAATTAGAAGTAAATGAATCCAAATCTGGAATCACCAATCTAAAACGAAATAGTGCTGAATTTCTAGGATTTCGTATCAAAGCTGTACCAAATAAAGGTAAATATACAACCAGAACATCTATGAGTGAAACAAGTAAAAAGAACGCAATCGCAAAATTAACCAACCAATTGAAACGTATTCAAAAGAACCCACGTAGTACAGAGGTGTTTAAGTTAAACGCTATCATACTAGGGTTACAGAATTACTACAACAGAGCAACAATGGTATCTAAAGATTTTGCAGATATAGCATTCATAGTCGAAAGACGTTTACACAACCGATTCAAAAAGAATATAACAACAATTGGAAATACACCTAAAAATTTCCAAAAGTTATATTCGCATTGGAACACATATAAACCAATATTCCTATACGGAGTCAGAATTTTCATCATATCTGATGTGAAAATGGACATCCCAATTAAATTCCAACAAACAATTTCAAATTACACACGAGCGGGACGCAACCAAGTTCACCACGAACAAAAAGTTGCAGATAAGAATGTATTAGAACATCTAATCGCTAACCCGGTACAAAATCAAAGTATCGAATATAACGATAATAGAATGTCAAAATATATTGCTCAAAAAGGAAATTGTGCAGTGACAGGTTTGCCACTATTAGTGGGACAGATGGATTGTCACCATAAGAAACCTAGATTTATGGGTGGAACTGATGAATATCAGAATTTAACATTCATTTTAAGTGATGTTCATAAATTAATTCACGCTACAGATGAAAAGACTATCGTAAAATACATCAGGAAACTAAAATTGGATGAACAAAGTAAACATAAAATCAATGAATTACGAAAAATGGTAAATAACCAAGTTATCGAACAGTATTGATGGAACGCCGTGTGAGGTGAAAGTCTCATGCACGGTGTGAAGCGGGGGAAAATCTGGAGATAATATCAAAGGATTACCTATCGCTATTCCTCATTAATCTCGGAGTATTCTATGACGGTAATGGTCGAGACGTATATCGTGAAATCTATAACCACCGAATCGCTGTTAAAGCAAAACTCAAGACTATTCCATTCGGAACTCCTGAGTGGCATGCGGTAAATATTGAACAGGAAGGTTATAAGTTAATACTAAACTCAGCATCTGGAGTACTAGACGGGTCATTTGACACTAACGTGCGCGCAAACAACAAAGCAATTGCTATGCGTGCTATCGGGCAAATGATTACAGCAATTATTGCGATGGCTGTAGCCCTAGAAGGTGGTAAAGTACCGTCATCAAATACTGATGGTATCTACGTTTATGATATTTCAGAAGAGACAAACCAAGCAATCTTAGACCGTGAATTACCAAAACTAATGGTCACTATTGACCCTGAACACATCTTCTTCGTATCTAAAGATACAAATAACAGAATGGAGTCGCACGACGGTCAGATAGTGTCAGCTAAAGGTGGAATGCTTACAGCTTGGCAAGGTGCTCAAATCGATAGTAGACTAACACACCCAGCGTTAATCGACAGAGTTCTAACAATATACCTCCAAAATGAAGATATAGTGAACAAACCAATCGACAAGAAGTTAATCAAGAAAGCCCTTGAAGAATACAAGTCACAAGCATCGAAACGAGAGTTTGTACAAATGGCATCGTGGGTTATGCGACCAACATCGGGGTCTCTGTTCGTTGATGATACAGATACTGTCCACAAAGGTACATTACGCTCTTGGTTAACGGGCGAAGGTATCCAAATGTCTAAATATAACGTTATGCAAATGGAGCCTGGTAAAAAGTTTAATCAATTCCTAGCGGAGTTACCTGATGACGCACCACTCGCTGAACCTGATACACTTGTCAGACTGTATAAACTTCTTGGTAAGGACGAAGTTCACAAGCATTGGCCAAATACAATGAGTGTGGTTGAATTTGAACAATATAAAGCTGACTTACTCGAGCAAGGTGTGTCTAAAATTCCTTCGGTTCCAACACTGAAGAAAGCTAAAATATCAAATCTTGGTGACAATATGAAATTACACCTTGACAACTCATCTCTTATCAAAAAGAATGACGAAGAGATAGACGAGATATACGACAAACTAAACCTAGACTCATACGTAGACATGACCGCTGAATTCACTGAAAAATGGGTTAATGTACTACAACCATCGTAGTCTACAAGTAATCCCTGAAATTTTTCAGGGATTTTTATTTTCATGCTTGACAATTGCGTCGAGTTATGATATAATATAAATATAACAAGTAGAAATCACAATTGCTGTCAAAAAAAATGTGAAAAAGACTTGACAGGTGACACACTTCATGATATAATATGATTATAACATGAGAAATATACCAAACATACCAACATACCAATATACCAAAACATACCTAAAAGTCACTTGACAATGTTCTCTTGTTGTGTTATAATTTATTTATACCGATGATATCTTAACGATATCGAATAATACAAATTGCTTGACAAAGACCAAGTAATGTGGTATAATAAAAATACGGCCCTCCCGTCATAAAGGTTGGATGTGTGACGCGCATCTGTAAAATTGAGTCACCTAAGTAAGTAAGTCTCAAATAAAAACTCAAAAAGTAAAAACTCAAGAAAGGAACGAACCGAAGGGTTAACAGCCTGGAATCACCAATGACTGACTGGACTTAGTAGTTGCGACTACGATTCGTACAATAGTATAGGTTCAAAACAAATATATGGCAAACTCATTCACATTCGAAAGAAATATTTCAATTTACCCAGGAGAAGATTACAACGGAAAACCAATTAAGAAATTAGTATTTACAGGACACGACATCGAAAACGTACCAGCAGAATTATTCAAATTAAAAATCAGTGCATCTAAGAAACCAGAATTAGCGGGTTCAGTGATGACTAGATATGTATCATGGAAATTAAATGCTCAATTACCATGGTCAAGTAAATTACCAAACACAATAACTATGCAAACACCAGTAGAAGCGGTGAAAAACGAATTAGTAAACGTATTCCGCCAATATCCTGAAGCTGTTTTCTCAGTATCAATTAAGATGCCAGGACAATTCGGAAACATCGAAACACCTCAAGGAGCTTACTCAATCTTTGACTTCAAAGTAGACCCTATCGCAGGAAATGTGGGTTACTACCTAGTTAAAGATACTCCAGCAACTGTTACGTTAACTTTAGCAGAAAACAAAGGTAACGACTACTTCAGAGTAGCATTAGCTACAACTAAATCACCTGATGAAATATTCAGACGTAGCGGTCACGCTAAAGTTTGGGGTGCTGAAGAAACTACAGTATCAAGTTTCGGAGCAACATCAAGTTTTGACGCACCAGCACCAACAGGTGGATTTGCGGGTGTTGCAACTCCAACATTCGACTCACCAGTAGGTGACTTTGGAGCTCAAGGATTCGGAGCACCAGCACAAAGTTTCGGAGCACCAGCTCAAGGATTTGGAGCAGCAGCACAAAGTTTTGGAGCACCTGCTCAAGGATTTGACGCACAAGGATTTGGTGCACCTGGATTCCAAAATCCAAATAACGGACAATAATACCGAAAATCGGACACTCACTCTAGGGGACTTGTTCCCCTAGGTGTTTTGTCATATTCTAAAGGAAAGGAGTCGTCCTGGACGACTGTGTCATTTATGGAACGTGTTATTATTATGACTCGCGAACTATACTTCTATGAGGTGAGATATATGAGAATGCTCACACCCCTAATTGAAGCTGGGATAGTTCGCAAATTACAAGAAAAATCAGACATATTAGAATTCGTTGTCGACTTAACTCGTGAAGCAGGAGGAGATAGAAACTTTGAAAGTTATGTCTCAGGTCTAATTCCACCGCACTCTAAACCGAGCGACATCTATGAAATGTTCTTGATGCATCACCCAGCAATCCCACCAATGTACATAGCAACGTACAATAAAGGAAAATATTACCATATAGAAAAAGCAACAACACCAGCACTTCGTGATTTTATTGAGAGAATTGACGAAGACCACATTATTCCATACTTAGGAGGCGCTTATGCAGCCAATCTTGAATAAACGTGCAAACAACAAACTTCGCAGTCTAGTGCGTAAGAAAAACGCCCACGACGCTACATTTTATCTTATCGAAAAATTCGGAGACCATCCTGTATTTAGAGTGCAAGACAGCATTCTATTAGAGTTAGTTGACACGCTCGAGTCTCTATATCATGAAGAGGATAGAGTCTACTATTGCCAAATGGCAATTCCATATCTCCAACGTAAGATTAATGATTACTACGAGGCGCGAGATAAATACGCCAAAGTGCTTTCGAAATTATCTCGACCATCAAACAACCCGTTATGGACTAAGACTGCGCGTAAAGAAGCCGGGTACACACCAGAATGCATCCAGAGTACGCTTGAGAGGCTAGATGCCAAATATCTTTATGCTCAGTACGATACAGGTTATTATTACGAGCAGTATCTAATGTGGGAGTGGTTACTGTCACAGTTTAATTATTACATTTCTGTTACAGCCTAGACTTTTTCGTTCCACTATGGTATAATATAGTTGTGGCCAAATTAATTGGTGAATAAAGGATAAATGAAAGGAAAAACATGGCAAGAATACAACACATTCAAAGACGTAAATCAGTAAGCGTTGTAGCCTTAAGTTCCCTTCTAGCTGGTGCTGCGACTCAAACTGCAAGCGCCCACGAAGGAACTCAGGAGACTACAAGCGCTTTAGCAGTAAAGAAAGAAACTCCAAAGGAAGCTACCCCTGTAGCACCTAGTGAAACTCCAAAGGAAGCTCCAAAGGAAGCTCCAAAAGAATTAACTCGTGATGAAAAACGAGCTGAACTCAAACAACAAATCGACAAAGTTTCAGCGAAAATGAAATTAGCTGAAAACGGTGAAGTGGAAAACCATGACGCTGAAGTCGCTAAGAAAGTTCAGAAATTAAATCTGAAATCAGAGAAAACTACACTTGAAACAAAAGTGCAAGCAATTGACGACGAAATTGATAAAGAAAAAGAGGCTGAACGTAAAGCGACAGCCGAAAAAGTAGCTAAAGTAGCAAAAGAAGAAAAAGCTAAACAAGAAGCTAAGAAACAAAAAGCGACATCAAACCCATCTGTTCGCTCATCGTCACGTACGTATAGCTACACTCCAACATCAACTTATGATGCATCCGAACCAGCTACAGCCGGGTCTATTAGACCAAACATCGTACAAACAGCGAATTCGTATCCATGGGGACAATGTACATGGGGTGTTAAATGTTTAGCACCATGGGCTGGAAATTACTGGGGTAATGGTAATATGTGGACAGCAAGTGCTGCATCACAAGGATTTAAAGTTGGTACTACACCAAAACCAGGAGCAATTGCTGTTTGGAGTGGTAACCACGTGGCATACGTAACAGACGTACGCAGTAATACGGAAATTCGAGTATTAGAATCAAATTATGCAGGAAATCAAAGTATCGGAGATTACAGAGGTTGGTTCAACCCAGTAAACGCTCAAGGTTCAGTATCTTATATCTACCCTCCAGGTACATAGAAAGGAAGACATTATGCAAATCGTATATTACACTCTAACAGGAAATTGTAAACGATTCGCACATAAATTAGACGAAAACGCCATCCCGATGAATGAATATCAGGATGGTGATTTTGTTTTAATTTGCCCTACCGTAGGGTTTGGAATAGTTCCAAATGCGGTCGTAAAATTCTTAAACAAGACACACACTAATTGTAAATTAATACTCTCATCAGGTAACCGTAATTGGGGCCCTAATTTTGCAAAGGCCGCGGATATTATAGGTGAGAAGTTGAATATAGATTACTATAAATTTGAACTCGCTGGTAACTCAGACGACGTAGAAAAAGTTAAACGACTAATCAACCACTATCGATAAGTCTCTTTACAAATTTCACTCCCTATGGTATAATAGAAGTGAAGCACTGGGATAATCCCAACTAAAATCAGAAAGGTAAGGGTGGCACATGAAACACAACCACATCGAATTAAATAACGCTATAACGCAAACTGACCCAAAAACTGGGTTTTATAATCTAGAAAAAGACCAGGAGGCGCTAGCCGTTTTCCTTGAGGAAGTTAAGGAAAAGACTATGCATTTTCCTGATGAGATTGAGAGATTAATCTATCTTGTAGATGAAGATTTCTATTTTGACGTCTTTGAGTTTTATGAGGAGTCATTCTTGAAGAAATTAATTAAGAAGTCTTATTCATACAATCATAAATTCGCATCTTACATGGCTGCGACTAAATTCTATCAAGACTACGCTCTAAAAACAAACGACAAGAAGATGTATCTTGAAAATATCGAGCAACACAATGTTATCGTTGCCTTATATCTGGCTCAAGGTGATGAAAACTTTGCAACTGAACTGCTTGACGCACTAATGCTTAGTATCTATCAACCAGCAACACCAACGTATTTAAACGCGGGTCGTACACGTCGAGGAGACCTAGCATCATGTTACTTACTACAACTGGATGATAGCCTTAACAGCATAAACTACAACGAGGGTGTTGCACGACAATTATCTAAAATGGGTGGTGGTGTAGCGTTAAACCTTTCTAGGTTACGTGCCCGCTCGGAAAGTATCAAAGGTATAGAAGGTGTGGCCAAAGGGGTATTACCTGTAGCTAAATCTCTTGAGATGAGCTTCCAGTATGCCGACCAGTTAGGTCAACGCCCAGGTGCAGGTGCTGTGTATTTAAACATATTCCACGCCGACCTACCGGAGTTCTTAGACACTAAGAAAGTAAATGCAGATGAAGGGTTGCGACTCGCAACTATTTCGACTGGTGTTATAGTCCCAAGTAAATTTATGGAGCTTGCCAAAGCGAATAAACCATTCTTTATGTTCTACCCACACAACGTATATAAAGTCTATGGTAAGACTCTAGACGATATAAATCTCGATGAGATGTATGATGATATGGTTGCAAACCCTAAGATTAGAAAACGCGAAGCATCAGCTCGTGATATTCTAAACCAAATAGCAAAAATGCAATTACAATCGGGTTATCCGTATCTGGTATTCAAAGATAACGCGAACAAAGTTCACCCACTCAAAAATATTGGTGAGATTAAGCAAAGTAATTTATGCGTATCAGGTGATACTAAAATTCTCACTAAAGAATATGGATATGTCGACATTCAAACGGTATCTGGTCAAGATTTATACGTATGGAACGGTCAAGAGTGGTCATTATCACCGATTAGACAAACTGGCGAAGGTCAGGAATTAGTACGTGTTACACTTTCAAACGGAATGTATCTGGATTGTACACCATACCATAAATTTTATGTGCAAAATGGATATGGTACAGAACCCGAAGAAATTCGAGCATCAGAACTAAAACCGGGTACTAAATTAATTAAATTTGAATTACCGGACCCAGTACAACGTGTAATAGAATTAGATTCTGCATACGCATATCATTCTGGATTCTTCACTGGTGACGGTACCGTTGTAAAACCACATCGCGGAAAAGAATATGATAGAATTTATTTATATGACGATAAACGCAATCTAGAATCTGTCATGGATAGATTACCATATACTAGCAAGCTAGACCAAGATACGCGAATAGTTTACAACGTGAAAAAAGGTACCCTGTTACCAAAATTCACACTACCATATAATAAGTCTGTTTATTACAAATTGCAATGGTTGTCTGGGTTATTGGATGCTGATGGTACATTAACTAATAACCAAGGTTGTTTATCATTACAGTTAACATCTGTAGATAAAGAATTCCTTCAAGACTTATTATTATTCCTACAGGAATTGGGAATTTATTCACGAATCTCTAATGGACACCCGGAAGGGAAACGACCATTACCGACTCATGTTAATGATGAATACGCAGAATATGATTGTCAAGCAACATATCGTTTGTTGATTTCACATAAGGAAATTGAAAAACTAATCGAATTAGGATTAGAACTTATAAGAATTCAACTACCTTCAAAAATTAGAAGTACCAACCGTCAAGCAACACACTTCATTACAGTTATAAGTGTCGACCCATTACCAGGTAGACACGCTACATACTGTTTTAATGAATCGAAACGACACATGGGTATGTTCAATGGTATCTTGACTGGACAATGCGTCGAAATTATGCAGTTACAAGAGACTTCGACAATCACCAATTATGGTCAAGAAGACGACATCAAACGAGATATTGTATGTAACTTAGGCTCAATCAATATAGTAAATATCATGGAGTCTGATGATTTCTACGCACCTATCAAGTCGGCAATGAAGGCACTAACAACTGTAACTGACCTGTCACAAATCGAAAATGCTCCAGGTGTCAGAAAAGCTAACGATGAACTTCACTCTGTAGGGCTTGGTGTAATGAACTTACACGGATTTCTAGCTAAAAATCACATAGAATATGAAAGTGAAGAGGCTAAAGAATTCGCATCGGTGTTCTTTGCGATGATGAACTATTACAGTTTACTATCGTCATGCAATATTGCAAGAACAAGACGTGTAACATTCAAAGATTTCGACAAATCTGAATACGCAAACGGAAACTATTTCGACCAATACTTAACTCAGGAGTTTAAACCACAATCTCCTAAGATTATCAAATTATTCGAAAAATTCCATATCCCAAGTATCGGAGACTGGGAATATCTGAAAAAACGTGTGCAAAAATACGGACTATATCATGCATATCGCTTAGCTATTGCTCCGACACAAAGTATATCTTATGTGCAAAATGCGACAAGTTCCGTTATGCCGGTAGTTGACTTAATCGAACGACGCAGTTATGGTAATGCGGAAACGTATTATCCGATGCCATTCCTAGATGTCATTACAGCTCACTACTATAAGAGCGCTTATATGATTGACCAGATGAAGTTAATTGACCTCATTTCAGTCATTCAGCCTCATATTGACCAAGGTATTTCAACTATACTGTACGTCAATAGTAATATATCGACACGTGAGTTATCTAAGTATTACGCTTATGCTCACCATAAAGGATTAAAATCCCTATACTACACAAGAAACAAACTCTTATCTATCGAAGAGTGTACATCTTGTTCAATCTAAAACCAAACACAAGAGGGGTCACCCTCTTGTGTCCACTATGAAAGCGAGAAACTATTATGAACACAGCAAAACAATTTAGAAATTATCATTTAAACCACGCAAAGAAATGGAATGAAAAACATCCTGGTGCAAAAGAGCCAAAACCATGTTTTGACTACTGGCACGCTATGAAAGACCCTGAAGCGAAGGTGCTATTCAAAAAGAACAATCGTAATGACGGAGCTCTGAGGGTATTTGTCAAGACTTTGACACAAATAGCTGAAACTAACCCTGGAGAATGGATTCAAAAAGGTGATACTTACATTATGAGTACAATTGTAGGTGACGATTACGTGTGGACAATTCACAACAGTGACTTCGTTGCTGTACTAACTAAACCACAAAGTCAAAACCACATAACTGCGTTTTATAATGCAACTTTAGGTTCACCTATTGATTTCAATGAATATGTAACACTTTATAACGATATTGTCGGAGGGTCGAAATAATGCAAGCCGTAAACTGGAATAAAACTGATGACTTAATCTATATGTATTGGAACCAGAATATTCAACAATTTTGGTTAGACACTGAGTTTAAAGTGTCAAAAGATATCGCATCTTGGGATGCACTAAATGAAAACGAACGTGATGTGTTCAAAAAAGTTCTAGCCGGATTAACAGGGCTAGATACACAACAAGGTAACGTAGGAATGAACGTACTCGGAATGCATGTCAACGATGATAGGCTTAAAGCCGTTTATGCATACATGAGTTTCATCGAACAAGTTCATGCGAAAAGTTACTCGACCATCTTCACATCCCTATTACCTTCAGCAGAAACTGACTATCTTCTTGATGAGTGGGTTCCTGGTAATAAATATCTAACATACAAAGCTGATAGAATTCTAGCTTACTACAACAAGTTAATAACACTAGAACCATCAAGATACGATTTATACATGGCTCATGTTGCTAGTGTATTCTTAGAATCATACCTGTTCTACTCAGGGTTCTTCTACCCGTTATATCTAGCTGGACTAGGTAAAATGACTACTAGTGGTGAGATTATTCGTAAAATTATGTTAGACGAAACTATCCACGGTTCATGCGTTGGTTATTCAGCTCAAGAGATTTATAATGAACTAACTGAGCATGAACAAAAACGCGCTGATAAAGAAGTGTACGAGTTACTTTGGGATTTATTCGAAAACGAAGTTGCTTATACGAAAGAAATCTATTCTCAAATCGGAATGGAAGACGAGGTAATCGAATACGTTAAATATAACGGGAATAGAGCATTAGCTAACCTTGGTCGACCACAGGAGTTCTCTCACGACCCTATCAACCCGATTATTGAGAACGCTCTGAATACTTCAAGTAAAAATCATGACTTCTTCTCAGTCAAAGGTGATTCATACGTAGTATCTACTAACGTTGAAGAGATGACTGATGAAGACTGGGATTTCTAATGCGTCCGCGCATTAGAAAGTGGTACCTCCTCAACTATTTTGATGATGTACCACAAAACACCATTATGTTTTACTCAGACGAAGAGTCACTAGATGATAAGTTATCAAATATAGCGAGAGGTATACTCGATAACTATAATACTGAACCATTACGTAAAGGTCATGGTCTGTCAGCAAAATTTGACCTAGCATGTCTTTCGGTTGCAGAAAAGACTCAGGAGAGTGACTCAGAGTATGTCGAATATCTCACACCTCGAGACTTTAGACGTCCACGGACTAATCGAACTATCTACTTTTCAGGAAATGAACTACCGTTCAATCCTGAGGTTGATAATTGGGTGAGTATCGAGTGGTCATTGGTAAGTCCTGAGGATATAAATTCAGAAATCATTGGTGAATTATTCACAAAATTGTAGTTGACAATAATCCGAAGTTGTGCTATAATGAAGAAATGTGCCAATCAAGAAAGGAAAAACTCATGAAACCAAACCTAAATGAAAATAGAAATTTGGGGAATGAAGCGTTAAAGGAATTAATCCGTAAGCGCGAAGAGAAGCAAGCCCGCAAAGCGCGTGAAAACCTCGTTGAACCCGAAGTGACACAAATTATTGAAAATAACGAAATAGAAGAGACTCAAGTTACATCAGTGACTGAGTCAATAGAGCAAGAACCTATCACCGATACAGTGACTGAGTCAATAGAGCAAGAACCTATCGTTGACACCAAAACGATTATTCAAGACTTAGTTGAAGATGAAAATCCCGAAGAAGGTCGCCCTGAGTATCCAGAAGGATATGGTGTAAAAGGTGAGAAACTAGACCTAAAAGGTACTATTATCGAAGAAATATTCCCTGATGAAGAAACTTCAGAGGTAATAGAAGAAACTTCTGAGGAGATGGAAGACGAATCTGACGACTTCGATTATATTGAAGAGAAACCAACCAATAGGAAGAAATGGATAGCATTCTTCATAGCTGTATTTGCGATAGGTGGATTAGGTGGTTGGATGTATGCAGCCCACCAAGATAAAGTTAAAGCACCTGAACAAGTTGAACAAAAACATGAAGAACCGAAACAAGAAGAGCCTAAGCAAGAACTCTCTTACAACGACAAGCTAAAAGAAGACCTTGAGAAGAAAGCAAATTCTTCAGGTTTACCACACAAAGTAACAATGTCAACTATTGGTGGTGGGTATGTACTAGGCTCTACAGTATATCATCCAGATGAGCCAACTAAGTTGTATACCGACTTTGAACTATTCGCACCTGAAACAAAACAAGAAGTTGCGACAGATGCGACAGCTAAGAAAATCAAAGCTGAGTTCGAAAAGAGTCTTCCAAAACTTGGCGATACTATCGAAGTAAAAGACAAATCGAAGATTACTCTTGAGACATACAAGATGAGTGACAACACTTATCAAACTATAGCGCTGTATGACGGAAAACCGTTCGCATACATTGTAACTGATAAAGACGGTCACCACACGAATAACGTGACATCTTACTATATCTCAGAAGTAGCGAAATAGAGTGTGACAAAAGTTGAGATGAATTTGCAATTTGTGCTTGACTTTTGTCTTACCCTATGTTATACTAATAATAGCGAAGTAATGATTGTTTATGATATAAACAATATAAGACAGGTGTGCCAACCTGTCTTTAATAATTTCAAAATACCGCTTGACTTTTGTCACACGGTATGTTATACTATATTTAGTAGGAAAAGTCATTATCCTGTTAATGTGGTTGTTTACCATAACATAGACATTAGCATGATTAAATTGACCTGAGCATGTCGTTAAACGGCTCAATACAAGAATCATCTGGATTCTATTTAGTATATCTAGCATGCGACCTGGGCAAGTCATTAAACTGCTCATCACCTTTGGGAATGGTACTCAAGTGGTTAAGAGGGGCCCCTGCTAAGGGCCTAGGCGTGTAACAGCGTGCGTAGGTTCAAATCCTACCCATTCCGTTGGATTAATCAGTGGAGCCGGATTATCTGGTTCTTTCTATGTGGTGCAGCGCGCTATAGCACCACGCAATGCGGATGTAGTTTAATGGTGAGAACCTCAGTCTTCCAAACTGATGGTGCGGGTTCGATTCCCGCCATCCGCTCCATTTTTTTTTTCGATTTTTGTATACACAAAAATCGGTCTATGGGGTTACAACCCCACACCCCTTCATTTTCATGAATAATCTTGATGGTTCCGTAGTGCAATGGTTAGTACACTACCCTGTCACGGTAGAGATTGCGGGTTCGAGTCCCGTCGGAATCGCCATAATAATGCGGAATTGGTGGAATTGGCAGACACGCCAGACTTAGAATCTGGTGCTTTTAGCGTACAAGTTCAAGTCTTGTATTCCGCACCATAATGCATCTGTAGCTCAATTGGATAGAGTCCCTGACTTCGAATCAGGTGGTTAGAGGTTCGAGTCCTCTCAGGTGCGCCATAAATAACTTGGGACATTAGCTCAATTGGGAGAGCACTTGCCTTGCAAGCAAGAGGTCGGCGGTTCGACTCCGCCATGTTCCACCATTAAAATTAACACGACTCACATGAAGTGAACCAAAGGTTGAAGTCCTCTGGTAGTTATTACAGACTACACACATGAAGTGTTGAATGAGGTTGAAGTCCTCATAGTCGTGACCAACAAGGCCCGTTAGTCGAGCGGTTAAGACATCGCCCTTTCAAGGCGGTAGCATGGGTTCGAATCCCGTACGGGTCATCATAGTCGGTGTGAGACAACATCTCTAGAACCTTGTTCGTCAAGGTACCGACCTCAGCAGGAAGTAGCTCAGTTTGGTAGAGTGTCTGGTTTGGAGCCAGGGGGTCGAAGGTTCGAATCCTTCCTTCCTGATTGCACTATTGTGCAACACAAATTCATAAGCCGGCATCCAGAAAATAGTCAACCGAATGAATTATCATGAGGTAGATATTAAATGGTGAAGACATGTTTGCCCCTGTATAATTGCCGTGGGGAACTATGAATGATGTGAGTTAATACGCCATAGTCAAGTGGTAAGACAACGGTTTTTGGCACCGTGAGCCTAGGTTCGAATCCTAGTGGCGTAGTTTAACGGTGGTTTAGCATCGTCAAGATAATCCATGGTGACATGGGAAAGTTAGTGTCGACGCACTAGCGCCAGCAATGGTCTGTCTAAAAATATCTGGTCTTAATGGAATCTGTCAAAGGTTTCAGCTTTGGAAGTCGGAAAACTCAACCCAAGGGTAACTACTAAGGGTGCAGGGACACCTGTAGTTGAAGACGACAAAGTGAGGCGAGATAAGGTGTGGATATGAGGGTCGCGCCAAATATTCATATCAGATAACACGAGCCGTAGGTGGTAGCCTACACTTGTAATATCAGCTTTAGAGTATGCAGAACTCAAGGTAATAGTCGGTGGTGCGCATTTTGAACCCCAAAAGGGTCCGAAACGCAAGGCAGTGCCTATCGATAGTCAACAAGAAGATTCGTTAAACTCACATGCGGTTTAACACTATATTCCCATAATTCTGAATATAATGAAAATATTAAGCAAAAGTCATTGCCCGTTGCAATTGAAAGTACCTTTCGGTAGCTAGGCTACCCACTTGATACCCGCAAGGTTGATGGTGAAGTCAACAAGTACAGCAAAAGAGAGATTTAGCGGTCTTTCTTCGAATAGAAAAGTGGCTTAGTAGATTGTAACGTAACGAGTGGTTGGCGTAACTGACCAGGTATGAAGAGTACGACTCGGAAGAGTCGTGGATAAGATGCTAAACAATAAGGTATCGAAAGCTCTTTGAGCAAACCAGTAATCTCATGGTTTGCGGACGTAAATGGAACAGTACCCAAGTGGTTATAAGGGGGCCGCCTTGAAAGTGGCTAGGCGTGTAAAAGCGTGCGTGAGTTCGAATCTCACCTGTTCCTCCATAAATATGTCGGTTCTGGTTCAGCGTAATTGTACGTGAAAACATGGTCAGGTTCGATTCCTGACAGCCGACTCCTCCATATCGGAATAGTACTCAAGTGGTTATAAGAGGCCGGTTTCGAAAACCGATAGGCGTGTAAAAGCGTGCGTGGGTTCGAACCCCACCTATTCCTCCAGAAATATAGGCTGTTAGTTTAATCGGTAAAACTGTGGACTCCAAATCCACCGTCGTGAGTTCAAATCTTACACAGCCTGCCAAATAATATTATCGCGGGATAGAGCAGTCTGGTAGCTCGTTGGGCTCATAATCCAAAGGTCGATGGTTCAAATCCATCTCCCGCAATAAACAGCAAAAGACAGTTCCTTTATATAATTAAATAGGCTTAATATTGTACTGTTCGCTGTATTCTTTTCCGCAGAAAGTAGTTCCTTTAACTTCTTACATTGGATTCAGAACGTACTACTCGCGGAATCATGGTGGTTTAGCCAAGTGGTAAGGCAAGGGCCTGCAAAGCCCTGAACCGCTGGTTCGAATCCAGCAACCATCTGTTAGCTGATTAAAAAGTTTTAGTGCGACGAAAGTCGCATTCTACGGTGTGGTAGTCAAGCGGCAACGACAGCAGACTGTAAATCTGCCCCGAATTCGGTTCGTAGGTTCGAGTCCTACCTGCACCACCATTAAAAAGGATAACAATGAATTCATACCTGTGCATAGTACAGGTACCTCACGGTGACATAACGCAAATAGGTTCGCGGCTTGATTGTGATTCGAGTGTTAGTCGGTTCGATTCCGACATGTCACATATGACCTGAGCAAGTCGTAAAACTACTCCCTCCAAAATCAAATACTAACTGAATAGTAGATAGACTTCTGGTCTATTTCCGACCTGAGCAAGTCGTAAAACGGCTTCCTCCTTTGACTTCGCAGGCCGTAAGGCCTGTTTTTTTTTGCCTATTTTTAAACAAACTAAATACACTATAGTTCAAGACTATAGTGTACATTTTTACATGCTGTATGCGTAATCATCAAATTCCGGTGGAATCTCTTGGTCATAGTACGAATCATCATATTGAGGTGCATCCAGTTCATACATACTGTTTTCAAGCTCCTCAGCATCACGTATATCTTGTCTTTGCTGTTCGTCGAAAGCTTCTTGTTCGCGACGCTCATCCTCTTCAATATCCTCTGGTGTCACCGTATAATTATCTTTAACACCAAGCTCTGGGTTATAGTACGCAAGAGCGTCACCAGTCACAACTGGAGCCACTACGTCACTGAAGTGTTTCTTACCTTCTTTGTGGAATTCCTCGAAGTCTTCATCAGACATTTGAGCGTTTCGCAGTCTTTCAACGTCATCAGTGCGTTCTTCAAGAGTTTTTTCGCCAACTCCATATTTTGCAAGTTTACCGTTATCGATATCGTCCATCACTTGCATGTAAAGTGCTTTTGGAACACCTTCATCACTAACGAAGTTCGCGTCATACGCCGCTACTCCAGCCATAATTGACGATTTGTACTCAGTATCATGGTACATCTGCGCAAATCGTGCTAATTCAGCTTCAACTAGTGGTGAGTGTATAGACACGTGTTCTTGGTCAACCATATTTTCTTCAGGTTTAACTGGTTGTTCAGAGTCAACCACTTGTTCTGTAAAGTTTAAGTTATTTCTAAGCACCGCAAGTTCCTCCTCACTCGCTCCGTTTTGTAGAGCTGAATTATATTGAGCTTCAGCATAACGTTTTCCACTTTCTGTGAACTCAGTGAATACTTTTTCCTCACGAGCTTCAGCAGAGATTAATCCGTATTTATCTTCAATACCAGTCATCTCTTCCGTGATTAACCCTTTGAGTTTCTCAAGTTCAGCTAACTGAGTCTCAAGTAAAACATGTCTATCAATATCTTTGACAACACCTTCAACAGTAGTTTCTGGTAGAGGTTGTTTATTTTTAAGTGTTGACCAGAAAGTTGCTATACCAAGACTTCTAGCATATTGACCTGCAGTCACCTTATCACTCTTCGCCTTATCATCTAGTCGACCAAGCATAGTCTCAGCACCCTCTTGTGCCTCTTTACGATTTTCGAAGTAGTATCTTGCAAAATCGTTAACTTCATCATCTTCTACGATACGCTTCGCGTTTTTCTTAAGTGCGCCTACAGCGTCCACCATATCAATTCTATCTGGTGTCGCCTGAGCATCCTCATCTAAACCTTTGTCTGAAACTACTTCAGTATAAGATTCTTTCTCCATCGCAACCGGTGCTGATGACATATCGTGGAAGACATCTCTTACATCCGCCGTAAAGTTCATAACCCCGTCACGCATATTCTTAACAAATCGCGAACCACGGTCTTGAATGTTTCGAGCTTTCTCCATTACTGCATTTTTGATACGTCCGAAGATTGGCTCACGTTCTCTGTTTTTGATTTCGTTAAATTTCTCTTTGACGTCTAAAGCCCAGACACCGACTGCTGTCGAAATTGTCTTCCCAACATCAATTGCCATATCTGTGGCCTTACGACCGAACTCTATAGTTGTATCCGTAGCGCGTTTACTCATATCCGCCGTAGCCCCAACGACCTCTCGACCAATATTGATTGTTGTATCTAACATATCAGGGCCCAACATCTCACGTCGTGCTGCTCGAGCACGTCTATGCTCTGCGATGTGTCGTCTAATATTATCTCTTCTCGCCATTGCAATTTCCTTTCACATTTATTCGTTACCTCTATTATATCACAAATTTCAACATTTGCCAAACGCAAAATTGTGTACACAATTTTGCTAAAACGGGGTCACCCCGAACCCCATACATCCCATTTGACGTCCTCTCAGGATTGAAATCCCAGGATTCCAGTTTACCGAAGTAAACGCGCTTAGAGCTCATCTCTAACTTTAGAGATGACTGTCTGAAAGACAATGACCTGCTTTGGGTAAAGACCCAATCTCGGTATGTGTCTAAGCATTGGAAGTTTCACAAGATGGATAAACTCTTAAGAACTCGTCTGTTTCGTTAAGAACTTATCTGTTTCAAAGACCTTAGTCTAAGTCTTGTGCAATAACGCAGGAGCGTCAGTCCCACGGGGTTAAGTCACACCCTGACATTATTTTAAATACCAGTCTAGACGACTTGGTTTTTGTTTTGCTAGAAATTCCTTCATCTTCTTATAGAAGTTTGGG